>FTKL01000009.1_pt2 | contig 17946 bp, 17 predicted proteins | sample 2434061 | NCBI WGS metagenome assembly FTKL01 (sample SAMEA3914816, study PRJEB12502) | metagenome | biome: forest; material: soil | place: USA | collected 2011-09-16 | depth 0.3 m
CTCAGTGCTGTTGTTCTCCTCTGCGGGGGCGGTCTCGGGCACGGAGGTCTCCTTCTCGGGAAGGCGTAGCCTACGGTCAAACGGCATACCGACGATCTTGGGGGAGTCATGGCCGAGACGGCCTCGCTGATGGACTGGTCGGACGAGATGCGGGGAGAGCACCTGCGCCGGGCCGCACGAGGGGGATGGGCCAGGATCCGCCCCATGGCGACGATGATGCTGCTCATCGGCACCGTCATGGAGGGCGCGCCCTTCACCCGCGAGGAGCTGGGCCCGTTCGTCTCGACGATGGACAACCCGGACGGCGCCCTCACCCACTCCTGCTGGGACACTGGTGGTGACGACTCCGACGAGGACGACCTGGCCGCGCTCCCCGGCCAGATCGCCGAAGCCACCCGCTACGCCGCGCACTACGGCCTGCCGCCGCTGGAGACCAACGACGACGTCATCACCCTGCTGGTGACGGCCAAGGTCCTCCACGAGATCCCGGACGAGTCCGGCCGGCTGCGCCTGCACCCGGCGCACCCCCTGCCGTTCCCCAGCGACGTCCTGCCGCTGAGCGCCGAGGAGGAGCAGGTGCAGCGCGAGCTGCGGATGAGCCTCGTCTACTCCGAGGACTCGTTCGAGATCATCGCCCTGTTCGAACCGGACGGGCGACGCCTCGGGGAGGTCACCACCAGCCTGCAGCGCCTGGCCCGCGTCATCGACGGCGATCCCCACGACGCCCGCCAGGCGGTCCTTCTGCTGCTCGGCGAAGGCGACTTCACCGCCACCGAGGACGTCGCCGCGATTCCTGCGCACAAGGTCTTCCGGCTGCGGTGCGACTGGGAGGAGTTCGACCAGAGCCGCATCTCCATCCACGGTGTCAACGACGACGGCCAGATCGTCGTGACTCTTCCGGAGGACCACCAGGAGCAGGACGTTAGCGGCGCCGCGCGTCCGGACGGCAGGCTGTAGTAGTCGACCGCCGGTAAGGGCGGTGGCCCCCGTTGCCGGGGGCCACCGCCCTTTTCGGTTCAGTGTGCGGTGCGAAGGTGCTCCTGCCGTTCGGTGACGAGGGCCCGCCACCGGTTGCGGACGCTCTCCTCGGTGGCGAGCCACCGCGTACGCGACGGTGCGGGCAGGGGACGGCCGGCCATGAAGTGCGCGATGTCCAGGTAGTAGGCGAAGTCGCCGCAGACGGTGGCTGCGCGCAGACGGGCGAGGGTGGCGGTGAGGTCGTCCTGGGCGCCTTGGACGGCGTGGTGGAAAGCGAGGGCTGTCTCCAGCAGGGGGATGAGCCAGGGCAGGCCCGCGACGTCGATCTGGGTCCGCAGGACGGCGGCCCGGTCGGTGATGTCGCGCCCGTCATCTCCGGCGTCGGCGATCAGGGCGGCGACGTGGACGTGCAGGACGGTGGCGCGCTGGTCGAGCGCCTCCAGGTACTGACGGGCGAGGGCGATCTCCTCCCCGGCCCGGCCCGGGTCGGTGAACGCGGTGACGACAGCGAGGCGGGTCTGGGCGATGGCCCGCTCTCCGGGCGCTGCGTGCTGCTCGGCCTCCGCCCGTCCGTCCAGAAGGGCCTGGGTGGCGGCGGTGAAGTCGCCCTGCGGCCACAGGATGTCGCCCCGCACCCGGTGCCGGCGGCTCTTCCACGTCAGCGTGGACGCGGCCGCGAGCGCGGCGGGGAAGTCCCCGTGGATGCGGGCGAGGTTGGCGATGCCGCGCTGCGCCTGGAGGGCGAGGCGCCCGCCGGCGGCGGCGACCTCTTGCATCCCGTCGAGGGAGGCGGCGGTGTTGCCGAGGTCCTTGTCGGCCTTGGCGAGGTAGTAGCGGGCGAGCTGGGCGAGTTCGTCGGAGAGCAGGCCGCTGTCGAGGATCGCGGTCAGGCGGCTGGCGGTGTGGGCGCGGTGTTCGTGCTGGCGGCGGCTGATGGCGGTCAGCAGGTCGGCCAGGGCGTCGGCGGGCGTGTCCGCGGCCTCGCCTTCGTTCCCTTCCTGTGCGCGGGCGGGGGCGGGTGGGGCGATGGGTTCCCACACGGAGTCGTCGGTGTAGGCGAAGGCGGCGTCGGTGAGCCAGGCGAGGTCGTCGAGGTGGTGGTCGCGGGCCAGGCGCAGTCCTTGGCGCAGGCACGCCACGAGCCAGGCCCTGTCCTGGGCGGGGGCGCGGTTCTGGCGCCACTGCTCGCCGAGGGCGGCCAGCGCCCGCACCGCGGCCTGGTGCCAGTCCGCTTCGGTCCAGCGGTCGGGGGTGTGGGTGTCGTCGGTTCGCAGTGCGGTGCGGATGGCGCCGTGCAGGTGGTAGGGCCAGATCGCGTAGGGGTCTTCGCTGATCATGGGCCGGTCCACGAGCCGGCGGGCGGCCGCCTGGTGCGCGAGGCCGGCGGCCTGGGTGGCCAGGTCGACGTCGAAGGCGTCCAGCAGGGAGGCGGAGCGCAGGACGTGGCGCTCGTCGGGGGTGAGGTCGGACAGGGTGCGGGCGATCAGCGCGGGGAAGGTGTGGTCGAAGTCGGCCGCCTCGGGGGTGCGGCCGCGGCGGATCTCCAGGAAGCGGGCGACGGCCAGGTCCAGGTGCAGGGGCAGTCCGTGGGAGCGCTCGGTGATGACGGCGCGGATCACTTCGGGGATGAGCGCCTGGCCGTCGCGGGTCAGGCGGCTCGCGAGGTAGTGGTCGCAGTCGGCGGGGGAGAAGTCGCCCAGAAGGTGCTGGCGGGCGCCGCCGGCGGTGCGGGCCGGCTGCTGCCCGCGCGGGGCGAGGTGGGGCCACGCCGCGGGGCCGGTGTAGTCGAGCTGCCCCTCCAGGGAGCTCTCGCCCCAGGCGAGGCGGTTGCGGCCGGCGATGACGAAGAAGCAGTTCGGCATCAGCCACACCAGCCGCTGAAGCAAACGCTCCAGGTCGCGGTGCCGGTCCTCGGTGTCCTCGAAGGTGTCCAGCAGGACGACGGGCACGACGGACTTCTTCGCGGGCAGGCGGCTGACCTCCCACGCCAGCAGGTGCGGGTAGAAGGAGAGCGCCTCCAGGTCCGGTTCGGCCTCGAGCAGGGCCGCGGTGCGCGCGGCGCCAGCCAGGGCGCGGGCCCGCTCGCGGCGCTCGCGCAGCGCCGTCACCAGCGCGGAGGCGACCTGGCCTGCCGCCGACCCGACCAGGCCGGGCAGTTGCAGGGAGCCGGCGACCTCCCCGACCGCCGCGCGCAGCTGGCCGGGCAGCAGCTGTCCGGCCTTGCCCATCAGCCCGGTGCGCCGGATGTACTCCTCCAGCGGCTCGCCAGGGTGCTGGGCGTCCCAGTAGCGGCGCAGTGCCAGGTCGAAGCCGGGCAGCGGCAGGCCGACGGTGCCGGCCAGGGCCAGGCGGATCGTCAGGACGACCCGCTCGAAGTCGGAGCCCGTGGAGGCGGCGCGGGACAGGTCGATACGGATCGGCAGCAGCCGCTCGCCCGCCCCGACGTTGCTGCCCCACTGCTGGGGCCGCTGGCCGTCGACGGTGAGGGAGGCCTCGAGTTTCCGCAGCAGAGTGCTCTTCCCGACGCCGCCGACGCCATGGAAGGCGATGACGTTGGTGCGGGGCGTCTCCAGGTCCTCCACGTCGAAGCCGGGCGCGGCGATGGTGCGCAGGTGTTCCTCGACGGCGGTGGCCACCAGGGCCCACTGCTGCTGTCGGTTGGTGAACGCCTCGGCGCTGTCGACCGGGTCGTTGGAGCTGAACAGCGCGCGCAGGTCGGCCATGTGTTGTGGTCCCCCCAGGACGAGTGATGTAGGTCAATTTAGGTGATGGGCCAGGTCAAGGGGCAGGATCGAGCGGAAGCGGGCCGGGATGGGGCCACCGTCTGGCCTGCCCGGGCCGGTCGGCGGCTCCGCTGCGGCCGGAACCGGTCACAAGCTCCGAGGTGGTTCGCTGTGCACACTCCCCCGTCCGCGTCGCCCTCGTCCCCCGGAGGCGGTGGTGCTTCGATCGAGGACGCCCGCGCGGCCATCGGCGCCGTCATCTCCTGGTACGGCCGCCAGATGATGACCGCCCGGCGCGTCGGTGACCAGCAGCGGTTGGCGGAGCTGGCAGAGCAGCAGCAGGTGTGCGGTGAGGACCGGGAGCGGCTCGGCGACGCCGGGCCCGGGGAGATCGTCCGGATCACCGGGCTGTACATCGAACGTCTGAGGAACTTGGAGGCCGGCGGCAGCTGAGTCCTCGGAGGAGGACGTGCTGCCCGGAGCCTGGAGGCGTCCGGCAGCTGTCGATGGCCAGACTCAGGTGCCGCCGGTGGCTACCATCTGTTTATGGTCGATCACGAGACGGCGTTTCGGTCCCTGGACGGCACCGCGCTGTTCGGCACGGTCCGCTCGGCGGAGACTCCGGTCGGGATGGCGGTTCTGGTGCACGGGTCGGGGGTGACCCGGGAGGAGGGCGGCTTCTTCACGCGCCTGGCCGCCGGCCTCGCCGCCTCCGGGGTGACCAGTCTGCGGTTCGACCTGCGGGCGCACGGCGCCAGCGGTGGGCGGGAGTCGGAGCTGACGATCGCCTCGGTGACCAACGACATCCGCGCGGCTGGCGACCACCTGCGCGCGCACACCGGTCGGCCGGGCCCGGTGCACGTGATCGCCGCCTCGTTCTCCGGCGGCGCCGCCGCGCTGCACGCCGCCTACCGGCCGGGCGACGTCGACAAGCTGGTGCTGCTGAACCCGCGGCTGGACTACAAGGAGCGGTACGTCACCTCCCGGCCAGGCTGGACGGAGGACTACCTGTCCGGGGACATGGCCGTCCGGCTGGACGAGCAGGGCTTCACCGAGAAGTCGCCGTTCGAGCTGAACCGGGCCCTGCTGAACGAGGTCTTCTACCTGGACACCCCGGCGATCCTGGCCGCGGTGCGGGCGCCGGTGCTGATGGTGCACGGCACTGCGGACACGTTCGTGCCGGTCGAGTCGTCCCGCCGGCACCGGCCGATGTTCGGCGGTCCGGTGGAACTGTTGGAGCTGGACGGCGCCCAGCACGGCTTCGCCGTCCACGACGACCCCACGTACCTGCACCCCAAGTCGCAGGCGTGGCAGCGCGAGGTGATCGGGAAGGTCAGCACCTTCCTCGGTTAGGCCACCGCCAGTTCGCCGAGGCGCTGCCGGAACTCCCGTACGGCCGGACGCCCGGCGTACGGCACGAGGTCGTCGGCGGTGCGGTGGAGCTCGGCGAGCACCTGCCCGAAGCGGGCGCCCGTGGCGAGCGCCAGGGCCTCCATCGCGGCCAAAGCGGCTTCGTCCGGTTCGCCGGCCGCGACCAAAGCGCCGGAGTACTGGGCGGTGAAGAACGCCCGGTCGCGCGGCGCGAACACCTCGGTCGTCAGGTGCTGTCGGAACAGACCGACCGCGCGGTGGCTCTGTCCGGCCTCCCGGTAGCAGATCGCGCTCTGCACCATCAGCCGCTCGTTGGTGTAGCCGTCGCCGAGCGGGCCGGTGCAGGTGGCGGGCCCGCTCGCCGGGTCGGCCTGGCCGAGCGCGGTGTGCGCCTGGTCGAGCGTGCGGGCCACCTCCTCGACGCGGGCGCCGGTCAGGGCAAGTGCCCGGGCCTGCTGCTGGAACGCCTCCGCGCGGGGCCTGGGCGGCAGCGTCCAGGGGCCGGTGGTGGCGGCGCGGGCGAGGTCGAGCATCCGGGCCGCGTCGGTGCGGTCGGTAGCTTGGGCCTGGCGGAGCAGGACATAGGCGTGCATGGCGCCGTCGCCGGTCAGCGTCGCCCACTCCTTCGCCTGGTGGTGCCAGTACGCGACGGCCGGGGCGGGGGCGCCGGCGTCTCGGTGGAGCCAGGCGGCCAGCTCGGCGCCCCGGGCGCCGAGGACCAGCAGCTCGCGCCGCAGACCAGGGGCGGCAGTGCGGGCGGCGGGGTTGATTGCCGCGAGGATGCCCAGCACGGTGGGCAGCGCCTCGTGCGGGCCGGCCAGCCCGTCGGCGCGGGCGGCGTCGTCCAGCGCGGTCCGCAGGTGGCCGAGGAGTTCGCGCTTGCCGTAGCGCCGGGCGCCGTGGGCGGTGGCGGTGAGGTGGTCCAGGGCGTCAAGGTCGAGCATCGGGGCGGCGCCCGCCAGACCCAGGAACGTCCGTCGGCGCACGTCGCACTCCTCCAACTGTCGTCCGCTCCCGCCCGGGCGCCGCCCGGTGGGCCGGGCGGGCCGTCGGAAGCCGAGGTCCTCAAGCGGGCAGCCGAACATCGCCTCCAGGACGCGCCGGGCGTCGCGGTTGGGCCAGGTCGACTCGCCCGACTCCCACCGCCTCACCTGCCGCACCGAGATCCTGGCCTGCTCGCGCAGCTCGCGGGCCGTCTCGTCGTACGCGGCGGTGAAGTCCTCTTGGGTGTGCCAGCCGCGCTCGACGCGGGCGGCGACGATGCGCCAATTGGCGACGGCATGTTCGGGCATGGGCACCCCCGGAATCCAGGACCACCACGATAGCCATCATGGCCACCGTGAGCGAGGGGCCGGTACCTATCCGTCACGGTGTCCGGTGAAGCGTCCGGTGATCCGGCCTCGACCCGGGTGGCGAGCGGCGGTGAACTGTGAGCACCGGACCGGCCCGCCAGGCCGAGTCCCCAACACCCCCTCTACGCAAGGAGGACGCCATGAAGACCACCACGAAGGCCCCGGCCGTCACGCTCGACCCGAAGAAGGTCGCCGCACTCCAGGCCAAGGTCAACCGGCTCGTCGGCACCGGCGCGCTGGCCGCCGCCCCGCACACCTACCACCACTGAGTGATCTCCGGGAGGGCGGGACGGCTGGGGCCGTCCCGCCCTCCCGGGCTCTCCAGCCCCGGTCCCGCACATCATCGAGGAGGCAACCCTGTGGACACCCGCCTGGAGCTGACGTTCCTGGGCCACCAGACCTGGCTGGTCCAGGGCGGCGGCCACCGCGTTCTGATCGACCCCGTCCTCAAGGAGGCGTTCGGCCTGCCCGGCCGGGCCGAGTGCCGGGTCTGGCCGCCGCGCCGGATCGACGCCGGCCTGATGCCCCGCCCGGACGCCGTCGTGCTCACCCACGAGCACCTCGACCACTTCCACCTGCCCTCCCTGGACCTGCTGGACCGGGCCGTGCCCGTCTACACCGGGCCGCTGCTGCCCGCCCCGGTCGAGGAGGCGATCGTCCGGCTCGGCTTCGAGGTCCGCCGGGTCGACCACACCACCCCGATCGAGCTGGGCGACCTGCGCGTCACCCTCTACCCGGCCGGCGCCCAGACGCTGTTCTGGGAGGACCGCGTCGTCCAACCCTGTCTGCACGTCGGCGACGGCCCGGCGGTGTTCATCGCGGTGGACGCCGACCCCTCGGACCTGTACCTGCAGCAGGTCGCCGAGGGGGCCCAGCCTGTGCCGCGGATGGCGGTGGTCTCCAACAACTCCCAGATCGTGCCGTCCGGCATGCCCGCCTCCTCGGTCAACCTGCTGCCTGGGATGGACGGCACCCGACACAAGACCGGCCTGTCCGTCCTCAACCAGCTGCTGCTCGAAGTCCTCGCCCCGCTCGACGGCATCAGGGACGTGGCGCTGTGCGGCAACGGCTTCCTGCCCCCGGCCTCCCCGCACGGCCCGTTCCTCTACTCCGACCACCCGAAGATGGCCGAGGCCGCCAACGGCCTACAGAACCTCTTCCACGTCCACGGCCCCCGCCCGGGCGAGCGGCTGACCGTCCCGGCCTCACCGGCGGAGAAGGTGACTTCGGACCGCGTCGGGTGGGTACGGATCGACGACGACTTCGAGTACGAGGCCCTGGTTGCACACGCCGCGTTCCTGGCCGACCCCGGCGCCGTCGAGCTCGCCCCGCTCGCCAACGAGCCCGCCGACGCTGACCAGGACCGGGCGCTGGCGGTCCTGAAGGCCGAACTGCCGCGGCTGGGCCGCGAGCTGCTGGCCACCGGCACCGGGATGCTGGCGTGCAGCATCCACGAATACCTCTCCGGCCCGCTCAGCTCCCACCGTGCGGTGCTGCGGCTCAAGGACGGCCCCGGCGGCGAGCTCTGTCAGTTCGCCTGGGACGTCACCACCGCCGACTTCGTGCAGGTCGAGGCGACCGGACGCGAGGAGGCGATGGCCATCTACCCCTTCGGCGCCGAGATGTTCTTCCAGGACTACCTCGCCCTGCTCCAGGGGCGGCTGCAGGTGTGGGACGTGGCCGGCGGCGCGATGGAGTGCTGGCACATCGGCCGCCCCCTCGACAGTCTCGTCTACGCGTTCTTCGGCATCTACGGCGAGCACCAGCGCCCCGACCTCGCCGCCCTGTCCTACGTGCACCTGGCCTCCGGCATCAACGCGCCGGCGGGAGCCCGGTGACCACCGCTCCGGCCACCGCCGCCCAGGCACTGACCGGACTTGCCCGCATCCGCCCCGCCGGGTGGCTGGCCACCCCGATGCCCACCGACCCGGCCGACCTTGTCGTACGCGCCCGCCAGGCGCTCGCCGCCGACCACCTGGGCGTGGACGGCCGGGTCAGCGTGGTCAGCGCCCGGTACACCGCCGCGGTGTTCACCGTGCACCGGCCACCGCCGCACGTCCCGCTGGTCCTCAAACTCCACGCCGACCCGGCCGCCTACGCCGGGGAGACGCTCGCGTACGCACTGCTGGCCGACACCGCCCCGGTCGCCCGGCTGTACGCGGAGGGCGAGGAGTCGCTGTCGCTGCTGCTGGAGTACCTGCCCGAGCCCGCCGACTGGGCCGGGGGCGAGATGCCCGCTGTGCTGGCCGAGCGGGTCGCCGCCATCCACACGGCCTCCCTGCGGCTGCCCGGCGAGGCCCGCGAAGCACTGGCCGGCTTCACCCTCGCGGCTCTGCACGCCGCCCCGGCCCCGGCCTGGATCACCGACCCGGCCGCGTTCGGCGAGGTGCTGGCCGCACACCTGGACGCCTACGGGCCGCACCTGGTGCCGCTAGGCCACCTCGATCTCAAGCCCGAGCACCTGCGCAGGCGCCCGGAGGGCGAGGTGGTCCTGCTCGACGTGGAGAGTGTGCGCCCGGACGTGACCGGGCTGATCGACCTGGTCACCCTGCCCGCCGTCCTGCGCCAAGCCGGGCACGAGATCGGCCCGGACCGGGTGCTGGGCCTGTACCTGGACGCCACCACCGCGCTCGGCGCCCGCTGGACGGCCCGCTCGCTGAAGGCCGCCCTGCGCACCTACGCGGCGGCCACCGGCCTGGAGAGCCTGCACGGCCTGGACCGGTGAACGCCGAACGCCCGGTGCCCTGCCGACCACCACGGTCGGCAGGGCACCGGGCGCCCGGCGTTCGCGTGCCGCTACGGGCCCTCGATGCCGACGATCGTGCCGAACGGGTCGCGCAGCTGGGCGATCCTGCGGCCGGGCTCGATCGTCAGCGGGCCGCGGTGGTGCTCGCAGCCAGCCGCCAGCAGCCGTTCCCGGACCTGGTCGACGTCGTCCACACCCCAGTACACGATCGGGCTGCCGCCTCGCGGGTTGCGCTCGTCGTCCGCCGGATGGAAGCCGAGCTCGACTCCGCCAATCTCCACCCAGGCATAGACGGCCCCGGTGTCGCTGACGTCCAGCTTCACCGGCACGGCGAAGAGCTGGCCCCACCACCGGGCCGACGCCTCGGGGTCCACGGCGAAGGTCATCACGGTGGTCACGTTCTTGAACACGACTTGCCTCCAGAAAGGTGTCATACGAGTTCCCGGTCGCAGTCTTGCGGATGGGCGGGCAGGGCCGCCGGTCCGGTGGGCGCTTCGAGCCGACGCAACCGCCGAGCAGCGGGCATGAACGGGAGGGCCAGCGCGCCGATGGCGACCAGGTCGTCGCGGTACTGCGGCATCGCCGTGTGCAGCTCCCGCTGGACGGCCCAGAACCTGGCGGCCTCCTCCTCGGTGTAGGGACGCGCCCGCTCCGCGAGCAGAGCCGGCGCCGCAGCCCGGCGCCCTGCCTGCCGCCCGCCGCTGGTGGGCCGGCTGCTGTGGAGGGCGCTGGTGTCGCGGCGCATCACGGTGACCTGGTCGACCGCCGCCAGCTCCTCGGCGGCCGCCACGACGTCGGGCAGCACCCGGTAGTGCACGTCGTGGCCGGCGACGTTGGTGAACCGGGCGGGCAGGCCGCGCCCGCTGAGCCGGGCGTAGCGGTGGGCGGTGCCCTGACGGGAGTCGGCGGCGCGGACGGCCAGGACCAGCAGCTCCACCCGGTAGCCGGCCCGCCGGAACTTCCTTGCCTCGGCGGCGAACGTCGCGGGGTCGGCGGGGGTGGTCTCGATGACGACGTTCCCGCGGCGCTCACGCACGTAAGCCTCGGCCTCGGCCTGCCAGGCCCGGTAGTCGGCGCGGATCGGCTCCGAGGCGCGGCGCGGATCGGAGCGCAGCAGTTGAAGGTAGTCCGGGTGCAGGACCTTGAAGTCGTCGCCGGCCAGGTGCACCGGCTCATTCACGCTGCGGTGGACCAGGTGGGCGGCCCTCGTCTTGCCGCTGCCTGGCTGACCGGCGACATAGACCACGACCGGGCTCTCCTGCGCGATGACCGCGTTCAGCATGGTCGGCACGACCATCGCCTCGAAGACGAACCGGTGCTCGTCCGCCGACAGCCGGTGGTAGTCCACGCCCGGGGCCCGGCGCAGTGGCTGGGCGGTGCGGCGCACCGGTTCGGCCAGCGCCGCCGCCCGCTCGGCATCGCGGCCCACGGCCAGAGCCCAGTCCTCGGGAATGCGCGGGTCGTGCGCACGCCGCTCACACACGGCCAGCTGCCGGCGAAACCCGGCGCTCTCCACCGCGTCCCACGGGCGCCCGCGTTCGGCGACCACGGCCCGGTCCGCACGCGCCGGCCGGACCCAGCGCCCGTCCGCGCCGAGCTCGTTGGCGTACACGCTCTCCAGCGCCTGGGTGCCGCGCCGCACCACGAACACCCGGTCGGCCAGGTGTCCGGCCTCCACCGCCGCCAGCGCGGCGGGCAGCGCGGCGGGGGCGCCGGGCTCGGCGAGCAGTTGGTCCAGCAGGGCCTCCAGCGCGGCGGCCGAGGCCGGGACGGGCGCCGCCGTCCGGTCGGTCCACTGCCGGTCGGGGTGGCCGGGCTGCCCGACGACGGTCAGCCGCCGCGCCGCGGCCGGCTCCTCGACGGGCGCGGGCGCCTCACCGTGTCCTCCCAGCACCCGCCGCACCAGCGCACCGTCGACCCTCCCGGTCCGCTCCCCACCGCCGTCCGCCCCGCGCGCACGGAACGTCCCGTCGGCGGTGATCAGCAGCTCGCCGCGGCCACCGGCCTCCAGCCGGACACTTCCTGACATTTCGTTACTCCCTCTCCCCTGTCGGACAGTTGCCTGCCCGTGCGGTTGCCCGTTTCCTTGCCCGGGTTCGTCTCCGGGTTCCTACCCGGGTGATCGTCGAGGTGCTCGTCACCGCGGTCAGCACAGGTCGTCGGGGACGAGGGTGGCGTGCACCGCGTCGTGCAGCCGCTGGGTACGGGAGCTGCGGAACAGCTCCGGACGGTACCCGGCGCGGCGGAACCCGATCGCGGCGCCCATCACCTGGCTCGGCATGTTGTCGGCGGCGGCGAACGCGTCGATCCGGCGCAGGCCCAGCCGCTCGAAGCCGAACCGGCAGACCAGCCGCAGCGCGCCGGTCGCGGTCCGCATCCGGCGGTGTTCCGGCAGCAGCCACACGGCCACCTCGGCGCTCTCGTCCGCCGCGTCCAGGTTCACCAACTCGGCCCATCCGACCGGCTCTTCGTCCAGGTCCACGGTGAAGTACGCGGCCCGGTTCGCGGCCCACAGCAGTGGCGGGACCTCGGCCAGCCAGCGTTCGGCGGCCGCCACGTCCAGGTGCGGGATCACCGCCTGCAGGAACTCCCGCACCAGCGGATCCCGCGTTCCCCGGAACACCAGCGGCGCATCCCCCGCCGTCGGCCGGCGCAGCACCAGCCGGTCCGCCCGCAGCGGCTCGTCCCCAGCGGCGGCGAGCGCCCGCATCGCTCCCCCTGATGGCAGTCCCTCGTTCCCCGACATCCCCGCCGGAGTCCGCCCGTTCCACCCCCACCGGGCTGAACGGCGCGCTCAGTCAACCACACTCCACCCCCGTTCCCGCACGTCACCAGGACGTTAACCAAACGTGAGCACCCATCCGCAGCCTCGGGCGCGCCCGGCCGAGCGGACGGGCCAGCACCGGCGCGGGTCGTAGCGTCCCCCGCCCGGCCCGCACAGCCGACACAGGTGCCGGAAGCCATGGTCCAGCCGCTTGTCCGAGTGCTCCAGGCTCGGCGATTCTCCGGATGGCCGAACCAGCGGATCGCCGCCCGCCGGAACGCCTTGGGGTCTGCGTGGGAGTCTGCCCACGCCACGATGCCGTCCGGCCGGATCAACAGGGCGGTGAATGGGTCGGCGCAGGCGGGTGAGGCCGTCGAGGACGACGGTGATGCCGGTGAGGAACTGCTCGCGGTCGTCGTGCTCCCTGATCCCGCCGACGACGGCGTGCATGAACGGGTGGTCCTCGGGATTGAGTTCCTGCCACGCGGCCGAGGTCGCGTCGAAGAACTCCGCGCGATCCGCATCGGGGTCGATCCCTGAGGTGTCCCCGTCGATGCGGGCGTTCTGGCTGACGGCCCCGAGGATGTAGTGAACGAGCGTCGAGGCCGCGTCGAACCAACGGGCTTGCGGAACACGCAGGACGCCCACCTGCCGGCTCGGTCCGGTGCCCCCGGGTCGTTCTGGTTCCCGCCTCACAGGCGGAGTACGACCAGGGCCGTGTCGTCGTCCGAGCCGTCGGCTCCGAGGTCGGCGAGGAGGGCGTCCGCGAGGGCTTCGGGAGGAAGGGCGCAGTGGTGGACGAGGCTGGCGGTGAGGCGGGTCAGGCCGGCGTCGATGTCCTCGCGGCGGCGTTCGACCAGGCCGTCGGTGTAGAGGACGAGGGTGGCGCCGGGGGTGTAGGGGACCACGGCCTCGGAGCGCTGGGTGGTCTCCGTCCAGGCTCCGAGGGGTGGGTCGGTGGCGGCGTCGAGAAGTCGGGGGGTGCCGTCGGCCAGGACCAGGACGGGCGGCAGGTGGCCGGCGCAGCTGTAGGTGATGGTGCGGGCCGTGCGGTCGATGACGGTCTGGACGGCGGTGGTGGCCAGGGCGCCTTCGACGGTGAGGGCGTAGCGGCCGAGTGTGGTGAGTGCCAGGGCCGGGCGTCCGGTGGCGCGGATGGCGGCGTTCAGTGCGCTGTGCAGCCGGCCCATCACGCCGGCGGCCTCCAGGCCGTGGCCCACGACGTCCCCGACGGCGACGGCAATGCCGTGGTCGATGCCGTGCTCGCCGAGGTCGATGAGGTCGTACCAGTCGCCGCACACGTTCATGGCCCGGGTGGCCGGCCGGTAGCGGACGGCGACGAAGGAGCGGTAGGCCGGCGGGACGGAGGGGAGCATGGCCCGTTGCAGGCCGACGGCGACCTCGCGCTCGCGGGCGTGTGCCTCGCGGAGCTGCTCGTTGAGGTCCTGCAGTTCCTGGGCCCGGCTGAACAGGTCGGCGGCCATCCGGTCCTCGTGGCTGAGCGACCCGCAGGAGGCCTCGCCCGGGCGGTGCGCCTTGAGCTGAACGATGAGCGCGGTGACCTCCTCCACCCGGTGGACGATCAGGACCACCCGGCCGTCCGGGGCCAGCACCGGCGCGTTGACCGTACTCCAGTACCTCTCCTCGAACTCCCCCGATCCGCCCGTCGCCTCGACGTCATAGCGGTGCAGGGCCATGCTGTCCCGTCGGCCGGTGGCCAGCACCCGCTCCAGCGAGGCCCTCAGGGCGCCGGTGCCCCTGACGGCCGGGTCGGCCGGGTCGGCCGGGTTGTCGGGGAAGACGTCGAACACCATCCGGCCGACGAGGGCCTCCAGGCTGCGCCCGGACGCCCGCAGATAGGCCTCGTTGGCGTCCAGGATCACCAGGTCGGGAGTCATCACCAGCATCGGGCTGGGCACGGCGTGGAACACCGCCCCGTAGTCGATGCCCGGCCCTGGCACGGCGCTCCTCGCTGGTGGCTCGGCCCCCCGGGTAACGCCAAATCTACGCGCCCGCGCGCTACCCGGCCGCCGGGGCGGGGGCCGGCGCCGAGGAGCCCGCCCTCCGATAGCTGCTGCCGTCCCGGGGACGGGCGAGCAGGCCGGCCTCGACCAGGTAGCGGCGCAGCGCCGAGCAGTCCGCGTGCACGGTGAGCAGCGCGTCGTTGACCTCGCGCTCGGTGTACTCGCGGCCGGGCTCGAACAGCGTCTGGGCGAGGTGGACGAGCAGTTGCTCGCGGCGGGCGGCCTTGCGGGGGATCACGGTGAGCCGCCCCTGGGCGAAGAGGCCGGCCACGCCATGACTGGATCTGTTGTCGGACATGACAAGCAGCCTCCCCCGCCGCGTACCCGGCGGGCAACGTGTTTTCACCGGCGGGGACGTCGGGGTGGGTGGGGCACTCCGGCCGGGGGGGGTGGCGGAGTGCCCCACCGCGCGTCAGGAACGATTCAGGGGCGCATCGCGCGGCACGGCGGGCGGCACATCAGGAGATCGAGTAGGGCTGGCCGTAGACGGCCCAGTTCAGCGGGGTGTCGAGGTCGAGGTTGCCGTTGCGCAGGAAGACCCGCTGGGCGGTGTCGATACGGCTGGTGTCGGCGTGCGCGGGCTCGGTCACCATCTCGGCGTTGCGGGCGTCGAGGAACGCCTCCAGGTACGCGCTCTCGTCGCCGCCCTGGGAGGGCGGGGCCGCCTTGGACAGCGCCTCCTGGCGGATCTTGGCCAGGCCGCCGGGGCCGTGCACGACGGCCGCGTCGTAGTAGGCGAACTGGCCGAGCGCCCGCAGCCCGTCCTGCTTGGCCAGCGAGACGGCCGGGTTGAAGTAGACCCGGTCGAGCTCGGCGAGCTGGGCGTCCTGGAACGCCGGGTCCTGTGCGGCCTGCGCCCAGGCCTCGGTGAAGCCCGGGTCCAGGCCCTCGTGCGACTCGCTGCCGTTGACCTGCCGCAGGGCGGGCAGGTACGGCGCGAGGACGTTGCCGGGCGCCGCGGCCGTGTAGGCCTGGACGAGGTCGAGCATGTCGCCCGTCCCGGAGCAGAAGCCGATCAGGCCGGCGGTGTAGCCGCGCCCGTCCTTGATGTCCTCGATGTACTTGAACTGCGCCCGCCAGTCGAGCGAGGAGTTCTCCGCGCTGGAGACCAGCCGCATCGCAACGTCCTTCTTCGCCGGGTCGGCGAGGTCGGACCCGGCGGCCGCGAGGGCCGAGGCGGCCGGCCCGGCCGGCGCCGCCGCTCCGGCGACCGAGGTCACACCGCCGGCGATCAGGCCTGCCACCAGCAGGGCTGCGGCGGCGACCCGGACAGGGTGGTTGCGGACGAGCTGGTTGCGAACGGCACGAGGGGACGGCCGGCTGCTGAGCTGCATGGGCTTCTCCGGTTCTGCCCGGCCGTCGAGCGGCCGGGTTCGGCGAGGCGGGGTGAGGTGGGGGCTCGGCCGGCAGGGCGGGTGTGACCCGACCGGCTTTCGTCAGGAAGCTTTCCTAACTAACAAGGTAGCGAGCACGCCCACCTGTCACAAGGGCTACGCCGAAGCCCAAGCAGAAGCACTCCGGGCCGGGCCGGGCCGGACCCGGAGCGTCAGAGCCCGACCACCGTCACCGTGTCCGAGAAGAAGTTGGTGACGTACAGCTTCGCGCCGTCCGGCGTCACCGCCGCACCGCGCGGCCCGTTCGGGACGGGGATCGTGGCGGTCACGGCCCGGGTGGCCGTGTCGACGACCGAGACCAGGTCGAACGGGAAGTGCGCCACGTACAGGCGCGAACCGTCCGGGCTCACCGCGAGGCCGTACGGGCCGCGCTCGACGGGCACGGTCGCCAGGGTCACCGCGGGGGTGGTGCCGGAGAGTGCGGTGACGCCGGAGGCGTCGATCACCGAGACGGAGTCCGCGAAGTAGTTGCTCGCGTAGAGCAGGCCGCCGTCGGGGCTGACCGCGAGGCCGACCGCGAAGTCCACGCCGGAGAGCCGCCCGCGCGTCTTGGTGAGGCCGTCGACCACCTGCACCTCGTTCTCCAGCGCGTTGGACACCAGCAGCCGCGAACCGTCCGGGGTCATCGCCAGACCGTACGGCCGCTCCTCGAAGACGGTGTTGATGGTCACCTCGCCGGTCGAGGTCAGCACGACGGAGAGCGCCGAGGAGTGCGTGTCGGCGACGTACAGGCGCTCGCCGTCCGGGTGGGCCGCGATGCCGTAGAGGCTCACGCCCACCGGGATCGTCGTCACGACCGACCTGCTCGCGGGGTCGATGACGGTCACCGATCCGTCGTGGAAGTTGGTGACGTAGGCGCGGCGACCGTCCTGGGACGCGGCCACGCTGTGCGGGCCGTCGCCCACCGCGATCGTCTCGAACGCCCGGCCGTCGGCGAGCAGTCCGCCCGTCGGGAGTACGTGGGAAACTGACATGATCTGCTCCGTTGGAGAGCCTGGCCCGCGGCCCGGACAGGAGCCCGGACGGCGGCTCAGGGGTGGGCCCCGTCGGGGCGACGGCGCCGCCGGGCAGCCGGCCTGCCCGCAACGGCCCAGAGGCTGCGGGCCGTCGCACGGGTGCCATCGCGCGGTCCCGCCGGAGGCGTCGGGGCCGCCCGGCCGACATCATGGCCACCTTCAACTCTCGCGCAGACCACAGGCTTCAGCAAACGCGGGCGGGCGCAGGCCGCGCAGCTCACGCACTGATCCGACGGACCGTCAGATCGCCCGGCGGCGCGCCGCCGGGCTCAGGGGGCGACCTCGCCGGTCAGCGCCGTCAGCAGTTCGAACGCCGCGCCCCGGACGAGCTGGTCGTGGTACCGCTGGTTGCGGAAGTTGCGCCCACGGAGACCGCCACCATCTCGCCGCGCGCCCCGGCCGTCCGGCGCAGGGTGTGGCCGGACGGGAAGGCGGTGTGCGACTCCTCGACGTCGGCGGCGGTGGTCGTCATGTGCACCGCGCCGTTCCAGGACCGCCGGGGCGGGGACTGGCCGGGGCGCCGGGGTGCGGCGCGCTGCGCCACGAAGCCGTACACGGGCTCGACGTAGCGCCGCGGCGCACCGCTCTGCGGCCCCTGGCAGGCCGGGCAGAGCGCGTCCAACTGGTCGGTGTCCTCCCGGAAATGGCCGCAGTTCTGGCACACCGCGTACCACCGGCTGACCAGGTCGCGGTCCGGCAGCCGGTAGACGCCCGCCGAGGTCCAGACGTAGCCGCCGGCCACGATCTCGGCGCCCGGCGCGTACTCGTGGACGGCCGCGCTCAGATCCCGGGTCAGCTCCAGGTGCCCGGCCGACGGGCCGGCCTCCTGGGTGATCCGCAGCTCGACCGTGTCGACCGGGAAGCCGTACTTCGGCAGCACGTTGCGGTTCGCGAGCACGCCGAGCAGGTCCCGCTGGGTGAGATTGCGGATCACCCGCTCGTACGTCTCGGCCAGGCCGTACTGCCGCTTCCCGACGGCTCGTTCGCGCCGGTCGGCGTAGCCGGCGACGTCCTGGGCCAGGGTCTCCTGCGCGGTCCGGAGCAGCCGGTCGAGCTCGGCCGTCCAGGAGCCGTCGGGCACCCCGATCTCCGCCTGGACTGCCTCCGGCAGCACCCGGCGCAGCGACTTCCGGCAGATCCAGGGCAAGGCCGCCACCGCCCTCCTGTGGAACCTCTTGTGGAACCTCTCGGGCCACCTGCGCCGGCACGGCCTGCCCGTCCCGGGCGAGCACCCCGGCACCGAGCCGGCGCAACCCACGGCATGAGCAGCCCGGGGCCGGTGTGCGGCGGTCGTCAGGCCGACTCGCGGAGCACCAGTTCCGTCCGGAGGATCACGGTGGCCGGCTCCTCACCGGTGATCTGGGCGAGGAGCAGCCGGACCATCTCCTCGCTGATCCGGTCCCACGGCTGGCGGACGGTGGTCAGCGCGGGGCGGGTGGTGAGCGCGACCGGGGAGTCGTCGAAGCCGCCGACCGCGATGTCGCCGGGGACGGAGCGGCCGGCCCGCTCCAGGGCGGCGAGCGCGCCGTCCGCCATCAGGTCGGAGGCGACGAAGACGGCGTCCAGGTCGGGCGCGGC
>FTKL01000173.1_pt1 | contig 17933 bp, 20 predicted proteins | sample 2434061 | NCBI WGS metagenome assembly FTKL01 (sample SAMEA3914816, study PRJEB12502) | metagenome | biome: forest; material: soil | place: USA | collected 2011-09-16 | depth 0.3 m
AAGCATAGTAAGGTTGCGGTAGCCGTGCCGATCAAATTCGACAAACCTGTCGTAGGCATCCAAGCCGAGGGCATCGCCGAGACGGTTGCGGACAAAGAAGTTATCGCGGCGGTTATGCAGCGGTACGTGGCGAAGTACAATTCGGGTCAGCAATTTTATGACAACTTTGTGGCTGGTCGGAACCAGCATGTCTTGTTTAAGTTTACGCCCAGCACATATGTGCTATTTGATGAAGTTAACTTTCCAACTGACGGTCGCCAGGAAATAACAGTAGGGTAGGTCGTGGGGCCGCCGGCTACGTGTGCACCGGCGGCCCTCATTTAACGTTGAGCATGTTGGAACAGTCAGTGGGTGACGTCGACCCGGACGTCGCGGTCCATGACGGACATCTCCAGCGGCTGCGATTCGGATCGCTTGCGCGTGACCGTGTTGGCACGAAGATAGCCGGTCTGGTGATTCACCTCGGTCATGCGGACTCGCACTTCCTGTGGCTGCCCATCGACTTCTTTGTACGTCACCGTGGCCAGCGTACGAACTCGCAGGTCCCCAAGAGGTGGATTGAGGGCGAGTAAGATGTACATCGTGTGCGGCTGGAGCGGCATGGCAGTTCCTCCCTGAAAGGGTAGGCATCAACGAACCACATCACTGTAGTCTGCCGCCTGGGGCGAGTCAAGGCGAATGCTACAATGGTCGCATGATTACAACGACCGCTCAGGACGCACAGCAAGCACTCCGAAAGGTAGCCCGACCCGACCGAGTTGAATCAACCAAGCGGTTTTTTAAGGCATATCCAGGCGGCTACTCTGAGGGTGACCAATTTCTAAGCTGCTCGGTACCGGCAACACGCCTGGTAGCAAAAGAGTTCTACGGGATGCCGCTGCCAGAGCTGAGCAAGCTCATTTCTAGCAAATGGCACGACGATCGCTTGCTGGCTCTTATCATCCTGGTGCGCCAGTACCAGAAGGGGAACGAGGCGCAGCAGAGGGCGGTGTACGACTTTTATCTCAAGCATATCGCGTATGTGAATAACTGGGACCTCGTGGATAGCAGCGCTGAATTTATTGTGGGACCACAACTGGGAGATCATCCAGATAAGCTGAAAGTCCTCACTGGTCTGGCAGCGAGTGGCGAGCTGTGGGAGCGCCGCATCGCAATGCTTGCGACTTTTGCCTATATCAAGAAGGCTAAGGCTGAGGACGCACTCGTAATCGCTGAGCTGCTCCTGCATGACCCACATGATCTTATCCAGAAAGCCGTCGGCTGGATGCTTCGCGAGATAGGCAAGCGTGTCGATCGCAAGATACTGTTGGATTTCCTGGACCAACACGCGCGCGAAATGCCGCGGACGATGCTGCGTTATAGCATCGAACATTTGCCGCCTGAGCAGCGTGCACACTACATGGCGCTCAAGGCGAAGGGTTGATCTTTCGCTTGTAATATTATAATATTTGTTTTAGCAATCTGTTGCCTAGCGGGAGGTATCCCTGTGAACGGTCAGCCGGCAGGTGTTCGCGGTACTGGGCGTGGGCGTCGTACTACGCGCACCAACCCTCGATTCGTCCAGACGACGGCCGACGCGGCCGCGGTCGAGCCCACGCAGGGCTCGGACGACATGGCGCAGCGGCGCCGTCGCCGTACCGAAACGCCTTCGGGCACCATTCCGCCCAGCGCGGCCTGAACCCAGGTCGTACTGACCGGATTGCACCAGGCGGTGCCGCTCGAGCTGAAGAAGCCGAGCGGCACCGCCGCAACCCATGAACTTATTCTTCAGGTGTATACTGAGCTTATATAAACAAGGGGGTTTCTATGAGCGTTGATGTCAACTGGTGGGCAGTTATCTTGGCGACGGCGTCTAGCATGGTTGTGGGGTCCATTTGGTACGCACGGAGCGTGTTTGGCAACACCTGGATCAAACTGACCAAGCAAGATGAGAAGAAGATGGGGGAGGGTGCTACCTCTGCAATCATCGTGACACTCATCGTCTCGCTGATCACCGCGTATGTGTTGGCACATGTGGCGTTCCTCTCGCACAAGTTTTTCAACAACTCATTCTTTGTGGACGCAGTGTCGACGGCTTTCTGGGTGTGGCTGGGCTTTACGGCCGCGCGGATGGTTACACATGATGCTTTTGAGCGTCGTCCGGTGAAGCTTACTGTGCTCAATACAGCGCATGAACTTGTGACGTTACTCATCATGGGGGCAATTATCGGTTGGATCGGTGTTTAATCGCAGAGCCACTTGAGATAGAATAAAGCGTAAGCTTACTAAACAGAGCCGCCGAGCTTTAGAAGCCTGGCGGCTGTTAATTTTTGGAGTATTTCCATGGACGACCAGCAGACAGAAGCAGCCGAAGTAGTTGAGACTCAGCCAGCGCCGGAAGCGCAACCGACTCCAATCGACCCAAGTGCGGTTGGCTACAAAGAAACAGACATCTTTGCCTGGGCAAACAATCTTTTCCAGTACAAGGAAGAGCTCAAGATCGAGCTTTTTCTGATCAGTAAGAACTACGTGCTCTACCGCGCCAAAGTTCACGCCGAGCTCGAGAAGCAGTTGCAGCCGCTGTTTATCGACGGCCTTATGGAGTATATCCTCAGCGGACTCGAGACTGGGCTTATCGTGCGCGGTTTCGAGGACGCCGAGAGCGAAGATGGCGTCTTGCAGCGAACCCGTGTCGAGCGAGTCGAGCACCTCGTGACGGTCATGGACTGGGTCCAGAACCAAGAGCACGCCATGGAGCAATTTAGCGAAGAGCATGGCCTGAAGGGTATGCGCGGCGTCTTGGTTCGCTGTAGTGCGCCGGGTATGAAGCAGACATTCTACGTTATCAAGAAGTTGCCAAGTGCGCAGCTGCTCGATGGCGAAGGCACGTGGATCGCCAAGGGCAACAACTTTGTGCCGATCATCGCAGGCGTGTTGCGCATTCCGTCCGACAACCAGCTGATGGTTCTCGAGGATGACCTCTATGTCTTTAACCAGTCGAAGCTGGAACAGCTCTTTGGCTACAACATCAAGAAAGCAGCTATCGCCGAGAAGAAAGTTCGCGAGATTGAGGCTAACTACAAGCTCAGCTTTGCCGACGAACTTGATCTCCAGACGATGGTGAAGGGGAACAAGGCGATCATCACGAAGCTGCAGAAACTCGAAGTTGGCTTGATCGGCCAGGACGAACTGCTGGAACACGCCGAAGAACTTGGTTTGAACCTCATGGTTGACGAAGAAGGCGCGATTATCATCATGAGCAACAAGGACCTGACGATTTTCGTGAACCTCCTGAATGACGACTATGTTGAGTCTGGCCTTACGGGGCAACGCTACGAGATTAAGAGTAAGAAGCCCCTCATTATCAAACAGGAAGACGCCTAGCTCCAAGTTTGTTACTATAGAGCTAACATGAAGAAGCGCATTGGTATTTACTCGGGTACTTTCGACCCAGTACACAATGGCCATATTGGTTTTGCGCTCAGAGCATTGGATGTGGCCAAGCTGGATGAGGTTGTCTTAATCCCTGAAAAGCGTCCGCGCGAGAAGGACACTGTAACTGATCTGTCGCATCGGTTTGAACTGCTTGTGCGTGCGACTGAGCCGTACGAAGGTTTGGCCGTGCGATTGCTATCGCCGGAGCAGTTTTGCGTTCAAGGCACTTTGCCGGAGCTGCGCGCAATGTATGGCGGCGACATAGAGCTTCATATGCTGCTTGGCTCAGATGTCGTAAAGACATTCCCGACTCGTTGGACGAATTTGGACGATCTATTCACGCATATGGGGCTCGTGATTGGTCTTCGCCGTGGTGATACACGCAAGGAATTGAAGAAGCTACTTAAAGGCCTCGATACGAAAGTACTGCCGCGCTATACGTTTGTCGACAGCCCTCTGAACGCCGCGAATTCCACGAGAGTTCGCTCTGGAGCTGTTGTGCGCGACATCGCACCTGAAGTTTCCGAATACATCGAGCAACACAAACTCTACGGAGCCCACTGATGCCAAAGCTTAGTGCCGGTATTATGCTGTATCGAAAGCGAGCCGCTGGTATTGAGATTTTGCTTGTCCATCCGGGCGGTCCGTTTTGGGCAAAGAAAGACATAGGCGCATGGTCTATCCCGAAAGGCGAGTACACCGAAGACGAAGATGCGTTTGTAGCCGCAAAGCGTGAGTTCAAGGAAGAGACCGGCTCAGACGCGCCATCGACTAAGGCGTTTGAGCTTGGCCAAGTGAAATACAGCAACAAGCTGCTGACGGCTTGGGCACTTGAAGGAAGCTTGGACGCGCGTCGTATTTCAAGTAATACGTTTACCATGGAATGGCCGCCAAAGTCAGGCCGGAAGCAAGAATTTGATGAAATAGATCGCGCTGGTTGGTTCCTTCCGGCGGATGCTAAGCAGAAATTAGTGAGCGGCCAAGTCGAGCTCGTGGAGCGGCTGTGTGAACAACTTGATGTCTCAGCAGATTCGGGCGAAAATCCTACTCAAATGTCCCTGTTGTAATCGCTACACCGCCAGCGCGAGATGCAGATTCTCGGCCCAGGCCTCGTGCGCGGATGGCTCATCGTCGCTGAATGTTTGAGCAAACTGTTGGCTCAAGTTTCCAGGGGTGAGTGCGTAGATTCGACGGTGGAGCAGGGCTACGAGGTCGTAGAGTCGCTGCACCGAATTATCGCTTTGAAGAGGCTGGGCAAGGCGCAGGATCTCCAGGAAATCATCCGCGACTCGCAGGAACTGACTGCTTGTGTTCAGAATTACATCAGTGGCCTCATCGATAGCATTTGTATGGTACATGCGCTCGGACAGACGAGCTAAATTGACGCCATGCTGGTCGAAAAACTGCTCGACTTTCTGCCATGCTTCGGGCACTTGCTGTTCCAGCCTAAACTTCGGAAGAAGCGGGGCATTGATGACGACAAGGCTGCGCGAATAATCAATTACAAGTGCGCGGTCGGGCAGCCGTGCGATGGCAGATCGGAGCTGCTCGGCATCCGGCGCGTCCACTATGTAGAGGCTAAAGCATTGCGATGGGAGCTGGTCGATTTGGCCTGGCTCCACGAAAAACACATCGCCATGAGGATTGTCGTAGAACGGTTTCGCGACAAACCCCATGTGCTGCATGTGGGTAATGTCGTAGGTCAGTTGCAGTATCTTTTCGGCATTCAGCGTACTAGAACGTTCACGCTGAAGCGTGCGCGATAGCTTCAGCCAGTACTTGCGAATAACGCTCATCAGCACGACTGGCTTGTCACATACAACAACCGTCTTCCCAAGGTGCTGCCGAGTGAGGAGATGACGAGCGAGGTCGGCGGCAGTGACAGCGTGTTGAGTGGTGCGGGTTTCCAGATAACGTTGCATGAAGTCCTCTTAGAGTAAGTGATGTTGCCTATAACTGTAGTGGTCGGTTTTGGTCACGATGATGTGGTCGCGCAACGGAATGCCGAGCAGCTGTCCGGCCGCGGCAAGTTGTTGGGTGAGCGAGGTATCTTTCTGGCTTGGAGATGGATCGCCAGAGGGGTGATTGTGGGTGACGATGATACAAGCCGCGCGGTCTACGATAGCATCAGAGAAGACTTCCCGTGGATGAGCCAGTACCGTGTCGAGTGTCCCGATCGTAATAGTGCGTTGCGCAATCAGCCGCTGGCCACCGTCGAGCGAGAGACACACAAAGTACTCCTGTTGCTTGGTCCGAATGTCGGCAAGACGCGCCAAGATATCTTGCATAGTCCTGAGCGGTTCGATGTCGCGGATCAGATGACGCTTGGCGAGTTCGAGCGAGGCCAGAACCTTGCCTGCGGTCACGTCGCTGACACCGTGAAGCGCGCTGAGCGATTCGAGGCTGATCGACTCGGTGCCTTTCTGGAGTTGCTTTTGGATTTGGCGAGCAATCTGCGTGACATCGGCGCTCGCGTTGCCATTGCCGATCATGACCTGTAGAAGTTCAAAATCTGACAGCGCAGCCTGACCCTTGCGCTGCAACTTTTCGCGCGGTCGATCGAGCGTTGGTATCTGGTGAATGCGACGTGGTTTTGGCATTTCCAGCGGATTGTAGCACTAGTTGGGTCGGTTGTGTAAAGGTTTATAATGAAAAACATGAACGTTACACGCTACCCGCAGTCATGTTTGCTCCTCGAAAAAGACGGTCACAAGATCGTGATCGATCCAGGCATGCATTTTCTTGAGAAGTACACAGTTGAAGAATTGAACGGTGTCGAAGCAGTGCTCTACACGCACCAACATCCAGATCATTACGAGCCCAAGATCGCTGAGGCTTTACTTGCTCAGGGTGTGGCGGTCTACGCCAATGGTTCGACCGCGCAACTCATCGGTGCAGAAAGGGTGACGACGGTGAATGACGGCGATAGCTTTAGCGTTGCTGGCTTTGCTATTACAGCGCGCGAGTTGCCGCACTGTTTGCTACCGAATGGAGAAGAAGGTCCACAAAACACCGGCTATATCGTGGACAGTGTGTTCTTCGATCCAGGCGATGGCAAGGATATCGACGATCTGAAAGTAGCGGCAATGGCCCTGCCTATAACTGGCCCGGACATTAGCATGCTCGACGCTTTTAACTTTGCGGAGAAGCTAGGCGTGAAGGTCGCTATACCTGTGCATTACCGTTGGATGGGCGCTGACGCAGAGACGTACAAACAGTTTGCCGCGAAGCGGCCTTTCGAAGTCCGCGTGCTAGCCGACGGCGAGTCGACTGAAATCTAAGCATCTAAGGTACAATGAGCAAATGGATTACGAACACATTGCTCAAGAGATTGCAGGAATAGCAAAGCAAGCAGGTGCCTTTATGCTTGGTGCTAGCGGCGAGACAGAGCAGACGAACAAAACAAACAGCAAAGACTTTGTGACGGTGGCGGATATCAAATCCCAGAATATTTTGATCGGGGAGCTGAACAAGGCGTTTCCAAATGTTCTCGTCCTCTCTGAGGAGCATGACGAAGCGACTCGAGTCCGCATGTACGAGGATGATTTTACGGGCTTTGTGATCGACCCGATCGATGGCACATATAACTTCAAGCGCGACATGCGCGAGTCGGCGATCAGCATTGGCTACATCGAAGAAGGTGTCTCGAAGGCTGGTGTGGTTTACGATCCGTATAAGGACGAGCTCTACAGCGCTGTCGTCGGCAAAGGCGCCACACGGAACGGCAAACCTATCCACGTATCTGATCAGCAAGGCCTCGAAGCAGCGAGCATCGCGACAAGCAACAGCTACGACGACGCAGCGATGAGCCGTAACATCCAGCGCCATCTCGGCATTTACGAGCAGACCGGCATCATGCCGTGGACGAATTGCCCAGGGAGCGGCGTACTCATCTTGAGCTACGTGGCCTGCGGACGGTTTGATGCATATCACCATAATGGTCTGAAGCCATGGGATAACGCGGCGGCTTTCTTGATCATCCGCGAAGCTGGCGGCATGGTTCATACGCTCGAGGGACACGAGGCTGCGTTCACGAGTGCCACGGTCCTTGCTGGTACGCCAAAGGTAGTCATTGAGCTCGAAAAAGTTTTTGCCAAACTCGATCCCACACTGCTTAGTTAAGGGGTGGATGGTATAATCAATTGTTGTAATGAGCAAAAAACCTTTACCTCTGTTATTCCCTAAACGATTCTTCTGGGGTGTTTCAACCTCAGCACATCAGGTAGAGGGTGGCACCCACAACCAATGGACGGTGTGGGAGCTTGAGAATGCCCGCGCGTTGGCCCAGCAGGCGCCGTACCAGGCGAAATACCTCCCAAAGTGGGATGAAGTCGAGCCAGAAGCAACTGACCCAAGTAATTATGTCTCCGGCCAGGCCGTTGACCACTTCAACAAATACGAACAGGACTTCGCTATCGTGAAGGCGATGAACATGAATGCCTTTCGCTTCAGCATCGAATGGTCACGTATCGAGCCGCAGGAAGGCGTCTGGAGCGTCGAAGCCATCCAACACTACAAGGAATACCTCCAGTCACTGCAGAAGAAGGGGATCGAGCCTTTCGTGACGCTTTGGCACTGGACAATGCCGGAATGGTTTGTGAAGAAGGGTGGATTCGAGAAGCGCGCAAACATTCAGTACTTTGTACGCTTTGCCGAGAAGGTGATCGACGAGCTGGGCAAAGATTTTCGCTACGTCATCACCATCAACGAACCTGATACTTACATGGCGCAGGGCTACATCGTGGGCAATTGGCCTCCACAGCAACAACACAAGCTCACGGCCCTGTGGGTTTATCTGAACCTCGCCAAGGCACATCGCGACGTCTACAGCATGGTGAAGCGCAAGTCGCGCAAATTTATCATCGGCATGGCTAAGAACTCTGTTCATCAATATCCCGGCGATGACGCTTGGCTGAGCAAGGTATCGGCCGCTGTGTCGACATGGGGTGCAGATAATTTTTTCTTAAACCGCGTGAAGCGCAAACTGGACTTCATCGGCGTGAACTATTATTTCACGAATCGCTTCCTCGGCTACAAGGTTCATAACGAGAACGAAAATCGCAGCGACCTTGGCTGGGACATGCAGCCGCAGAACATCGAGTTTGTGCTGGAGCGTCTGTGGAATAAATACAAGCTGCCGATCATCGTGACCGAGAACGGCGTTGCTGATCGCGACGACGAGCATCGCAAGTGGTGGATTAGCCAGACGCTAGTGGCCATGCACAAGGCGCTTCAAAAAGGTGTGAAGCTAGAAGGTTATTTGCACTGGAGTCTGCTGGACAATTTCGAGTGGTCGAGCGGATTTTGGCCACGTTTTGGCCTGATTGCGGTTGATCGCAAAACAAAAAAGCGCGTCCCGAGGGAAAGCGCTAAATGGTTCGCGAAGCTTCTCAAACAGATCAGAGAAGGGCAGTAGTTTGGAAGACTTCGAAGCGAAAGTAGTCGTAATTGGTGGAGGCACAGGAAGCTTTACGCTTCTAAATGCCCTCAAGCATTATATACATACCATCACCGCACTCGTCAATATGGCAGACGACGGTGGCAGTACCGGACAATTGCGTGACGAGCTGGGTGTCTTGCCGCCAGGAGATGTGCGTCAGTGTCTAGTTGCGCTGTCCCGTTCGAGCGATACGATGCGCGAGCTGTTCAATTATCGCTTTCCGGAAGGCGGCTCACTTGCGGGTCATTCATTTGGCAATCTTTTTCTGACTGCGGTCGAGAAGATGACCGATAACTTCGGCGAAGCAGTTGAGCTAGCGAGTGAAGTGCTGAACATCACGGGCAAAGTCATCCCGATGACCATGGATAAGGTGACGCTGGTGGTAGAGCACGCCGACAAAACCATCATGCGCGGCGAGTCGCTCATCGACCATGCCGATTTTGGCACTCAGACGCGACCAATTGTGCGCCTCGAGCCAAATGCGGCGATCAGTCCGACGGCTAAGCAGGCAATCGTCGACGCCGATATTATCGTTTTGGCGCCTGGCGACCTCTATAGTTCTCTCGGTCCAGCGTTGGCAGTCGATGGCGTGGCCGAGGCGCTGAGCATGAGTGCGGCCATGAAAGTCTATGTTTGCAACCTCGTGACCAAGCCAGGCCAAACAGATGGTTTTGAAGTGCATGATTTTGCGGACGAGATCGAGCGTCTCATGGGCAGTACCAACACACTCGACTATGTGCTCTACAACGACGCCAAGCCCGACGAAGCGCTCCTCAAGAAATACGCACGCGATCGCGAGTTCTGGGTCGGCTATGACCGCCAGAAGCTCGCTGCCGCGCCGTATATTGCTATCGGCGGGGACTTTGTGTCGAAGCAGGGATTTGGTCCGAGCTCATCGGCCGATCCGTTAGCCGCAAGCCGCAGCTTTATCCGTCACGACGCCGACAAAATATCGCGCGCCCTAATGAAGATTTATTCTAGCTAATGGCCAAACCGATTCTGTTCGTTGATTTTGATAGGACGCTCTTTAACACGAGTGCTTTCACGGCCGACCTCTGGCTGTCGCTCGCGACACGCTACGGCATCGATGCGGAGCAGGCAAAGGAAGAGGGCAAGGCCTACTTCAACTACGTCGGCAACTTGTATGACTATGATTTCTTTAGCCATATGCGTCGTCTCACCGGCGAGTCGGACGCTGCAATTGCTGATGCCGTGACCCAGGACTTAGCAGGCCGCCAGTTTCTCTTTGACGACAGCGACGAAGTGTTCGCCTGGCAGCAGGCCGGATACGACGTCCGCATCCTGACATTTGGCAACGAGCCCTATCAGCGCCTCAAATTTGCGCTCGCACCCGGGATTGTGGAAAAACTGCCCGTTGTCATCATCTGTGAGCGCAAGGCGGACTACCTCGCGAGCGCACATGCTGAGCAGCTGGGCTGGCTTGTGGACGATAAACCAGATCAGCGACTTCCAATTGGCTTCACGGAGATCAACCTCGATCGCACTGCCCAGTTGCCAGTAAGTAATGGTTCTGGTTATGTTATAGTGAACAGCCTAACGCACGTAAGGAACATTCTATGAACTGCACGAAAGCAATTATTGCCGTTGCCGGCTTTGGCACCCGTTGGCTTCCGCTGACCAAATCTATCGAGAAGTGTATGCTGCCCGTGGGTAATCGCCCAGTCATCGACTATATTGTCGATGACTGTGTTGCTGCTGGCATCCAGGATATTTATTTTGTAGTGGGCGAACAAAGCGCGCAGATCCGTAGCTATTATGGCGAGAACGAGGCACTCTATGCTCACCTCGAGAAGAAGGGCAAGACCAAGGAGCTAGAGGCAGTAAAGAAGATTAGCCAGAAGGCGCGATTCCATTTCATCGAGCAGAATCCGAATCTCCCTTACGGGACAGCCGTGCCGGTTATGATCTTTGAGCAGTCCGTGGAGCTTTCGCCCGACGAGCAGGTCCTCGTGATCATGGGCGACCAATTTGTATATAACGCCGATGGCAGCTCTGAAGTCGCTCGCCTTCTGAGCGAAGTCGAGCTGAGCAAGACAACAGCCGGTATGGGCGTCGTGCACGTTCCCCGCGAGGAAGTTTCGAAGTACGGTATCGTGGAGCTTACCCACGATCACGGCAGACAGTTCTTCAAGCAAATTGTGGAAAAGCCAACGCCCGAGACCGCTCCAAGCACGCTCAACAACCTCAGCCTCTATGTCTTTGACCGCGATATCCTGAACTGCCTTCAGCATATTAAGCCGACCAACGGTGAGTATTACGTTACCGATGCGCTTAATATTTATGTTGGCGAACAAGGCAGGCAGCTGGCCGTCGTGACGACAAAGGGCGAGTACCTCGACTGCGGGAACGTCGAAGGCTGGCTTCACGCCAATCAGTTTGTCGCCAAACACTCTTAAGAAATAATAAGTTCAAGTTGAGTCGGCCGGCCCGCGCAGCGAATTGCTTCCGCGCGGGCCGTGCCTCTTTGTTCAGTCGCAGTAGCGGCCGTAGTAGGTGATCACTTCGGGTCCGAGGTACGGTTTGACGCCGGAGTAGTCGTCGCAATGTTGCACGACCGGGTCGATGATGACCACGCGTGCATCGTCGTACTCACCCACGTTGTGGTAGCGGCGGTAGGTCGTCGACAGCACGATGTAGCGGCTGCCGAGGTTGCCGCCGGCCAGGATCTGTCCTGGCCGCAGGACCGTTACCTTGAACTCCGAGCTGGCCGTCGGTGGTGCCAGGAGTGTCTCGGCGCCGATCGGTTCGGTCCAGGCGTACTTGACGGTGCGCCCGACTGGCAGGTCGTAAACCGCCTTTTGCACCTCGTACCCCTGGTCGGTGGTCATATTTCTGATCGACTCCTGCGCTGTCGTCACCGAGCGTCGCTGCTCGGGAGTGGACTGACAGGCTTTCAGCGTGGCTGCACCCAGGTTGTAGGCGCGGCAGAACGGGTCGTAGACCACATTCGCCAGGTTGAAGTTGTCGATCGACTTCTTGAACTTGGCATCAGGCTTCCAGCGGTATTGCGCGTCAGTGAGGCGCGTCACCAAGATGGCCTGACCGAGCTGTCCACCCAACCACTTTACCCCCGGGTACAGCATGATGGCCATGTGATGCGGGGTGTAGGCGGTGTGGAAGTCGCTCGTCGCGACGTACGTGTCGATGGTGGTCGGCTTCTTTGCGTCGTACTCGATCTCGTACATAGCGCCCCGGGCATTCTTCGCCTCGGTGCCGGTAGCGTGACGCAGGTGCGAGAACATCTGCACCTCAGCCACGGTGGGCTGATAGGCATCGTCCTTGTTGCGTTGTAGGACGGCAACGATGCCGATCACAACCAACAGGGCGGCGCCAGCCACGAGGGCGAACAAGCGCCAGGAGTGACGCAGGCGTAGCAACAACATGTGGTTCCTCCAGACAACAGGGATCTGAACGGAGTAACTATAGTATCTTTTTGGTGTTTTTGCAAGTTTAGGTATTGACATAGCTAAATGCTTATGCTAATGTAAACCTATCATGAACGCAAAAACACAAACCAGCGTCAAAGAAGTAAAAGAAACTAAAGAAACCAAGAAGGCAGCAGTTGCACCAGAGTTCATCGTTCGTCAGCTGAACGAAGACGTGCGCAATTCAATCCTTGTTGTCTCGGTCCTGGCGAACCTTTTCTTCCTCATTGGGTGGCTTGTCATCCAGGTCTCAACCCGCTATGATGCGGCGTTGATCAACTACCTGCAAAACAAATAAGCCCGCGCCCAAGCCGCCTCAAACAAGAACACACCCAAAATAGCAGACCGCACTCGCGGGCTGTTTTTGGTTGTCTGGGGTGGGGGAGCGGGCTTTCCACAGAAGTGTGGATAAATGCCCGGTGCAGTGTGGAAAGCGCATTAAAAACACTTGCAGTGGGTAATGGTGGGTAGTAGACTGATGTCAGTGGGTAGCGGTGGGTAACCAACCGCACAGAATAACAAAAACCACTGTACAAAAAACAATCAAATTAGATGGCCACAGTAGATTACTTTGAACGGAAGCTCGACGAGAAGCGTCGATTAACTATCCCCAGTGAGCTTCGCGAGGAGTTTGCAAGCGGAGTAGTCATTACACGTGGTTTCCGAAACTACCTACACCTTTACCCAAAAGCGGTGTGGGACGGACTGGTCGAACCTGAACTGAAAGGAAGTATCCTGGATGAAAAGGTTGCTGACTTGAACGTACAGTTTCGGTCCGGCAAAACAGATGCCGCTATGGACCAAAAACAAGGTCGCATTACCCTCGAGCAACATCTGTGCGAGCACGCCGGCATCAACAAATCGGTCGTCGCAGTACGAGCTGGCCAATATTGGCGACTTGTAGCGAGCGAGTAGTGTAGCTAAGCGTAGACCCGCTGTTCTTTAACAACCTGGAAAACCAAAACCGAGAAGTAGGCCATATTGAGGTCAACTACCCGGTAGTTAGTGGGTGGGACCTTGGGGCTAACCACCTAAATAAGCCCTTGCACATCGTTTTAGTCAAAAAACACCTCCCAAAAAAACTCCACCTCACACATAAGTCTCTCAAACTCTTTAATGGAAAACACTTTTAACGTTTTTGATCTTCAAAAACGTACATCACAACAACTCCATTAACCACAAAAACAAAAACGCATTCCAAAAAACAAAAACACTAGCTACCCGGATAGGTGACCTCAAAAAATAAAACACCACCACAACAACTCCATCTGCCTGTACTCCTCGAAGCAACACTGACGCAACTAGCGCCAAAACAGGGTGAAACATACCTGGATTTGACTGCTGGCTACGGCGGCCACGCGAGAGAAGTTATTAAGCTTATTGGTGTCGCATCAAATGCGACTTTGGTTGATAGAGACGATTTTGCAATCTCACATTTGCAGGATCTAGCAGTTCAAGGAGCCCGAATCATCCACGATGACTTCGCCTCCGCTGTTAAGATACTCATAAATAAGGGAGAGCAGTTCGATAACATTCTCATCGACCTCGGTGTTTCGTCACCACAACTAGACAACCAGGATAGGGGATTTAGTATCCTACGTCCTGGCCCGCTCGATATGCGTATGGACCAGTCGGAGCAGGAAACTGCCGCTGATTTGGTTAATACTAGTAGCGAGGAGAAACTTGCCAGTATTATTCGCGAGTACGGAGAAGAGCCCAAGGCTCGACTCATCGCTCGCGAGATAGTCCTGGCCCGCCCTCTCCATACGACAGATGAGCTGGCCGAGGCTGTCAAAAAAGCCTATCGTGGCCGCTGGACGAAAGCCCATCCAGCCACGCGTACTTTCCAGGCGATTCGTATCGCACTCAACGACGAGTTGGGGCAGGTAGAGCGCACATTGCCGCTGTTGCCGAAGTTACTTCGGCCGGGTGGTAGAGTAGCGATTATCAGCTTCCACAGTCTAGAGGACCGATTGGTCAAACGCTTTTTCAAGGAGCAGGCCGAGAGCGGCTATGAAGCCGAGCTCACACTCTTGACCAAGCATCCAATCAGCGGTGCCACCGAAGACGTTCACAATCCGCGAGCCAGGAGCGCAAAGCTCAGGGCCGCTGTGAAAAAATAACAAAAAGAAAGGGCTGATCATATGCCAATCAAGGTAAAGTTTGATCGCTCAAGCGCGCAGGAACAAAAAGTAGTCGTACGTCACGACTGATATCCTGAGCACCAAAAACGGGAGCGCTGCGTGCAGCGCTCCCACCAAGACAAAAACTAAAAACGAAACTATAAAAACCGATGTCTAGCTCCACCACGCTTACCATCAATATGCAACCAGCAGGCCGCACCAACCAGACTTGGCGTCGTAACCAGAATACGGTACGATACCAGTTGACATCTGGTCTCGGTCCTATTAGCCATACTGTGCTGATTGCGATCATGCTGTGCATCCTTGGACTTATTTATCTGACCCAGATCACCAAGACGAGCGCCTATGGCTATCAGATTAACGATCTGAAGAACAAGCAAGAGAAGCTTGTCGACCAAAAGCGCGACCTCGAGGTAGAGTCGGCCCGTTTGCAGGCACTTGAACGCGTCAAGAACAGCGATGTCGCCAAGGCGATGACCACCCCGACCGAGACAAACTACGCCCAGAACTAACCCGGACCCGCGCTTATGAATCTATCGTTGCTACGCCAAAGTCGTTCACGCACCCTCGTTTGGATTATGTTGATCACGGGTGCGATTTTTACGATGAGGCTTTTTTACCTGCAGGTGATTCAGCATAGTTACTATGAGAACGAAGCGCTCAAGGAGCACACCAGCAAGTTCACTCTGCCAGCACAACGTGGCCAAATTTATGCGAAGGATGGAAGCGACGGAAGCATCACGCCGCTTGTTTTGAACGAGGCGAGCTACACGGTCTACGCCGATCCACGCTACGTAACAGATGAAAGCCATACTGCGGACGCGCTGCGGCGCATTGCTGGCGGAAATGTTGTGGATAACTTCGAGTCGGGCTTGAAGAACAGAGACCTCCAGTATACTGTCTTAGCTCGCCAAATCAGTCAGAAGCAGGCTGATCTTATAACGAAGGAGAAGCTTCCTGGCGTCGGCCTCCAGGAACAGGATAGGCGCGTATACCCAGAGGGTCCTCTGGCTGCGCAGGTTCTGGGGTACGTCAATAACGACGGTCATGGCCTCTATGGTATAGAGCAGGCGCTGGACATTGACCTTTCAGGCAAGCCAGGACTTCTGAAGGCAGTCACCGACGTGCGTGGCATTCCGCTGTCGGTAGGAGACAACAATATCCAGGAACCAGCACAGGACGGCAAGAACATCGTGCTCACTGTCGACCGCAATATCCAGAGCTATGTCGAGCAGGCGCTCAAGGACGGCCTCGATAAAGTCCATGCCAAACACGGCAGCATCATCGTCATGGACCCCAAGACGGGTAAGATAATGGCTATGGCCAATCTGCCGACATTTAGCCCTGAAAAATACTATGAGCAGTCGGACTACAGCGCCTTCCAAAACGCGGTCGTGAGCAGCCCATACGAAACAGGTTCGGTGGTGAAGACATTTACGATGGCTGCTGGCCTCAACGAAGGCGTCGTAACACCTACCAGCACATACAACAATACCGGCTCGATCAAAATTGATGACGCGACCATCCGCAACGTCCTCCAGAACGTCAATGGCACCCGCAGCATGATGGAGGTCTTCGAATACTCTCTTAACACCGGCGCCGTGCATGTGCTGCAACAGCTGGGCGGCGGTGATCTAAACGCACAGGGGCGTCAGAAGATCTATGATTACTTCACCGGTCACTATCTGTTTGGAAAGAAGACGGGTGTCGAACAAGCTGGCGAGCTTGCTGGTGAGATCATCGCACCGGACACGGCGGAAGGTGGCAATGTGAGATACGCCAACATGACCTTTGGCCAGGGTATGGACAACACCATGATTCAGGTCGCAAGTGGGTTCTCGGCAATGGTAAATGGCGGCATATATTACAAACCAACTGTCGTCGATGGCTATGTCGGCGCCGATGGCAACGAGACAACCAAAGCTTCGCAGGTTGTGAAGTCAGACGTCATTCGTCCTGAGATTTCCCGCGAGCTTAATGACATGATGCACGAAGCCCGCCAGCTCAGCATCAAGGGCCAGGACAAAGCAGGCTACTATGTTGCCGGCAAGACAGGTACCGCACAGACGATCGACCCCAAGACGGGAAAGTATAGTGACAAGAACGCGATCGGTACGTATTTGGGGTTCGGCGGCAATAGCAATACCGACCCCCGATATGTCATAATGGTACGTGTAACAGACGCGCAAGTAAGCGACTCCGCCACCGCTGGTGGTGTGGCTGCCGCGCCAATTTTTGCCAACATATCTAATTGGCTACTCGACTACCTGCACGTGCAGCCTAAATAGGGGATAGAATTCTATGACAAGTCTCGGACAATTTACAAACGAAGCAACTACTGTTTTTAGCCTGAGCTTTCTGGCTTTTGTGGTGGCAATGCTACTGACGCCGATCTACACGTACTTTGCGTATCGCTATCGGTTCTGGAAACAGCCTCGCACTCAGGCCACGACAGGGGAGGCGACGCCGGTTTTCACGAAACTTCACGCCGAGAAGCACAAACGCAATATTCCGACCATGGCTGGCGTTATTATGGTGCTTGCCGCAGCGTTCATCACGGTGCTCTTTAACCTCGATCGTCAACAGACCTGGCTGCCACTTGCGGCGCTCATTGGCGGTGGGGCGGTTGGCCTTATCGATGACATTATCAACATCAGGGGTAGTGGGGGAGGACTAAAGGGGCTTCGTGCGCCGATTAAATTTGCCATGATTACCCTTATCGCGGCCATTGGCGCGTGGTTCTTCTACTACAAGCTCGGATATACCACGCTGCATGTACCATTTGTCGGTGACTTCAGCATAGGCTGGTGGCTGATTCCGCTCTTCGTCCTTGTGGTCGTGAGCACTGGCAACGCCGTGAACATCAGCGACGGCCTCGACGGCCTGGCTGGTGGTCTTCTGAGCACAGCATATGGCGTGTTTGGTGTGATCGCGCTGCTACAGGGAAATTACGGCCTGGCGGGCTTCTGCTTCACGATCGTGGGCGTCCTTCTGAGCTATATCTGGTTCAATATATTCCCGGCGCGGTTCTTTATGGGGGATGTCGGCTCGTTTGCGTTAGGTACCGCGCTGGGCGTGGTCGCGATGCTGACCGACACGCTGTTCCTACTGCCTATTATCGGCTTTGTCTTTGTGGCTGAGGCGGGTTCAAGCCTGATTCAGATCCTCAGTAAGAAGCTCTTCCACCGCAAGATATTCTTGTCTGCTCCTGTGCACCACCACCTCGAGGCTATTGGTTGGCCAGAGGTGAAGGTTACGATGCGTTTCTGGGTTATTGGCCAAGTCAGTGGCGCCCTGGGACTCATGCTGGCGCTTGCCGGGGGTTACATTAGGTAGAATGGAACGAACCCGTCGAGTTGTCAGGGCTGGGGCTGAAGTTGTACGGCGACATCGCGGTGACTTTCTGATTGTATTGTTCATGAGCATCTTGATGCTCCTTGGACTCGTGGTCATTTACTCGATCAGTCCAGCGCTGACGGCGCGCATCAA
>FTKL01582703.1_pt1 | contig 17900 bp, 25 predicted proteins | sample 2434061 | NCBI WGS metagenome assembly FTKL01 (sample SAMEA3914816, study PRJEB12502) | metagenome | biome: forest; material: soil | place: USA | collected 2011-09-16 | depth 0.3 m
GCCGGCCAAAGGATTTCGTGACCACCACCGGCGTCCGGTAGAGTCTCCCTCGGTAGCGTGTCCGAGCGGCCAAAGGAGCACGCCTCGAAAGCGTGTGTGGGGGCAACTTCACCGTGGGTTCGAATCCCACCGCTACCGCCACTGAGCAGGAAAAACGAAAGCCCCGTCCGGATTCGGACGGGGCTTTCGTTCGTTCGTCGTCTCAGTTCTCGTCTCAGTTGACCTTTTCGGGACCGTCCTCGGGTCCCTCCGGCACATCCTCGGCCGCTCCCTCGACGGCCTTCCAGATGAGTCCGCCGATCCGCTTGGCGATGTCCTTCCGGATCGGGTCAATCATGTGCTGGTAGCGCGCGGCCATCGCCGTGGACGACCAGCCCATGATGCTCATCACAGCGCGCTCGCTCACCCCGAGGATGAGCAGCACTGTGGCCGCCGTGTGGCGAGCGTCGTGAAGTCGGCCGTCGCGCAGTCCGGCGGACTTCAGGAGACGCTTCCACTCATCCCAGTCCGTACGCGGGATGAGCGGCCGTCCATCCTCCGAGGCGAAGACCCAATCCCCTTCCTGCCACCGATGACCCGCGCTGGCCCGTTCGCGTGCCTGCTCCTCACGGTGCAGCCTGAGCAGGTCCATCAGCTCATCGGGCAGACCGATGACCCGCTTACCCGCCTTGGACTTCGTGTCGTCCGTGTCCGGGTTGGTCTGCTCGCGCTCCGGGCATCGGCCGGCGTGCTTCCGCCCACACGGCTCCACACAGCCATGGGCGTACTTCGGGCGCTGCCGCCCCTGCCGGACCCGCAGCATCCCGGTCGTCAGGTCGATGTCCTTCCAGCGCAGCCCGAGAGCCTCACCCTGCCGCAGCCCAAGAGCCAGCGCGATGGCCCAGCGCGCGCTGTTGCGCCGCTTGGCCGCCGCGACCAGCAGGCTCTGTACCTCCGCCACCGTGTACGGCTCCACGTCCTTGTCGGTGACCCTGGGGGCAACAGCGAGCGTCGCCACGTTCCGGGTCAGGTGCCCGCGCCGGAGCGCGTGATTGAGCGCGGTCCGGATGGTGCGGTGAGCCTGGTGGGCAGTCGCGGGACTGCTGCCACGCCCCTGCATCGCCTTGTAGAACAGCTCCAGGTGCTCCGGTTCCAGCTTCTCCAGCCGGTGTGCACCCAGGCCAGGGATCAGGTGGACGTTCACCGCGACCCGGTAGCCCGACAGGGTGTTCGACTTCACCGACGGGGCGGCGATGTTCTCCACCCAGTGCGTCAGCCACGTCTTGACGGTCCACTTCTGACCAGCCTTTCTGACCTTCCCGGTGTCACGCTCGCCCTCCAGCTTCCGGACGGCCTTGATGACCTCGGCCTCGGTCTTGCGCTCGATGTGGCGGCGGTCGGGTCGGCCATCGGGCTTCACGCCCACCGTGACCCGACCGTGCCACCTACCATCGGCACTCTGATAGATGCTGGATGCCCCGTTGGGCCGACGGGTGCGCTTCTTCTCGTTGTCCAACGCGATGGCTCCTTAGGCCGCGATGTGGTGGTTCTGAGACATACGGAGACGGGCGACGTACTCGCCGATCGCCTCGGCGGGCACCCGCCGGAGACGACCGACCGTGACGGACTCCAACTCGCCCGAGGCGATCAGAGCGAAGGTGGACGTCCTTCCCAGCCCAAGGCGGCGGGCCGCCTCCTCTACAGGGAGGAGGGCCAGGGTCGGGTCGTTGGTGGTCATGGTCAGTCCTCCTGCGGCGGGGTACGGGCGGTCCGAGGGACCTGAGCGCTGACAGAACTGACAGAACCTCCCTCTAGGGGGTCTGACCTGCGGTTTTGTTCATGATCGCTGCTGTGACAAAACCGGTAGAAACTCTGACAGAACCTCTGGGGAGGGGGTTTCGTCAGCGCGACAAAACCCCGGGCGGGGAGGTTCTGTCAGACTTTTAATGGGTTTTGTCACGCGCGTGATCTTGCTTGTTTTCGCAGGTCAGGGCCCTGATCGGGGGGTTCTGTCAGTTCTGTCGGCGGTCCGGGGGTCGTGACGGTGGTTCAGTGCTCGCCGTGGCCGATGTGGGGGTGAGCCTGGTAGCGGGGGGACGGCGGCCGACCGCCCTTGTTGGAGCGCGGCGGCGGGGCCTGCTGCCGCAGCCATCCGTGCTCCTCCAGCAGGGCGAGCGCGGGGTCAAGGTCGGCCATGGTGCGGAAGTCGGCGCGGGGAACGGCCCGGAACGCGTCGCGCTTGGTGAAGGCGCCGACGGGCGGGTTGGCCCGCAGGTGCTCCAGCAGGAGGCGGGCGGCGTCCCGGGCCGGGTCGGCGCCCATGGCGTCGAAGACGTGCAGGGCGTGGACGGTGAAGTAGTCCCCGAGGCGGGTGGCGGCGGCCATGGCCTCGGTGGAGATGGGGCGGGTCCAGCCGTCCTCGGGGTGCGCGGCGAGGTGCAGCAGGGTCGCGAGGCGGGCGACGGCGCCGTCGCGCTTGCTGGCCCACTTCACGATGGGGGCCAGGCTCCCGCCCTTCGCGAGACGGGCCTCGGTGACTTTCTGGTAAGCCAGCATCACCGCGTCAGCCTCGGGCGTGAGGGTGACCACCGCCGCCTCGGTCCAGTCCGCCAGAGCCCGGGTGAGCGCGGACAGGCGGGCGGCGTAGGTGTCGACGACGTCGTCCGGGATCGGGTCGGGCTCCACCGTGCGAGAGCCGACCAGGGACACGGGCACCGAGTACAGGTAGCGGGCCAGCAGGCCGCGCCCGTCGGCGCCCTTCACCTTGGCGACGGCCTCCAGCACTTCCGGCTGGATGGCCAGGCCCATCGTCACGGCCGGGCGCTCGACGTGCTGGGAGGGGCGGCCCTGCCGGTTGACCCGGGCCATGTCCCCGGCGTGGCCCTTCAGGAAGATGGTCATGTTGGAGCTGCCGGAGTACAGGCCGGCGATGATGTCGAAGATGCCGCCCTCGGGGCTCATGATGGCGATCCGCCCGCCCTGCTCGGCCAGGAGCGTGGCCAGGCTCTCCTGGGTGGCGTCGTCGGCGATGAGCTGGGTCTCGGCGGGCACCGTGATGGCCTCGGCCTGCCGGGCCAGGTCCACGGCCTCGGTGATCAGGTCCTCGCGCACGTCCGGGTCGGCGGCGGCGGCTTTGCCGGCGGCCCGCTCCGCAGCGGCCTTGACCAGCTTGAGCGTGGTCTCGGCCTCGGTCCGCTTCAGCACGCTGGCGTCTTTGAGCTGCTTCTCGACGGCCAGCAGGGGCCGGATCATGTGGTCGAACACGGCGGACTTGCGGTTGCCCGGGGGCAGGGCGACGGCGGTGTAGATGTTCGCCGGCTCGTGCCAGCTTCCCCGGATGCGGACCCGGATGCGCCCGCCTGCGGCGGCGGCCAGCGCGGCGAGGGCCAGGCACCCGGCGAGGTCGGCGGGGGTCTGGGTCTCCTCTGCCACGCCGGCGACCATGTCTCCCACCCAGGCGGGCAGCACGTCCACAGGGAATGCGGGCAGCGTGCGGGACTCGCCGAGCGCGACGGGGGTGTCCCACGCCTCTGGCCCGGACGGCGCCGGTTCGAGCTGGTTCTCCCAGTCGTCGCCGAACAGGGACGTGACGGTCGCGGACGGGACGTCAGGGCGGATGCTGGGGACGGTCACGAAGAATCCTCCAAAGGCTGTATGCGGGGCCGCGAGAGGGCCGGTGCGGGGCCGGAGAAGCGGCCTTTCCGGCCCCGCACCGGGCCGGGTGGCCTAGGCGGCGTGGATGCCCCGGGTGACGGCGCGGGTGGCGTAGGGGCGAGGGACACCCACGGAGACGGCGGCGTCGATGAGATGCCGGCCGATGGCTTCGAGGTGGCAGGGGCCGGGGCACTGGGTGTGTTGGGCGGCGAGGAAGCGTGCGGCGCCGAACGCCGCTGATCCCGCGCCGCTCTCACGGTGGGAGCGGATGCGGGCAATGCCGTTGTCCAGGCCGGTTCGGATGTAGCGCTCGGTGTGGCGGCAGCCGCCTGCCGGGGGCCGGGACCACCCGCCGTCGGGGAGGGAAGACACCAACCCCTCCCGCGACGGGGCGGGGATGGTGTCTTCCCTGTCCGCCAGCGCGCGGACGGCTCCGGGCAGGTCCGCGAGGGTGCCGGACCCGTGACCGAGCCACCGGGCGTAGGCCATGCGGGATTTGATGTCCACGCCGGGCCGGACGGAGTTGGCGGAGCGCATGACGCCCCGGTAGATCCAGTGCTCACCCCTGCTGGTGCCCACGGTGACCGTGGCGGGCAGGTGCGTGCGGGCCCACATGACGGCCTCGGCTGTGTCGAGGTCGAGGACGGTCACCAGCGCCCCGGCCGGGCAGTAGGCCACCGCCGATGCTTCCCGCCACGCCCGTGCCCAGGCGACGCTGGTCAGTACGGCGAGGTTGGTGGTGGCGGCGGCCCAGCCATGGCACGGGCCGGGGCAACGGCAGGGCCCGGCGGTCCTCATGTTCGGCCGGCCGCCACAGGCGTTGGCCTCGCAGCGGCGGCAGTTGCCGAGCGGGAGCTTGCCCGCCCGCAGCGGCAGCACGGGCAGACCGGTGCGGGCGAGGCCGAGGGCGAGCCCGAGGACGGCCCCGGCAGTCCCCGGGGTCAGAACGGCGGCTCGTCGCTGTAGCCGGTTGGCTGACGACGACGGCGCGGCAGCGGCAGGGCGAACAGGGCCTCGGTGGGCGTGCAGTGGCAGGACAGCCACCACCACTCGTCCTCGCTCTCGTACTCGGTCCAGCCGCCGTGGCCCTCACAGTCCCAGCAGTTGGCCTTGGGCAGCCGGAACAGGCCGAGGTGTTCGCGGGGCAGGTGCTTGCGCCGCACCGCCAGCGCGAAGCGGCGGAGCAGGGTGTCCAGCATTGCTGTGTCCCTCCACAGGTTGGGCGTTGGCTTCGGCGCAGACCTTGTGCGAGGGCCTGCGGGTCTCGTCCCGGAGCGGCGTTGGGCGACCGCACCAGCGACAGGCCTTCTCACCGGTGCGGTCGAAGTGCCGGGCGTCGTGCCAGTCCAGGGCCACGGCCCGGCGGCCTAGGCGGCGAGTGTGGCGGGGGCGGTGGCGGCCTGGTGGTGGGCGCCGAGCAGGTAGCCGTACGCCCAACGTGCCTGTCGGGGGACGACTCCGTTGCCGAGGATGACCAATTGCTGGTCGCGCGGCAGGCCCAGGCCGGTGACGTGGCCGGCGGGCAGGCCCATCAGCCATTCGGTGAAGGCGGGTGCCAGGCGCACGCCGCCCCGGGGGCCGATCTCGGTGGGCACCGGCGCCGGGCGCCCGGTGATCGCCTCCCAGCGGCGGATCGCGGGTCCGTAGTCGGTGCCGTCGGTGGTGACCCAGCGTCCGTCGAGCGGGGCGAGGATGTTGACGGCGAACTCGTTCAGGGGCCGGCTGTTGCGGCCGAGCAGGTTGGACGCGCCGGACTTCCAGTCCCGGGCCGCCGGGGTGGGGATCAGCCTCAGTCCACCGGCCGGGGCAGTCTGGTCACTGCGGTGCGCAGGTTCAGGCCGCCCTTGCGTCTCGGGGAGATCCCGGGTCCGCCAGTGCCGTCCGAACTGGTCGGGGTGGGCATCAGCGGGATGGGCGACGGCGAACCACCGGTCGCGGGGGTGCGGGGCGCCGATTTCGGGATCACTAGCTCGTAGGCATGTCCACCGCGCGTCATACCCGATCGCGGCCAGGTCACCGACGACGACGTCGAGGCCGCGCGAGCGGAGCGCCGCGACGTTCTCCAGGAGGACGATTCGCGGTTGAAGGACGCGAACAGCTTCAGCAACGTTCTTCCAGATGCCCGAGCGCTTGCCACGGATGCCCTCCCTGGGGCCGGCGTTGGAGATGTCCTTGCAGGGGAAACCGGCGATCACCGCGTCCGGCGCGTACCGGTCGCGGACGTGGTGCCAGTCGGTGGTGGTGATGTCGCCGAGGTTCGGCACCCCGGGGTGGTGGTGGGCGAACACGGCGGCGGCGTGCGGGTCGGCCTCGGCGCCGACGACGACCAGGCCGCCGAGCGGGCCGGCCACGGCCATCTCCAGCCCGCCGTAGCCGGAGCACAGCGACGCGATCCGCAGAGCCGGCGGCCCGGTGCGTGGGCCCGGGAGGTGTCGGGCGGGGGTATTCGGGTCCATGCTGGTGCCTCTCCTCATCTCGGTTGAGTGCAGGGGAACCGGAGCGGCCGGGGTTTCCCGGCAAGGTGTTCCGGCCGCTGCGGGTGGTCAGTCCTGGCCGGGGTGCTGGGCGTCCCAGCGGGCGTTGGCTTCCTTCTGGATGCGGTCCATGCGCGCTTCGAGCCGCTTGGTGGACTTGCCGCGCGCCTCCGCGCGGGCGGCGCGGGCGCAGAGGATAAAGACGCGGGCGGCGTCGGCGACGTTGTCGGCGCCGGCCTCGCGGGGGTTCAGGTAGGAGCGGGGTTCCTTCTTGGCCATGACGGTGTCTCCCAGGTTCAGGCGGCGCGGCGGGCGTGGGCGGTCGGGAAGGGCAGGACGGTCGCGAGGCGGGCCGTGGGGGCCGGGGCGGTGTCGGGGGCGGGCTCGCGCTCCGGCGGCGGCGTGCTCCCGTCCTCGGTGTCGTCGGTGCGGGTGCCGTCGTACTCGGCGATCGCTTCGCGGACGGCGGCGGCGTCGGTGGCGTAGCCGCGCATGGTCCAGGCGCATGCGGCGCTGCCGGCCACGAACGGGCCGAACAGGGCGGCGGCGGTGATCAGGTCGCTGGTGGTGCTCATCGGGTTCCTCCGGTGCGGGCGGCGAGCGCGAGTGCGTCCAGGACGGTCGTGCCGAGCGAGGCGAGCCGGGTCTCCATGGCCTGCCAGGACTCGGCGTCGATGTGCATGAGGGCGGCGAGGGCGGCGGGTGCCTGTCCGTCGGCGGCGGCCGTGAGGGCCTCGCGCAGGTGGACGGCGGCCAGCGGCCGGATACCGGGGGCGGTGGCAGCCATGGCGGTCACTGGCCGATCGCGTGGACGGCGGCCAGCGGCCGGAGCGTCGGGGCGGTGGTGGCCATGGTGGTCACTGGCCGATCGCGTGGACGGCGGCGTTCAGCAGGTCGTTGACGGGCCCGGCGAGGCCGGTGGAGGCGGCGGTGAACCCGGAGAGCCAGACCATGAGGGCGGCGCCGGCGCTGACGCGCTTGAACCACACGAGGGCGCCGGTGACAGCGGCGAGCAGGACGGCGGCGGAGACGGTGACGAGCACGGGCGGTGTCCTTCCGGATCAGCGGGGGCGGGCTACTGGCGGGCGTCGTCGCGCAGGCGCTGCACGGTGGTGCGGGCACCCACGCTGTGGTTGTGGATGCGGCGTCCGAGGCGCAGTCGCAGGCCGGTGGCACGGCAGCGCTTGCAGGGACGCGGGCGGCGGCGGAAGCCGCGCTGCGGGTGGATGAGTCCGAGGCCGGAGCACTTGCGGCAGCGCGCGAACGGCTGCACCCAGCACACAATGCTGTAACCGAGAGTGATGGTGAGTAGGCAGGCGACTGCCAGGGCTATGGGGGTCACGAAGGGGGCTCCTGACGCGTTTCCGGGTGTTTCACGAGGTCAGCCGCTATCCGCTAGCGGGCTGATCAGAGGCGGTTTGGGTCGCTACCGGGGGTGCTACCGGTAGCGGGTTGCCCTGCTACCGGTAGCACCCCCGGGGGTGGGTCAGGCGGACCGCTTTCCGTCACGCTCCGCGATGGCGTTGGTGATCCGGTCGCGTTCGACGCCGCGCCGGTTGACCTGCCTGCCGTCGATGCGCCGCGACATCTGGACGGTGTCGATGCCGAACGGCTTGAGGACCAGGGCGAGCTGCTCGGGCTCCCACCCGCCGTACCGGTCCTCGTTGAAGGCGGCGAGGGCGGCGACCAGGGTCTCGGACCACACCTTCGGCTCGGTGGCCGGCCAGACGGAGAGCAGGTCGTCCAGGATCCCGCCCTGGTTGGCCTCGCGCTCCGGGGCCTGCCCGGCCGCGACGCCGGTGAGGGTGCCTGCGGTGATGCGGGCGGCGCGGGCGCGGTCCATGATGCGGCCGGCCGCCGGGCCGTCGATGTAGTACGACCGGACGATCCTCGCGTCGGTGCCGGTACCGACCAGGTAGCCGATGCCCTTGTCGTTGGCGGTGAACGTCGTCGCCCGCAGCCCGTTCTTGTAGCTGGACGTTCCGAGGACCATGTCGTTCTCGGTCTGGCCCATGACCCGCAGGCAGAACCGGATGCCGACGTTCGCCGACACGCCGGAGGGCAGGGACTTCACGTCGGGGCGCTGGGTGGCGAGCTTCAGGATCACGCCCATCGCGGGGCCGCGCTTGATGATGGCCTCGGACAGCTCCCCCGCCTCCTTGCCGAACTTGTCGTGGGAGAACAGTTCCTGGCACTCGTCGATGATGAGGACCAGCGGGTGCAGCCCGAGGGAGCGGTCGGCTGCCAGCTCCGGGGTGACCTTGTTCTCCGGGCGCCGCTCCTTGGGCAGGGACCGCAGGACGGCGGCGCGGCGCTCCAACTCCTTGTGGACGTAGCGCAGCGACCCCACCGCGCCCTCGATCGTGTCGTCGTCGGCACCGGACCCGTAGTCGGCGGCGACCTTCTCGGCGTCCTCAAGGTCGCCGGTGCCCTTCAGCTCCCACACGTGCAGCTCGGCGGTGGGGTCGAGGGCGGCGGCGAGCATCAGGACCCGCAGGGCGAACGTCTTGCCGAACCGGGGCATGGCGCCGATCAGCACGTTCGCGAACATCAGGGTCATGTCGACGGGGCGTCCGCGCTGGTCGGTGCCGAACGGGATCGGCTTGAACAGCGACGTCGAACCGGTCTTCGCGAGCGGCCACGCGGCGGGCTCTGCCTGCGACATGTCCTGGTCGCCGACCCACAGCATCAGGCGCCCGGCGTGCTGGTCGTGGACGGGCTCCGGCCACACGCACCCCAGCGGGCGGCGCAGGCCCGAGGCGAGGCGGTCGCGGCGCTCGATGATGTCGATGGCGGTGACGCCGTAGGGGAGGTCGATGTCGGCGCGCCAGCCGGGGCCGTCGCGGGTGATCGGCGCCGGGAACGTGATCCCGGTGCCGCCCTTGCCCATGGCCTTGTTGATCTCGGCGTTGCCCATCGCCCCCAGCGCCCGCACCACGATGTCCGAGGTGAGGCGCTGCACCTTCGTGGCGATGACGGCGCGGTCGATGAGCGGGGAGTCGGCCTGCCCGCCGGCCGCACCCAGCGCCATGGTCAGCGCGGCGGCGACGGCCAGGGCCGTCCAGCCGGGGGTGGCGACCAGCAGGACGGCGGTGAACGCCACCCCGAGCAGGGAGGCGACCAGGAGGATCGCGCCCCGGGCCCGTACCCGGGCGTCGCGGCGGCGGGCCAGCACCAGGTACTGCTCGACGTCCTCACGGCGCACGGCCGCCGCCCGCACCGGGCGGGACTCGGCGTCCGACACCCACCGGTAGGTGCCGCCCATCAGGCGGGCCGTGCCGCGCGGGGCGCGGGCGGCGAGCTTCGCGGCATACAGCGGGGAGCGCACCGCGTGGTATCCGGCGGTGTGGGCGACATGCTCACCCAACCACCGCGCACCGGTGGCAAGTTCGGCCTTGGAGCGGGCCCACGCGGGGATGATCGGGCGACGCTTCGCGGCCTTCGCGGTCGCCCACCGCTCCGCGATGGCGTCGGTCTTCGGGGCGGGGGCGTCGACGTAGACGGACCCGCCGTCCTCGCTGCCGTCCTGCTCGGGGATGGTGGTGCGGCGCTCGGTGCGGGCCTTGTCGAGGTCGACCACGGCGGCGCCGTCGGCGGCCATCTCGGCGGCCAGGCGGGCGAACAGCTCGTTGTCGGCGTTGGGGTCGGGCTGGTTGGGCTGGTTCACTGGGAGTGCCTTCCTCAGGATTCGTGCTGGTGGGAGGTGGCCCGGGGCGGCCGCGTGGCCGGCAAGCTGTCGGCCGCCCCGGGGTTGCGCCGGCCGGTGGCGCGTGGCGCGTCAGAGGTCGGTCAGGGCCCTGGTGGGGATCTCGTAGATCTCGGTGACGTTGTCGCGGTCGCTCCAGTAGCCCGGGTGGTAGTGGACGTGGGCGACGTGGAGGGCGATGCCGTCACGGTCGGTGGTCTCGTACACGTGCACGTCCGTCGGCATGCGGCGGGCGGAGTTGACGCAGCGGCGCACCTCGTTCGCGGTGATCCGGCGCGGGCGCCACTTCGTGCCGTCGACCAGGAGGTACAGAGCGGCGTCGCGGGCGGCGGCGCGGCGGGTGGTGCGGGCGGTCCTCATGACGTGAGCTCCTTCATGAATGCATCTGGCAGTGTGGCGAGTTGGCGCTGTTCGTCAGGAGGCGTCGGGCTGGTGCCAGGGGATGGAGCGGCACTGTGCGGCGTGGTTGTTGGCCTTGTCGCGCTGGATCTTGCGCTCGTTGCCGTAGGTCTCCCCGTCGCCGCATCCGAGGCAGTGCCAGCGGAAGTCGATGGGCAGGCCGCTCGCGGTGGTCTTGGGTCCGTCGCCCCGGTAGAGGGCGACCAGCGCGCTGCCCAGGGTGAGGAACACGGCGGCGGTGCCGACCGGCAGGCCGGTCGTGGGGTTCTTGAGGATGAAGTTCTCGGACACGGGCGTCCTTTGGCTCGGTTGGTGCTGGGCGGGGTCGGTCAGGCGGAGGCGATGACGGCGGCGGCGGTCTCGGTGACCGGGTGGTCGGCCACGTGACGGAAGGCGAGGTCATGGGTCATCCAGCGGCGGTAGCCGTCGACCCGGCCCTCCTGGCGGCCGGCGCGCCAGCGTCCGAGGCCGACCATCCGCCAGGTGAGGGCGAAGAACGTCCGCGCCTGGGTGTAGTCGGGGCAGTCAGCCGGGAAGGGGTCGCAGAAGTCGCGGCCTGCGGTGACGGTGATCTCCGTCCAGTCGGTGGTCACGCTGACGGTCCAGCCCGACTGACGGGCGAGCTGCTCGAACTCGGCTCCACGGCGGGGCAGTTCGATGGTGGTGGCGAGTTCGGCGATGTTGGGCATGGTTCCTCGTCTCGGGTGGCGGGTCAGGCGGAGGCGATGACGGCGGCGGCGGTCTCGAAGGCGTGGTGCCAGGCCTGGTCGAGGCAGTAGGAGCCGTTCATGCCGAAGTCGGCGAGGCGGGCGAAGTTGCCGACCCCGACCGCGTCGGCGACCTTGCGCAGGGGCTCGCGCCGGTCGGCGACGTAGTGCGTGACGGCGGACAGTGCGAGGGCGGCGACGACGGGGCCGGGCCGCAGCCGCACCCCCAGGACGCGGGAGCCGGCCAGCAGGGCGGCGCCCTGGGTGGCGGTGTAGGTGGCGACGTGGGCGGCGCAGGCGCGGCGCCCGGCGGCGCTGGACTGCCCCTCGTTGTGGTCGTGCTGGCCCTTGTTGGCGGCCTGGTGGTCGGTCTGGATCCAGTGGTCGGCAACGTCTGCGGCGGCGCGGAGCAGGGCGTAGGAGACGGCGAAGCGGGCAGCACGGTCCAGGCTCATGGCAAAGCTCCAAGATGCTTGCGGCGAAGGGAAGTTGATGTCCCGGCTCAGGCGGCGAGAGGGGTGCCGTCGGCGCAGGGGATGCAGGTGCCGTACCGGGCGGGCAGGACGTATCCGGCGTCGCGGTGGCAGCCGGGGCAGGTGCGGCGGGCGCGGTTGGCCTTCGCCAGCGCTTCCGCCTTCGCGGGGGTCATCGGGGTGACCGGTTCGGCGAGGTCGAGCCGGTACAGGTACGCCGGCCGGGCCTCGCCCCGGGTCAGACGCGAGCGCCACAGAATCTGAGCGGCCACGTCCTGACGCCCCGGCCGCAGCCCCAGCGCGCGGAGTTGACGACGCGTCAGGAATCCGTCTGGTGCTTGCTTCCAGGGGTAGGTGGGCGTTCCCCCGTGGCGCTCGCCGTCGGGGTCCCAGAAGCGCGGACGGCTCACGACGCCTGCTCCTGCGGGTCCTCACCGTCGGTGTCGTCAACCGTGGTCTCGGCCCCGGTCTCGGAAACCGGGTCGGTGTCGGGGACGGCGTGCAGGGCCGGACGGGCGCTCTGCTCGGCGCGCTCGGCCTTCAGCGCGTCCCGCAGGACACGGGCCTTGGCCGACGACGTGCGGACCTCCTCACGGATCCGGTCGGCGACCAGGTCCCCGGTCGGCCAGTCGGCGGTGGCCGACCGGGCCTCGGCGAGCAGCTCCTCCGCCGTGCGAGTCGGCTTCACACTCCGGGCCGACTTCGGCACCGCGCCGGTCGACCGACGCACCCGACTGACCGGAGCGGCAGGGGACTTGACCGGCTGGACCGGCTCCACCACGGCGACCGGCGCGGCCGGTGCCGGAGTGGGCGGGGCGGTCGGCGCCGGGGCGGGCGACTCGTACACCGACTCGGCCTGATCGGCGTCGACCGGTTCCCGCAGGTCAGACACCGACCGATTTACGGTGGTCTGGTCGTTTTCTGCTGGTTCGGGCTTGTGGTGCAGGACCTTCGCGACCAGGTCCGACCCGAAGTAGATCGAGCCGACCGGCAGCGAGCTTGCGAGCAGGACCAGGGCCCAGTGGGCGGGTGCCCAGTCGGCCAGCCGCATCCGGCCGGGCCCGTGCAGAGTCGGGACCAGGCCGTGCACGTAGTTGAGGACCAGACTGGCGGCGGTGTAGCCGACCAGCACCCGCAGCGCGAACCGGCGGTCGGCCCCGGCGAGTACCAGGACGGCGACCAGCGCGAGGGCCATGAGGCCGTCGACAACGAGCGGGTAGACGGTCGCGGCGGTCGGGTCGGCCCCGATCGCACCGGCCACATCCCGCAGCGCGTTCCAGGACACCCGGAACGCCATGCCAACCACGGCCAGCAGCGCGGCCACGATGAAGAACTTCGCGGTCCGGCTCATCGCGCACCGCCGGAGCGGCGAGGGGCGAGCCCGGCGGCGTGCTGCTGCCGGCGGACCTCCTGGGTGATATCCGCCACGAACGCGCCCACCCACCGCATCGCGTCCACGACCTCCGGGGAGGGGGCGCTCCGGACCGCCGGAGTCGCGCGGGCCGGGCGGGTGTCGTCCTCGCTGTCGACCACCTTGGGCATGCCGCGCTCCTCGGCGGTGAGACCGCCGAAGATGCCGTGCGGCTCACGGCGCCCGAGTGCCCCGGCGAGGCAGGCGACCCGGACCGGGCAGGCGGCGCAGATGGCCTTGGCGCGGCGCTCGCTCCACTCGTCGCCGGGCTCGGGGAAGAACAGGTCCGGGTCGGCGGTGGTGCACGCGGCGCCACTCAGGTCGCCGTCCGGGGCGGTGCGCAGGTCGGCGATCGTGAGGACGGCCGGGCGGGCGGTCAGGTGCGGGGTGATGGTGCCGGCGAGCCGGCGGACCGGAACAGGAGCCATCAGGCGGCCCTCCACGTGAGGACCCGGCGGCGCTCGGCCGCGTTGCGCATCAGGGCCTTGGCGTAGCGGGCGGCCTCGGGGGCCAGGTCCCGCAGGACCTCGCCGGCGACCGCGAGGCGGGTCCGCCGGTCGAGGTCGTCCTCGCCCTCGGTGCCGGCGAACAGCTCCACGTCGATGCCGAGGGCCAACTCGGCGAACTCGGAAGCCGTAGCGGCTTCCTGGCCTGCGACAATCAGTTTCACGGGTCTACCTCTTCTAGGGGTGTGTGGGCCCGAGGGGCTGTCGCGCGACCGGCCAAGGCAAGCGCGACGGCCCCGACTCATGGGCCCGGGCAACACGTCGGATGACGAGAAGCCATGACCCCCGACCCGCCATGGATAGGCACGGATCGGGGATCAAAGTCACTCGTTCTTGATCAGCACACTGTTGAGTTCTCAAGGAACGGCAGTCACGGCAGTCCGTAGGCGTGCGACGACGTCGCCTTCCCCGGCAACCGCCGGCCGTACTGGTACCTCTTTGACGTGCAGGAATAGCGAGGACCGAAAGAACCTTGTTCTCTCTGCCTCAGAGTCCACTGTGAGGCAGAGAAGCAGAGTTGGCAAGCCCCGAACGACGGCAGGATCCGGAAGCGTTGGTTCCGACCTGCGATTCGGGCACTATGTGGCAGAGACACACAGAGATGTGGGGTACGGATGATCGAGTGGTCCGGAGAGAAGTCCGCGTATCGGCAAGTGGCAGATGACCTCTGCGCGAGGATCGCCGCCGACGAGTTCACGACCAGCGGGCAGATTCCGTCCCTGGCGAAGCTTCAGTCGCACTACGGCGTGACGCCGACGGTGGCGCGGGCCGCCGTCAACCACCTACGGACGGCCGGGCTGGTGGTGAGCCACCAGGGCAAGGCTGCTTTCCTCACCTCCGACGCCACCGCCAAGGCCACAACATCAATGCCGGCCGGCGACGTCGGGGACCTGCGACGCGAGATGGCAGAGGTTCGGAGTGAACTCCGAGACCTGCGGGCCCGAGTAGCGGAGCTTGAGGGCAAGTGACCATGGGGCGGGGGCGTCAGGGGATCGCGGCTTCGCTGCGGTCCCCTGACTGCATATCGGTGCGGATGGATCGCCATTGTTCCCTCCTGGGGTGGAATGGTGTCCAGTTCACACCCGCTGGCCGGAGATCTGTATCACGCAGTCTTACCGGCATTCACTCGCAACTCTTTACACGTCTACTATCACGACCACTATCACGGTTTTTCAGGGGCTCAACGAGCCGCTACACTCGCGGCATCGAGCAGTTTCCTAGGAGGGGAATATGTCTCGGCAACGTCCAGATTGGAACCCGGCGGTTCTCAAGCAGGTTAGAGAATCCCACGGGCTCACCCTTGAGGAATCAGGGGAGAAGCTTCGGGAAATCGGCGAGCGGCATGGATTCAATCTTGCCGCCAACTTCCAGACGGTTTGGGCGCATGAGAAAGGGAGTTCATACCCTCGCCCCGACTATCGCCGCGCCTACTGTCTTCTCTACCGCCTCAATGAGGCCGAACTGGGCTTCCGCCGGGCACTCCCCGGAGAGGTCACTACGGTGCCTACCCCCCGCAGCCCTGAAGCTGTCCCCAATCAGACCGAGGCGATCCGTGCAGCCCTCGGCAGCATTCACGCAGGCACTGGCGGTGTCGACGCCGAGGCGTTCCGAGACCGTGTGCTCGATGCGTGGCAGCGCCGCACCGGCGGAGACGCCACATCAGGCCCGACGATCCTGCTGGTCGGCGGGTTCGCAGGATCCGGTAAGTCCGAGTACGCCAAGTTCCTCGGCCGCCTGACTGGCTGGCCAATCCTGGACAAGGACTCACTGACGCGCCCGCTGGTCGATCAGCTCCTTATCGCCCTCGGCGGCCAAGCCAATGACCGAAGCTCGGATCTTTACCGCGAGAAGATCCGTCCGCTCGAATATCGCTGCCTCATGGAGGCCGCCTGGGACAATGTCGACTGTGGGATCTCCACGATCCTCGATGCACCGTTCGTGGCAGAGTTCTCACAGGCCGACTGGATGCAGCGATTCTATAATCGCTGCAAGGCCAAGCGCGTATCCGTGGCCAGCATCTGGGTTCAATGCGACCCTGACTCGATGAGGGAATACATCGAGTTCCGAGGGGCGGCGCGAGACATGTGGAAGATGGAATCCTGGAACGAGTACCTGGCCACCGTCGACCTAGAATTGCGACCGCAGGGACCGCACTTCGTTGTCGACAACCGGCTTGGCGCTGCGATCGCCGCCGCAGACCAGGCCCGTGATGTGCTGAGCGGGGGCGGGCTGTGAGCAGCCGGGGCCTCATCCTCTACGGCCCCCCTGCTGCGGGAAAGGACACGGTGACGCGGGCTCTCTGGGATCTCGACCCTGGCTATCGCCTGTTCTCCCGGTTGAAGGTAGGCGCCGGAAAGTCGGCCGGATACCGCATGGGCACCGCCGACCAGCTTGCGGAGCTGGAAGCCGATGGCGACGTGGTCTACCGCAACAGCAGGTACGGCAACACCTACGTGGTCGACCGTCCCGGCCTCAACGAAGCCTTCAGCGCGGGCGTGCCGGTTGTCCACCTCGGTCAGGTCGAGGGAATCAACGCGTTGGTGAAGGGATACCCGGCCGAATGGGTCGTGGTGCTCCTCTGGTGTGCGCGTGAGGAGACTGCCGTCCGATCTGCCGGTCGCGGGGATGCAGACACCGAGGCCCGGTTGGCCGCGTGGGACGCGACGCGAGCCGATCTCGATGCCCACCCCGGTCAGGTGTGGGATCTGACCGTAGACACTGCCGACATCGCCCCGGCAGAGGCCGCCGGGCTCATCGACGCCCACCTCTCACAGCTCGGCAAGGGCGTCGAGAGGTAGAGGAGAAACCCCGGCTACGGCCGGGCGAGACGGTCAAGGGCCTCGTCGGGCGTCAGCTCGGCGAGGTCTTTGCTGTCTTCCCAGCGCGCAAGCGTCTGGGCTGCCGCGCGAAGCATCGCGTCCGGCAGGCCGGCAGCGGACAGCATGTCCGCCGCTTCTTCCATTTCGGGCCCCCAGCGCCATGCGCGGGCAGCCGTCTTCGCGATGTATCCCGTCTCGACCAGGTAGCTGCCTGGCCGCTTGCCCGCAACGTCGAGAAGCGCATCATCAACGCCATGGTCGCGGGCGACACCGAACGCGATGGCTGCCAGCACCCGCGATGCCTTCTGGTACGAGCTGTAGGCCAGCTTCAACGCCGATGCCTGCCCGACGTCGGGCCCCAGCACGTGCGTCGACACCGGGCTCCCGGCAAAGAGTTCCTCAACCATGCCGACGGCGCGCGCTGCACCGGAGAGATACAACCGTGTCACCTTGCCGCCGACGGGTGGCGAACCGATCACTGCGGCGTCGACCACAGCCTGAGCCGAGCCACCGAGTAGGCGCGCGATCCTGTGAGCCCGCTCGGGGTTGATGGCATTCGCCTCTACGTACACGCCAGAGAACTGGAGGGCGGCGACCTGCCTGGCCAGATCCTCGGCGGCGGCCGGCGGGCACAGACTGACGACCATGTCTGACTGCTCCAGTAGGTCGGCCAGAGTGGGCACCTGCTCCAGGCCGGACTTCTCGGCTCGCGTGGCGGTGGCCTCGCTGCGATCAGCGGCGCACCACAGCACCCGGTCGGCGTTCGGTCGCGCGCAGGCGGCCACTGCGGCTCCCATACTCCCCGGGTGGAGAACTCCGAGCGTCGGCCTATCGGTCATGACGGTCTCCCTAGATTCCGAGCAAGAGGTCGGCTGCGGCAATGGCGTTCGCGGCGATGTAGTCGGGAGCGAAGTGCGGGTCGGTCCACCCCTGGCCTCCCGAGATCCAGACCGACCGCAGGCCGGCCGCCGCAGCCCCAGCGATGTCCGTGGCAGGGTTGTCGCCGACCATCCACGTCTCGAAGGAGAGGCCGTGACCGCAGCGCGCTGCCGCAATCCGGAAGACCTCAGGGTCAGGCTTGCGAACACCGGCTTCCTCTGAGATGCAGACCGCGTCGACCCGCCCCAGAATCCCGGTCGCGACAAGCTTGGCACGCTGAATGTCGGTGGCCCCATTGGTCAGCACCCCGACCGTCCAACCGGCGGCCCGCAACCGGTCGAGTCTGGCCAGCATCTCCGGGTGGCACGACACCCGAGCAGCCAGGGAGGTCACGTAGGCACTCCACAGGTCCCCCGGCGTCTCCGCCAGATTGAGCGCTTCGCGCAGTACCGCAAAGGTCTCCGGGTGAGCCCGCTCCCCCAATGCCTCGGACACCTGCCGCGCGGCCGACTCCGTGAGACCTCGGTCCGCGCAGAAGTCGGCGATCCACTCCGCCAGGGCGCCCCGGCGGTCGATCAGGGTGTTGTCGAGGTCCATTAGGACGAGCCTCCGCATGAGCGCGACCCTATCTCCGGCGCCGTTCAGGGCCGGGGCTCGTCTCAGTTTCCGTCTCATTCAGCCCCGGTCGCGAGTGTTCACCGGCGTTCACGTCGCCCGGCTGCGACCAGTCGGCAGAAGCACCATGGTCGCTGGCCAGGGCGACGCCGAAGCTCGTTCCAGCTCCGGGCAGACCTCGAAAGCGTGTGTGGGGGCAACTTCACCGTGGGTTCGAATCCCACCGCTACCGCCAGCTTCACGAAGGGCCCGTCCGATCCGGACGGGCCCTTCGTCGT
>FTKL01000219.1_pt5 | contig 17885 bp, 9 predicted proteins | sample 2434061 | NCBI WGS metagenome assembly FTKL01 (sample SAMEA3914816, study PRJEB12502) | metagenome | biome: forest; material: soil | place: USA | collected 2011-09-16 | depth 0.3 m
TGTACCGGCGGGCGGACGTCCGCCGGGTCGAGGACGCCGAGCGGCGGGACGGTCTCGTCCAGTTCCAGGGCCCGGACGGCCTCGCCGTCGCGCAGGAGCAGCGGGGCGGGGTGGCCGCAGTTGACGATCTCGGCGGTGCCGTCCGGGCGGACGCCGATCAGGACGAGGGTGACGAACTCCTCCTCCACGCCCGGGTGGTCGTTGTCGTTCAGCGCCCGGTCGAGGCTGACGGCCAGCCAGCCGGCCACCCGCTCCAGCGCGGCCTCCTGGTGGGCGGCCTCGCGGAACGCGCCGAGCACGGCGGCGGCCGTCTCGACCGCGTTCAGCCCCTTGCCCCGGACGTCGCCGACCACCGCCCGGACGCCGTGCCGGGTGTTGACCACCTCGTAGAGGTCACCGCCGATCCGGGCCTGGGCGGCTGCGGCGGCGTAGTGCACGGCCGCGCGGACGCTGCCGACCCGGTCCGGGACGGCGCGCAGCAGCACCCGGCGGGCGACCTCGGCGACCAGCTGGGCGTCGGCGAGGGCCTTCTCCTGCCGCAGCCGCAGGGTGGTGCTGACCCAGCCGATCGCGGCGACCAGGACGATCGCGAAGACGGTGGCGCTGTGCACGGACTCGCCGAGCGAGTCGCTGTAGAAGGCCATCAGGAACGCCGCCGCCTCGGTGCAGAGGCCGATGAGCAGCGGGTACCAGGTGCGGCGGCTGACCACGGCGGCCAGCGCGGGGACGGCGGTGAGGGCCGGTTCGACCGTCACCTCGGTGTCGGAGAAGTAGTTCAGGGCGACCACCAGGGCCATGCCGATGAAGGGCAGCGCGAGCGCTGTCCTCGGCCAGGTGCCGGTCCCGCCCGGAGCGCCTCCGGGGGCGGGCCCCGCGAAGCGTTCTCTGATCCATCCGGTCGCGCTCAACTTCGGTCTCTCCAGCAGAAGGTGCCGGCACCCGTGGGCACCGGCGGTGATGACTGAGGGTTAGGAATGAGGGGGCCTTGCTGGCGGCCGGAGTACGAGGGTGACCGGTAACCGACCCCACAATAGGCGCGAAACGTGCAGGGAGCACAGGTTTCGCACGCTCGCGTGACACCTTGGACGCTCTCTGTGACTCATTCTTCACTGTTCCCGATCAGGAGCCGTTCCAACTCATTTCGGTCAGGAAGTCGTACCGGTTGTTCGATCCGGCCGCTGCGGACGTACAGGAAGGAAGCCGTGACCTGCTCCAGCGGCACCCCGGCCTGTTCGGCCCAGGCCACCCGGTAGACGGCCAGCTGGAGCGGATCCGCCGTCTCCTCCCGGTTGGTCTTCCAGTCCACCACTTCGTAGCGTGACGCTCCCGCCCCTCCTGACTCGCCGTCACCCGACCGGTAGACCGCGTCGATCCGGCCGCGCACCACCCGGCCCGCCAGGATCAGCTGGAACGGCGCCTCGACCCGGTGCGGGGCCCGGTTCGCGTACGGGGTGCGCAGGAACGCCTCCTTGAGCAGTTCGAGGTCGCGCTCGTCCTCGATGCCGTCGTCGTCCATGCCCGGCAGCGCGCCGGGCTCGACCAGCAGCAGCGGCTCGATCCTGGCCTGCACCCAGGCGTGGAAGCGGGTGCCCCGGCGGGCGGCCGGCTGCGGCGGGCGGGGCATCGGGCGGGCGAGGTCCCGGGCGAAGCCGTCCGGGTCGGCGGCCAGGCGCATCAGCTGGGTCGCCGAGAGCGCGGCGGGCAGCGGCACCTCGCGGACGCTGCGCCGGGAGCGCTCCAGCTCGCCGAGCAGGGCGTCCAGGTCGCGGTCCCAGGAGTCGGTGCGGCGCTGGTCCTCGGGCGCCATCCGCTCCGGCTCGGGCCCGGGCTGCCCGGCCAGGCGGCGGCGCACCACGTCGGCGACCCGGCGCCGGGCGTGCTGCGCGTCCGGGTCCAGCGGCAGCGGCCAGGGCAGTTCCAGGGAGGTGGTGAGCGCCGGGTTCTCGGCGTCCTTGAGCGGCTGCTCGGCCCAGTGCTCGATCTCGCCGTTGCCGGGCCGCTCGCAGTGCTCGCGCAGCGCCAGCAGGAAGTCGGAGGGGCCGCGCTGCTTCTTCTGGCTCGGCCCCCACCAGTGGCCGGAGGCGAGCAGCAGGCTGCGCGGGCGGGTGAAGGCGACGTAGCCCAGGCGCAGTTCCTCCGTCCCGGAGTGCACCGACATCTGCTTCTTGAACGCCGCCATGCCCTTGGCCGTCCACTGCCCGTGGACGTCGGGCAGGGTGGCGGCGTCGCCGCGCAGCGCGTGCGGGAGCACCTTCTTGGTGCTCGTCCAGCGCTCGCGGGCGGTGGACGACGGGAAGCTGCCCCGGACGAGTCCGGGCACGGCGACGACGTCCCACTCCAGGCCCTTGGACTTGTGGGCGGTGAGCACCTTCACGGTGTCCTCGCCGCCGGGCAGGCTGCTGTCCAGGCCGCGCTCGTACTCCTGGGCCGCGCGCAGGAAGCCGAGGAACGCGGAGAGCCCCGGGTCCCCGTCCAGGTCGGCGAAGCCGGCCGCGACGTCCAGGAAGGCGTGCAGGGTCTCGCGGCGGCGGGCCGCCAGGGCGAGCGGGGAGGCGGCGAGCTCGACCTCCAGTCCGGTGACGGTCAGCACCCGGTGCAGCACGTCCATCAGCGGGTCGGCCAGCGAGCGGCGCAGCTCGCGGACCTCGCGGGCGAGCCGGGCGAAGCGGACCCGGGCCTCCGGCGAGAAGGCCAGCTCGTCGGGCTGCTCGGCGTCCAGGAAGGTCTCCAGGGCGTCGGCGAGCGAGACCACCTCGGTCGGGTCGGTGTCGGCGACGGCCGCGGCGAGCGCGTCCACCCCGTCCTGGCGGCCGGTGCGGACCAGGTCGGCGGCGCGGCGGCCGAGCAGTGCGAGGTCGCGCGGGCCGATCCGCCAGCGCGGGCCGATCAGCAGCCGGACGAGCGCGGCGTTCGCCGTCGGGTCCTGGAGCACCTCGCAGACGGCCACCAGGTCGGCGACCTCCGGCAGCTGGAGCAGCCCGCCGAGGCCGACCACCTCCACCGGGATCTCCCGGGCGACCAGCGCCGCGTGGATGTCGGGGAAGGCGGCGCCGCCCCGGCAGAGCACCGCGATCCGCCCGGGGGCGGTGCCGGTGCGCACCAGGTGGGCGATCGAGTCGGCCAGCCAGGCGATCTCCTCGGCGTGGGTGGGCAGCAGCGCGGCCCGGACGAAGCCGTCCTGGTCGGCGCCGGGCGCGGGGCGCAGCGCCTCGACGCCGGCGTGCATGGCGCGCAGCGGCGCGGCCAGCTCGTTGGCGAAGGCGAGCAGCCGGCCGCCGCTGCGGCGGTTCTCGCTGAGCGAGTACCGCTCGGCGGGGGCGCCGCCGTGCTTGGGGAAGTGCACCGGGAAGTCGTCGAGGTTGGCGACGGAGGCGCCGCGCCAGCCGTAGATCGCCTGGCAGGGGTCGCCGACGGCGGTGACGGGGTGCCCGCCGCGCGCCTCGGCTCCGTCGGGCCCGCGGCCGAAGAGGCCGGCCAGCATCAGGCGCTGGGCCACCGAGGTGTCCTGGTACTCGTCCAGCAGCACCACCCGGTACTGCCCGCGCAGGATCTCGCCCACCTCGGGCCGCTGCTGGGCGAGCCGGGCGGCGGCGGCGATCTGGTCGCCGAAGTCCATCAGCCCGGCGGCCTGCTTGCGGCGCCGGTACTCCTCCACCAGCCGCAGCAGCTCCTGCCGGGCCCGGGCGGCGAGCGGGACGGCCCGCAGGTCGTCGTTGGTCAGGTCCACCCCGGCCAGGGTGTCGAGCAGGTCGCCGTCGTACTCGCGCAGGGTGGCGGGCTCGGTGAGGTGCTCGGCGAGTTCGCCGTCCAGCGCGATCAGGTCGGCGACGAGGGCGGAGAAGGTGCCGGTGAGCGAGGGGAAGGGCCCGCGCTCGGAGCGGAGCACCTTGGCGGCGAGCTGGAAGCGGGTGGCGTCGGCGAGCAGCCGGACGTCCGGCTCGATGCCGATCCGCAGGCCGTGCTCCTTGAGCAGCCGGCCGGCGAAGGCGTGGTAGGTGGAGATCTCGGGCAGGCCCAGCGACTCCTGGCCGGGTACGCCGGTGTCGTCCGGGTCGAGGATGCGGGCGCTGTAGAGCGCCGTCCTGACGCGTTCGGAGAGCTCGCCGGCCGCCTTGTTGGTGAAGGTGAGGCCGAGCACCTCCTCCGGGCGGACGGCGCCGGAGCCGACCAGCCAGACCACCCGGGCCGCCATCACCGTGGTCTTGCCCGACCCGGCGCCGGCCACGATCACGGCCGGCTCCAGCGGCGCGCCGATGGCCCGCATCTGCTCCGGGTTGAAGGGGATGCCGAGCAGCTCCTTGAGCTGGTCGGGGTGGTCGAGCACGGCGTTCACCCCCCAACGCTAACCGGCCCGCCGGACAGGCTCCGCCGCGCCCGCTATTCGATCAGCTGGGCACCGTCGCGCTGGGCGGAGCAGCTGCGGCGGAACGAGCAGCGGTCGCAGCCGGTGCCGGTGGCGGGGACGAAGCGCTCGGCGAGGACGCGGCCGGCGGCGTCGGCGAGCAGGTTCTCGATCCACGGTTCGCCGTCGGGGGGTGCCTGCTGCTGCACCTTCGGCCCGTCCGGCGGGATCTTGCCGGCCTCCCGCAGGTGCACCAGCTCGGCGCCGCCGGCCGGCGGGGTGCCGGCCTCGAAGCCGGGCAGCTCGTTGAGCGCGCCGGCCCGGACGGCGAGCTGGTAGACGGCGAGCTGCTTGTGCTCGGGCAGCGACTTCTCGGTCGGTATCTGCTTGCCGGTCTTGAAGTCGACGACGTACGCGCGCCCGGCCGCGTCCTTCTCGACCCGGTCCATCGAGCCGCGGATCTGCACCTCGATCCCGCCGACGTCCAGCGTGACGTCGAAGCCGTGCTCGGTGGCGACGGTGCTGCGGCCGCGCTCCAGGACGTGCCAGTTCAGGAAGCGCTCCAGGGCCGCGCGGGCCTCGGTCTTCTCCTGGTGGGACTTCCAGGGGGCGTCGAAGGCGAGCGCGTCCCAGACCGTGTCGAGGCGCTCCATCAGGACGGCGAGGTCGGCGGGCGTGCGGCCGGAGCCGACCTCGTCGGTGAGGGCGTGCACCACGTTGCCGAAGCCCTGGGCGGCGGAGCTGGTGGTGCGCGCCTTGACCTCCTTGTCCAGGAACCACTGGAGCGAGCAGTTCTCCAACTGCTCCAGGCCGCTGCCGGAGAGCCGGACGGGCACGTCCGGCTTGCGCAGCGGGTCGGGCGCGGCCGTCGCGTCGTCCAGGCCCCACCAGCGGTCGGGGTGTGCGACGGGCACCAGCGGCACGCCGTCCTCGTCCGCCGCCGACGCGAGCCGGGCGAGGCGCTCGGCGGCGGCCCGGCGCAGCTCCGGGGAGCGGTGCGGGTCGACGGTGACCGCGCGCAGCTCGGCCACCAGCGCGGTCACCGCCAGCGGGCGGCGCGGGCGGTGGGTGACGTCCTCGACGAGGACCTGCGGGGTGCGGCGCAGCACCTTGCCGGTGCGCGGGTCGAGCTCCTCGCGGTACAGCTCGCGCAGGAAGCGGGACGGCTCGTCGCCGTCCTCTGCGGGCGCCTTGACGGCGGTGACGATCAGCCGCTCCTTGGCCCTGGTCGCGGCGACGTAGAAGAGCCGGCGCTCCTCGCCGAGCAGGGCGGCCGGGGAGAGCGGCTCGGCGAGGCCGTCGCGGCCGATCCGGTCGGCTTCGAGCAGCGAGCCGCGGCGGCGCAGGTCGGGCCAGAGGCCGTCCTGGACGCCGGCCACCACGACCACCCGCCACTCCAGGCCCTTGGAGCGGTGCGCGGTCATCAGGCGGACGGCGTCGGGGCGCACGGCGCGGACGGTGAGGGTGTCGGCGGCGATGTCCTGTGCTTCGAGCTCGGCGAGCAGGTCGAGGGCGCTGCGGTGGCCGGTGACCTGCTCCTCGGCGCGGGCGGCCGTCTCGAACAGCGCGCACAGCGCGTCCAGGTCCCGGTCGGCGTTGCGCCCGCCCGCGCCGCCGCGCAGGGCGGAGCGCTCCAGCCGCTCGCGCCAGCGCCGGCTGCCGTCCCAGAGCGCCCAGAGCGCCTCCTCGGCGGTGCCGCCGCCGGCCAGCAGCTCGCGGACCTTGCGCAGCAGGGTGCCGAGGTCACGGGCCCGGCGGGCGTACGACGGGTCCATCGCGACGAGGCGTTCGGGCTCGGCGAGGGCTTGGCGGATCAGCTCCTCGGCGGGGCGGACGGTGCCAGGCCCCCCGTCCGCGCGGCGCAGGGCCTGGCGTTCCTCCTCGCGCAGGGCGCGGCCGAGGCGGCGCAGGTCGGAGCCGTCCATGCCGCCGAGCGGGCCGGTGAGCAGGGTGTGGGCGAGCTCGGCGGTGAGCGGGTCGGCCGGGTCCGGCGCGTCGTCGGCGCGGGCGACGGCCGGGCGGTCCAGGGCGGCCTGTTCGGCGCAGACCCGCAGGGCGAGCAGCAGCGGCGCCACGGCCGGCTCCTCGCGCAGCGGCAGGTCGTCGCCGTCGATCTCCAGCGGTACGCCGGCCGAGCTGAGGGCACGCCGTACGCCGGGGATGGACCGGCCGCCGGCCCGGACCAGCACGGCCATCTCGCCCCACGGCACGCCGTCCTCCAGGTGGGCGCGGCGCAGCAGGTCGGCGAAGCTGTCCAGCTCGGTGCCGGGCGTCGGGTAGGTGTACACCTCGACCCGGCCGCCCTCGCGGGAGGGCAGCAGGGCGCGGTGCTGGGCGAGCTTGTCGGCGGGCAGCCGGCCCATCGGCATCCGGCGGGCCAGCTCGCGGGAGGCGGCGAGCAGGACGGCGCCGGAGCGCCGGGAGACCCGCAGCACCCGGACGTCGGCGGGGCTGCCGTCGGCCTTCGGGAAGGCCTGCGGGAAGTCGAGGATGCCGTTGATGTCGGCGCCGCGGAAGGCGTAGATCGACTGGTCCGGGTCGCCGACCGCGACCAGGTCGCGGCCGCCGCCGGCCAGCTGCCGCAGCAGCCGGACCTGGGACGGGTCGGTGTCCTGGTACTCGTCGACGAACACCACCTCGTAGCGCCGGCGCAGCGCCTCCCCCACCTCCGGGCGCTCGGCGAGCAGCACCGCGCGGTGCACCAGCTCCGCGTAGTCGAGGACGCCGCGCAGGTCGAGGACGTCCAGGTAGTCGGCGAGGAAGTGCGCGGCGGCCGCCCAGTCGGGGCGCTGCACGCCCTCGGCGAAGCGCTTCAGCTCGGCCTCGCCGAGGCCTAGCTCGCGGCTGCGGGCGAGCACCGCGCGGACCTCGTCGGCGAAGCCGCGGGTGGTGAGGCAGGCCCGCAGGTCGAGCGGCCAGCTGATCCGGCCGACGCCGAGCCGGGCGTCCTCGGCGTCACCGGCCAGCAGCTCGCGGACCATCACGTCCTGCTCGGGACCGGAGAGCAGGCGCAGCGGCTCGGCGTACGCCTCCGGGTCCTGGTGGGCGCGGAGCAGGGCGTAGCAGAAGGAGTGGAAGGTGGTCGCCTGCGGGGCGGCGCCGGTGGTGCCGACCCGGGCGGTCATCCGGTCGCGCAGCTCCATCGCGGCCTTGCGGCTGAAGGTCAGCACCAGGATCCGCTCGGGGTCGGTGCCCTGCTCGATCCGCCGGGTGACCGCCTCGACCAGCGTGGTGGTCTTGCCCGTCCCCGGCCCCGCGAGCACCAGCAGCGGCCCGCCGGCGTGCTCGGCCACCGCCTGCTGGTACGGGTCCAGCACGGGCGGGGCGGGCTGCGCGAGCGGGCTGCGCACCAAGCGGAAGGGGGAGGTCACGAACGTCCTGGGGGTCTGGCTCCGAGCGGCTTTCGGGTCCGGCGGTACGGCTCGGCGGGCAACAGCGGGACGGGCCCGCCGGGGCCCGTCCGTATCGAGCGTACGATCCTCCTCCGTCATCCCCGACCGTGCACCCGGTTCCGGGAAGCCGGGGGCGCGCTTCGCGGCGGGTGCGCCCGGTCACACGAATGCCCGGCGCCCCGGTGGCGAAGACTCCTGGTCGTGCCGGTCCTACCGCCCGTCCCAGCGGGCCAGTCGCAGATCCACCCTGGGCAGGTCCTCCGCCGCCTGCGAGCCCCGGGCGGGGCCCCGGCCCCGGGTGGTGCGCAGCGGCGTCCCCTCGTCGCGGTAGTGGGCCAGCGCCCGCTGCTCGCTGCCGGGCAGCAGCGCGCCGTCCGCGCGGATCACCCGCCACCACGCGGCCGCGCCGCCGTACAGCGCCATCACCCGGCCGACCTGGCGGGGGCCGCCCTCGCCCAGGTACTCGGCGACGTCCCCGTACGTCATCACCCGGCCGGGCGGGATGCTGTCGGCGAGATCGAGCACCAGTTCGGCGAATGCGGGAAGTGCGCCGTCGCCGCCGTCGTTGACCCTGTCGTCTCCACCGTCCGTCACCTGGGGCATTCTTCCCCATCCGGGCGATTCGGCGGCCTCGTGCGGGGGATCCGGCGCGCCCGATGCGCCCCCTGTCCCGCACGGGACGTCGCGGCATGCCACCATCTTCGGGGCGGTGAGTGGTGATACGAGGACAAGACCAGATGACCGGGACGGCAGACGTGGGCGTGGACGAGGACTCGGACGAGTCCTCTGCCGACATGTCCGCAGGTCCCGGCGATACACCGGTCACGCCGGAAGTGTCCCTGATCAAGGGCCCGGCCTTCAAGACCCCCGCCGCCTCCGACGACGGCGCCGCCGACGGCCCGCCGCCGACGATCGAGCTCCCGGACCCGGCGGAGGTCACGGCCCCGGCCGCCACCCCGCCCCCGGCCCCGCTGCCCGACCCGCTGGACGACGCCCCGTACCTGGACGTCGACGAGCCGCTGCTCGCCGCCCGGGCGCACCGCCCGTCCGACCTGATCCGCTTCCTGGCCGGCGTGCTGGGGATCGTCGCGCTGTTCGTCCTGGCGAGCGTCGCGACCTCGACGACCAGCGGCATCGAGGTCGACATCTCGGCCAACGCCAAGCGGATCTCCCCCGTCCTGTCGACCATCGCCGGGCTGGTCTCCAGCGTGGCGGTACTCGCCGTGCCGCTCGCCTTCGCGGTCGAGCGCCTGATCAAACGCGACGGCCTGCGGGTCGCCGACGGCGTGCTCGCCTCGGTGCTCGCGTACGGCTTCTCGCTCGGCATCGACTGGTGGGTGGCCGAGGGCGCCTCGGAGCCCATCCGGGACGCGCTGACCCGGCTGCCGACCGAGAGCAACGGCACCCTCACCGACCCGGTGCACGGCTATCTGGCGCCCGTCATCGCCTATATGACGGCCGTCGGCATGTCGAGCCGACCACGCTGGCGGGTCGCCCTGTGGGTGGTGGTGATCCTCAGTGGCGTGACCGAACTGATCAGCGGCTACACCACACCGCTGTCCCTGCTGCTGACCGTCCTGCTCGGCTGGTCCGTGGCGTACGGCACGCTCTACGCGATCGGCTCGCCGAACATCCGGCCGACCGGGCAGCACCTGATGATCGGCCTGCGCAAGGTCGGCTTCAGCCCGGCCAGCGCCCACCGCGCCCCCGACGCCCCCGGCGGCACCCGCCGCTACTACGTCGCCCAGCAGAGCGGCCCGCCGCTGGACGTCCACATCGTCGACCGCGAGCAGCAGGCCTCCGGCTTCTTCTACCGCGCCTGGCGACGGCTGCGGCTGCGCTCGGTGGCCGTCCGGCGCAGCCCGCAGTCGCTGCGCCAGGCCCTGGAGCAGGAGGCGCTGATCGCGTACGCGGCCGCCGCCTCCGGCGCCCGCGCCCCCCAGCTGGTGGCGACCTCCGAGCTCGGCCCGGACGCCGCGATCCTGGTCTACGAGAACGTCGAGGGCCGGCAGCTGGACGACCTGGCGGACGAGGAGATCACCGACCAGGTGATGGCCAGCCTGTGGGAGTCGGTCGCCGCCCTGCACGAGCGCCGGATCGCGCACCGCCGGCTCACCGGCGAGTCGCTGCTGGTCGTCGACGACAAGACGGCCTGCCTGGTCAACCTCTCCGGCGGCGACATCGCGGCCAGCGACCTGACCCTGCGCATCGACGTCGCCCAGCTGGTCACCACCTTCGCCCTGCGGGTCGGCCCGGAGCGGGCGGTGAGCACCGCCAACAGCGTGCTCGGCCCGGAGCGGGTGGCGGCCGCGCTGCCGCTGCTCCAGCCGGTCGGCATGAGCCGCTCCACCCGGATCGACCTCAAGCGGCTGGCCAAGGAGCGCAAGGCCGAGGCGCAGGCCCGCGCGCTGGAGCAGGTCGCGGCCGGCGAGCGCACCCAGCAGCAGGCCGAGGAGGACATCGCGGTCGCCGGCGAGGACCTGCTCAGCCGGATCCGCGGGCAGATCCTGCAGATCGTCCCCGAGGCGCCGCTGGAGCCCGCCAAGCTGGAGCGGCTGAAGCCGAAGACCCTGATCATGGTCATCGCGCTGACCTTCGCCGCCTACCTGGCGCTGACCACCATCAAGCCCGCCCAGCTCAAGCTCTCCCAGATGAACTGGGCCTGGGCGGCGGCGGCCCTGGTCGCGGCGGCCTTCAGCTACGTCGCCGCCTCGATGAGCCTGACCGGGTTCGTGCCCGAGCGGCTGCCGTTCCGCCGCACCATCGCGGCCCAGGTCGCCGGGTCGTTCGTGAAGCTGGTGGCGCCCGCCGCGATCGGCGGCATCGCCCTGAACACCCGCTACCTGCAGAAGGCCGGCATCCGGCCGGGCCAGGCGGTGGCGAGCGTCGGCGCCTCGCAGCTGGCGGGCCTCGCCGGGCACCTGCTGCTGCTGTTCAGCTTCGGCCTGATCACCGGCAGCCAGACCAACGGCGACCTCAGCGCCTCCCGCGCGGTGATCATCGGCGTGCTCACGGCCGCCGTACTGGCCCTGGTGGTCGCCGCCGTCGGCCCGCTGCGGCGCTTCGTGGTGACGCGGGTGCGCTCGCTGTTCTTCGGCGTCGTGCCGCGGATGCTCGACCTGATGCAGACCCCGACCAAGCTGTTCACCGGCTTCGGCGGCATCCTGCTGCTGACCATGAGCTTCACCGCCTGCCTGGACGCCTCGGTGCAGGCCTTCGGCGGCGCGATCAGCTTCTCGGCGGTGGCGGTGGTCTTCCTGACCGCCAACGCGGCCGGCTCGGCGATCCCGACCCCGGGTGGCATCGGCCCGGTCGAGTTCGCGCTGGTCGCCGCTCTGACGGTGGCCGGCGTCCCGCCGGCGGTGGCCACGCCCGCGGTGTTCCTGTACCGGGCGCTGACCTTCTGGCTGCCCGTCCTGCCGGGCTGGATCGCCTACAACGTGCTGCAGCGCAGGGGCGCCCTGTAGGGCCGCGAGCGCCCGCCCGAGAACGCCGAAGGGGCCGCCGACCACGAGTGTGGTCGGCGGCCCCTTGCGCGTTCAGGTCCGGTACGGCGTGCTCAGGTCCGGTACGGCGTGCTCAGGCCCAGTACGGCGTGCTCAGGCCTAGTACGCCGGCTTGTGCGGCTCGATCTGGCTGATCCAGCCGAGGATGCCGCCACCGAGGTGGACGGAGTCGGCGAAGCCCGCGGACTTCAGCACGGCCAGCACCTCGGCCGAGCGGACGCCCGACTTGCAGTGCAGGACGATCTTCTTGTCCTGCGGGAGCGTCTCCAGGGCGTTGCCCATGAGGAACTCGTTCTTCGGGATCAGCACGGCGCCCGGGATGCTGACGATCTCGTACTCGCCGGGCTCGCGGACGTCGATCAGGAGGATGTCCTCCTTGTCGTCCTGCCACTGCTTGAGCTGCTTCGAGGTGATGGTCGAGCCCGCCGCGGCGGCCTGCGCCTCGTCGGAGACGACGCCGCAGAAGGCCTCGTAGTCGATCAGCTCGGTGACGGTGGGGTTCTCACCGCAGAGCGCGCAGTCGGGGTCGCGGCGGATCTTGACCTGGCGGTAGTTCATCTCCAGGGCGTCGTAGATCATCAGCCGGCCGACCAGCGGCTCGCCGACACCGGCGAGCAGCTTGATGGCCTCGGTGACCTGGATCGAGCCGATGGACGCGCAGAGCACGCCCAGCACGCCGCCCTCGGAGCAGGACGGGACCATGCCCGCCGGCGGCGCCTCGGGGTAGAGGCAGCGGTAGCAGGGGCCGTGCTCGGCCCAGAACACGCTGGCCTGGCCGTCGAAGCGGTAGATCGAGCCCCACACGTACGGCTTGCCGAGCAGCACCGCGGCGTCGTTCACCAGGTACCGGGTGGCGAAGTTGTCCGTGCCGTCCACGATCAGGTCGTAGCCGGAGAAGATCTCCATCACGTTGGAGTTGTCGAGGCGGTCCTCGTGGAGGATCACGTTGACGTAGGGGTTGATCTCCTGCACCGACTCGCGCGCGGACTCGCCCTTGGAGCGGCCGATGTCGGACTGACCGTGGATGATCTGGCGCTGCAGGTTGGACTCGTCGACGACGTCGAACTCGACGATGCCGAGCGTGCCCACACCGGCCGCGGCCAGGTACATCAGCGCGGGGGACCCGAGGCCGCCGGCGCCGACACACAGCACCTTGGCGTTCTTCAGCCGCTTCTGCCCGGCCATGCCCACGTCGGGGATGATCAGGTGGCGGGAGTACCTGCGGACCTCGTCGACGGTGAGCTCGGCGGCCGGCTCGACCAGGGGTGGCAGCGACACGGTGACTCCGATGGTCGTCAGTTCAGGTTCGGCGGCGCCTGCATCCGGCTCCGTCGAACAGTGGCTTTGCTAGGCCAACAGTGTCATGCCGCCTCTGTATTCCGAGACAGCCCGTCCGATGGGCGAGACGATCCGCACCGGATGCTGGGACCGCTCCCCGACCGCCGGCCGCCGCGGCGGCCGGGGCCCGGACGGCCGGTGCCGTGGCGCCCCGGGCCGGTGCGCCACGGGCGGACCCGGGGGTCAGACCCGGCAGGCCGTCTCCAGCCAGATGTCGCCGAGCGACTCCTCCAGCGGCACCTGTGTCCGCCAGCCGAGACGCTCCCTGGCCGTCCGGACGTCGGCCTGCCGCCACGGGACGGGCTCCGCCGCCGGCGAGCGCCCGTCGACGGACCGCCCCTCGGCGCCGCGCGCCTCGCCCGTCCGCGGGTCCGCCGGCCGGTGGCCGGCCAGGTGGTGCGCGAGCGGGTGCAGCAGCTGGTCCGCCGTGCCGACCGCCTGGGCGGGGAGCAGCGGCTGGCGGCTCTCCTCCGCCACGGTGCCCTCGAAGCCCGCCGTGCGGACCAGCAGCTGGGCGGCGTCCCGGGCCCGGACGGCGTGGCCGCTGCCGATGTTGATCACGCCGGTGGCCGCCGACACCGCCGCCGACTGGATCGCCCGCGCGACGTCCCGGACGTCGACGAAGTCCCGGTACCCGGACAGGTCCGGCATCCGGACGACGTTCTCGTCCCGCTCCAGCGCCCGCCGCAGCCCCTCCGCGAGCCGGCCGAACAGCGAGGCCGTCGGCGCCCCCGGCCCGACCACGTCGAACACCCGGAGCACCGCCGCGTCCAGCCCGGAGGCGAGCACCAGCTCCGTCCCCGCGAGCTTGGACACCCCGTACGGGCCGACCGGGCGCGGCTCCGCGCTCTCCGCGACCGGGATCCCGCCGGGCACCGGCCCGTACTCGGCGGCGGAGCCCACGTGCACCAGCCGGGCCGGCTCCCGGCTGCGCCGGATCGCCTCGCAGACGGTGGCGACGGCGAGGGTGTTCGCCCGGATCAGCACCCGGGAGCTGCCGTACGTCGCCCCGGCGCAGTTGATCACCACCTGCGGGGCCACCGCGTCCAGGAAGCGGGCCAGCGCGCCCGGGCTCCCGGTCGTCAGGTCGAAGCGGATGTCGGCCGAGTCACGCCGGCCGAGCACAGTCACCTGCAACTCCTGGTCCACGAGCAGACGATCGGTGACCCGACGGCCGATAAAGCCGTCGGCACCCAGCAGCAGCACCCTCATCGGGGGGCGTCCTTCCACGAAGCGAGGTCCCAGGACCTGGCGGATCAGTTGTGAACAGGTGGTCAGGTGAGAGAAGCGGCCCGGGGCCGCGGTCAGCGGTGGGAGCCCGGCCGGCCGAGGACCGCCCACGCCCAGGGCAGCAGGACGGCGCCCGCCGCCCCGCAGCCGAGCAGCTGGGCGCCGGCCGTGCCGTGCCCGGCGAGCGGCGGCGGCCCGGCGGCCGGGAGCAGCACCAGCAGCACGGTGGCCGCCGCCCCCGCCGCCAGGCCCGCGGCGGCCGTGCGCACCCGGCCGCAGTGCAGCAGCAGGGTGGCGAGCACCAGCAGCAGCCCGAGGGCCGCCTGCGCCGCCCACTGCACGCCGTCCGCCCGCTGGACGACGGCGTGCAGCAGCCCGCCGGGCCGGGGGCCGGGCCGGGGCGCGAGCGCCGTCAGCACCGCGAGGGCGGCGAAGGTCAGCACCCCCAGCACCGCGAGGTACAGGCCGGCCGCCACCGGCAGCACCGGGCGCAGCCGGGCGCGGAAGTCGGAGATCGTCCGGGCCGCCCGCAGGTGCACCCGGCCGACGTGCCGGAACCAGCGGGCGGACCACTCGGCCGCGCCCATCGCCACGGCTGCGGCCAGCGCCATCGCCGCCTGCGGGCGGTCGGTGCCTGCGGTCGGCGGCAGGAGCAGCAGGGTGGCGGCGCCGAGGCCGTACCCGAGCGCGGCGGGCCGCCACCGGCTCCGCCGCACCCGCCCGGCGCAGCCGACGGCGAGCACACCGGCCGCCGCCAGCAGGGCCGGCAGCTCGACCGCGGCGGCCGGCCGCGCGGCCCGGACAGCCGCCATGGCGGCGCACGGCAGCGCGACCACCAGGGCCGTCCGCAGGGCGGCGGCGGAGCGCCTGCCCCAGGGCTCGGCCGGCTCGGCGGCGGCGGACGCGGGCGGGCGGCGCGGCACCCGCGCGTACATCTCCTCGGCCAGGGCGAACACGTCCGCGTGCCGGCAGCGGGCCGCCGTGCCGGGGCCGACACCGGCCTCCTCCAGGCCGGCGGCGATCTCCAGCGGATCGACGGCCTGCTCGCACAGCGTGCGGTGGCGGGCCATCAGCTCGCGCACCGGGTCGCCGGCCGGTGCGGCTCCGGGCGCGGCAGCGCTCCCGGGGGCCCGCTCGGCCGCCTCCGGGGCCGGGCCTCGTGGCGGTACGCGGCCGGGCATCAGACGGCCTCCGCGAGGGCTTCGGGCTTCGCCGCCCCCGGCTCCGCCCCCGTCCCGGGCTCCGCGACGTCGTCCGCCGTCTCCTCGGCGGCGGCCCGGGCCGCCGCCAGGTCGCCCGCCATCCAGTACTCGGCGGGCCGGACGAACGGCCGCAGCCGGTCGCCCGAAGCGGCGCCGTCGGAGTCCGGGAACGCGGGCCAGTGCGAGAGCAGCTCCAGGTAGATGTCGCGGAAGGCGGTGACCGCCGGTTCCACGGCGAAGCGTTCCTGCGCGCGCAGGCGGCCCGCCAGCCCGAGCCGCGAGCGGCGCTCCTCGTCGCCGAGCAGCGCCAGGCAGGCCCCGGCGAGCGCCTGCGGGTCCCTCGGGGGCACCAGCAGGCCGGTCGGCCCGACCACCTCGCGGGCCACCCCGGTGTCGGTCGACACCACGGCGCGGCCGCTCAGCATCGCGTCCGCGAGCAGCCGGGGGCTGCGCTGGACGAGCGCGGAGAAGACCACCACGGTGGCTCCCTCCCAGGCCTCGGCCGAGGAGCCGGGCCGCCCGGCGAACTCCACGGCCCCGGTGAGCCCGAGCCGCTCGGCGAGCGCCTCGCAGTGCGCGAGGTAGCCGGGCGCGGTCTCCTCGCCGTGGATCCGCAGCCTGGCGGCGGGCAGCCCGGCCCGGACGCGAGCGAAGGCGTGCAGCATCAGCACCGGGTCCCGGCCGGGCTCCAGCGGGCCGGCCCAGACCAGGGTCGGGGCCGCCGGCTCCGGCCCGGCGGCCGGCCGCGCCACCGCCGGGGTGCCCTCGTACACCACTCTCGTGCGGGCCGGGTCGGCCCCGCAGCGGAGCTGCCACTGCCGGTCGTGGGCGCTGCCCGGGGTCAGCACGGCGGCCTGCCGGTACGTCTCCTCGGTGAGCAGCCGGAAGAAGGTGAGCAGCAGGGCCCGCACCGGCCAGCGGTAGGGCGCCTCGCGGTAGCCGGCGTACTGCTCGCGCAGGTGCAGGCCCTGCTCGGTGACCACGAACGGGACGCCGTGCAGGTGCTTGGCCGCCAGCGCGGGCAGCGCGGCCGGGCCGCCGCCGACGACGTGGCAGACGTCCGCCGCGCCGAGGCCGCCCGGCCCGGTGCCGTACCAGGGCGCGGACAGCGGCCGCAGGCACTGCTCCAGCAGGTCGGCCGCGACCAGCACGTCGCAGACCATCGGCTGCCCGGCGGCGGTGTCGGCGCCGGGCGAGCGCCAGGCGCGCTCCAGGGCCCGCTGGGCGTGGCCGGAGGCGAGGAAGGCGGGCAGCGCGCCGTCCTCCCGGGCGAGCGCGGCCAGCCGGTACAGCCCGGGGGCGAACGAGGCGCGCTCCCCCGGCATCACCAGCGCCCGGACCAGCTGCTCGTACGCCCGCAGGTAGGAGAGCCTGCGCAGCGCGCCCGGCCGGCGCCCGGCGGGGCGCACGCCCCACATCGGGAGCTCGTGGACGGCCTTGAAGCGCCCCGGCGCGGCGGCCGTCGCGGCCCTGCCGCCCCGGGCGGCCTCCCCGGCCCGGCCCGCCAGGACGTACAGCTCGAATTCGTGCTCGCCCAGGCCTTCGGACAGCCGGGCGGACCAGCCCGGCCCGCCACGCTGTGCGTACGGACGGGCGCCCTCGGTGAGCAGTGCGACGCGCACGAAGACCTCCAGAGCAGAGCGGATCAACGGATTGCTTCAGCAGTCGAGGGGGCTGAGGCGCCTGATCGGCAGGCAACACCGCGTTTCCGGAGGGGGCGCCACGCATGGCGCCGCGATCGTGCCGCCCGGCGGGCCGCACCCCGGCCCGCCCGGCCCCCCTGCAGTCACCGGCCCCTCGGGCATCCGGCTCCTGCGACCCTCCCCCACACCTGTTCGGTCCGACACCGAAAAGGTAGGACGGACCGTCGGCCATCCATCGGCCCGCTGCCCGCTTGCCACCTGAACGAGTGAACGGCCGTGACCAACCCCGATCCGGGGCGTTACCCGTCGACCTCCGCGGCGCCGCCGGCGCCGGCCGCCGTCTCCGCCAGCAGCTCGCGGACCGCCCGCGCCACCTCCGCCGGGTGCTCCATCATCGCCACGTGCCCGGACTCGGGCAGCACCAGCAGCCGCGCGTCCGCGAACGCCGCACAGGCCCGCCGCGCGGAGCGGTACGAGACCAGCCGGTCCTTCAGCCCGTACACCAGCAGCACCGGCACCCGGACCCGCTCGGCCTGGCGCCACAGCGACTGCTCGCCGCGCTCGGTGTAGGCAGTGACGATCCCGCGCGCCGAGCCGGCCAGGACCTGCATCGCGTACGGCAGCCCCATCCGGCGCCGGTACTCGGTGACGGCGTCCGCCCGCCGGTGGGCCGGCACCGCGGCCGCGTCGCCGTACACCAGCCGCAGCAGGCCGTCGGTCGCGTCCTCGACGCTGCGCCCGTTCGACGGCAGCCGCCGCAGCAGGGCCGGCAGGCCGGGCACGGCGAGCAGGCCGGTCGGCCAGGCGGTGCGCTGCGGCGGCAGCTCGGGCAGCGCCGGGGAGATCAGCGTCAGGCTGCGCACCAGGTCGGGACGCAGGGCGGCGAGCCGGACGGCGACGGCGCCGCCGAGCGAGTTGCCGAACAGGTGTACCGGGCCGCGGCCGGCCGCCTCCAGGTAGCCGATCACCGCCCTGACGTGCCCGGACAGCGAGAGATTGCCGTCCAGCGGCGGGGCCGAGCGGCCGAAGCCGGGCAGGTCGACGGCCTCGCCCTCGACCAGGTCGCCGAGCTCGGCCATCAGCTCGGTCCAGTTGTCGGCCGAGCCGCCGAGACCGTGCACGAACAGTGCCTGCGGGCCGCCGCTCCCCGCTCCGCGAGCCGCCGTCGGCCGGCCCGTACACGGCCAGTACGGCACCGGGGACCTCGACCGTCCGCAGCCGCTCCGGCTCCG
>FTKL01000408.1_pt4 | contig 17845 bp, 14 predicted proteins | sample 2434061 | NCBI WGS metagenome assembly FTKL01 (sample SAMEA3914816, study PRJEB12502) | metagenome | biome: forest; material: soil | place: USA | collected 2011-09-16 | depth 0.3 m
GTCGGCCAGCAGGGTGCTCATGTGGTTGCCTTCGTTCTCTCGGGTCGGGTCTGTCGGATGTGGGTGGTGCGGATGCGGGTGGTGCGGCTTCCGGCCGGCTGTGCCCGGGTACGGCTCTGGGAGAGCACCGTCCAGGCGACGGCGCCGGTGACCAGGGCGGTGCCGAGCAGGGCGCCCCGGGTGAGGTGCTCGCCCAGCAGGAGCCACCCCAGCAGCACCGCGATGGCCGGGTTGACGTACGCGTAGGTGCTCGCGAGGCGCTGGTCGACCCGGGCCACCAGCCAGGTGTAGGCCCAGAAGCCGACCAGCGAGCCGAGCAGGACGAGGTGGCCGCCGGCGAGCCAGAACGCCGGGCCGAAGGTGTCCGGGTGGACGCGGCCCCAGTCGCCGCGGCCCGCGGAGACCGCCAGCAGCGCCAGGCCGCCCGCGATCATCTGGACCGCCGCGCTCAGTGCGGTGCCGGCGGGCGGAGCGGTGCTGCGGTCGGGCCGGCCGGCCAGATGGCCGGCCGCCGCCCAGACGGCCGCCGCCGCGAGCACCTGGAGCGAGGGCAGCAACGGCCCGCGCTGGAGCCCCAGCAGCAGTGCCACGCCGGCCAGGCCGGTGACGACCACGAGCAGGTCGCCGGCGGCGGGGCGGCGGCCGGTCAGCCACCGCACCACCAGCAGCCACAGCGGCACCGTCGCGAAGCAGACGCCCGCGGCGGCCGAGGCCAGGTGCTGCTCGGCGACGCTGACCAGGCCGTTGGCGACCAGGAAGTGCAGGACGCCGAGCAGCGCGAACCGGCCGGTGCGCCCGCGCAGCCGTGGCCCGATGCCGCCGCGTCCACGCGCTCCCCAGGCCACCGCCGCCAGCAGGATCGTGCCCGCGAGGGTGAACCTGACGCCGGCCGTGAGCAGGGCGGGCGCGGCCCGTACCACCACCCGGATGCCGAGGTACGTCGACCCCCAGAGCACCCACACGGCCAGCAGGGCGGCGGCGACCTGGAACCGCCGTGGTGCGGGTCGGGCCGGTGTCACCGGCGCTCGCCCAGGCTGTGGTTCAGGTAGCGGGCCGAGGAGTTCAGCCGCCACAGCGCGCCCCTGGTCATCCCGCGCCGGGCGGCCGGGTCGGCGGCGGCGGGCTTCACCACGTTGGCGAACCAGCCGCTGGCGTGGTGCGCGTCGACCCCGATGTGCAGCTCGTGGTAGACGATCGCCGGGTCCGGCAGGGCGAGCCGGCGCCAGGCGTGCAGCACCTGCGAGAAGCGGTCCGGGACGAGCCACTCCGTCATCGCCAGGAAGCCGACGGCCTCCGGGAACAGGTGGCGGTAGCGGCAGCACAGCACGGCCAGGTTGCCGCTGAGCAGGGCCTCGGCGGAGAGGCTGCCGGTCAGTTCGGCGTCGGTGATCCCGAACGAGTCGATGATGCGGCTGAACAGCAGCGTGTGCACCTGGGCCGGGTCGCCGTTGCCCATCTCGTCCCAGTAGTTGGCGGCGATCTCCATCTTCTCGCCGCCGCTGGTGCCCAGTTGCATGAGCGCCAGCAGGTCGTCGAAGCGGGCGTCGACCGCCGACTCCTGCACCACGTAGCTGCGCAGGTCGGCCGGCGTCGCCTCGTTGCGGATGAACTCGTGGTAGTACGGGTGCTTGAACGCCTTGTGCGCGCGGGTGAGTTCCTTCAGCCAGGGGACGTACGCCTCCTGCTCGTCCGGCACGGTGGCCAGCACGGACCCGTCCAGCGCGGCGTCCTCGGCCGCCATCGTGTCCAGCTCCAGGCGGCGGGTGACGGCGTGCAGGACGACGGACCCCTCCGCGCTGGCACCGGCCGGGAGTTGCAGGTGCAGGGCGTAGATCCGGGAGAGCAGGTACTGCTGGGCGAAGAAGGCGTCCTCGTCGCCGGCCGCGCGCAGCACCGCGAGCGAGGCGATGACGTCCAGCAGGGCGGCCTGGGTGGCGGGGTCGCCGAAGGCCTGGTCCAACTCCTCGGCGGTGCGGGTCAGCCAGGGGGTGAAGCGGTCGACGAACGCGCGGGGCGCGTCCTGCCCGATCCGCGGGAGCCGGACGGCCGGCTCCTCGGTGGTGATGGTGGCGGTGGCGCTGGGGGACATGATTCTCCTAGGTGGAAGAGCGGGTCAGACCGCGTTCTTGCGGGCCGCCCGGCGCAGGAACACCGCGATCAGGACGAGGCCCACCACGGTCACGGCGATGTCCACCGCGACGCCGAGGCGGATGCCGCCGAGCAGGGCGAGGGCCGGCGCGGTCGTGGAGTCGTAGGTGGCGGCCCCGACGGCGACGATCGAGCTGAGCAGCGGGATGCCGAGGGTGAAGCCGATCTGCTGGGTCAGCGTGGTGAGGCCGGTCGCCAGGCCCTGCTCCTCGTCGGGCAGGCCGGAGGTCGCCGTCACGTTGAAGCCCACGATGGCGGTGACGTTTCCGTAGAAGCCGATGCCCAGCACGGCCAGCACCACGATGAACCAGTGCCGGTCGGTACCCAGGAACAGCAGGCCGATGTTGGCCGCGGCCTGCACGACGAGCCCGCCCACCAGGGTGGCCTGGCTGCCGACGCGGCCGATGATCCGCGAGGCGCCGAGGCCGGCGATCACGGCGGCCACGCCGGGCACCGCGAAGGCGAGGCCGGTGGCGAGCGCCGAGTAGTGCAGCACGTCCTGGAGGTAGAGGGTCATCATGAAGATGACGGCCGTCTCCATGCCGAAGGCGAGGAACCCGCCGAGGTTGCCCCACTTCACGGACGGGCGGTTGAGGATCCGCACGGGTGCCAGCGGCGCGGCCGCCCGGCGCTCGATCAGGTAGAACGCCGTCAGCAGCACGGCCGAGGCCAGCAGCGGGACGAGCGCGGACGGGTCGCTCCAGCCGTACGTGCCGGCGGCGGTGAAGCCGTAGGTGAGGGCGAGCAGGCCGGCCGTCACGGTGACGGCGCCCGGCACGTCCAGACGGACCTTGTCGGGGGTGCGGCTCTCCCGGATCACGGCGGGGGCGAGGACGAGCACCAGCAGGGCGATCGGCAGGTTGAGCAGGAAGGCCCAGCGCCAGGTCAGGACGTCCGTCAGGACGCCGCCGAAGAGGGCGCCGGCGGTGAATCCGCCGGACAGCAGGGCTCCGTTGAGGCCCAGTGCCCGGGAGCGCAGCGGCCCCTCCGGGAAGGAGGTGGTGAGCAGCGACAGGGCGGCCGGGGTCGCCATCGCGGTGGCCAGGCCCTGCAGCACGCGGGCGGCGATGATCACCTCCTGGCTCTGTGCCAGGCCGCCGAGCAGCGAGGCCGCCGCGAGCAGCGTCATGCCGGTCAGGAAGAGCCGTCGCCGGCCGAGCAGGTCGCCGAAGCGGCCGAAGAGCAGGGTGAAGCCGGCGGCGGGCAGGGCGAACGCGGTCGCCACCCACTGCAGGTTCTCCTTGGCGAAGCCGAGGTCGGCGCCGAGGGCGGGCAGGGCCACGTTGAGGATCGAGAAGTCGACCGTCAGCATGAACTGCGTGCCCAGCAGCAGGGTCAGGATCAGCTTGTGCCGACGGGTCATCCGGTCGGCTGGTGGGTCGGCCGGCGGGCCGACGGCCACCGGGGATTCGGCCAGGAGTGTCATGCGCGTGCTCGCTTTCTCGGCGGAGGTCCGTTCGGGTCCGAGCCCCGGCGTGCCCGCCGGCCGTGTATGACGGAGCGTCAGTTCACGGGTGGGGGAGGCGGTTCGCCGGTACTCGATGCCGAGAACAATGCCTGCGGGGCGGTGCCCGTCCCAGGGGTTGCGGGTGCAGCAAGATGCAGGGCGCACGGCAGCAACCTGAGACGGGCCGCCCGGCCGGGGCGGTCACGGCCGGTGGCGGACATGACGAAGGGGGCGCCGTCCGACCGGACGGCGCCCCCTTCGGTGGGGCAGGATCAGGCGTCTTCCCAGCGGAAGAAGCGCGAGGCGACAGCGGTCACGACGGCGGCGAAGAGCAGCAGTCCGCCCATCGTGGGCAGGGCGTCCATCAGGCCGCCGCCACGGGTCAGCACCGACTGGGCGGAGGTGACCAGGTGCTTGAGCGGGAAGACGTCGGAGAGCGTCCTCAGCCACCCGGGGGCGTCGTCCAGCGGGAAGAACGAGCCGGAGAGGAACGACATCGGCAGCACGATGATCTGCGAGATGCCGTTGGCCGCCTCCTCGGTCTTGGCCAGCGAGCCGGCCAGCAGGCCGATCGACATGAAGGCGATGGTCGCGCAGACCACCAGTGGCACGATCAGCCACCAACTGCCGCTCAGCTTCAGCCCGAAGTAGGGCGTGGTCGCGACGAGCAGGAAGACCGCGGTCTGGGTGAGGGCGGTGAGCACGCTCACCGCGACCCGGGAGCAGATGATCGCGGCCGGGTTCACCGGGGCGAGCCGCAGCCGGCGCAGCACCTTCTTCTGCCGCCAGGAGACCAGCGTCAGCGAGGCCCCGAACACGGCGCCGGTGGCGATCGCCCAGCCGAGCAGGCCGGGGGTGAGGAACTGGATCGGCTTGAGGGAGTTGTCCTCCACCTGGGCGCTGTCCAGGGTGAAGGTGGCGGGCCTGCCGCTGGCGGCCTGGTTGGCCTGCTGGACGATCGCGTTGACGATGCCCTGCACGCTGCCCGCCCGGACCTGGTCGGCGGCGCTGAAGCGCAGCTCGATCCGGCCGTCCGGGCCCTGCTGGACGAGCGCGTCCAGGTCGCCCTTCCTGACCTTGGCGAGCGAGCCGGCCGCGTCGTCGGTCCGGGTGATGGTGAGGACCTTCTCCAGCTCCGTCCGCGCCTCGCCCTGGACGGAGTCCAGTACCTGGACGGCGCCGACCTGGGCGACCTTGGCGTGCGGGCTGCTGGCGCCCTTGAGCAGGGTGCCGAACAGCAGCAGGAACATCAGCGGGAAGAGGATCACGAAGAACACCGCGGTGCGGTCCCGCAGGAACTGGGTGATCATCACCCGGGACAGGCTGCGGAACGCGCTGACCCGCTCCTTCGCGGGCGCGCCGCCCGGGGCGTCGCCGCCGGTGCGCTGGGCGGGGACGCGGCCCTCGCCGGTCGCGGTCTGCGTGCGCTCGGCGCTCATGCGCGGTACTCCCGTCCGGTCAGCTGGAGGAAGACGTCCTCCAGGGTGGCGCCGCGCACTTCCAGGCCGCGCAGGGCGCCACGCTCGGCGAGCATGGACAGCACCGGGGCCGGGGCGCGGGTGGCGATGGCGAGGGTGACGCCGTCGTCCTCCACCGAGGCGACCTCGGCGCCGGCCCCGGCCAGCAGCTCACGGGCGGCCTCGGCGGTCACCACGCCGGACTCGACCGTGACCCGTACGGTGTCGTCGATCTCGCGGACGAGCGCGGCGGGGGCGCCCGTCCTGAGCACCTTGCCGTGGTCCATCACCGAGACGCGGTCGCAGAGGATCTCGGCCTCGTCCAGGTAGTGGGTGGTCAGCACGACGGTGCGGCCCTCGGCGTTGATGTCGCGCAGCAGGTCCCAGAGGTTGCGGCGGGCCTGCGGGTCGAGGCCGGTGGTCGGCTCGTCGAGGAAGACCAGCTCCGGGTCGTGGGCCAGCGCGCAGGCGATGGACAGGCGTTGGGCCTGCCCGCCGGACATCTTGTCGGTCATCACCGAGGCGGAGTCGGACAGGCCGACCCGCTCCAGCATCGCGTCGGCCCGCCGGGGCCCGACGCCGTAGAAGGAGGCGAAGGTGCGGATGGTCTCCCGCGCCGTCAGTTTGTTGAAGAAGGCGGAGGCCTGGAACTGCACGCCGATCCGCGGCAGCAGCTCGTGGTTGCGCGGCCAGGGCGCCAGCCCCAGCAGCTCGACCCGGCCCTCGTCGGGCTTGCGGATCCCCTCCAGGATCTCCAGCGTGGTGGTCTTGCCGGCCCCGTTGGGTCCGAGTATTCCGTAGAACTCGCCAGTCTCGACGGTGAGTGACACCCCGTCGACAGCCTGGACATCCCCGTACCGCTGACGTATGCCGTCGGCGGTGATAGCAGCATTCATGTGCCCTGACCCTAGGGGACGGGTCGGCCCGGCGACCCCGGGAGGCGGAACTTTTTGAAGATCATTTTACTCGCCGGTAGGAACAGGCCGGGGCCGCCGGGGAGCTGATCCCCCGTCGGCCCCGGCGCCCCGTGCCAGGCCCTGCACCAGGCCCTGTGTCAGGCGCGGTGCAGCGTGATCGTCGTCCACGCCCCCACATGCACCCGGTCCCCGTCGTTCAAGGGGATCGCGGTGTGCGGGGCGATCGACTCGGCGCCGCCGTTGACCGTCGTGCCGTTCGTCGAGTCCTGGTCCACCAGCACCCAGCTGCCGTCCGCCTGCTCGGCCAGCAGCGCGTGCTGGTGCGAGGCGCCCGGGTCCTCCGGCGGCACCGACAGGTCGATCTCCGGCACCGTGCCGCGGTGCTGGCTGCGCCGGCCGATCCGCAGCTGGCCGCGACCGGTCAGCGGGATCCGCCGCTCGGGGCAGTACGGCGGGAAGAACAGCCCGGCGGCCTCCGGACCGCTGCGCGCCATCATGTCCGTGAAGTAGTCGCGGTCGGCGGAGACCACGGCCATCCAGGTCGATCGCACCGGCTGGGCCGGCTGCTGCGCCGCCCCGCCCTGCGACGCGCCCTGGTCGCCGCCCTGCTCGGGGCCGGGCGGGACCGGCGGGGCGAGCCGGAACGACGTGCCGAACTCCTGCCCTTGCGGGGCCGGCCCCGGCTGCGCGTACACCGGGCCGGTGCCCTCGGGCGCGGCCTGCTGCTTCTCGAACGGGTTCTGCTCGAACGGGTTCTGCGGCTGCTCGTACCCGTACGGGCCGGGCCGTCCGTACGGCTGTTGCTGCTGTTGCTGCTCGTAGCCGGGCTGCTCGTACGGGGCCTGCTGTTCGTACGCCTGCTGCTCGTACGGCTGCTCGTAGGGCTGCTGCGGGTAGCCGTAGCCGCCGGGCTGCTGCGGGGCCTGGGGCGCCTGCGGGCCGCCGTACGAGGCCGGGATGCCGGTCGGGGCGGGGGGAGCGGGCGGCGCCGGGTGCGCGAGGTGCGGCGGGGCCTGCGCCGGGGGCTGGCGCAGCGACGGTGAGGACAGGTCGTAGTCGTACCCGCACTCCTCGCAGTACCGGCCGGTCTGCGGGCTGCGGCAGATCGGGCAGATCACCAGGCCCTCGGTGATGTCCGGGAAGCCCTGAGCGGCCGGCGGCGGTGCCATCGGGCCGGGCGGCGCGGGCTGCTGCGGGTGCAGGTGGCCCGGCGCGGGCGCCCCCGGCACCGCGAGGCCGGGCGGTGGTGTCATCGGGAAACCGCAGAAGTCGCACCAGTCCTCGGCCTGCGACTCATGGCCCCTCGGGCAGATCGGCATCAGGTCCCCCCTCGTTTCCAGCCTGTTGGGGCAGTTTCCGTCCCGGGCGGGCGCCCGGTCACTTCTTGACGCGTACGGTCTTGGTCGACCGGGTCTCAAGGGTCTTCGAGTCGGCCTCGCTCACGTCCTTACGGAAACGAACCGTACCCTCCTTCGGATCCACCACGTCCACCACCTTCTGCAACAGCTTGAAGGTGCCCTCGTTGCCCGTCGCGTGGGCGATCCGGACGGCCGCGCCGAGCTTGGCCGTCGCCCGGTCGACGTCGCCGGCGCGGTGCGCCTCCAGGCCCTCCTGGATGGAGGAGGCGAGCTCGGCCTGCCCGGTGTAGTGGGCGACCTGCGGGCTGATCCGGGTGGAGGAGGCCAGGTCGTCCGTCCAGACGGCCTTGACCAGGCCCTGCGAGAGGACCTCGGGCGGCGTGGCGCCGGGCTGCGGCAGCACCAGGCTGATCCGGGCGGCGAGCATGACGTTGCCGACGGCGGCCGCCGGGACCTCGATGCAGACGTGGTAGTCGCGGCTCTCGTCGCCCCAGGAGCCGGTGGGGTAGTCGCCGGCCCGGGGCCCGGCGTCGGCGCGGCGCTCGGAGAGGTCCTCGACGGTGGGGGCGACCTGCTTGACGAACTTCACCACCGCGTTGGCCGGCGTCCAGACCCGCAGGGCGACGTCCGCGACCTGCTTGCCCATCGCGGTCTCCATCATCGAGCGGAAGTCCTCGACCAGGCCGGACGGCTCCGCCACGATGTCCACGCTGCCGAGCAGGGCGGAGGAGATCTTCCGCAGCTCGTCGACCTTCCAGTCGGTGCCGACGCCGCGGCAGTCGGCGGTGAAGTGGCCGGTGACCCGCTCGATGGCCCGGTCGAGGTCGGTGGCCGACTCGTGCTCGTTGTTGCCGTCGGTGAGCAGGATCGCGTGCCGGATGGCGATGTCCCGGCGGCTCAGGAAGAGCCGGTCCGCGCGGGCCAGCCAGGTGCCCATGGCGGTGCCGCCGCCCGGCGAGAGCCGGCGCAGCGCCTCCTTGGCGGCGGCCCGGGAGGCCCGGCCGGCGATGGCGAGGGCGCCGTCGCCGGGGTAGATCTCCTTGGCCTCGTGGGTGCCGGCCACCACCGCGAAGGCGACGCCGTCGCGGACGGTGTCGATGGCGGCGGCGGTGGCCTCCCGGGCGCCGCGCATCTTGCTGGACGGGTACTCCATCGAGCCCGAGCAGTCGACCATGATGACCACGGCCGAGGACTGCGCCCCGTCGCCCGTCGGGCCGGCGTCGGTCGGCAGCGGCCGGCCGCCGGAGGTGCCGCCGCCGGTGGCGGTCACGGTGACGATCGCGTTCACCTCGCGGGCGCCGTCCGCGAGGTACTCGTTCTGGAAGATGTCCACGTCGAACCGGGGCAGATTCGACTTCGCCAGACTTGCCATGGCAGAGGGCTCCTGTCGGATGGTCAGGACGGGGGAGACGTCGGGGGTGGGTGCCGGGGGCGCGTCAGCGCGCCGGTGGGTGGTCCGGCCGGGCCGGTACGCCCGGCGGGCCCGTGGGCGGCAGCGGCGGCCGGGGCGGCTGCGGCGGGAGCGGTGCCCGGGGCGAGCCGATCACCGGCAGGTCGGGCAGGGTGTCGTCGTGCGTGTCGGCGCCCTCGGCGGGCCCGGCGGCCGGCAGGTCCAGCAGGGTGTCGGTGCGGCCGGTGCCGGCCAGGTCGGTGGCCGGGAGGATCGGCAGGACGGCGACGGTGATGTTGTCGTGGCCGCCGGCCGTGATCGCGAACCGCACCAGCGTCTGCGCGGCCGCCAGCGGCTCCGCCCGCGCGTCGGTGCGCACCACGTGGGCGAGGTCGGTGGCGGCCTCCGCGTAGTTCCACAGCCCGTCGGTGCAGATCAGCAGGACGCCGGGCACGTGCGGGGTGAAGTCCAGGGTGTGCGGGACGACCTCCTCGGCGTCCGCGCCGAGCCAGCCGGTGATCGCGTGGGCGCGCGGGTCGGCGTACGCCTCGGCCTCGCCCATCAGGCCGGCCTCGACCATCCGGGCGGCCCAGGAGTCGTCCTGGGTGAGCCGGAACGGCTCGGCCGAGACCCGGTCGTCCGGGATCCAGTACGCCCGGGTGTCGCCGACCCAGCCGATGGTGACGCGCCCGCGGGCGGAGATCGCGCTGACGTACGTGCAGGCGGGGGCGTTGGTGTCGGGCCGGGCCGGGGAGCTGCCGTCCTCGGCCAGCGCCGCGACCGCGCGGGCGGCCTCGGCGATGGCCGCGCGCATCGCGGTGGTCGGGTCGTCGCCGCGCTCCAGCGCGCTGAGCAGCGCCTCGGAGGCGCTGTCGACGGCGGTCTCGGAGGCCTCGTCGGGCCGGTCGGAGGAGGACACGCCGTCGCAGACGACCGCGACCACGGCGGGCTCGCCGCCGGGCAGCGAGGTGGCGGCGACGGTGAAGGAGTCCTCGTTGCGGTGGTGGCGAAGGCCGCGGTCGCTCACCCCGGCGACGCCCGCGAGCACCTTCTCCATGTGGTCGCGGGGGCTGGGCTGGGCGCGGCCGCAGGCCTCGCAGTAGCCGTCGGTGGTGACCTGCGCGGCGCCGCAGTGCGCGCAGAGGGCGCCGGGCGTGAGGCCGTGGCCGGTGAGGCGCAGGGTCGGCGGGCTCTCGGCGCCGCCGTGGTCGTGCGCGGGGGCCGGTGCCGGCGGCGGGTCGGCGACCCAGCCGGTGGGCATGGCCCCGATCGCGGGCGCGGCGCCGTCACGGCTCGCGCCGCAGGCCCCGCAGTAGGCGTCCTCCGGATCCAGGGGTTCGGAACAGCTCGGGCACACGGTCTGCTGAGACATTGGCTACACCCACGTTCTGGGGCGGGTACGGTTCGCCCGCTCCACCATCTCGATCCTGGTCTCCGCCCGGTCGGCCAACCGGGCGAGTACCCGGTAGGAGTGTTCCAGGGCGAAGCGCAGTTCCCGTTCCGCGACGGGTTGTCCCAGCACGGCGAGCTCGCCGGCCGCTCCGGGGCGCCCGGCGAGTGCCCAGCCGAGGGCGGCGCCGAGCACCTCCACCGAGAGCTCCTCGCGGCGGCGGTCGTCCAGGCCGAGCCGGCCGAGCTGTTCGGAGCAGGTGCCGAGGTCCTGGCCGAGCGGGTCGGTGGCGGGCCGTTCGCGCAGCCGGGCGCGGATGGCGCCGATCCGGGCGGCGGTGAAGTGGCTGGAGGTGGCGGGCACGGACTCCAGCGCGGCGACCGCGCCGGCCCGGTCGCCGGCCGCCAGCCGGACCCGGGCCAGCCCGAAGGCCGCGCTGACGTACGCGTGGTCGGTGCTCCACACCAGGCGGTAGAACTCGGCGGCGTCCTCGCCGTTGCCGAGCAGCTCGGCGCAGACGGCGAGGGCGAGCTTGGGCGCGGCCTCGCCGGGGAAGGCGTCGTAGAGCGCGTCGAACGCCTCGGCGGCGGCCTCCAGCCGCTGGGTACGGGCGTCGGCGCCGGCGGCGTCGGCCGAGGTGAGGGCGCCGAGGCCGCGGTACCAGACGACCCGCCAGTCGCCCTGGTGCTCGGACTCCAGCGCGGCCAGGGTCTCCTGTGCGGCGGTGTGGCGGCCGAGTTCGAGCTGGGCGCGCAGTTCGCGCAGGGTGCGTTCGAGCGACGCGGTGGGGGCGCCGGCCAGGGCGGCGAGTGCCTCGTCCGGTGCGGTGGCGACGAGCGCGGCGAGGAACCCGGCGTTCGGGTCGGCCGGGTCGACCCGGGGCACGGGCAGGGCGAGTGCGGCGGCGGCCGGGTCGAGGGCGGTCACCCGCAGTGCGCCCGGCCGGTCACCGGTGGCGACCAGCTCGGTGTCGACGACGCGCAGTTCGGGGCCGAACTGGGTGGAGAGGGCGGGCCGGGGCCGGTCGTCGCGGAGGGCGAGGATCTCGCGCAGGACGCCGGTCAGCTGGTCGGCCATCTCCTCGGCGGAGGCGAACCGGCGGGCCGGGTCCGGGTCGGTGGCGCGGACCAGGAAGCGGTAGTACGACTCGAACTCGGCGAAGATCGGGACGAGTTCGGGGCCGGGCAGTTCCTCGCGGTAGGTGGTGCTGTAGCCCTGGAAGTCGAAGCTCAGCACGGCGAGCGTGCGGGCCACGGTGTAGAGGTCGGAGGCGGGGGTGGGCCCGTCGGTGGCGATCTCGGGGGCCTGGTAGCCGATGGTGCCGTAGATCGGGCCGTCGTCGTCCAGGCGGCGGACGGCGCCCATGTCGATGATCTTGAGCGAGTCCTCGCTCTGGATCACGTTGTCGATCTTGAAGTCGCAGTACACCAGCCCCCGGCTGTGCAGGTAGCCCAGCGCCGGCAGCGCCTCCAGCGCGTACGCGATCGCCTGCTCCACCGGCAGCGGATCGCGCCGCCCGTCCGGCTTGCGGCGGTCGTTCGCGATGTCCTTCAGCGACTTGCCGCCGACGTACTCCATCACGATGTAGCCGTCGGTCGAGCCCGTCCGCAGGTCCGGGTGCTCGGCGAAGTTGATGATGCGGACGATGTTCGGGTGGTCCACCTCGGCCAGGAACCGGCGCTCGGCGACGGCCACCGCGAGGGCGTCCTCGTCCCCGGTGTCCAGCAGGCCCTTGAGCACCACCCACTTGTCGTTGACCCGCCGGTCGATCGCCAGGTAGATCCAGCCCAGCCCGCCGTGCGCCAGGCAGCCCACCACCTCGTACTGCCCGCCCACCAGGTCGCCGCGCTGGAGCTTCGGCGAGAAGGAGTACGGCGTACCGCACTTGGTGCAGAACCCCTCCGGGCGGCCCGGCCGGCCGTTCTTCTCCCGGCCCACCGCCGTCTCGCACTTGCTGCAGAACCGCTTGCGCTCCGGCACCTCCGGGTTGACCAGCACGGCCGCGGCCGGGTCCAGGTGCGGCACCGTCGGTACGGTCACCAGGCCGGCGCCGAGCCGGCCGCGGGTGTTCACGCTGACGCTGCCCCGGCTGCTGCGCACCGACAGCGAACGGGCGCTGCCCGTCCGGGTCGAGCGGTGCGAGCGCGAACGGCCGGACATCGAGCGGGCCGAACCCGTCCGGGTCGAGCGCAGCGAGCGCGAGGAGTCCGGCGAGACGCGCGCGGACGGCAGGTACGGCTGGGTCAGGCCGGTGTCGCCCTCCACGGCGAGCCCGCAGTCGTCGCAGTAGCCGTCCGGGTCGATCGTCCCCGGACAGTCCCGGGCGCACGCCGAACCCGGCCCGGCCGGCCCGGCGGCGGCCACGGCCACCGGTACGGCCACGGGTACGGCGGCCACCGGGGCCAGCCCGCACTCCGTGCAGAACCCGTCCTCGTCGATGACCCCGTCGCCGGTGCAGTCCGGCCGCGCACACGCCTCGCCCATGGAACTCAGGCCCCCTGCCCGTTGCTCAGCCCGTCGACCGGTGTGCCGTTGCCGCCACCGGTGTTGCCCTCGCTGCCGCCGGCCGGCCGCAGCGACTGCTGGAAGCGGGCGACCGCGCCCGCCGCCGCCCGCAGGTCGCACGGCGCGCTCCACAACAGCCAGCGCGCCTTCTCGTACCGCTCGATCACTTCCGGGTCCTCGGCCACCCGCAGCCGGGCGGCCATCGCCTTGTACGCGTCCAGACGCCCGCGCAGCTCGGCCCGGACGGCCAGCGGCTGGGTCACCTCGGTCAGCGCCTGCCGCGCCCGGCCGAGCTCCTTCGCGGCGGCGTCCTCCAGCTCGTCCAGCAGCGGCGCCAGCCGGTGCCACTGTCCGCTCTGGCGCAGCTCCAGGGCCAGCACGACGCGTTCGCGCAGTGCGGAGGCCGGCCCCGGCACGGCCGGCACCTCGGTGGCGGCGATCTTCGCCAGCACCTCGCCGCGCGCCTGCCGCGCCTCGGTGAGCGTCACGTCGGCCCGCTGGAGCAGGTCGCCGACCTGCTGGAGCCGCTCCTCGGCGTCGTCGCGCAGCCGCAGCACGCCCTCCAGCTCCAGCCGGATGCCGTCCAGCGCCCGCCCGGCGCGGTCGAACCGCTCGGTGTCCACCACCCCGGACGTGCCCGACAGCGCCGTGCCGTCGGGCACGCTGCCGCGCTGCGCCGGCACCCGGGAGGGCCGCCAGAGCGCCAGCGGGTCGGCCAGCACCTCGGCGCGCAGCGCCGTCAGCGCGGTGTCCAGCTCCAGCAGGTCGTCGCCGAGCGGGTGCGCCCCGACCCGGACGCCGAGCGAGCCGGCCAGGCTCTGCACCCGGCGAAGCTCCGCCAGCAGCAGGTCGATCCGGGCGGGCAGCGCGGACCACACGGCGTCGGCGGCGTTCACCACCTCCAGCACGGTGGCGTACCAGGCGTTCATCCGGTCCATCAGCTCGGCCAGGCTGACCTGTTCCACCAGCCGGGCCGGTGCGCCGAGCCGGTGCGGGCCGTCCGGCAGCGCGCCGCCGGGCACCGCGACGGCCGGGCCGCCGAGCAGCTCACTCAGCTCGGCGAGCTCTGGCGAGCCGGGCCTGGCCTTGCGCGCGCGGACGGCGCGGGCCGAGGCCAGCGCCTCGGAGTAGCGGTCGAAGAGGGCCCACAGCACCGACAGTCCCTGCCCGGCGACGGACCAGCGCTCCTCGGTACGGCCGGTCAGCGCGGCCCCCTCCAGCAGTCGGTGGCCAGGGTGGTCCTGCAACGAGAGCAGCGCCGCCTCGACGGCGTCGCGCTCCGCGCCCAGGCGTGCCAGTGCGCGGTCCACCTCCTCCCGGTTCATCGCCGGGCCGGCAGATCCTGCCAACGCCACGTCCTTCCTCTCTCTTCGCTTCGCTTGTCGCTTTTCGCTTCGTCGGTCTTCTTCGCTGATGCGGCCCGGGCCGGCCCCGGGCGCCCGGGTCAGGGCCGGAAGCGTGCCGCCTCGTCGTGCATGGTGGGCTTCAGCCACTTGTCGTAGCTCGCCTGCCAGCGGCCGCTCGCCTGGTAGTCCGCCAGCACCTGGTTGACCCGGGCGACCAGGTCGTTGTTGCCGAGCTTCATCGCCACGCCCATGACGCCCGGGCGGACCTGCTCGTCCAGCATCCTGATGGTGGTGTCCTGGGCGGCCTGCCCGGCGGCGAGGCCGTCGTCGGTCATCGTCGCGTCGACCTTGCCGAGCTGCATCAGTACCAGGCAGTCCAGCTGGTTCTCGGTCGTGACGAGCTTGGAGCCGTACGGGTGCGTCTTGAGCTCGTCCTCGGCGGAGGAGCTGCGGGCCGCGCAGGCCGTCCTGCCCTTCAGCGCCTCCTCGAAGGTGGTCGCGGGGGAGGCCCTGGGCACGATCAGCCGGTTGGCGGTCTTGAAGTAGGGCTTGGAGAACGCGACCTGGTCCATCCGCTCGCAGGTGATCGTCATGGTGCGGACGATCATGTCGACCTTGCCGTCCTGGATGAACTTGATCCGCTCGGCCGTCGGCACCGCCTTGAGGGTGATCTTGGAGACGTCGCCCATGATGGCGGTGCCGATCTCCTTGGCGAGGTCGATGTCGAAGCCCTCGATCTCGCCGGTGGAGGGATTGCGCGCCCCCCAGCGGTAGCTGTTCTGGTCCACGCCGATGACCAGGGTCTTGTTGGCCTTGATCGCCTTCACGGCCGGGCCGTCCTCGCGGCTCGCCGGCACGCTCGCCGAGGTGTCGCAGTTCGGGTCCGCGGCCGGTACGGCCAGCTCCGCCGCCCCCGGCGCCTGCTGCGCGCGGGCGGGCAGCACGGCGCCCTGCGGGCTGCCCGCCCCCAGCAGCCCGGCCGCCGCCACCATCAGTGCGACGGCCGCCGCCCGGCCCCGTCCGGCATGTCCCGTGCTTCCGGTGTTTCCTGTACGCATCGTCATCTCCGCCCCTCCCGCCGGTTACCGGTACTCGGCCAGTCGGCGGCCGAGGCCGCGCACCGCGCTGACGGCCGCCACCAGGGCGAGCACGCCCGCGCCGACGGCCAGGGTGTCCAGCAGCCCGCCGGTGCCGACCGCGGCCGCCCGGAACCGGGCCTGTTCTATCTGTGCCGCCTGCTCCAACTTCTGGTCGGTGGCGGCGAAGGAGGCGTCCGAGGTGTTCGGGATGTCGGCCTCCTTGGTGGTGATCGTGGCGTCCAGGGCAGCCTGGTAGTCGCCGTCCGAGGTCTCCTTGGTGACGGCCGCGGCGTGCCGCTCGGACCAGACCGCGTACTGCTCGCGGGCCTGCCCGACCGCCGTCGCCGCGTCCCGGGGCGCGAGCAGCTGCGCCTGGGCCAGCGCGCCGCCGCCTCCGGCGCCGTCCGCGCCGGTCAGCTCCTTGGTGGTGGACGCCCAGAGGTCGGCGTACATCGTGCTGGACCCGCGCGCGACCAGGTGCAGGTTCTCCGCCAGGCGGGCGGTCAGCACGTCGACCCGGGCGGTGTTCAGCGCCCGCAGCGGGGCGGAGCCGTCGCGCTCGCTGTCCGTCAGCCGGTTCTGCACCAGCAGGCTGCCGCCGGCCAGCCACACCAGGGCGGCCAGCACCGACAGGGTCGCGCCGGCCAGGCCGATGTTGAACACCCGGTTGGTCCGCCGGAACAGCACCAGCTGCACCTGGACCAGCGCCGCCAGCGTCACCAGGCCCAGCCCGTACGCGGCCCACGGCACCGCGCGCGCCTCGGCGTAGTCCCGCGCCAGCGCCGCGTCCTCGGCGGCGGCGAGCTTCACGGCGTCCGGCAGCAGGGTGTCGCGCATCTGCTGCGAGGCGTACCGCAGGTAGGCGCCGCCGAGCGGGAAGCCCAGCCGGTTGTCGGCCCGCGCCGTCTCCACCAGGCCCGCGTACACCGGGATCTGCTGGTTCAGCGAGGACAGCCACGCCTGCGCGGGGGAGGACGCGGTCGTCCGCGCCGCCGCCTGCGAGATCAGCCGCGACGCCGTCGCCAGGTCGCTCTCGTACCGCTGCCGGACGGCCTTCGGCTCGGCGCCCGCCAGCAGGAAGCCGGTGGCCGCCGTGGTGTCCGCGTCCGCCAGCGAACGGTGGATGTCGGCGGCCGCCTGGCTCAGCGGCTGACTGTACGAGACCACCCGGTCCGCCGCCTGCGCACGGGAGTTGACCTGCCACACGGTCAGCCCGCCGAACGCCACCGCGAGCACCGCCAGCAGCACCCCCGCCAGCCGCAGCCGCCCCGGCGCGGTGTGCCGGGCATCGGCCAGTCCGGCCGCCCGGGCCCGCAGGCCGACCAGACCCGCCGTCCCGCCCCGCGCCTGCGCCGCTGCCGGCGTCCGCGTCACTACTGGTGTCGCCACCGCCCCACCCTCCCCAGTGACCCGGCCGGGCCTTCGGCCCGGTCGTTGCCAGCAGTATGGCCGCCGGTCGTGACAGCCACACCCGACTTGCGCCGATCTTGAGCTTCGTCCCGCCGGCCCACCGGGGCCGTGCGGTCCGTCGTGCCGCCGACCACGTTCGGACGGTTACGGACAGGGCGACGCCGGATGCACCCTATGCGGTTGCGATGGAGGCCAGGCGAGGAGGGGGTGAAGTCCGACACTTCCGGCCAACGCGGCCCCTTCCGTACCATTGGCGCCATGCGTCTGCTCGGAACGATCTCCCCCGACCGCCCGCTCCTCGTCGTCGCCGTCAAGGAGGAGGCGGCGTACCTCGGCGAGCGGCTGCCCGTCCTGCTCACCGGCATCGGGAAGATCAACGCCACAGCGGCACTTGCGACCGTCCTGGCCCGTGGCGAGCGGCCGTCCGAGATCGTCAACCTGGGCACGGCCGGCGCGCTGCGCCCGGGCTGGGCCGGCACCCACCAGGTCGCCGAGGTGCTCCAGCACGACATCGACACCCCCGTCCTGCGGGCCCTCACCGGCCGCACGTACGGCGCCCCGATCACCGTCGGCGCGGAGCAGGGGCCGACGCTGGCCACCGGCGACCTCTTCGTCTCCGACCCGGCCGCCCGCGACCGCCTCGCGCTCAGCGCCGACCTGGTCGACATGGAGGGCTACGCCCTGGCGACCGTCGCGCAGCGGGCCGAGGTGCCGATCCGGCTGGTCAAGCACGTCAGCGACGAGGCCGGGGCCGGCGCCGACCGCACCTGGCGGGAGTCCGTCGACGCGTGCGCCCGGATCCTCGCCGACTGGGCCCGCGACAACGGTCTCTGACCGTTACGGTGACGGCCATGACGAACACCGAATCCGGCACCGCGGAGACCGGCCGGCGCGGCGACCGCCGCCCGCCGGGCCTCGACCGCGACGAGCGGACGACGCTGCTGAGCTTCCTCGACTACCTGCGGGAGTCGGTGATCGCGAAGGCGAGCGGCCTCTCCGACGAGGAGGCCGGGCGGCCCGTGGTGGCCTCCGGCACCAGCCTGCTGTGGCTGGTGAAGCAGCTGACGGCGGTCGAGCTCAACTGGTTCGTGTGGTCCTACACCGGCCTCGACGCCGAGCCGTGGGACGACGACGCGCCGCTCTCCGGCGACGAGAGCGCCGAGCAGCTGATCGCCGACTACCGGGCGGCGGTGGCCCGGGCGAACGCCGTCATCACGGCCTGCACCGTCCTGGACCGCCCGGGCGCCCGCTCCCTGCGGGAGACGGCGCCGCCGTCGATGCGCTGGCTGCTGGTGCACATGGTCGAGGAGACGGCGCGGCACGCGGGCCACGCCGACATCCTGCGTGAGCAACTCGACGGCTCCGTCGGGCGTTAGCGGCCTCGCGGCCGCCGGCGGG
>FTKL01582688.1_pt1 | contig 17715 bp, 10 predicted proteins | sample 2434061 | NCBI WGS metagenome assembly FTKL01 (sample SAMEA3914816, study PRJEB12502) | metagenome | biome: forest; material: soil | place: USA | collected 2011-09-16 | depth 0.3 m
ATCCGCGGATGCGCGTCGCCGATTGCATCGCCGAGCCGCTCGACATCGAGCTGCGCGGCGAAGTCCTGCTCACCACCGCTCAGTTCGAAGCTGCCAACGTGATCCGCACCGAGCACGGCGCGACCCCGTTCGCGCATCCGCGCAGCGGCGCGGCTGGGACCTTGCGGGCGAAGGACCGGCCATACCGCGTCGAGCTGACCTTCTTCGGCTACGGCGCGATCGGCCTCGTCGACCTCGGCCACAGCGCCCTGCTGGAGGCCCTGGCCGCCCTCGGGGCGAACACCGCCGCCGGCACGGCTGCCGCCCCGATTCGGTGCGAGAGCCTGGAGCAGGTGAGGCAGCGGATCGAGGAGATCACCGCGATGCGTGGCTCGCTGCCGTTCGGGATCGACGGGGTGGTCATCAAGGCCGACTCCGCGCAGGACCAGCAGCAGGCCGGCTCCGGCTCCCGCGCCCCTCGTTGGGCCGTTGCGCGAAAGCTGGCAGCTCAGCACCAGGTGACCCGCCTTCTGGAGGTGGAGTGGAACGTGGGCCGCACCGGGATCATCGCGCCCCGGGCGGTACTGGAGCCGGTCCTGATCGACGGCGTCAAGGTCACATTCGCGACTCTGCACAACCCGGCCGACATCACCCGCCGCGACCTGATGATCGGCGACCAGGTCTTCGTCCGCAGGGCCGGGGACGTGATTCCCCGCGTTGAGGCGCCGCTCGTGGACCAGCGCACCGGCGCCGAGCAGCCGATCGCCTTCCCGGAGGTCTGCCCCCGCTGCGGCGACGCGATCGACACCAGCGAGCAGCGCTGGCGGTGTGTGCGGGGACGGGGCTGCCAGGCGGTCGCGTCGATCCTCTACGCGGCTGGCCGCGACCAGCTCGACATCGAGGGCCTGGGCCGCACCCGTGCCGTCCAGCTCGTCGACGCGGGCCTCGTCGCCGACGTCGCGGACATCTTCACCCTCGACAAGGAGCAGCTGCTGACCCTGGAGCGGATGGGCGAGGTCAGCGCGGACAACCTGCTGGCCGCGATCGAGACCGCCCGGACGCAGCCGCTGAACCGGGTGTTCTGCGCGCTCGGCGTGCGTGGCACGGGCCGGACCATGTCCCGCAGGATCTCGGCGCACTTCGGCAGTATGGCGGCCATCCGGGCCGCCGACGCCGAGACCCTGGCCACGGTCGACGGCATCGGCACCGAGAAGGCCCGCATGGTCGTCGCCGAGCTCGCCGCGCTCACCCCCGTTCTGGACAAGCTGATCGCCGCCGGAGTCGGCACCGCCGTCACCGAACCCGCAGCCACCCCGGCCGCCGACGGCGCAGGCGATGGCACGGGACCGCTCGCCTCCAAGGGCGTGGTGGTGACCGGGACGATGACAGGCCCCCTTGCGAGCCTGTCCCGCAACGAAGTGAACGAGCTGATCGAGCGGGCCGGGGGCAAGGCGTCCGGCAGCGTCTCCAAGCGCACCGCCCTTCTCGTCGCCGGAGAGAAGGCGGGCTCCAAGCGGGTCAAGGCGGAGGAGCTGGGCATCGAGATCCTCACCCCGGAGGAGTTCGCCGTCTTGGTCGCCGACTACCTGAGCTGACCATCGGGTGGCACCGGTCCTCCCCCGCTCACGCGCGCACCGGCCCCGGCCTCCACCCAGGAGACCGGGGCCGAACCCTGTCCAACACCCGGCTTCGGTACGAGCAGCAGGCCGGGCTCACCGGCCCGTCCTACCGCGAGGTGGTCACCGCTCGGCCTCATCCAGGACGGACGCCAGGCTCAGCCCGGTCGGAGCGGCAACCGCGCGTGCCAGCGCCGCCGCCGTCTCCGGATCGGCCAGAGTGTCCGCGATCCGCCCCCAGTACTCGAGGATCCGATCCGGGGACGGACCCGCGCCGTCGTACTCGGCGGTGAACTCCGCAACCAGGGCCTTGGGCAGAGCGGCGACGATGGCGCCGTACGTGCGCGGTACGGTGCCCGGCCCGAACTCCAGTGGCTGCGCCGACATGGCGTCCCCTCCTCGTGGCTGATGACCTGCACGCTACCGGCGGCCGCCGCTCCCCCGAGCACCACGTGACCGACAACCCCGCGGTGTGCGACCGGCAGGACGGACCCGCCGCCAGACCGGGCCGACGTCGACCGGCGGGGTCGGACCATCCGGGGCCGGCGCCGGGTGCCGTTTCCGCCGGAAACGGCACTGCCGTCCTGGACGTGTGCCCGATCGCTGCCGGTGCTCTGCCCGGTCTGCGATCCTGAGCGCGGGGAGACGGCCAGGTCGGCCGGCGGAGGGGTACAACGTGACCGACACGGTGGCGACGTCAGCAGCGGACGTCCTGCTTCCGGGCAATCCGGCAGACCTGCACCTCACGGTGACCAGTGAGATCGGTCCGGCGGTGGAAGGCGGAGGCCGGCCAGCAGATCACCGGCTGCTTGTGCGATACCCCCGCAACGGCGAGGACTGGCGCCCTGGCGCCTCCTGGTCGGAGCGGCGCGAGCACGTCGCCTTGATCAGCATCCGCTGCGTCCCGATGGCCGGAGGCACCATGGCCTCCGAGCTCGTGGCCGAGCTGCAGCGCGACGACAACCTGGATCATGAGCTCCACACGGCCGTCCTCTCCACGGTGCTCAGCACCCGGGGCGGGCGGCGCAGCTTCAGCCCCGCAGTGCGCAGCGTGCTGGGGAAGGGGCCGCGCTCCGCCCTCGGGGACCTGGTCCTCCTCGACGGGTTCTCCGTCGCCACCGGCTGGGCGAACGCCGGACTCGACGTGCTGCTGCTCGGCGAGCTCATCAGCCGCACCGTGACCGCCCCCGCGGTGCTCGCCACCGCACCGCTCTTCCTGACGGGCGACCAGGAGCGCCGGATCCGTCAGGCCGCCCTGAACGCAGCGGGATTCCGACCGCTGGCGGGACACACCATGGTGGCAGGGACCGCCGGCCTGCCGACCCTGTCCGGCCCGGCCGGGCAGACCCTGACCGAACGGTACCGATCCCCCGGCCGCTGACGCATCGCCGTCCGGGCACCACCGGCGTGCAGCGTCATCACGTCGCCCCGCCCGCCGATGGCCTGACGGCGGATCAGGCGGACGGAGGGGGCCCACGGTCGCTTCACCAGCTCAGTGCGGCGACGCCATTGGCCTTCAGCGCCTCGTCGAGCGTCTGAAAATCATGCTGAGAAGCCCGAGCAAGCCAGCCGGGTCGAGGATGCGATCTTCGTGAAACGTGGTCTCCCACCAGCAATGGCCGCGGTGACAGACGACGAGCGTGTGCTGGCTGCCGACCATCACCACCAGGAAGTCGCTACTGGAGTTGCAGCCGAGAGCCAAGCACCGGCGCTCGCGCGCGCTGGTCGGGTCACCCGCCACCACCTGGATCACCAAGTCGCCCGGGACCCGGAAAATGGCGCAGCCACCGTACTGCTGAAGAGCCTGCTCGAAGATCGCGGTCGCGGCGGTGCGCAACACGGCGAGTGCTTGTTCGGCCCTGCCGAGCGCTTCCACAGCAGCGACCGGCGGCTGCTCTCGAGTGAGCGTCGCCAGTGATCGCGCGAGAGCCAGAACTCGGGCCGGGCGTCCGGCTTCGCGATGTCGGCGGGCGCATCGCGGATCGCGACCATGGCGATTCGGGCGCAGTTCCAGAGGTTCCAGGCCGAAGGCAGCGACAGGTCCTGGTACCGCACGTACCGGTCGCGGTTCAGTCGCGCCGCTCGCCACACATCCCAGGGGAGATGAGTGAAGCTGTGCCCCGGACTCGACGCGGGGACGCCGCTCTCCTGCGCCCGACGGCGAAGCCGGGGCAGCTGACCGGCGGGCGGCGGGAGCTTCCCGGCGCTGGCCGCGAGCAGGTGCTGCACAGTCTCGGGCAGCTCGGGGTCGGCCGCGACCGGGAAGGGAACGGCCCAGGCGCTCGCGGATGATGCTCCTGGCACTGCAGACCTCCTTCTCCGGATTCAGGGTGCGGTGCGCGCTGGGGGCTCCGCACTGGGCAAGCGAACTAGCCCCAGGACGGCGAGTTGCAGGTACGAGATCGGTTGGACTCGGGTGCCGCTTCCGTCCGGAAGCGGCAGATATACCGACGGTATATCGCTGGCAGGGTCCGGCACAGTCGCACTTCCCACCACCTCCGACAGAGCGACAGACCACCGCCCGAGAGGCAGGGCGTCGCAGTCGCAGGTGCAGCACCATCCCCGTAGGTATGTCGCATCCCGCGACTGCGACGCCCTGCTCGCTGCTCACCGGGCTGTCGCATTCGCAGTTCAGGAGCCCGTCCCTCCGGCCTGGCTGGTGCGACTGCGACTGCGACCCCATCGTGCCGCTACCCCTCCCCCGGTCCCGCCCGCTCCTCGATCGCAGTAGGTGGGGGCACCAGGCACTCGCCGGTCGCGCGGCGGCCACGGGTGGAGCGGCGGGGCCGGGGCTGCGCCAAGTCGCACGGGCTGGCCGCAGAGGGCCGACGGATTGCCGCCCAGTTCACGTCCCGGCGGGGTGCGCGGATCCCCGCCCCGGCGGCGAATCATGAAGCCCGTACCGATGCCGCTGGCGGCGCCTGGGGCACCCCGACGACCCGACGACCGGCACCGCATCGGCGGTGCACCGCCGTCCGCCATCCCCGATCTCAGTGCCAGGTCCGCGCCGCGCACTCGCCGCTGCGACCCCCGCCAGCCGGCACACCGGGCACACGGCCCGAAGCCCGCCAAGAGCTGCGACGTCGTCAGGAGTGCGACCGGCGGGAGCCCGCCAGTCGCACTGTGCGGGCCGCGCGGTATGCGGCGACCGGGTCGTGCGACGGTCCCGGCACCGGCTGCCACCCGCCGGCCAGGCCGACTGCGAACGGGTACCACCGGCCGTCCGGACCGAGTCGCAGTTGCACCTCAGCGGAGTCGCTCGTGACCTGGTTGCCGCTTGCACGCAGCGACCCCCGCGCGGTCGGCTGCGCCGCGATGATGGCGGCAACCGCCCGCTCGACCGTCTCGCCGTCGGCCGGCAGCGGGCCATCTGCCACCCGGACTCCGGCCGGCCCGCCGTGGCGGTACGCCAGGACCAGCGACCGGACTTCGGCCGGGTGCCTCCCCAGCCTGGACGCGACGGCTTCCAGCAGCGGCGCACCTCCCGGCGTGGAGAGGTGGCGAGCCGCGTCCGTCAGGGGGTCCAGCTCCTCGACCGCGGCGCCGCGCAGAACGTCCTGGGCGCGCTGGGCGGCAGTGGTCACCATGCTGGCGATGCCGGGGCTCACCCCGGGCGGCGGCGTGGGAAGCCGGTACCCGGGTGCCGGGATGGAGGCGGCCGGAGCGGTTGCCGGTTGGTCGGCGGTCGCCGACCAGAGGCTGTAGGCGTCGTCGGCGCGAACCGAGCCGACAGCGGTGCCCGTCGGCAGCAGGGGCTCGGCGGAGGGCGCCACTCCCCCACCGCCGGTGCCGTCGGCGGGCGGGTGGCTGCGGGTCAGCGCGGTGCGGATCTTGGCCGTCAGCCGCCCGAGCGAGCAGCCCCGGATCGTCAGCAGGGCGGACGGCTGGGTGCGGAGGCGGCCGACCAGGGCGTGGGCGAGGATCGCCGAGTGCTCGCACAGCCGCCCCTTCGGCGGTCGGCCGGTGGGCGGGTGGCCGCTGCACTCGAATCCGACGACCGCGGGCACCAGCGCATGGCCGGCTGTGTGGGCGGGGTCGAGCAGGTCGGGGTGGACCCGGCCGGACATGAGTGCTGCAAGGGCCTCGGGCCGGGAGGTGAGGGCGGCGGCGGCCTGGTCCCACTGCTCCTCCGTCAGGAAGCCGAGGTAGAGACTGGTGCGCGCCTTGACCTGGTCCGGGATCGTGACGGAGGCGCGGACCCGGGCGGCGGTCGCCGCGTTGAGCTGGCCCGTGTACGCGGTGTGGGGAAGGGATCGGGTGGACTGCAGCAGTTCCTCGCGGTCAGCGGCGGAGGCGGCGACGGCCCGCAGTAGGGCGTCGCCGAACTGGTCACCGGTGGACGGGAGCGCGGTGTCGGTGGTCATCAGCCCTGTCCTCCGAGGGTCACAAGTGCGGTCAGGTCCAGGTCGTCCATGTCGGCGAAGGCGCCTTCCCCGTCGGGGAGGACCGCATCGGCGAGGGTGCCCTTGTGGGTGACGACCCGTTCGATCCGCTCCTCGACGGTGCCCGCCGCCACCAGGCGCCGGACATGGACGGTTTTGGTCTGCCCGATCCGGAACGCCCGGTCGGTCGCTTGGTCGCGGGCGGCGCTCGTCCAGGGGGAGTCGTAGTGGATGACCTCCGTGGCGGCGGTCAGCGTCAGACCGCTGCCACCCGCCCGCACCGACAGCACCAGCACCGGCAGGCGACCGGCTTGGAAGTCCTCGACCATCCGCGTCCTGGTCCTGGGCGGCGTCGAGCCCTGGAAGAACTCCGCCGGGTATCCGGCCGCGTTCAGGCAGGCCGTCAGCAGGTTCCCGATCGGCAGGTAGTTCACGCAGACGATCACCTGCTCTCCCCCGGCCCGCGCCTGGGCGACCAGGTCGAGCAGTCGGTCCAGCTTCGCCGACCGTGCCCGGGCCACCGCCAGGTCCGCCGCGACGTCTTCCACCGACTCCCCCAGGTACAGCGCCGGGTCGTTGACGATCTCCCGCAGGTTCTGCAGCAGCGCCAGCACCCGCCCCGGCCGCGCCGACCGGGGCCGCGACTTCAGGTCCTCCGCGGTCTCCCGGACCACTGCCTCGTACAACGCGGCCTGCTCGGTGCTCAGCGCCACCGGCAGCAGCATCTGCACCTTCGCGGGAAGGTCCGGGGCGATGTCCGGATCTGTCTTCAGCCGCCGAAGCACGAACGGCCCGGTGATGCGCCGCAGCAGCTTCGAGGCATCGCCGTCGGCGTCGCGCGCCGTGTGCCGACCGATCAGGTCGCGGAACGCCCGGCGGCTCCCGAGCAGACCCGGGTTCAGCCAGTCCTGGAGCGCCCACATCTCCTCGCTCCGGTTCTCCACCGGGGTGCCGGTCACCGCGAGACGGCCCTCGGCCGGCAGGGATCGGATCGCGACCGCGGCCTGGCTGGTCCCGCTGTTGATCGTGTGGGCCTCGTCGGCGACGACCACGTCCCAGCGCTGCCGTGCGAGCTGGGCACCGTCGCGCACCAGGGTGCCGTACGTGGTGACCACCATGGTTCCCGCCGCAAGGTCCGGAGGCAGGGAGCGGCCCTGGCCGTGATAGCGCACCACCCTCGGCGAGGGGGCGAACCTCTCGGCGTGCGACTCCCAGACATCGAGGAGAGAGGTGGGGCAGACCACCAGCACCGGGGCGGTGGCGGCGGGCAGCCGGTGCAGGGCGTACGCCAAGCTGACCAGGGTCTTGCCCAGCCCCATGTCGTCGGCCAGCAGCGGGCTCAGGTGCAGACCGGCGAGCTGGACCAGCCACTGGAAGCCCCGCTGCTGGTACGGGCGCAGCGTCGCGGTCAGCCCCGGCGGCGCCGGCACCTCCGGGCTGGCGGTGTGTCCCGAGCGCAGCGCGGTGACGATCGCGGCCAGTCCCCCGGCGGGCCGGCACGGCACGAGCTTGCCGTCGACGAGCAGCGAGCCGGCCAGGGCGGAGGTGAGGGCCTCCCTGGTGGGCAACTGCCCGAGGTGCCGGCCGCGAGCGCGGGCCAGGAGCAGCGGGTCGGCGAGGATCCAGCGGTCCCGCAGGCGGACCAGAGGGCGGGCCGCTTCCGCCAGCGAGTTCATTTCCTCCTCGGTCAGGTCGGAGCCGTCGATGGTGAGCTGCCAGCGCCAGTCGAGCATCGCATCCATCGTCAGGCCCCGCCCTTCCGCGCTCTGAGAGCCGGACCCGACGACGGTGTAGGAGCCGAGCGCGTGCGCCAGCTCCGCCGGCCACTCCAGGGAGATCCCGGCGTCCTCCAAATGCTCCGCCACCACGCCGAGCAGGTCGGCGGCCTCGGTGGTGCTCAGCTCGATGCTCTGCGGGTCGGGGGAGTGGGCCAGCCGGGCCAGGGGCGCCCAGGCGGCCGCACCCCGCCGCAGCACCCGCCGCGCTCCACGCCCCTGTACCCCCGGGCCCGGTTCCGCGCCGTCGCGGGCCGTCAGCCGGGCGCGCAGCACCGCCTCACCGTCTCGCAGCAATGGGCCCCCGGGCCCCGGCGCCTGAACGGTCAGCAGCAGCTCCGGCTCCGGAAGCGGGTCGAGGTCGCGTTCCACCTCATCGGCCCACCGCTGAACATCCGGGCCCGGCAGCCCGGGGGAGGAGGCGAAGAGGCCCTCGCCGTGGAGCAGCGTCGCGCCGGGGCCGCGCACCAGGGCCTCGACCACGTCGTCGAGAACGGACTCGGCAGCGGGTAGCGCGGGGTGGATCCGCAGCGGGGTGGCCCCGGCAGTGACCGCGTGGGCGAACGGCGGCAACGCGGCGGCCACCCGACGCAGCTCGTCGGTCAGCTCGGTACTGGGCACCGGCCGCCACACGTCGCGTCCGCACCGGTCGATCGCCGGGATCACGGCACCCGCGGCGACCACCTGCAGGGCCAGCCGCACCACGGCGGACCAGCCCGCGACCGAGGAGTGCGCCGACGGGGCCGGCGCGATCAGGAACGGCAGCACAACGTCCAGCGGAGCGGACCATGCCTGCACGGTGGTGCGCCACGGCTTCCCCGTCGGCCCGAGCAGAACGACATCGACCCCGTCGGTATCCAGCAGACCGGCAGGTTCAGCGTCGTGGACCGGCGAGCCGTCGGGGCGGTAGACCAGCAGCCGGCCGGGGGAGGAGGGGCGGAACAGCAGCGCGCACCCCGAATCCAGTGCCCACCGCACCGCGTCACGGGCGCTCGTCCAGCCAGCCGGTTCCCCGGGTGTTCCGGCTCGGGGAACCGGCACCTTCGCCTCCGCCGCCGCGGCGGCCGGCAGTGCGACGGGCGGCACCGAATCGGGGTCGAGGTAGGCGGCCCGCAGACGCATCAGCAACCGGCTCACCGCCAGCGCCTTCGCATCCTGCTTGCTGCTCCCGGTCCCGATGGCCTCCACCACCCGACCGTCCATCAGCGTCCGCACCCGGCACCGGCTCCTGCCCTGCACAGTGTCGAAGTCGTACGCCGGAGTGGACGCCAGCCCGGCCACCGCGACCCCGTTCAACGTGACCAGCGGATTGGGCCCCGTCGGACGGCGCAGCGCCTTCGGCAACTCCTGGAACCGCTCCCGCTCCACCCCCGGATCAGGCATCCCAGCGATCACCGCCAGCAGCGACGCCACGGCCCAGTCCTGCGCCGTCCTCTTGGCAGCTGCCCGCTGCGCACGGCCGCTGACCGGGCCCTGCTCGGTGGCCAAGGACGCGGTGACCTCCCACTCCAGGCTGTGCGCGGGCCCGTGCTGGGCCTCGCTGAGCTCGACAGCCGGTGCCCCAGTCTCCTGCCGGAGCACGTCCACGATGCTGCTGGCCAGACCGGTCAGTTCGCTCATGGTGCGCAGCGCCAGTTCCTTGGCGCCCTGCCACTGCGGCCCGGCCTTGGTGAGGATGACCAGCCAGTCCTTGGGCCGCACGCGTCCGCCGAGTGCGCGGTCCTCCAGCTCCTCCAGCAGCTCCTGCTGGGGCTCACCGGTGGTGATGAGCTCCGCCAGAGCAGCGGAGAACCGGTCGCGGTTCAGCCCGGTCCACGGGTTCACCACCATCGGGCCTCGGGGGATCGCCTCCACGGATCCCTGCGGCGCCTTTGGTTTGGCCACCCGCTCCTCCCGCGCCGGCAACTCCATCCCGGCGAGCTGCGCGAGCAGCGCCAACATGGCCCGCTGCCGAGTGCCCTTGCGAGTCGGCCCGCTCACCCATGGACCCTCAACCGTCTCCGACGGAAGGTCAAGGGCTGCCCGGCAGGAGAAGTCCTCCAGGCCGGAGGTCTCCTCGGCCCGGGCCAGTGGCAGCATCGCCAGCTGCGACTGGGTGGCCAGGACTGCGGACGCGAACTCGGGACGGCCGGTCAGCCAGCGGAGCACTTCCTCCCGGGCCGGCCGCCACGACTCGTCGTTCGTCCCCAGCAGCAGCGCCTGAGCATCGCGAATCGGCACCTGCCCGGCCCCCGCCCGCCGGGCGGCCTCCTGCGCCATCGCCGGGTCACGGCGCCCGACCTCCACACTCTTCTGCAGCGCGGTGGAGAACGCCTTCTCCGGCATCGCCTCCCAGCGGCTGGCGCTCGTCGTATCTACCGGCGCGGGCCTGGCGGGTGGAACGGGCCGGGCGGGCGGTGCAGGGACAGAGCGGCGGGAGTCAACCGGCACAGCACACTCCAGTGGGCAGGACGAACAGCGGCACACCGCATTGTCCCGTGCCGCACGGACACGCCCGGCCGACTCACCAAGGGCGTTGACGCACCCGCTCGCGTCGAGAGAGCCAGTGCCCGGCCTGTACTCCCGGAGAGTGCCGACCGGTCGCGAAGGATCTTGGGAGAGAGGTCGGAGGCGGGCAGTAGCGTGGTCCGGCAACCAACCCACCGTGGAAGGGCGAACACCGAGATGCGCTACGAACTGGTCCCCCTTGACGACGCACCAGCCGGCCGTGAGGTGACAATCGGCTGGGACGGTCCGCTGTCCAGCTACTACCTGCAGGTGCTTGACGAGCCGTCAGCCGACTCGGACGAGGAGATCATCGAGACCGTGTGGGAAGGAGCCGTGCCGCACGAGCACCCCGAGCCCGATCGCCTTCTGGCCCTGGCCGCCGAGTACGCGCGAGTGCCTGCCAGCCTCGCGGAGTCCCTCCGGGCGGACAAGCAGGCCGCCGGCTCTCAGTTCGCAGGCCGGGTCGGCACCCACTTCGTGGGGGAGGAGAACCTGGCGAGCATCACGGACCCGGACCAGGCTGCCCGGATCCTCGTCGACCTGGACGGCCAGACCCGGTTCTGAGTGCGGGCTCGGCCCGACTGGCTTTGCATGCTGAAGTGCCCCGGGAGGCTGGTTGCCGTTTCCGCCGGAAACGGCAACCAGCCGATATCCCCGGTTTCGTGAGCAGCCGCGTGTGCCGGGTGCCGTTTCCGGCGGAAACGGCACCCGGCACACGCGGGTCCTGTGGGACTGGTGATGCGGATCCAGGCCACACAAAGGGGGGAAGTGGTGCGCGGAAGTCTCCGACCCACAGCTGAACGGATAGTCTCGCCGGAGCCGACAACTCCAAGGAGAGACTGTGCCCATCGAAATGCCCCGGCCGTCGAAAGCCAAGAAGACCGGCGGTACCACACCGGCCTCGTCTAGTGGGCAGGGCGCAGAAGGCACCGCGAGCGGTCCGCCGGCAGAGCCGACACCAGCTCCCGCGCCGACCGCGCCCCCCGCGTCCGCGGCCAATGACCGCGGGCTGGCGATCTACCGGAGCGACGCGAACAACGGCGACATCCTGGAGATCCAGGTCACGCTGATCGCGCCGAACCCGCACAACGACCGCGATCCGGGCGACGTCAGCGCCGAGGCCGCGCACATCAAGAAGAAGGGCCTCCTCCAGCCCATCTCGGTAATGCGCTCCGCCACCTACCTCGCGTGCTGGGAGGAAGAGCTGTCGGTGTCGGAGGACCCCGAAGTCCGAGCCCGCCTCGAAGCGGTGCGCCTTGCGCCATGGGTCATCCTCTTCGGAGAACGCCGCTGGCTGGCCACACAGGGGGCGGGGAAGCCCAGGATCGACGCCATCCTGCGGGATGACCTGGTGCCGGACTCCGAGGAGATCGTCACCAGCGAGAACCTCCTGCGGAAGAACCCGACGCCCCTTGAAGAGGCCCGGCAGTACCACCGGTTCGTCAACAAGAAGGGCATGTCCTACGCGGACATCGAGCTGGTCTCCGGCCGCGCCAAGGGGACAATCTCCAAGCGCCTTGCTCTTCTCACCTACTCGGAGGCGCTCCAGACGGCGGTTCAGGAAGGGATCATCGGCCCGACCATCGCCAAGGAGATCGCCGACGCTGTTCCCGACCATGCCAGCCAGGCGGCCGTCCTGAGAGTCATGATGGCCACGCCCCCGGTTCACTACGTCCAGGCGATCGAGTCGGTTCTCGCGGGCGACGTCACGCTGTCGGACCTGATTCCCTCACAGGCCGAGCCGGAGGTGTCCCTCCCGGCTGGAGCCCAGGCGGAAGGCGAAGGTGTTTCCGCCGGAAACGGTGGGGCACACAGCGGATCGCAGCCGCACGGCCAGACCTCGAATGCGAACGCGAGCCACGCATTGCCGCCGGGCACCGGCGATCCGGACGCCGCCGTTTCCGCCGGAAACGCCCCGCAAGGCGCGAGCCGGCAGAAGGCCCTGCGCAAGCCCGGCAAGGACGAGCGGGACACCGCCGAGCGCCGCCAGGCCGCTGCCGACCGAACGGAAATTTGCAGGGCACTGCTGAAGCACGCGTCCGACCTCGACATCGCTCCACTGGTCAACAGCGTCTTCCTGACCCGCTTCAACCAGCCCGCAGCGCACAGCACCGCGCTCGGATGGCTGAAGTCGGCCGACCTCACAGGCATGGACACCGAAGGAGCAGGCGCCTACTTCCCTGCCGTGCTGGAGTCCGGCCACCACGACCTCGTCCAGCAGGCCATCCTCGCCGTCGCCCTCGCTGGCGCCGAGAACCGCGCAGCCGACCAGCGCCGCCCCGGCTACGACGCCCATGACAGAATCTACGTCGCCTTCCTGACCTCCCAGGGCGACTACGCCCCGAGCACCGACTGGGAACGAGCCCAGCTCGGACTGCCGAACCCGGAGACGCAGCTCTCCACCTCACCCGAAGGACTCGCTCATGTCTAAGACGACTCTGGTCTCCCGGGAGGTGGATCCCCGGTTCCGGCCCAACGGCCGAACCTGGCCGCAGATCTGGGACTGGCTCCTCGCAACTGGCGGCGCCGGAAAGACGACGTACAGCACCGCCATGGCGGTCATCATGGCCCTGCGCGGCTACGTCATCACCTTCATCGACCTCGACCAGCAGTGCAACGGCTCGGCGATCCTCGGCCACCACCCCGACATTCGCCCCGCCGGCCAGCCCGACGTGCTCGACATGGTCCTCGGAAAGCGGACCTTCGAAGAAGTCCGCGTCCCGGCCCGCTACCGCGTCACGATCGGCGAGAAGCGGGAAGACGACGTCTACATGGACATCCCGAACCTCTTCCTGGTGCCGGGAACCCGAGACCTCAGCAACGGCGACACCCTCCTCTTCGAGAACCCTCACCGCTTCAACTGGTTCAAGGACTTCCTTCGGGACGAGTACGAGGGCGATGACGACATGTTCTTCATCGACAACCCGGCGAACTACGGCAAGCTCGTCGGCACGGTCGCCATGATGCTCGACGAGGACGACGAGGTCGTTCCCCCCTGCCTAGCCTCCACGAAGTCCTGGGACGGCTTCGCGCCCCTGTTCAAGGAACTCGAGAAGGTCCGCTTGCAGTACGCGAACTCCAAGGCGATCCCCGGCCGCCCCACCGTCAAGCGCATCCCCATGCTTGGTGTGCAGCAGGGCAAGAAGGCCGAGAAGGACGCCAAGAAGGCCCTCGCCAACATGCAGCGGGACTACCCGGAGCTCCTCGCTGGCACCCCCTTTGTCCGCTACTCGGCGCCGGCGAAGGGACTGATCGAGGAGAAGCTGCCGTTGCCGCTTCTCGCGCCCAGCAACCCGGCCACCGCAGACTTCCGTAAGGTGGCCACCGCCTGGGGATTCCCCGACCTGGTCTGACACATCAAGAAGGGGCGTACATACCCGGGCCTCCGGTTGCGTACGCCCCTTTTCGATAAGCTCCGCGAAGGCCGGTCCGGCGTTTCCGGCGGAAACGCCGGAGCTTCCGGCGGCCCGGGTTACAGCCCGGCCCAGCGCAGCGAGCTTCGCCCCCGGCTTGCGCAGTCCGCTCGAGCTCTCTGGTCGGATGCTCTCGTTGTGTCGCACCGTCGCACCAGCCGACATCCATGCTGAGCGAGGTGCGAAGCTGCGACTGCGACCCCATCGAGTTGCAGTCGCAGTCGCGCAGAAGAGCCATCGCAGTGGAGCCGCGGTACGCGGTGCCCGAGTCTCCGAGCCGGCCCGCGTTGGTCCTGCCGGGCGGAAGGGCACGCGGAGGCCCCAACCGCTGGCGGCCACCCGGCGAGGCGGGGGAGGGCAGCACCGTCACCAGTCGCAGTCGCACCCTGGCGAAGCCAGGCGCACCTGCGACACCGATCGGTTCGCAGCGGTGAACCGCGTACAACGAGCACACGGTCTCGAGCGACTCCAGCGAACCCGCGCCTCCTGCGACTGCGACAGTGCCCGGCATTGCATCCCCGCGCACCAATTCGAATACGGGCCGGTAGGACAAGTGCCCCATATCAGTGCATCTCTCGCAGAGTGCGACTGATGTCCCGTGCGCACCACGAAGGGCCCGTGAAATGGTGGTCAGGCTCAGCCATCAGGAGGACAGATTGACCAGGCCCACGATCAACCGCGGACACAAGGCACTCATCACCGTCGTCATCGTCGGCGTCATCGCGATCGCCGCGATCGGCTTCGCCGGCTCCTACAAGGCGGTCTGGGCCCTGGCCGATCGCGAGGGCTTCGGGTGGTTCGCCCGGGTACTTCCCATCGGCGTCGACGCCGGCATCGTCGTCCTCTACGCCTTCGAGCTCCTGCTCACCTGGCTCCGCATGCCCTACCCCCTGCTGCGCCAGACGGCATGGGTGCTGACGGTCGCCACGATCATCATGAACAGCGCCTCGGCGTGGGGCAACCCGCTGGCGATGGGGATGCACGCAGTCGTCCCCGTGCTCTTCATCATCGCGGTCGAGGCGGCCCGGCACGCGGTGGCCCGCTGGGCCAGCCTCGCCGAGGGCAAACCGCAGCGCGAGGTCTTCGCGCTCGGTCGCTGGGTGAACGCCCCGTTCGGGACCTTCGCGATGTGGCGACGCAAGCACCTCTGGGGAATCACCTCCAACGAGGACTTGATCAACCTGGAGAAGCGTCGGCAGATCCTCGTCAGGCTGCTCAAGAAGAAGTACGGCCGCCGGTGGCGGAAGCAGGGATCCGAGCTGGCCCAGCTGCTGCTCAGCATGCAGCGGTTCGGCGAGGGCGACCCCCTGCTGTACGACGAGGCCCTGGAGGAACTCGGCGTCTCCCTCCGTCCCCGGGCAACCCACTCGCAGCCTCTCGGTCCGGTCGCTCACCAGCCCGCGATCGACACGGCCCCGGCGGCTGCCATCCCTTCGAGCCGGCCAGCCGTCGGTGCCGGTTTCTCGGGCGCCGCCGAGCCGACGGAGTCTTCGGACAGCGCGATACACGCTCTGACTCAGGGGCTCGCTGAGGTCCCAGCTGGCAGGGTCCTTCCCGAGCGGAGCGCACCGCAGCCTGCGGCCGCACCGGCGCCCGTCGCAGCGATCTCGGAGCCGGCACGGACCGCTCCCCAGCCGGTGGAGACGGTGTCGAGGCAGGCTGCGGCGGACGGCAGGCCAGGTGCGGACGCGGAAGCTGCTCCGCTTCTGGACCAGGAGGCCGACGACCACCTGGACGACGGGGAGGAGCTGGACGAGGCGGAGGAACTGGACGGCGACCCGAGTGGTTCCACCGACGGTGCTCGACGCAAGAAGGCCGAGGTCTACTACGGCTACTACGTCAGCTACGTCGAGCGCTGGGGCAACCACCCCACCAAGGAAGAGTTCGTCCAGTGGGCGTACGACAAGTACGGCGAGAAGGGCCAAGACGGCGGCCCGTTGAAGACCGGCAGCATCAAGCGCTACTGGCTGGGCCTGACGACGGCGTACCGAGACGAGTACGAGACGCCCCAGTCGGATCTGCTGCAGATGGTCGGCGCGGGTAGCTGACGCCACGTCAGCTTGCCGAGTCGTCGTCCCGGGTTGAGCCCCCGAGCGAGTAGATGCCCCCACGGCCGTGGGGGCATCTGCATGTCCGGCCGGACATCTCACCTAAGAGGCCCGGTGCAGCGCAGATCCGGCTGAAAGGTTCGAAATAACCATCAATGCCGCAAAAATCGACCAACAGAATGGGCCCCTGACGCCACGAACTCGCAGGTCCCGGGCTGGCACCCTCTAGAGGGTGAAGATCGGCCGCTACAGGGCCCATGGGGCCCTTCTGGCGACGCGATTGACGGCGCAGATGACCCATTTGGGTGAAAGTAGGCCCTCTGTACGGTCATCACCCGTGCCCGCCGGGCAACGCCCGGCAAACCGGCCACCAGCGATAGGCCCGGCTCCAGCCGCCGACCAGATCGTGCTCGGCCAGCGAGCTCCGCGCCTGCTCCCGACCCGACCTCCTGCCAGGTTGCTCTGGAGCCGTGCCCGCCCTCGCCCCAGGCCAGCTCCCGGCGGCGCGCGTAGCGTGAGGACCATGGATCGGAAGCGGGTCTTCCTTCTGGGCGCGGGATTCTCGCGGGCCATCAACGGCCGGATGCCGATGCTGGACGAGCTGTCCAAGGCTGTTCGGGACTCGGACTTGGTCAAGGCCGCCGACCTGCAGCACGGGCCCAAGCGCTACGGGGACGACGTTGAGCGGTGGCTGACCGCGATGGCGGACCCGGGCCCCTGGCTGACCCCAGCGCAGGCACATCGAGCACGGTCCGACTTCGCTACCGTGTCGGAGGCCGTCGCCAAGGTCATCAGTGAGAGGGACGAGCTGGTCGTCAGGAAGACGCCCATCCCGCCCTGGCTCGCCAAGCTAGTCCGATCCTGGCACGAACGTCAGGAAACGGTCATCACCTTCAACTACGACCGGCTCGTCGAGACCGCCTGCTACACCGTTTTAAAGCCCGTCGATTCCTTCCTGGGCGACGCCCGGGACCTGTACCCGATCGCCCTGACGCCAGCGGCGTCACGTAGAGGCGCCACTGCCGGCATCGCCGGCAAGGGGGTAGCGGACACCTTCAAGCTGCTGAAGCTCCACGGCTCGCTCTCCTGGTGGGGGTCGGGCTTGGACGGACAGCCCAGCGACCCGATCTACTTCACCGAATGGACAGGCGTCTTCAACAGAGGGATCAGGGTTGAACCGCCTGACCCGAAGCTCCTGATCGCTGACCTCTTCGAGGTGATCATTCCCCCGGTCGCGACCAAGACCCCGTTCTACTCCAAGCGGATCCTGGCGTCGCAGTGGAGCCTGGCAGCGAAGGCCCTCCAAGAGCTCCAAGAGGGCGACGAACTGCTGCTCATGGGCTACAGCCTGCCGCTCACGGACCTGACCGTCGCCAACCTCATCAGCAGCAACCTCCACGGCAGGAGGATCAACATCATCCCCGTCAACCTCCCGGACACCAGCACCGACCAGGCATCAACCGAGCAGGCAGAGCCCGCCTCGTCGGTCGTGAAGAACTTGAAGACCCTGCTGCCTGACCACCTGGTCAATGACGAATACATCCGGCCCGGGAACCCCATCGAGGCGTGGGCGGACGCCCACGCTAACCTCGACACCGCCTAAGCCAAGGCGATCGAGGCCAGGAGCGACCCGGCGATCAGCGCCGGCCCGACCGCGACGCGCGTTCCCCTCACCTGCTGGCCCTGCACCAGCAGCACGACAGTGAGCAGCAGAACGGCCATGGCCCACGCTGTGAGCACGCCGAGAGCACCGGTTCCGGTAGCCCGGGCGACGGCGACACCGACGGCGCCCGGCGCAGCCAGGCCCGCGACCGCGAGCACCGGCCACAGCGCCCGCCGCCCCGGCGGGCGCTCCACCACCAGGGCACCCAGGACCAGCAGCGGCGCGAGGAAGATGCTCGCCAGCAGGCCGGCCACGACGGCCTGCCAGCTCGTCCAGGCCAGCAGGGCCCCCAGCGCCGGGCTCAGCTTGAAGTCGCCGAACGCGACCGCCCCGGCCAGCAGCAACCCCTGGT
>FTKL01000046.1_pt1 | contig 17661 bp, 19 predicted proteins | sample 2434061 | NCBI WGS metagenome assembly FTKL01 (sample SAMEA3914816, study PRJEB12502) | metagenome | biome: forest; material: soil | place: USA | collected 2011-09-16 | depth 0.3 m
GCGGTGAGGACGGCCTGTTGCTGGGGGGAGCCCAGGGAGAGCGACTGCTCGCCCCGCCACGCCTGGACCGGGCCGAGAACCTGGAAGCGCAGCGCGGTTGGGTGCGGCGTTTCCCGATGCTCCATTGTCATCCCCCGATGGCCGGTGGCGGTGTCCCCGTTCAAAGCACTCGACGGTCCGCCGCAGCCTCGACAGTTTAGGCGCAGGGACGCAAGCGGTGGAGACGCACACCGGCGACGCGATGTTTATAGGACATTTAACGATTCCTACGATACTGGCGGGCGACCCGGTCGATTCGGTCGGGCCGGACACGATCTGATGACTCGAAAGGCGGCCTGTTCATGGCCAGCAACGACGACACGACCGCAGGCGCGATCGCCGCTCCGGCGGAGGAAGCTCTCCCGACGGCGCCCCTGCTGGTGGCTCCGGAGCAGCCCGAGTACGTTCCGGCGGCGGCGGAGGTGCTCCCGGCCGGCCTCGACGGCCTGGTCGGTGCGGACCCGGAGGCCGGGCCGGACGCGGCGGACGGCGCCAAGCCGTTCGAGCCGCTCGGTGCCATCACCAACCGCCCCTAGCGGTCGTGTCGTCACGACACCTCCGAGGCTTCCCCCGTGCCCCGTGCCACGATCCGTGGCGCGGGGTGTTCGTCGTCCGGTGGCGGGTCAGCCGGCGTGGGCGCGGGCCTGCGGGCCGCTGTCGGCCGCCGGGCCGATGTGTTCGGGCCGGGCCGTCCACTCGATGCCGCCGCCCGGCGGGCGGAGGTAGAGCTGGCCGCCCTGGGTGCCCATGTAGATGCCGTCGCGTCCGGCCCGGTGGTCGTGCACGAGCTCGCCCAGGTGCGGCCGGTGCGGGGTGTTGGCGTTGGGGTGGGTGCTCATGGCCTGCTCCTTGCCGTGGGGCGTGCACATGCCGACGCTCTCAGCCTCTCTAGAGAACCATCAGATCTCTAGATATGTCAACGGGTCCGGTGGCTCGTCTTCGGGCGCACTCCGGCCGTAAGATGTCTAGAGAGGAATGGGGGCAGTCGATGGCCAGCACCAGCGGCGGCAAACAGCCGAAGTACCAGCAGATCGCCAACGCTCTCAAGGCGGGCGTCGAGGCCGGCGAGTACCGCCCCGGCGACCGGCTGCCCGGCGAGAACGACCTGATGGAGACGTACTGCGTGGCCCGCATGACGGCCCGTCAGGCGCTGGGCGTGCTCCAGAACGAGGGCATCGCCGAGGCGCGCAAGGGCGCCGGCGTGTTCGTCCGCGACTTCCGGCCGCTGCGCCGGCGGGGCATCCAGCGCCTCGCGCAGGGGCAGTGGGGCTCGGGCCGGTCGATATGGTCCGCTGACACGGACAACCGCACGCTCGTGGTCGACCAGGTGTCGGTCACCGCGGAGGCCGCGCCCGAGCAGGTGGCCGCGGTGCTCGGGGTCGAGCCGGGTGATCCGGCCTGCGTGCGGCGCCGCCGGTTCGTGCTGGACGGCAAGCCCGTCCTGCTCTCGACGTCCTACCTGCCGGCCGGGCTGGTGGCGGGCACCGCCATCACCCGCGAGGACACCGGCCCGGGCGGGACGTACGCGCGGCTGGCCGAGATCGGGGCGAAGCCGGTGCACTTCCGCGAGGAGGTCCGCTCGCGGATGCCCGGCACGGACGAGAGCGCCCGGCTCGGACTCTCCGCGGGCACGCCGGTGATCCTGATCTGCCGGACCGCCTTCGCGGAGGAGGGCCAGCCGGTCGAGGTGAACGAGATGGTGCTCGACGCCGCCTCGTACGTCCTGGAGTACGACTTCGACGCCTGAGACCGGCAACCGGTCCCGGTCCGCGCGGGGCGGCCGGGACCGGCTTCGGGGGCTACTCCGCCGAGCGGACGCGCAGGCTGGTGATCAGCGGGCCCTCGGTGGTCTCGCGGAAGAAGTCGTTGCCCTTGTCGTCGACCACGACGAACGCGGGGAAGTCCTCGACCTCGATGCGCCAGACGGCCTCCATGCCGAGCTCCGCGTACTCCAGCACCTCGACCTTCTTGATGCAGTCCTGGGCGAGCCGGGCGGCCGGGCCGCCGATGGAGCCGAGGTAGAAGCCGCCGTGCGCGGCGCAGGCGTCGGTGACCTGCTTGGAGCGGTTGCCCTTGGCGAGCATGACCATCGAGCCGCCGGCGGCCTGGAACTGGTCGACGTAGGAGTCCATCCGCCCGGCCGTGGTCGGGCCGAACGAGCCGGAGGCGAAGCCCTCGGGGGTCTTGGCCGGGCCGGCGTAGTAGACCGGGTGGTCCTGGAGGTACTTGGGCATGCCCTCGCCCGCGTCCAGCCGCTCCTTGATCTTGGCGTGGGCGATGTCGCGGGCGACCACGAGCGTGCCGCTGAGCGAGAGGCGGGTCTTCACCGGGTACTTGGACAGCTCGGCGCGGATCGCGGACATCGGCTGGTCGAGGTCGATCCGCACCACGTCGTCGTCGAGGTGGTCGTCGGTGGTCTCCGGCAGGTACTTGGCCGGGTCGGTCTCCAGCTGCTCCAGGAAGACGCCCTCGGCGGTGATCTTGCCCAGCGCCTGGCGGTCGGCGGAGCAGGAGACGGCCATCGCGACGGGCAGCGAGGCACCGTGGCGCGGCAGGCGGATCACCCGCACGTCGTGGCAGAAGTACTTGCCGCCGAACTGCGCGCCGATGCCGATCTTCTGGGTCAGCTCGGTGACCTTGGCCTCCAGGTCCAGGTCACGGAAGCCGTGGCCGGTGGCGGAGCCGGTGGTGGGCAGCTCGTCCAGGTAGTGCGCCGAGGCGTACTTGGCCGTCTTGAGCGCGAACTCGGCGCTGGTGCCGCCGACCACGATCGCCAGGTGGTACGGCGGGCAGGCGGCCGTGCCGAGCGAGCGGATCTTCTGCTCCAGGAAGCTGAGCATCGAGGCCTCGTTGAGGATGGCCTTGGTCTCCTGGTACAGGTACGACTTGTTGGCGCTGCCGCCGCCCTTCGCCATGAACAGGAACTTGTACGCGTCGCCGTCGGTGGCGTACAGCTCGATCTGGGCGGGCAGGTTGCTGCCGGTGTTCTTCTCGTCCCACATGGTCAGCGGGGCCATCTGCGAGTACCGCAGGTTGAGCTTGGTGTACGCGTCGAAGACGCCGCCCGCGATGGCGGCCTCGTCGGAGCCCTCGGTGAGGACGTTCTGGCCGCGCTTGCCCATGACGATCGCGGTGCCGGTGTCCTGGCACATCGGCAGGATGCCGCCGGCCGAGATGTTGACGTTCTTCAGCAGGTCCAGCGCGACGAAGCGGTCGTTGGGGCTGGCTTCCGGGTCGTCCAGGATGCGCCGCAGCTGGGCGAGGTGGGCCGGGCGGAGGTAGTGCGAGATGTCGTGCATCGCCTCGGCGGTGAGCAGCCGCAGGGCCTCGGGCTCGACCTTGAGGAAGCGGCGGCCCCCGGCCTCGAAGGTGGAGACACCCTCGGAGGTGATCTTGCGGTAGGGGGTGGGGTCCGCACCGAGGGGGAGCAGGTCGGTGTAGGCGAACTCTGGCGTGGGAGCCATGGGGGCGGTCCTCAGGTTGATCCGGCTGCGGCGGCGAAGCACCCTCAAGGGTAGGCGCCGGGAAAACGCCGCACGTGCACAGGTCCGCCTGCGTGACGGGAGTCACCCGAAACGGGGGGAACTGTCGTTCGGGAGTGCACCCGTTGACTAGTCTTTGCGCGTGGACAACTCGCCGTCGCAGGACGACCAGCCGCAGGACGACCAGGGGCAGACGCCCGTACCGATGACCAGGACCGCAGCCGTGCCCGCGGCGGCGGCCGCCCCCGTGGCGGAGGCCGATCTGCGGGCCTCGGACGCCGACCGCGAGCGGGTCGCCGACTTGCTGCGCGACGCGTACGCCGAGGGCCGGCTCGACGTCGAGGAGCACGCGGAGCGGATCGAGGCGGCGTACGGCGCGAAGACGCTGGGCGAGCTGGCGCCGCTGACCCGGGACCTGCCGGCGCACCGGTCGGTCTCCTTCGAGAAGCCCCCGCTGGACGGGCCGCGGCCCGCGCCGCTGCCGCCGGCCCGGCAGGAGGCGCCGACGATGGTGGCGATCTTCGGCGGGGCCTCCCGCAAGGGCCGCTGGCGGGTGGGTTCGCGGCTGCGCGCCGTCGCGGTGTTCGGCGGCGTCGAGATCGACCTGACGGACGCGGTGTTCGAGTCGCCGGAGGTGGTGATCGAGGTGACCGCGATCTTCGGCGGCGTCGAGATCAAGGTGCCGGAGAACGTCAGCCTGCACGGCGGCGGGGTCGGGATCTTCGGCGGTTTCGACGTCCGGGAGCAGACCGCGGCCGACCCGTACGCACCGGTGGTGCGGGTCAAGGGCGCGGCGGTGTTCGGTGGTTGCGAGGCCAGGCCGCGCAAGGGCAAGAAGCTCAAGGAGTGGGTGCGCAAGCAGCTCGACGGCTGAGCGCGCGGCGGGCCCGCGCGGTACGGTCCGTCAACTCCCGGCGGTGCACTCGGGGTTGCCCCGAGTGCACTGTGTAGTCGATTGCATGCGGTGTGCATGAATCGCGGTGGGGCGGGGTAGTTCCTCTCGCACATCGTTTCTTGTACGGCTGTGACACCGGAGTCGGCCTGGCCGCCCCGGGGGGTGAAGCACGGGGCAGCCGGGCAGGGACGCGAGCCTTCCCCCGAGTCTTGAGCCTCGTCAGGAGTCCGCCGTGCTGCATCCGATCGAGTCCCGCGCCATCCGTCCGGTCGCCGCCGCGCCGCTGCCCGCGCCGTCGCAACTGCGCGCGCAGCCGCAGGCGCACGACGACGACAACCCGTGGCACACGGGTGCGGCCTGCTGCCGGGACGAGGCCGGGCTGTTCTTCGCGCCGTCCAAGGAGCCGACGGCGGCCCGGCTCGCGCGCGAGGAGCAGGCGAAGCGGGTCTGCGCGCGCTGCCCGGTGCTGCTGGAGTGCCGGGAGCACGCGCTGGCCCAGCCGGAGCCGTACGGGGTGTGGGGCGGGCTGACGGCCGCCGAGCGCCGGGTGGTGCTGGCCCGGCGGCGGCGCCGCGACGTCGAGCTGCGGGAGGCGGCCCGGGTGCCGGCCACCCGCCGGATAGCGGGCTGAGCGCCCGCCGCAGCCCGTACCGACGAACGGCAGCGGCCCCGGCGGACTGATCCGCCGAGGCCGCTGCCGTTCACGTTCCGTCTGCCGCCCGGGGGCCGGTCAGTTCGCGCGGTCGAAGTCGATCGCGCTGTACGCCCGCAGCTTGGAGAGCTTGTGGGTGGAGTGGATCTCCCGGATGGTGCCGCTCTTGGAGCGCATCACCAGCGAGCTGGTGGTGGCGGTCTCCTGGCGGTAGTGGACGCCGCGCAGCAGCTCACCGTCGGTGATGCCGGTCGCGACGAAGAACACGTTGTCGCCGCTGACCAGGTCGTTGGTGGTGAGCACCCGGTCGAGGTCGTGGCCGGCGTCCAGCGCCTTCTGCCGCTCGGCGTCGTCCTTGGGCCACAGCCGGCCCTGGATGACGCCGCCCATGCACTTCATCGCGCAGGCCGCGATGATGCCCTCGGGGGTGCCGCCGACGCCGAGCAGCAGGTCGACGCCGGTGCCCTCGCGGGCGGTCATGATGGCGCCGGCCACGTCGCCGTCCGAGATGAACTTGATCCGGGCGCCCGCCTCGCGGACCTGGCGGACCAGGTCGTCGTGGCGCGGGCGGTCCAGGATCATCACGGTGACGTCCTCGACGGCGCTGCCCTTGGCCTTGGCGACCCGGCGGATGTTGACGGCCGGCGGGGCGGTGATGTCGACGAACTCGGCGGCCTCGGGGCCGGTGATGAGCTTGTCCATGTAGAACACGGCGCTCGGGTCGAACATGGTGCCGCGGTCGGCGACGGCCAGCACCGCGACGGCGTTGGCCATGCCCTTGGCGGTCAGCGTGGTGCCGTCCACCGGGTCCACGGCGACGTCGCACTCGGCGCCGGTGCCGTCGCCGACCCGCTCGCCGTTGTAGAGCATCGGTGCCTCGTCCTTCTCGCCCTCCCCGATGACGACGATGCCGTTCATCGAGACGGTGGAGACGAGGGTGCGCATGGCCTTGACCGCGGCGCCGTCGGCGCCGTTCTTGTCACCGCGGCCGACCCAGCGGCCGGCCGCCATGGCGGCGGCCTCGGTGACGCGGACGAGTTCCAGTGCGAGGTTGCGGTCGGGAGCCTCGGGGGCTACCTCAAGGGACTGCGGGAGGGTGTTCGCAAAGCTACTTTGAACAGCGTGCGTGGTCATCGTCGTTACCTCTCTGTACGCGACGGCCAGTAAGCGCCCGACTACTGCCCGGTCGAACGCCGTGGTGAGGGTCCTGCGATCGTATCCGGCCCCCGGAGGCCTGTCTGTGGCCCGGGTCCCCGCTGTCTCCGGATAAGGGCGCTTTGCCCCTGTTCACCCGTTCGTGGGTACCCCCGGGTGTCGGCGCCCGGGGCGCGATGGGTCACCATGTTGGGGTGGCAGGCAAGAGCAGCAACAGAAGCCGGCAGTCGGTACGGGACATGGTCCTGTCGATGCTGGCGGTCGGCGGTGTGGTCGCGGTGGCGTACGTGTTCGTCCCGCACTCCGAGGGTGACGGCGTGCACGCCGTCCCGTTCAGCGTGGAGGCCGCGTCGGCCCGGCGCGCCGCGCCGTACCCGCTGCTGTCGCCCGAGGGCCTGCCGGCGAAGTGGCGGGCCACCTCGGTCCAGTACACGGACGCGAAGCAGACCGGCGCCAAGGGGCACAACACCTGGCACCTGGGCTTCGTCACCCCCTCCGGCCAGTACGCGGCCGTCGAGCAGAGCGACGCGCCCCGCGAGGAGGTCCTCGCCACGGCGGTGGCCGGCGGCACGGCGGACGGTACGGCGGCGGTGGCCGGCCGGGACTGGGACCGCGTCCAGGGCGAGAAGGCGCGCGCCCTGGCGGTGCAGTCCGGCACGGCGACCACGCTGGTCACCGGCACCGCCTCGTACGAGGAGCTCGCGCAGCTCGCGCAGGCGCTGAAGTAGCACCGCCCCGAGGTCCACGAGGTCGGCCGCCCTCGAAGCGGACGGCCCGGAACGCCGCCGGCCCGCCTGCCCCGGTGGGGCGGACGGGCCGGTGGTGTCGCGCGTCCGCCGGGGCGGACGGCCGGATCAGACGGTGGTGACGACCTCGTCGTAGGAGAGGCGCGGGGAGCGGGCGAAGGAGGCGTCCACGCCCGGCTTGCCGATGTTGACGACGGCCAGCACCGAGTGGTCGCCCTCGGGGAAGAACTCCTTGTCGATGCCGGCGGCGTCGAAGCCGGTCATCGGGCCCGCGGCGAGGCCGGCGGCGCGCACGCCGAGGATGAAGTAGCCGACCTGCAGGGCGCCGTTGAGCAGCGCGGAGGACTCGCGGACCGGGCGCTCGGAGAAGAAGAGGTCCTTGGCCTGCGGGAAGTGCGGCAGCAGGGCCGGCAGCTCCTCGTGGAACTCGTTGTCGGCGACCAGGACGGCCACCAGCGGGGCGCTCTCGGTCTTGGCCTTGTTGCCGTCCGCCATGTGCTGGACGAGGCGCGCGCGGGCCTCGGTCGAGCGGACCAGGACGACCCGCAGCGGCTGCTGGTTGAACGCGGTCGGGGCGTACTTGACCAGGTCGTAGATGGCCTGGACCTGCTCGTCGCTGACCGGCTCGTCGGTGAAGGTGTTGGCCGTGCGGGCCTCGCGGAAGAGGAGGTCCTGCGCGGCGGCGTCGAGTACCAGGGCGTCGTTGACGGCAGTCGTCATGGTGGTGCACCTCACGTGTGGGGGGAAGTCACGGCCGGCGGCGGCCGGTCAGATGTTCACAACATGAGTGAATATTCAACTGTTCCCCGGCGCGACTGTGACCTGGCTCACTTACCGCCCGCGAGGTCTACCGGTTACCGTCCGTCACGGATTCCTCGGCCGCCAGCGCCGCGTCCAGCCGGGCCCGGGCGCCGTCCAGCCAGCGCTGGCAGACCTTCGCCAGCTGCTCGCCGCGCTCCCAGAGCGCCAGCGACTCCTCCAGGGACGTGCCGCCGGTCTCCAGCTGCCGGACGACCTCCAGCAGCGCGTCCCGGGCGTGCTCGTACCCGAGTGCGTCGTCCGGGGTCCGCGGCTGCTCGATCTCTCGCTCGATCTCCTGGTCTGCCATGGGCCCAGCGTAGGGGGCCACGCCGACATCAGGGCGGCAGCGGGCGGCCGCCCTGAACCGGGTGCGCGCCGACGGCCGGTCGCGGACCGGCGCTCAGGCGCCGTCGGCGTCGACCGTCACCCCGAAGCCGCCGCCCGCCACCCGGGCGTGCAGCGCGTCGCCCGCCGCGATCCCGGCCGGATCCGTCACCACGGTGCCGTCCGCCCGCTGGAGCACCGCGTACCCGCGCTCCAGCGTCGCGGCGGGGGAGAGCGCCACGACCCGGGCCAGGGTGTGCCCGAGGTCCGACTCGGCGCCGTCCAGCCGGTGGCCGAGGGTGCGCCTGGCGCGCTCCAGCAGGGCCGTCACCTCGTGCGTCCGCCCGTCCAGCAGGCGCCCGGGCGCGGCCAGCACCGGGCGGCTGCGGACGCCGTCCAGGCCGTGCTGCTCGCGCTCCACCCGCCCGGTCACGTGGCGCCGGGCGCGGTCGCGCAGCTGGCGGACCTTCGCCAGCTCCTCGCCGACGTCCGGCACCACCCGCTTGGCCGCGTCGGTGGGGGTGGAGGCCCGCAGGTCGGCGACGAAGTCGAGCAGCGGCTGGTCCGGCTCGTGCCCGATCGCGCTGACCACCGGCGTCCGGGCCGCCGCGACCAGCCGCACCAGCTGCTCGTCCGAGAACGGCAGCAGGTCCTCGACGCTGCCGCCGCCCCGGGCCACGATGATCACGTCCACCTCGGGGTGCTCGTCCAGCTCCCGGAGGGCCGCCGAGACCTGCGCGACCGCGCTGACGCCCTGGACGGGCACGTTGCGCACCTCGAAGCGGACGGCCGGCCAGCGGCGTCTGGCGTTCTCCAGCACGTCCCGCTCGGCGGCCGAGCCCCGGCCCGTCACCAGGCCGACGCACTGCGGCAGGAACGGCAGCGGCCGCTTGCGGTCGGCGGCGAACAGCCCCTCGCCCGCCAGCTTGCGCTTCAGCTGCTCCAGCCGGGCGAGCAGCTCGCCGAGCCCGACCAGCCGGATCTCGTTCGCCCGCAGCGACAGCGTGCCGCGCGCGCCGTACCACTCGGGCTTCGCGTGCACGATGATCCGCGAGCCCTCCTGCACGACGTCCGCGACCTGCTCGAAGACGGCCCGGAAGCAGGTCACCGTCAGCGAGACGTCCCGCTCGGGGTCGCGCAGCGTCAGGAACACCACGCCCGCGCCCGGCCGGCGGCTCAACTGGGTGATCTGGCCCTCCACCCAGACCGCGCCGAGGCGCTCGATCCAGCCGCCGATCAGCGCGGAGACCTTGCCGACCGGGATCGGGGCTTCGGGTGAACTGGTGTTGGACATACCGACGAGGCTAGCGCCGTCGGCCGACAGCGGTCCGGTCCTGGATCAGCAGGACGGCGATGCCGACGGCCAGCCAGGCCAGGCCCACCCACTGCGCGGTGTGCGCCGCCTCCACGATCACCGCGACGATCACCGCGATGCCCAGCGCCGGGACGACCAGGTGCCGCAGCCGGTCCCGGGAGCCCTGCCGGACGGTGTACCAGCCGATCACCGAGGCGTGCAGCAGGACGAAGGCGGTGAGCGCGCCGATGTCCACCACCGAGGTCAGCTGGTCCAGCCCGTCGTCGCGGCGGGCCGCCCAGACCGCCGCGACCAGCGTGATCACGGCCGCCGTCAGCAGCGCCGGCCGCGGCACGCCCGAGCGCGCGTCCACCCGGGCGAGGGCGCGCGGCAGCCGGCCGTCGCGGCCCATCGCGAACAGCAGCCGCCCGGCCGCCGCCTGCCCGGCCAGGGCGGCGAAGGCCGCGCCGATCGCCTTGCTGACCGCGACCAGGGTGTGCAGCCAGTGCGCGATCGCGGTGTCCACCGTCCGGTAGAAGGCCGAGCCCTGGGCGGCCGGATCGGCGGCGAGCTGCTGCGGGGAGTCCGGCTCCAGCAGCGCCGCCAGGTACGTCTGCGCGATGAACAGCGTGCCGGCCAGCACCAGGCACCACAGCACCGCCTTCGCCACCGCCGCCGAGGCGCCGACCGCCTCCTCGACGAAGGAGGCGATCGCGTCGAAGCCGAGGAACGACAGCACGGCCACGCTGACCGCCGAGAGCACCGCCGTCAGCGAGAAGCCGCCGACGCCGGTCAGCGGCGACAGCCAGCCCCGCGCCGCGCCGTCCCGGACCAGCACCACCACGGCCGCCACCACGAACACCGCCAGCACCACGATCTCCAGCGCCAGCACCGCGAAGCCCACCGCGGCCGCCGTCCGCACCCCGATCAGGTTCAGCGCGGTGGTGACCAGCACCGCCAGCGCCGTCCACACCCACCGGGAGACGCCGGGCACCAGCGAGTTGAGCGCGATCCCGGAGAACAGGTACGCCACCGCCGGGATCAGCAGGTAGTCGAGCATCGCCATCCACCCGGCGATGAACCCGGGCCCCTCCCCGAGCCCGGCCTTCGCGTACGCGAACACCGAGCCGGTCTGCGGCACGGCCCGCACCATCTGCGCGTACGAGAAGGCGGTGAAGCCCATCGCGACCGTCGCCGCGACGTACACCGCCGCGACCGCGCCGTGGCTCTTGGCGTCCAGCACCCCGAACACGCCGACCGGTGCCATCGGGGCGATGAACAGCAGGCCGTACACCATCAGGTCGCGGACACCAAGGCTGCGCCGCAGTCCGCCCGGTTCCGTCCGCTCGCTCACACTGTCCATAAACTCCACATTTGAGCACCGGCGGCGCGTCCGGACCCGCACGTGCCGACCGTCGGCGCGGCTCGGCGGGCCCGTACCATGGGAGCCATGTCCAACACTGCTCAGCGCCGTGTCCTGCTCGCCGCCCCCCGGGGCTACTGCGCGGGTGTCGACCGCGCCGTCATCGCCGTCGAAAAGGCCCTGGAGCAGTACGGGGCACCGATCTACGTCCGCAAGGAGATCGTCCACAACAAGTACGTGGTGCAGACCCTGGAGAAGCAGGGCGCGATCTTCGTCGACGAGACGGAGGAGGTGCCCGAGGGCTCGATCGTGGTCTTCTCCGCGCACGGCGTCGCCCCGTCCGTCCACGACGAGGCGAAGATCGGCAAGCTCGCCACGGTCGACGCGACCTGCCCCCTGGTGACCAAGGTCCACAAGGAGGCCGTCCGGTTCGCCGAGGAGGACTACGACATCCTGCTCGTCGGCCACGAGGGCCACGAAGAGGTCGTCGGCACCATGGGCGAGGCCCCGGACCGCATCCACCTGGTGGACGGCGCCGAGGACGTCGCCAACGTGAAGGTGCGCGACGAGAGTAAGGTCGTCTGGCTCTCCCAGACCACGCTGTCGGTCGACGAGACGATGGCCACCGTCGGCGAGCTGAAGAAGCGCTTCCCGCTGCTGGTCAGCCCGCCCAGCGACGACATCTGCTACGCCACCCAGAACCGCCAGGTCGCCGTCAAGCAGCTGGCCCCCGAGGCCGACCTGCTGATCGTCGTCGGCTCCAAGAACTCCTCCAACTCCGTCCGCCTGGTCGAGGTCGGCCTGGAGTACGGCGCCAGGGCCGCCCACCTGGTGGACTTCGCCGACGAGATCGAGGAGTCCTGGCTGGAGGGCGTCACGACGGTCGGCCTCACCAGCGGCGCCTCGGTGCCCGAGATCCTGGTCGACGGGGTGCTGGCCTTCCTCGCCGAGCGCGGCTACGCCGACGTGTCGATCGTCAAGACGGCCGAGGAGCACCTGATCTTCTCGTTGCCCAAGGAGCTCCGTCGCGACCTGCGCGCCGAGGCCGCCGGCAAGCTGTAGCCCTCGGCCCGCCCACGCCCGGGAGCCCCCTGCGGGCCCCGGGCGTCGTGCTGCCCGACTGCGGGTATCAGCAGGCGGGGCCGACCGGGCTCTCGTACGTTTGTGCACAGGCCTGTGGACAGGAGTGACGCATGACGGCGACGGTATTCGGCGTGGACATCGGTGGTTCCGGCATCAAGGGCGCCCCGGTGGACCTGCTGCACGGCACCCTGGCGCAGGAGCGCCACAAGGTGCTGACCCCCCGGCCCGCCTCACCGGAGGCGGTCGTAGCGGCGGTCCGCGAGGTGGTCGGGCACTTCGGCCACCAGGGGCCGGTCGGGCTGACCTTCCCCGGCGTGGTCGTCGGCGGCCACACCCGGACGGCGGCCAACGTCGACAAGAACTGGATCGGCCTCGACGCCCAGGGCCTGTTCCGGGAGGCCCTCGACCTGCCCGCCACCGTGCTCAACGACGCGGACGCGGCCGGCCTCGCCGAGACCACCCACGGCGCGGGCAAGGGACGCGGCGGCGTGGTGCTGGTGCTCACCTTCGGCACCGGCATCGGCAGCGCGCTCTTCATCGACGGCGTGCTCGTCCCCAACACCGAGCTCGGGCACCTCGAACTGCGCGGCAAGGACGCGGAGCGCCGGGCCTCCACGGCCGCCAAGGAGCGCCACGAGCTGAGCTGGGAGCAGTGGGCCGTCCGGGTGGACGAGTACCTGGACCTCGTGGAGGGGCTGTTCTCGCCGCAGCTGATCATCGTCGGCGGTGGAGTGAGCCGGAAGCACGACAGGTTCCTGCCGCTGCTGCGGTCGCGCGAGGCGGAGGTCGTCCCGGCGGAGCTGCGAAACGACGCGGGCATCGTCGGCGCGGCCATGGCGGCGGCCGGCGCGGACTGAGCCCCGGCCCCACGCCGTCGGCGGCGCCGGGTCTCAGCGGCCGCGCTGGATCCGGCGCTGCGCCACGAACCTGGCCAGCACGATCGCCGCCGCCAGCCCGGTACCGCTGAACAGCCACCCGGCCCGCAGCGCGAGCCCGGTCGCCAGCGCCACCACCTGCGCGGTCACACCGGTGCTGGACACCGGCCCGAGCAGCAGCAGCGCCACCGCGAACGCGATCGGCCCGCTGATCGGCGCGGCCAGCAGATCCGCCAGGCGCACCCGTACGGCCAGCTGGAAGCAGACCACCAGGTACGCGAGCCCGAACAGCACGCCCAGGCCGCCGAACACCAGCCGGTCGACGCCGGCGGCGAGCAGCGTCGCCCCCACCGCCAGCACTCCGGTGCCCACCGCCGTCAGCCTGGCCGGCCGCCCGCTGCGCGGCCGCCCGGCGGAGCCGCGGGCGCCCAGTTTCAGCTTCAGCGGGAGCCGCAGCTTCAGCTTCAGCCGGGGGCCGCCCGCCGGGCGCACCGCCTCGCGGCCGCCGGCGGCGGCCCGTGTCCGGGGCGCGGCCGCCTCGGCGGGCCCGTCCGGCACGGGCTTCTCGGGGGCCCGGCCGGGCCCTGGTACGGCGGCCCCGGCTGCGCCGGTCGGCGGTCGGCGTCTGGGCCCTGGCGGCTGGGTACGGATGCTCTGCTCCACCAGCCCAACGTACGGTCCGATCAACGCCACACTGTGTAATGGGCCGCCGGGAGCTTGCTCCGTGTCTCCGTCCGGCGTAGTCCTATGATGGTCCGTCAACGCGGCCCGAGGAGGACGAGCATGACGACCGGCTTCAGCCTCGAACGACTCCACCACGTCCAGCTCGACATCCCGGCCGGCGCCGAGGACCTCTGCCGGGAGTTCTGGGCCGGCGCCCTCGGCATGACCGAGCTCGCGAAGCCGCCGGTGCTGGCCGCCCGCGGCGGCTGCTGGTTCCGCGGCGGCGGCGTCGAGGTGCACCTCGGTGTGGTGCCCGACTTCCAGCCGGCCCGCAAGTCGCACCCCGGCATCCTGATCAGCGGCCTGCCCGCCCTCGCCGCCCGGCTGGAGGCACACGGCCACGAGGTGCTCTGGGACACCGGCTTCCCCGGCTACCGCCGCTTCCACACCCGCGACGCCCTCGGCAACCGCCTGGAGTTCCTGGAGCCCGAACCGGTCGGCTGACCGCCAGCCCGTAGACTTGGGGATCGGCCCGTACGGTGGCCGCTCCACTCCCTCCGAGCCCACGGGACTGCGCTTCATGTCGCTCACGATCGGAATCGTCGGCCTGCCGAACGTCGGCAAGTCGACCCTTTTCAACGCCCTGACCAAGAACGACGTGCTGGCGGCCAACTACCCGTTCGCCACCATCGAGCCCAACGTCGGCGTCGTGGGCGTCCCGGACCCCCGGCTGAACAAGCTCGCCGGGATCTTCGGCTCGCAGCGGATCCTCCCGGCGACGGTCGACTTCGTGGACATCGCCGGCATCGTCCGCGGCGCGTCGGTGGGCGAGGGCCTGGGCAACAAGTTCCTCGCGAACATCCGGGAGTCGGACGCGATCTGCCAGGTCATCCGGGCCTTCGTCGACCCCGACGTGGTGCACGTGGACGGCAAGGTGTCGCCCAAGGACGACATCGAGACCATCAACACCGAGCTGATCCTCGCGGACCTCCAGTCCATCGAGAAGGTGCTGCCCCGCCTCCAGAAGGAGTCGCGCCTCAAGAAGGAGTCGGCCGCCACGCTGGCCGCCGCCGAGGCCGCCCAGAAGATCCTGGAGGAGGGCCGGACCCTCTTCGAGGCCGGCTTCGACTCCGCCTCGGTCCGTGAGCTGCACCTGCTCACCACCAAGCCCTTCCTCTACGTCTTCAACGTCGACGAGGACGAGCTCACCGACGAGGAGTTCAAGGACGCCCAGCGCGCCCTCGTCGCCCCCGCCGAGGCGATCTTCCTCAACGCGAAGATCGAGTCCGAGCTGATCGGCATGGACGAGGACGAGGCCCTCGAACTCCTCCAGTCCATGGGCCAGGAGGAGACCGGAATGGCCACCCTCGGCCGCGTCGGCTACGAGACCCTCGGCCTGCAGAGCTACCTCACCGCCGGCCCCAAGGAAACCCGCGCCTGGACGATCAAGAAGGGCGCCACCGCCCCCGAGGCCGCCGGTGTGATCCACACCGACTTCCAGAAGGGCTTCATCAAGGCCGAGATCATCTCCTTCGACGACCTCGTCACCTGCGGCTCCATCGCCGAGGCCCGCTCCAAGGGCAAGGCCCGCATCGAGGGCAAGGAGTACGTCATGCAGGACGGCGACGTGGTGGAGTTCCGCTTCAACGTCTGACCTGAACATCTCCTCGGCGCCGCAGCGGCGACTGCGGGTTCCCTGCTGACCGGAAGGCCGTCCGACCTGCTCCATCGCGGGTCGGACGGCCTTCGGTGTACCCGGGTGGCACTAATCCCTGCCTGGGGCGGCCAGTCATGGGCTAGCGTTGTCCCGCACCGCGGGTCCTCCCGGAGGACGTACGCGACGCGGCCTGCGTGGACCCTTCGGGTCCGGTGACGAAGCCTCATGGTGCGCTCCCGGCGGGAGCCACCCGGCGTCGCCATTGGTCAACCTGAGGGGACGCGCTTCAATGGCTGCTGTCGAGTACACGCCCAAGCGCCGCAGTTGGGTCCGTGATGTCCTGGTGGGCATCTCGGCGAGCCTCGGCTCGAACCTGCTGTGGGAGCTGGCGCAGGCTGTGGTGCACCGCCTCGGCTGAGCCGGGCGGCGGGCGGGCCTCCGGGGGCCCGCCCCCACCGTGCCCCGATCCGGGTTAATCTACGGGTTGTCATTGCGGCCCGACGGGCTTCCGCTCCGCATCGGTGGAGCTACGAAGGACATGCCCCCACCCGCACGAGTCATCTCGTGCCCGGGAATCCTTCGTGCTTCTGCAACTGTCCGCGGCCGAGCTCGGCCGTCTCATCGCTGCCAACACCGGATCTGCGCGTCTTCCGCTCACCGAGCGGTTGATCAACGAGCATTCCGAGATCAAGGGCCGAGCGGCCGGCCAGGGTGATATCGCCTCCTGGAACAACAGCATCCCCGTAGTGGTCAGGGCTTTGCTGGAGTGCGGCCTTGACGAAGTGGAAGTACAGGTCGAGGTCGACCTGCCGCACACCAATTCCGCAGTCGACCTGGTGCTGTGCGGCCGGCGCCCTGGCACGGGAGAGGACTCGTACCTCGCGGTCGAGCTGAAGCAGGTGCGGCACGCCACGGTGGACCCGCGGTGTCCGATCGCCGTCGATCTCGGGTTCGGCGACGGAAAGAACAAGCTGCATCCGGTGCGGCAGGTCCAGCGCTACTGCGAGTACATGATGCGATACCTGCCCCATCTCCGGGAGGGCGAAGACCGGTTGATGGGTGTGGTGCTGCTCCACAACGCGCGGGACGCGAACGTGGCGGCACTGTTCGATCTGCCCGAGACCGATCACGGTGTTCTCTACACCCTTGACGACCTGGACCGGTTCCGGCGAGTCCTCACCTCGAGGTTCACTGCCGCATCCGGGAAGAGAGCAGCACGCTCACTGGAGGAGTCCCGCCGCGAGCCCTTGCTCAAGGTGACTGATGTCGCGCGGCAACGGTCCGTCACCGGTGGCGGTCTCACCCTCCTCGACGAGCAGTACGTTGCGATGGACCGGATCATTCGGCACTTGGAGAGGGCTTCTCCTTCCGGCAACTTCAACGTCGGCCTCTTTCATGACGCAGACACCGCCGACGATCCCGCCCGCGATCCCGACGGCAAACGGGTCTACATCCTTCGAGGCGGACCTGGCAGCGGGAAGAGCGCCGTCGCCCTGGAGTTGCAGCGTGCGCTCGGGCTCAAGGGCCGAGAGGCGGTGCTGGCCAGCGGATCCCATGCGTACACGGAGACCCTGCGTGAGATCATGATCAGTACGGCCCGCCGCGGGCAGATGTCGAACAAGCGCAGTGCGGCCCTCAGGCTGTACCAGTACTTCAACAGCTTCGCCGAGACTCCGCAGGACGGCATCGAGGTCCTCATCTGCGACGAGGCGCACCGCCTGCGGCGCAGCTCGACATACCGGTGGACACCGAAGGAACTTCGCGACGACGACCGGCCGCAGGCGGCCGAGCTGATCAGGGCCGCCCGCGTTCCGGTCTTCCTGCTCGACGACCACCAGTCGATCCGCCCGGACGAGGTGGGTACGGCCGGCTATCTCAAGAAGCTCGCCGAGGAGATCGGCTGTGTGGTCGAGGTGACCGATCTGGAGGGAACGTTCCGGGCGGGTGGCAGCAAGCGGTACCAGCGATGGGTCCAGCGGCTGTTGGGACTGGACACCTCCGATCCGGTGGCCTGGCGACCGGACGGGCGGATGACGCTCACGGTCGCCGACTCTCCCGAGCAGATGGAGCAGTTCATCCGGGAGCGTGGTGTCGAGGGGGCCACGGCACGCATCACCGCAGGGTTCTGCTGGCCGTGGAGCAACCCGGACGGCGAACGGCTCGTGGACGACGTACGGATCGGGGACTGGCACCAACCGTGGAATGTGAAGCCCGAGCACAGCGTGCCGAACGCGCCGAAGTCGGACCTGTGGTCGACAGATCCCCGCGGTATCGGGCAGATCGGTTGCGTCTACACGGCACAGACCTTCGAGTACGACTGGAACGGCGTGATCATCGGCCCCGACCTGTTGTTCCGCAACGGGAAGTTCAGGGTGGACCGGACCGCCTCCTGCGATCCCGCCTTCCGCGGCACCGTAGACGACACGGATGTCGACCGGTGCGTCCGTAACGCCTACCACGTGCTCCTAAGCCGCGGCATCGTCGGCACCGTGGTCTACGCGGTCGATCCAGCCACCCACAGTGAACTGCGAAGGCTGATCGCAGGCACCATCGGCATGCAGCACTACGACGGTGCTCAGCCGAAGCTCACGGCTGAAGGACCACAACTGCCCCCTGCCTACGGCAGACGTCG
>FTKL01582655.1_pt1 | contig 17509 bp, 16 predicted proteins | sample 2434061 | NCBI WGS metagenome assembly FTKL01 (sample SAMEA3914816, study PRJEB12502) | metagenome | biome: forest; material: soil | place: USA | collected 2011-09-16 | depth 0.3 m
CCGGAGGAGAGCGCGTCGAAGTCGACCCGCTCGGTGCCGGCGAACGGGCCGAAGGCGGTGACCGTCAGCTGGTGCAGTCTCATCGGGGCGGCTCCTGCCGGCGCTGGGGGGCGGGCGGCGGCGTTGCGGCGCGTACCGGGGCGGGACTCATCGGGGCGGGACTCGTCGGAGCGGGACTCATCGCGGCTGCTCCGCCCTGCGGTCGGCGCTCTCGCGGGTGCTCTCGAAGCCCTCGCGCAGCCAGTCCAGCTCCGTCCTGTCCGGCTCGGTGCCGGGGCGGACGTGCCGGACGAAGCTCTCGGCGATCTCCAGGTCGGTGCGCCCGCGCACCCGGGCCGCGTACGAGGGCGAAGTGTCGGCGTCCGCGCCGTCCGGGTCGAAGAGCAACTGGAGGGTGTGCGGGAATCGGCGGCGCAGCTGCTCCATCGGCTCGGCGGGCCGGCCGGCGTCCGTCAGCGTGGCCTGCACCCAGGACTGTTCGTGCCGCTCGTACGCGGGCTCGTCCAGGAGCTCCGCCAGCGTGCCGCGCAGGCAGGCCAGCGGCCGGGGCACCGGGCAGTCGACCCGCTCGGCGGCGACCGAGCCGTCGGCCGCCAGGTCGACCAGCCACATGGTCTTGCGGTGCTTCTCCTCGGAGAAGGAGTACGCCAGCGGGGAGCCGCTGTAGCGCAGGTGCGGGGCGAGTGTCTGGCAGCCGTGCAGGTGCCCGAGCGCGGCGTAGTGCACGCCGTCGAAGACCGCGGCCGGCACGCTCGCGACCCCGCCGACCGCGATGTCCCGCTCGCTGTCGCTGGGGGCGCCGCCGGTGACGAAGGCGTGTGCCAGCACCACGGCACGGGTGCCCGCCGGGTGGCTCGCCAGGTCGGCCCGGACCCTGTCCATCGCCGCGCCGAGGACGGCCGCGTGGCCGCCGCGCTCCAATCCGAAGCGCTCCCGGACCAGCGCCGGCTCCAGGTACGGCAGCCCGTACACGGCCACCGGGCCGTCCGGGTCGGGGAGCAGGACGGGCGTCGCGCAGCCGTCCGGGTCCGTCCGCAGGTGGATGCCGGCCCGGTCGATCAGGCCGGCGCCGACGCCGAGCCGGCGGGCCGAGTCGTGGTTGCCGCTGATGAACACGGTGGGGACGCCGAGCGCCGCCAGCCGGTGCAGGACGTCGTCGAAGAGGGCGACCGCCTCCAGCCCGGGCAGCGCCCGGTCGTACACGTCACCGGCCACCAGGACGGCGTCGATCCGCTCGGCGGCGACCACGGCCACCAGGTGGTCGAGGAAGGCACGCTGGGCGTCGTGCAGGCTCTCCCGGTGGAACGAGCGCCCGAGATGCCAGTCGGAGGTATGCAGCAGTCGCATGGTCCCCGACCCTAACGTCCGCCACTGACAATCCGGGGGCGAACGGCTCTCCCGGCCGTCTCCACAAGAGCTCGGACGGTCGCTCAGCGTCGATTGTCAGTGACGCTGTGTATGTTCTCGACTGCCGGTCACCCGGGTCTCCCGGGCCGTCCGGCGACCGTGCCGCGCCGCAGCCGCGACCAGGCACAGCCCGAGAACAAAGGGGAGGGCCCATGGCCAAGCCCGAGCAGTACTGCCTCACCGACCCGACGCCCGCCGGAGGCGGCGGCAACCGCGACAAGGGCGACAGCAGCGGGAGCCGGAAGAAGGGAGTGAACGCGAAGGTGCGCAAGGCGCGGACGGGCCCCGGTGCCGGCCGCGCCGATGCCGGCGGCGGGCCCGGTGCCCTGATCCGTGGCAGGGGCCGACCGCGCGGCGTCCCGCTGCCGCAGCCGGTGGCTCTGGCGGTGGCCGCCGACGCCACCGATTTCGCCTGCCTCAGCCGGTACGGCCTGTTCGGCCGGGCCACCTTCGAGGGGTACCTGCGGCGGACCGAGACCCAGCTGCGGGCGATGCGCGGGCAGGGCCTGGAGGTGCACCTGCGGGTCCTCGAACCGGCCGACTTCGAGGACTTCTGCGAGGAGTTCGGCCTCGACCCGGACGACCCGGTGGCGCGGGTCGCGTACGCCGCCGACCCCGAGCTGGCGGGCGAGCCCTTCGTGTACGCGGGCGAGCGGCTCGCGGAGCTGCTCCCGGCGCTGGTCGAGGACCACCGGGCCCGGGTCCGGATCTCGATCGCCTGCTCGGCGCTCCTGGCGGCGCTGGAGGGGGACGAACAGCCCGAGCCGAGGCTCACGGCGGTGCTCCAGCACGTCTCGGAGGTCTACCTCGCCCTCGCGGCGGGGGCGGCCGAGGGCTGCCACCTGCTGACGCTGCGGTCGCACGGGCCGGAGGACGGCGAGGAGCTGACGGCCGCCGCCGAGGTCTGCGTCGAGGACGGCAGCCTGTTCGTGGGCGGGCGGGAGGCCGAGGCCTTCTGTGTGACGCTCGCCGCCGGGATCGCGGCGGACGGGGCCGGTGAGCTGCTGCTGCACAGCTTCCCGGGGCCGCGGCCGACGCCGCTGGTGTTCGGCTGGCTGCTCGCCGGGGGGCGCCTGCGGCCGATGGCGGTGTCCGAGGTGTTCGCGGCCCTCGCGGAGGACGCCGCGCGAGGCATGGGGATGCCGGACGGCGTGGTGGTGCGGCCGGGCTTCGCCCTGCCGGAGCGGCCCGCCACCTGCTCGGCGCCGGGGGCCGGACCGGGCACGGAGGCGGGTGAGGCCCGGGTCTGACGACGGGGGAGCGGGCCGGCCGGCCGCCGGGGTGCGCAGGCGGGCACCCCGGTGCCGGCGGGCTGCCGCCGGGCAGTTGCCGGGCTCTCGGTAACTGCCGGGTGTGCCGCCGGCGTGCCCGCGCCGGGACGAACGGGTGGTGGTCCTTGCGCCACGCGGCTCTGGGGGCTGTTCATCGACCGCCTGTTCGGGGAAGATTCGTGGAAGATCAACAGTCGGAGCGCGCGGTGGTCCCACCCCGCCCGCTCCGCACCGGAGCACCCGAGGACCGCACGACAGATCACAGACGCAGACCGCACTCGCACAGGCAGATACCGCACACGCACACGCACACGTGGACCGCACAGGGCAGACCGCACAGGAACGGCGCAGACCCGGCGGGCCCGGCACCGGAGGGGGACGAGTGGGCCGCATCGAGTACAGCGCGGAGATCGCCGACCTGCTCGGCCGGGTGCGGCGCCGTCCGGCCGCGGGCTGGCCCTGGCTCGCGGGCGAGTCGGTGCCGGACGGGCTGTCGGTCAAGCAGTCCTGGGGCTGGCTGTTCGCGCCGGACGGGCGCGTGCTGACGCTGGTGAACCCCAAGGACGGCATCGTCAGCCTGCCGGGGGGCTCGCTGGAGCCCGAGGACGCGGGCGATCCCGGGGCCGCGCTGGCGCGCGAGGCGGGCGAGGAGGCGCAGGCCGTCATCGGCGCGCCGCACTATCTGGGTTACCTCTACGACCGGGTGGGCTCCGCCAACGGCGGCCACGAGTGCGCGCGGGTACGGATGGCGGCCGCGCTGCTCGCGGTCGGCCCGACGGCGCCCGATCCGGCGTCGGGCCGGCACTACCGCAGGCTGCTGGTCGCGCCGGGCCTCGCGGTGGAGCTGCTCGGCTGGGGCGAGGCGGGCCTGCGCCAGGCCCGCGCCGCCGTCGCGTCGGCGGTCGCCAGGCTGGGTGTGCCCGAGGCGGCCAATGAGACCATCGAGGAACTGCCGCCGAGCGGCGGTGTCGTCTTTCCGGAGAGGGTCTGAACGGATGTCCGCCGAGGGATCGCTGTTCCATCACGTCGAACTCTGGGTGGACGACCTCGAACTGACCCGGGCCCAGTGGGGGCCGGTACTCCTGGCGCTCGGCTGCGAGCCCTTCCAGGACTGGCCGGCGGGGTGCAGTTGGCGCCTCGGCGCCTCGTACCTGGTGGTCGAGCAGTCGCCCGCGCTGCTCCCGGGCGGTCACGAGCGGCTGCGTGCCGGGCTCAACCATCTCGCCGTGCACGGGTCGAGGGCCGCGGTGGCCGCCGCGCTGGCGTCGGGCTGGACGGTCCGGACCGACACGGGCGAGGCCGTGCACCTGATCGACGGTCAGGGATTCGAGCTGGAGGTCGTCTGCGGGGCCGACGGCGGGCCGAGCGGCAAGGCCTGACCGCTCGACGGCAGCCGGCGCTCCGGCCGGGCCGGATCAGCGCGAATCCCGGGGCCGGCAGTGCCGTTCACCTGCCGGGGTGGTTCCCGGTTCACCCGTCTGCTGCAAGACGGACCGTCAATATCTTTGGCATGACCGCTTCCCCCGCAAGCTACTGACTGGTATCACATATGTGACCGTCGTCACTTTCGTGGAGGAATCATGCGATCCCCCCGTTCGTTGTCCATCGCCCTGCTCGCGATGATCCTGACCCTGGCCACCCTCTTCGTCGCCTCGCCCGCCAGCGCGGCCACGGTGCAGTACGCCGCTCTCGGCGACTCGTACTCCGCCGGTGTCGGTGCCGGCAGCTACACCAGCGAGAGCGGCAGCTGCAAGCGCAGCACCAACGCCTACCCGTACCTGTGGAAGAACGCGCACGCGCCCTCGGCCTTCTCCTTCGTGGCGTGTTCGGGGGCCAGAACCGGTGATGTGATGAACAACCAGCTCTCCGTGCTGAGCACCAGCACGACGCTGGTCAGCATCAGCATCGGCGGCAACGACGCCGGGTTCGCCAGCACGATGCAGACCTGCGTGCTCGACTCCGAGAGCGCCTGCCTGAGCGCCGTCGCCGCCGCGAAGAACTACGCCAACAACACCCTCCCCGGCCAGCTCGACACCGTGTACGCGGCGATCCACGCCAAGGCGCCCAACGCGCACGTGGTGGTGCTCGGCTACCCGCACCTCTACCAGCTCGGCGGCAACTGCATCCTCGGCATCGGCGACACCAAGCGGGCCGCGATCAACGGCGCGGCGGACACCCTGGACGCCGTGGCCGCCAAGCGTGCGGCGAACGCCGGGTTCGCCTTCGGTGACGTCCGCAGCGCGTTCAGCGGCCACGAGATCTGCGGCAGCGGCACCAACTGGCTGCACAGCACCACCCTGCCGGTCGACGAGAGCTACCACCCCACCGCCGGCGGCCAGTCGGGCGGCTACCTGCCGGTCTTCAGCGCTGCTGCCTGACCGGACGAACCCCGGGCCTGAGCCGGATAACCCTGGGCCTGAGCCGGACAACCCCGGGCCTGAGCCGGAAGAACCAAGAACCCCGGGCCTGACCCCGATGAGCCACCGCGCCTGACCCGGAAGAACCCCGGGGCCCGCTCCGCCGTGAGGTGGGACGGGCCCCGGGGCCGTGTGCGCCGTGCGCTCAGTGCAGGTAGTCGGTGAGGGCGGCGGGCTTGAGGCCCGCGTCCGCGGCGGCGGTCAGCGCCCGCTGGAGGTCGCCCGCGAGGGTGTCCGTGAAGTGCATCAGGACGACGTCACCGGCCTGGAGCGGTCCGCCGTGCCAGATGTTGGAGGCGCCCCAGCTGAAATCCGCGGTCGCCGTCAGGACGGTGTGGATGCCGCAGTTGGCGGCGGCCTGGAGGGTGTCGGCGTTCCAGGTGAGGTACGGCGGCCGGAAGATCGTCGTGGTGGTGCCGTAGATCCGGGCGTCCGCGTCCCGGGCGTCGCAGATCTCGGCCTGCTGCTCGGCGAGCGGGAGCGTGGTGAGGTCCCGGTGCGAGACGCTGTGGTTCTGCACGGACGACCCGGGGACGGCGGTCACCCGCTTGAAGTAGTCCGGCTCGAAGCCGGAGGGCATCGGCAGCGCGAAGGCGGCGATCGGGAGCTTGTGGTCGGCGATGAACTGCGCCGCCTCGGGGGTGCGCTGCCAGCCGTCGTCGACGGTGAAGAAGACGACCTTGTCGGTGGTCGGGGCGTTCCAGGTGGCCCACGCGGGGGTGGGGGCCGGGCCGTCGACGCGCACGTCGTCGGCGGCGAACGGGCCCTGGCCGTACCAGCCGTGCAGGTAGAGGCGCACCGAGGTGGCGTTGGCGCCGGTGGTGAAGGTGGTGGTCAGCTTCTGCCAGCCGCCGTTGGTGGTCTCCGTCCAGGACGGCGCGACGTCGCGGCCCGTCCCGGTGGCGCCGAGGAAGACGTAGGAGCCGCGGACCCAGGCGGAGGCGGTGTACTTGGTGTTGGGGAGCACCGAGACCGTCTGTGCGCATTCGCCGGTGGAGTCGCCGTTCGCCGGGGTGACGGTCAGCGCCGAGGCGCTGTCGTGGGCCTGGCCGGTGGTGACGGCCGCCTCGCCGGCGCCGCAGCTCCAGCCGGGGATGGAGCCCCAGTCGGCGAGCGGGAGGGTCGGGATCTCGAAGCCCGGGTTGGTCGCGAGGTTGACGGTGGGAACGGCGTCGGTCGCGGCCTGGGCGGCTGGCGCCGCGAGGCCGAGCATGGCGACGGCCGCACTCGCGGCGCACGCCGCGAGTCGGCGCATGGTGGTGGGCACCGGTGAACTCCTGTGTGGGGGCGCACCCTGGTGGGCGCGCGGAAGTGGGGGAGGCTCCCCGAGGGGTGGGAGCCGCTGGCGTGCCGCACTCTGGCCGACGCAAACAATGGACTGGACCAGACGGTCCGTCAAGAGCCCGCCACGGCCCCGGGGTGCGGGGCGCGCCGCCCCGGTCCCCGCCTCGCGGCATGCACCCGGTCGCCGTGGGCCCGTGGGCCCGTGGTCGCCGGACGGTCGCGCCGGACGGCGAGGGGCGCTGTGCCGACGGGCGCGACGGCGAGGGGCGCTACGCCGAGTACAGCTCCTCGATGTCGTCCGCGTACCGTTCGGTGATCGCCGCGCGGCGCAGCTTCAGCGAAGGCGTCATCAGCCCCTGCTCCAGGGAGAACTCCTCGGGCAGCAGGCGGAACGCGCGGATCGACTCGGCGCGGGAGACGGCGGTGTTGGCGGCGGCGACGGCCCGTTGGATCTCCGCGTGCAGGCCCTCGTCGGCGAGTGCGGCCCAGGAGTCCAGCTCCTCCCGCCCGGTGGTCCGCAGCCAGTGCGCGAGGGCGGGCCCGTCCAGGGTGATCAGCGCGGCGACGTACGGGCGGTCGTCGCCGACGACCAGGCACTGCGAGACCAGCGGGTGCGCCTGGACGCGTTCCTCCAGGGCGGCCGGGGCGAGGTTCTTGCCGCTGCTGGTGACGATCAGGTCCTTCTTGCGGCCGACGATGGTGAGGTAGCCGTCCTCGTCGAGGTGGCCGAGGTCGCCGGTGGCCAGCCAGCCGTCGTACAGCGCCTCGGCGGTACATCGCGGGTGGTTCAGGTAGCCGACGAACACCATCGGCCCGCGTACCCAGACCTCGCCGTCGTCGGCGATCGACACCGCGGCGCCGGCCAGCGGGAGGCCCACGGTGCCGAACTTGGCGCGGCCCGGCGGGTTGGCGGTCACGGCCGCCGCCGTCTCGGTCAGCCCGTAGCCCTCGTAGAGCGTCATCCCGGCGCCGGCGAAGAACAGGCCGAGCTCGCGGTTGAGCGTCGAGCCGCCGGACATCAGGTTGCGTACCCGCCCGCCCAGCACCGCTCTCAGCCGCTGGTAGACCACCCGGTCGTACGTCCGGTGCCGCAGGCGCAGCCGGGGCCCCGGGCCGGGGCCGTGGCCGAGCGCCCTCTGCTCGCGCGCGGCGGCCCACTCGACGGCCACCTCGGCGGCCTGCTCGAAGAGTTCGGACCGGCCCGCCTCCTCGGCCGCCCGGCGGGCCTGCTGGTAGACCTTCTCCAGGACGTACGGCACGGCGACCAGGAACGTCGGCCGGTAGCTCGCCAGGGCCGGCAGCAGCGCCTCCGTCGAGACCTCCGCCAGGTGCCCGAGCCTGATGCCGCCGCGCATCGCCGCGATCTGCGCGACCCGCCCGTACACGTGCGCCATCGGCAGGAACAGCAGGGTGGAGGCCTGGCCGGAGCCGCTGTCGTGGAACACCTCGTGCCAGCCGTCGAGCAGGGTGTCGGCCTCGGTGGCCAGGTTGCCGTGGGTGAGCAGGCAGCCCTTGGGGCGGCCGGTGGTGCCCGAGGTGTAGATGACGGTGGCGACGCTGTCCGGGGTGACGCCCAGGCGCTGGCGGTGCACCAGGGAGTCCGGTACGCCCCGGCCGTCCTCGGTGATCGCCCGGACGCAGCCGCGGTCGAGCTGCCAGATCCCGGCGAGGTCGGGGAGGGCGTCGCAGACCGCGCCGACCGTCATCGCGTGGTCCTCGTCCTCCACCACGCAGGCCACGGACCTGGTCTCGGCGAGGATCCAGCGGACCTGTTCGGCGGCGGAGGTCGGGTAGACCGGGACGGGGATCGCGCCGACGGACCACAGGGCGTAGTCGAAGAGCGTCCACTCGTACCGGGTCCGGGACATCAGGGCGACCCGGTCGCCGTACCGCACGCCCCGGGCGAGCAGGCCCTTGGCCAGCGCGAGCACCTCGTCCCGGAAGGCGGCCGCCGTCACGTCGAGCCACTCCCCGGGTCCGTCCCGGCTCGCGGAGCGGCGGGCCAGCTGGACGAGTGCGGGGGAGCGTTCGGCGGCGTCGTAGAGCGAGTCGGCGAGCCCGCCACTGGCCGCGACGGCCGGGGCGGGGCTGGTGAACTCGCGCACGTTCCCCCCGATTTCCGTGACGGCTCTGCCTGCCCGGAGCCCGAGCGGGCGTCCGGTTCGGCGGCGCTGTTGGACGGGCAGGTGGGAGCGAAGGTATCGGATTGCCGTGCCACTGCCCAGGTCTGTTGCGGGGGCGGGACGAGATCGGCACGGGCCGGTGAGGAAAGTGCCTGCCGCCGGGCGGGCGCGGCCGGTCCGTGCCCCGGACACGGATCTGTACACGGACCTGTACACACAGTGGACACCCTGCGGACACAGTGCCTGGCCACGGGGGGTGCAGGGGCCGGGTGCGGATGGCACTTTCGTGACTTTCGGGGTAATCCGGGCATCCGCCCATCACGGATCGGTTCGACCCTTCGAACGGGCGGTCAGGTCGGTGTAGGCTCTCGCAGATCCTGTGACCGGGCCCACCGGCGCCCCAGCATGTCCGAACCGATCCCCTGTCCGCGCCTGGCATTTCCCGACCGAGGACTCCATGCGTCTGCGCAGCAGCTCGATCCGCGCGAAGGTCATCGCGCTGCTCATGGTGCCCATCGTCGCGCTCACCGCGCTGTGGGTCTACGCGACCCTGGCGACCACCGGTGACGTCTGGACCCAGTTGCAGGTGGCGAGCACCTACCAGGACTTCGACGGACCGGTCGAGCAGTACGCCCACGCCCTTCAGGAGGAGCGCCGCGCCGCCGTCCAGAAGCTCGCCGACCCGCGCTCGCAGACCGCCGCCGACGCCTTCCAGAAGGCCCAGGCCGTCACCGACCGGGACGCCCAGATCCTGCGCGACAAGGCGGCCGGCAGCCCGGCGGGCAAGTTGGACGCCGCACAGCGCGCCAAGTACGAGAGCATCCTGCACACCGGCGACCAGATCGCGGCGCTGCGCAGCCAGATCCACCGCTCCGCCCTGACCTGGGACTTCGTCCTCGGCCAGTACAGCGACCTGATCAAGCCCACCTTCGCCTTCCGCTCGGCGTTCCTCAACCGGCAGAGCGGCCAGCTGCCGCGCCAGGGCACCATCCTGACCGAGCTGGTGAGGGCCCGCGAGTACCTCTCGCAGGAGGACGCCGCGATGGAGGGCCTGCGCTCCTCCAGCTCGAAGATCACCCCCGAGCAGTACCAGGCCACGCTGGACGCGCTGCACAACCAGCAGGCGCTGTTCACCGTCTACATCGCCGAGCTGGAACCCGCCGACCAGAGCGACTACACCGCCCTGCGCAGCGGCGACAACTGGTCGGCGCTGGACCGGGCGGAGCGCGACTTCGCGGGCGCCGGCGGCTACGAGAAGGTCGCCGCCGCGATGGCCGGCGACAGCTGGCACGAGCCGGCCCAGCACGCCCTGAACGACCTCGACGCGATCAACGACCGGCTCTCCGGCGACATCGCGGACCGGGCCAGGTCCTACTCGATCGGCCTGCTCTGGCGCGGCGGCATCGCCGGCGTCATCGGCCTGGCCGCGATCGTGCTCTCCATCGTCATCTCGTACCGGATCGGCCGCGGCATGGCCCGCGAGCTGATCGGCCTGCGCAACGCCGCGCACGAGCTGGCCGCGAACCGGCTGCCCTCGGTGATGCTCCGGCTGCGCCGCGGCGAGCCAGTCGACATCGCCGCCGAGGCACCGGACCTGCAGTTCGGCCCGGCCGAGGTCGGCCAGGTCGGACGGGCCATCAACGCGGTGCAGCGGGCCGCCGTCGAGGCGGCCGTCGAGCAGGCCGAGCTGCGCCGGGGCGTCTCCGCCGTCTTCGTGAACCTGGCCCGCCGCAGCCAGGTGCTGCTGCACCGCCAGCTCACCCTGCTGGACACCATGGAGCGCCGCACCGAGGACCCGGCCGAGCTGGAGGACCTCTTCCGGCTCGACCACCTGACCACCCGCATGCGCCGGCACGCCGAGGGCCTGATCATCCTCTCCGGCGGCTCGCCGGGCCGCGCCTGGCGCAAGCCGGTGCGGATGGTCGACGTGGTGCGCGCCGCCGTCGGCGAGGTCGAGGACTACGCCCGGGTGATCGTCCGGCCGTTCCCCGGCACCGGCCTGCTCGGCAACTCCGTCGCCGACGTCACCCACCTGATCGCCGAACTGGTCGAGAACGCGGCCGTGTTCTCCCCGCCGCACACCCAGGTCACCGTGCAGGGCGAGGTGGTCGCGCACGGCTTCGCGCTGGAGATCGACGACCGGGGCCTCGGCCTGAGCGAGCACGCCCTCGCCGAGATCAACCAGCGCCTCGCCGTGGAGCAGGAGTTCGACCTCGCGGACACCGACCGGCTGGGCCTGTTCGTGGTCAGCCGACTGGCCCGCCGACACGGCATCCGGGTCCACCTGCGGCCCTCGCCGTACGGGGGCACCACCGCCGTCGTGCTGATCCCGCGCGAACTGCTCGCCGAGGCACCCGACATCATGGCGGAGCAGCCCGCCCCGCCGCCCGCCGAGCGGGCCAGGACGGCCCCGGCCGCCGGCGCCCGGCGCGGCCAGCGCGAGCTCGTCGCCGTGCCAGCCCTCGCGGAGGGCGCGCCGCACCGCCGGCACGCCGGACCGGCCGCCCCCGGCGACCAGCCGGACCGCTCGGAGCAGCGCCGGGGCGGCGGCCCGCGCCCCTCGGTCGCCGAACCCGCGCGCCAGCCGGGCGGGCTGCCGCGCCGTCGTGCCGGCGGGCCCGTCCTGGTGCCCTCGCCCACGGCGGCGGACAGCACCGGCCGGGGCCGGCACCGCCGCGAGGGCGAGCCGGAGGAACCCGCCGCGATGTCGCCCGGGTCCGCCACCGCGCCCGCGCCGACACAGGATGCGCCGTCGGCCGGCGGGCTGCTGCCCCGCCGGGTGCGGCAGGCCAACCTGGCCCCCCAGCTGCGGGAGCAGGCCGCGCAGCGGGCCAGGGACGCGGCGGAGCAGGACGGCGAGCCCGCCCGGGAGCGCTCGCCCGAGGAGGCCAGGGCCACCTTCGCGTCCTTCCAGCGCGGTTTCACCCGGGGCCGCGGCGACCGTCCGCGCCCCGGCTCGCTGACGGCCGTACCCGACCGGCCGGCTCAGGAGCGGCCCGGCCGTCCGGCGTTCGACCCGGCGATGTTCGACCCCGTGCGGGCCACCGCGCGGCGCGCCCTCGCCCCGGCGCCGCGCCCGGCGGCGCTGCCCCCGGCCCCGGCCGGACCGGCCGCCCTCACCGGCGGCCCGGCAGCTGCTCCACCCGCACGAGCCGTACCCGCAGACCCAGCCCCTCCCGCACGTCGCGCATCCACCGCACCATCCGCACCACCCGCTCCAGCGGAAGGAACTGATTCATGACCAGTACGACGCAGCCGTCCGGGGACCTCAACTGGCTCCTGGACGACCTCGTGGGACGGGTCGCGGCCCTGCGGCACGGCGTGATCCTCTCCAGCGACGGCCTGGCCACCGGTGCCTCCAGCGGCCTCGGGCGCGAGGACGCCGAGCACCTGGCCGCCGTCGCCGCCGGTTTCCACAGCCTGGCCAAGGGCGCCGGCCGGCACTTCCAGGTCGGCGGCGTCCGCCAGACCATGGTCGAGCTGGACGAGGCGTTCCTCTTCATCACCGCGGCCGGCGACGGCAGCTGTCTGGCGGTGCTCAGCGAGGCGGAGGCCGACATCGGCCTCATCGCGTACGAGATGGCGCTGCTGGTCAAGCGGGTCGGCGAGCACCTGGCCGCCGAGCCGCGCACCGCGCCGCCCGGGAGATGACGAAGCGATGACCGAGGGGACGGGGCAGCAGCCCGAGGCCAGCCTGTTCGAGCCGCGACCGGCGGCGGAGCCGCGCTGGTTCGACGACGAGGCGGGCCCGATGGTCCGGCTGTTCTCGATGACCAGGGGACGGGCCAGACCCGCCGAGGAGGGCCTGTTCGACCTGATCTCGATGATCGCGCTCGCCGACCGCGGCGAGCAGGCCGCGGCGGCCGGCGAGCCGGCCCTCGACCCGGAGCACCACACCATCCTCGACTGGTGCCGGCGCGAGCCGCTCACCGTCGCCGAGCTCGGCTCGTACACCGACCTGCCGGTCAGTGTCGTCCGGGTGCTGCTCGGCGACCTGTACGACGCCGAGCTGATCACCGTCACCCGTCCTGTCCCGCTCGCCCAACTGCCGGACGAGCGCCTGCTCCGAGAAGTGATCAATGGACTCCGTGCGCTCTGACCCCCACTCCGCAGCCGGGCGCTGGCCGGGCGGCCCGGCCGTCGCCCTGAAGATCCTCGTCGCCGGGGGCTTCGGCGCGGGCAAGACCACCCTGGTCGGTGCGGTCAGCGAGATCCGCCCGCTGCGGACCGAGGAGCAGCTCAGCGAGCTGGGCCGCCCGTTCGACGACATCTCGGGGGTCGAGGCGAAGCGCACCACCACGGTGGCGATGGACTTCGGCCGGATCGACCTGCGGCCCGGCCTCGCGCTGTACCTGTTCGGCACGCCCGGGCAGGACCGGTTCTGGTTCGTCTGGGACGAGCTGTCGCTGGGCGCGCTGGGTGCGGTGGTGCTCGCGGACACCCGCCGACTCGCCGACTGCTTCCCGTCGGTGGACTTCTTCGAGCAGCGCGGGATCCCCTTCATCGTCGGTGTGAACTGCTTCGAGGGCACCGAGGTCTTCGCCCCCGAGGACGTCCGCGCCGCCCTGGACCTCGACCCGGGTGTGCCGGTGCTGCTCTGCGACGCCCGCCGCCGCGAGGACGGCAAGGAGCTGCTGATCGCACTGGTCGAGCACGCCGCGGCACGCCGGGCGGCGGCGCCCGTACCGTCCGCATGACGGACACCTGAGGCCCGGCAGGTTGCCTTGCCGGGCATCTGCGTGGAAGGCTCTGGGGTGAAGGCCCCGCACGGGAGGACTCCGTGCGGGAGCCCGCCCGGCGCCGCAGCGGTGGCCGGCGCAGAATCCGGGGGGAGGGCAGCGTCATGACCGTTCAGCGGTCCCGTACGGCCGTGCCCACCCCGGTCACCCCGGCGCTGACGATCCGCCGGTACATCGACCTGGCGCTGATCTGCAGCGCCTGCTGTCTGTAGCCTCGCCCCTCCCGCTCCGCCGTACGGCCGAGGTGGCCCGCGCGTCCGCGCACCCTCGGACCATGGCACCGGTCGGCCAACGGATCTGACGGACAGTCAGTTCGGCGTGGCGCCGGTCCGGTTGCGGTCGGGCGTCGGGGCAGACCTGCCCGCCACCCCTATTTCCGGTTCCTGCGGAGACCCCTGTGAAGCTCGCCCGACCCGCCCTCGCCGCCACCGCCCTGCTGGCCGCCACCGCCTGCGGAGGTACCGCCGAGGCAGGTTCCGCCGTGTCCGTCGGCACGCCGGTCACCGTGCAGCTGCGGCTGCCCGATCCCGGCAACGCCGGTGTGCTGGCCGTCGCCAAGAAGGACGGCTCGCTGGACCGCGCGCTCGCCGCCGTGCACGCCCAGGTCGCCTGGACGAGCGCCCCGGGAGGCTTCGCCGAGGCCGCCGAAGCCCTCAACTCCGGTCGCCTGGACGCCGCCGAGGGCACCATCAGCACCGGGATCCGCCCGCTCGCCGGGAAGCCGGCGTTCGAGTTCTTCGGCGCGGCGCAGCCCGACCCGATCGGCGAGGGCATCCTGGTCAAGAACAACTCCGGGATCAGGTCCGTCAAGGAGCTGGCCGGCCGCAAGGTCGCCGTTGACGAGGGCGGTACCGGCGAGTACCTGCTGCTCCAGGCCCTCGCGAAGCACAAGGTCCCGGCCGGGCAGGTCCAGCGCGTGCACCTGAGCCCCGAGGCCACCCGGACCGCGTTCGCCACCGGCGAGGTGGACGCCTGGGCGGCCACCGGTGAGCCGGTCGTCACCGAACTCTCGCACGCCAGCGCCTACCTGGTCAGCAGCGCCTTCGGCGCGGGCTCCGACAACTACCGGCTGTGGGCGGTGCGCACCGAACTCGCCGAGCAGCACCCCGAGGTGGTCCGGGCGCTCTACCAGTACCTGCACGAGGCGGGCGACCGGGCCCGGCAGGATCCGGCCGCCTACCTCAACGTCTTCACCGACACCGGCCCGGACGCCGTGTCCGGCCGGGCGAAGGAGGTGCTGGTGGACGTCGCCCGCGCGGCCGCGCCGGTCGAGCCGATCCAGGAGGCGGACGCCGTACGGCTGGAGAAGGTCGCACAGCTCTTCGCGGCGCAGCAGGTCACCGCCTCGGTGGTCGACGTGCGCTCCCATCTGCTGGACCCGGCCAAGCTCGCCGGGGGCCCGAAGTGACCGGCGCGGCGGCCCCGCGGACGAGCCGCGGGGAGGGCCGGCCGGCCTCGGTGCGGCGCAACGGTCCGTTCATCTGCTTCAATGGGCACATGAACTTCGTCGTGGACAGCAGCCAGGGTCGTTTCGACCTTGAGCCGTTCTGGACGTCCCGGCAGCCGCACCTGTTCGACCAGACGTGTCCGGGCTCGCCCAGCGCGTCCCGGCCCTCCGCCCGCTGAGTCCTCTCGGCCCCGGACACGGCCCTGGTCGACGCGCAGACGACACCCACCGTCAGTCACGCGCGAAAGTAGCGGCACCATGTCTTCCTCCTCCACCGCCACCCTGTCCGTCCCCTCCGCGACCCCGCACCTGCGCGCCGTCCGCGCGGTGCTCCCGACGCCCGCCGAGCGCCGCCATCCGGGCGCCGCGCTGCCCTACCCGGCGCCGCAGCCGCCCGCCGTCGTCCCGTTCCCGGGCACTGTCCCGCCGCCGGCCGTCCCGCCGCAGGCCCTGCTGACCGCGCTGCCCGAGGGTGCGACGGTCGTCGCGGCGCTCCCGCACTCCGCCCTGCCGCAGGGTCTGCTGGCCCAGTACGGCGTGCAGTTCGGCGCGCCGGGCAGCCACCCGATGGTCGGCTACCTGGTGCTCGTCCCGGCGGAGGCCGCAGCGGCCGTCGCCGCCGCCGCGCCGCAGGCGGCGACCCCGCCCCCGGTGGCCGAGCAGCGCCCGGCCGGGCCCGCCGGTCGCGGCATCACCGTCGACGTGGAGCGTCGCAACGCCTACGTGGACGGCAAGTTGCTCGACCTGACGTACCTGGAGTTCGAGCTCCTGGCGCACCTGACCGACCACCCGCAGCGGGTGCACACCCGCGACCACCTGGTCTCCGCCGTCTGGGGCTACGGCCACGTCGGTGACGGCCGCACGGTGGACGTGCACGTGGCCCGGCTGCGCCGCAAGCTGGGCGCGGGCTACCGCGACAGCATCGTGACGGTCCGTCGGGTCGGCTACAAGTACACGCCGGTCGCCCAGGGTTGAGCCGTACCTGGTAGGCCTTGGCAGGACCGGGCGAGCCGGCTGACCCACGGGTCAGCCGGCTCGCTGCTCCGGTGGCAGCAGCAGGACGGCGAGGGCGGCGGCGCAGGTCCGGGCGTGGCCGAGGAACCACTCCAGCCGGTCGTCGGTCAGGCGCTCCGGCGTGGACCGGACGGCCAGGGCGAACCGGGCCTGACCGGCATGGTCGAGCACCGGCACGGCCACCGTGCGCACCCCGGCGGCCGACTCGCCGTCGTTGAGCGCGTGACCGGCCGCCCGGACGTGCTCCAACTCGGCGAGCAGCAGGGCCGGTTCGGTGATCGTCCGGTCGGTGAAGGGCTCCAGCGGGCCGAGGGCCGGGGCGTCCGGCTCGCCCGGGCGCGGCCAGGCGAGCAGCACCTTGCCGAGGGCCGTGGAGTGCAGCGGGCGGCGCAGCCCGAGGCCCGTGTCGGGCCGGACCGAGGCGCCGACCAGGATCACCGCGTGCGGGCCGCTGCGGATCGCCAGGTCGGCGGTCGCGCCGGTGCGCCGCGAGAGCAGGTCCAGCTCCGGCCCGGCCAGGTGCAGGCCCCGCCGGTGGAAGGTGAGTTGGCCCAGCTCCGCGACGGCGGGGCCGAGCCGGTAGCGGGTGGTCTGCTCGTCCTGGTCGAGGAAGCCGGTGCTGACGAGCGTGCGGGCGAGCCGGTGTGCGGTGGAGACCGACAGGCCGGTGCGGCGGGCCAGGTCGGAGACGCTGAGATCCGGGCCGTTGTCATGGAAACAGTGCAGCAGCCCGAGGGCCCGCTGGACGGCCTGCGCACCGGCGGGCGGACTCTGGACGGTGGCCGCCTCGGCCATGGGACCTCGCGTTCTGTGCCGGTCTCCCTTGTGGCAGGCCGGAGTTGATGGGCAGTGGGGCTGACGGTCCCAGACTATGGCAGCGGGCACTGCGGAATTGTTGCGCCGGTATTGCAATGACATGGCTTTCATGAACAAGTGGTCCCACCATATGGAAAAGCTTGCTTCGCGCTCGTCCGGCATGGAACGCTCAGGGCACCGCACCGGACCAACCGGTGCACCACCCCGACCGCGTCCGAGGACGGCACCCGGGGATGACGCCCGAGCAGGAGGGAGCAGCGCCGTGACGACCCACCGGTGCCCCGCCCTCCCCGCCGCCCGCGTCCGCCGTACCTGTTGTCTCTGACGCACCGTCGGTACAGCAGTAGTCCCGTCACCCGCACCGCCGCCGCCATCCCCGGCGCCCGTGCACCCCCCTTCATTCGAGGAAGGCGCCACCGTGCCCAGCCACGCCCCGGACACCCTCTGGTTCACCCGCTGCCCCGTCCCCACCGCCACCGGCATCGCCGCCGACCAGGGCTGGCTGGCCGAGGAGTTCGCCGCCGACGGCATCACGGTCCGCTCCCTCCAGGACGCCCCGCCGGAGGTCGCCGCCGACCACCACTTCACCCACGCGCTCACCGGCCTGTTCCGCGAGGGCGGCAACGTCCCCGCCCTGTGGGCCCGTTCGCGCGGCGAGGCGACCAGGCTGATCGGCCTCACCTGGATCGAGGAGCGCCAGGTCGTCCTGGTCCGGGCCGGCAGCGGGATCACCGGGCCGGAGGGGCTGCGCGGCCTGCGCCTCGCCGTCCCACGTCATGGAATCGGCATCGACTTCTGGCGCGCGATGGCGCTGGCCGGTTTCTCCGGCGCCCTCTCACTCGCCGGCCTGACCCTCGCCGACGCCGACCTGGTGGACGTCCCCGCGACCGAGCGGGCCGGCCAGTGGGCCGCCGAACTCGCCGCCCTGCGGGCCGGCACGGTGGACGCCGTGTACGTCAAGGGCGCGCTCGCCGTCGAGGCGGCCCGCCGC
>FTKL01000207.1_pt2 | contig 17480 bp, 12 predicted proteins | sample 2434061 | NCBI WGS metagenome assembly FTKL01 (sample SAMEA3914816, study PRJEB12502) | metagenome | biome: forest; material: soil | place: USA | collected 2011-09-16 | depth 0.3 m
CGGCCTCGGCGACGGCCGGTCGGCGCTGCTGCTCCCGGCCGCCCTGGTGGCCGGACTGCTCTGCGCCCGGCTGCTGCTGCGCCGCTGCGTCCGGCGCTTCGACGGGATCACCGGCGACGTGCTTGGCGCGATGGCGGAGACCGCCGCGACGGGCTGCCTGGTCGCCCTGGCCCTGGCGGGATAGCCCTGTCCGGCGGATGATCGGCCCGGGTGCGGGCCCGCCGGGTGCCAACCGGTGCGGGGTCCGTCGCGCCCGGCCCCGAGGACGAAGGAGTCCCGTGAACCTCGAACCCTGGCTGCCCGGCCGTGAGCAGTACGACGCGCTGCGGTCGTTCGTGACGGCCCGCCAGCGGGAGCTGGGGCGCGAGCAGCGGCGGACCGGCGCCGGGCCGGAGGCGCGTTGGCTGGCCGCGTCCTGGCTCCGTACGGCGTGGAAGTACACCAACCTGATCAACTTCGCGACGGAGCACGGGCAGAGCTACGAGGCCGCCCGGGCCTGGGCCGTGATGGCCGATCTGCTGATCCCGTGGGCGCAGAGCCCGCAGCTGCCGGAGGCGCTGCGCGGGATAACCGTCGCCGCCTCCCGGGCCCCGCTCAACCCGTGGGAGCCGTCGGCCCGGTAGGCGGCGGGGGTGTTGGCCACGCGTCAGCCCGGCCCCGCGACGGCGCTGCGACGGCCCTGCGGCCGGGGCGGTGACCGGCTGGAGCTGGTACCGGGGGCGGCGTGATCCCAGCATGCGGACTACCATGCGGGGAGCACCGTAGCTCTGCATCGCCGCAGGCTCCGCCCGGCCGCTCTTCGCCGAGGAGCCGGGACCTCTGGTGTGCGCGGTCGCCGGAGGCGGCGCGCGCGCCAGGGGTCCCGGACCCGGAGCGGGCGGGACCGGCCTGCCCGGCGACACGGGGGTACGCCGGTGCGGCAGCACCGCCGCACCCGGCCGTGGACCGCAAAAGAACAGGACGCGAATACGTGACTGCATTGTCTGTGAGCACCTCCTCCGCCGCCTCGCTGCGCGCGGACGCCCTGGTGGTCGGTGTGGCGAAGGGCCCGAAGGGCGTCGTCGTGGCCCCCGGTGCCGAGGCCGTGGCCGAGGCGTTCGAGGGCAAGCTGGCCGAGGTCCTCACCGCCCTGGGCGCGACCGGCGGCGAGGGCGAGGCCGTGAAGGTCCCCTCCCCCGCGGGCCTGAAGGCGCCGGTCGTCCTCGCGGTCGGCCTCGGCGACGCCGAGGAGGGCTACTCCGAGGAGGCGCTGCGCCGCGCCGCCGGTGTCGCCGCCCGGACGCTGGCCGGCACCAAGAAGGTCGCGCTGGCGCTGCCCGCCGAGTCGGCCGAGGACGCCGGCGCGGTCGCGCTGGGCGCCCTGCTCGGCGCGTACTCGTACGGCGCGTACAAGAGCAACGGCGCCGGCAAGGAGCCGGTCGGCGAGTTCGTCGTGCTGACCACCCGTAAGGGCAGCAAGGACACGAAGGCGGCGGTCGAGCACGCGACCGCCGTGGGCGAGGAGATGAACCGCGCCCGCGACCTCGTCAACACCCCGCCGAACGACCTCAACCCGAAGATCTTCGCGTCGATCGTCCAGGCGGCCGGCAAGGAGCACGGCCTCAAGGTCGAGGTGCTGGACGAGAAGGCGCTCGCCAAGGGCGGCTTCGGCGGCATCCTCGGCGTCGGCGTCGGCTCGGAGAACCCGCCGCGACTGGTGAAGGTGGCCTACACCCACCCGAAGGCGAAGGCGACGCTCGCCTTCGTCGGCAAGGGCATCACGTACGACTCGGGCGGCATCTCGCTGAAGCCGGCCGGCCACAACGAGACCATGAAGTGCGACATGGCGGGTGCCGCCGCGGTCTTCGCCGCCGTGGTCGCCGCCAAGCGCCTGGGCCTGGCCGTCAACGTCACCGGCTGGCTGGCGCTGGCCGAGAACATGCCGTCCGGCTCGGCCACCCGCCCCGGTGACGTGCTGAGGATGTACGGCGGCAAGACCGTCGAGGTGCTGAACACCGACGCCGAGGGCCGCCTGGTGCTGGCCGACGCGATCGTGCGGGCCGGCGAGGAGAACCCGGACGTCATCGTCGACGTGGCGACGCTGACCGGCGCGATGGTGCTGGCGCTGGGCAACCGCACCTTCGGTGTGATGTCCAACAGCGACGAGCTGCGCGGGACGCTGCACGCGACGGCGCAGGAGGCCGGCGAGCCGTCCTGGCCGATGCCGCTGCCCGCCGACCTGCGCAAGGGCATGACCGAGTCGACCATCGCCGACCTGGCCAACATGGGCGAGCGGATGGGCGGCGGCCTGGTGGCCGGGCTGTTCCTGAAGGAGTTCGTCGCCGAGGGCACCGACTGGGCGCACCTCGACATCGCCGGCCCGGCCTTCCACGAGGGTGCGCCGTTCGGCTACACCCCCAAGGGCGGCACCGCGAGCGGCGTGCGTACGCTCGTCCGCTTCGCCGAGCAGACGGCCGCGGGCGCGCCCGGCACCCCGGGGGCCAAGGCCTGACCCCCGCACGACCGGCCCTCGGGCCGGCCCGGCCCGGCGCCCCTCAACAGGCGCCGGGCCTTTTTCATTCCATTTTCCTGTTACCTCGCGGTAATAAGCCGGACCGACCGCCGCACGCCTGTTCGCTGCGGGCGAAACTTTGTTCCACAGAGTGGAACTCCCCCGCCCCACGGCCCCTCCGAGCGCCGCTCACCCTTGCGGGAACACCGCTGTGAGCTGCGGCGATACCCTGACGTACGGGACTTTCACCCCCCTGCGACCAGCCGCTCACGCACCCCCGGGGCGGGCCGGGACATCAGCCGCCGCGAACAAGTGCGAAGATGTATTTCCGGCATGACTGGGCGCCTTACAAGGGCATCCCGACCCACCGGACCGCGACCGGCCCGGCGATCCGCACCCCTTTGCATGGAGGACGTGACGTGGCGAACGACGCCAGCACCGTTTTCGACGTTGTCATTCTCGGAGGCGGAAGCGGCGGTTACGCCGCGGCGCTCCGCGCCGCTCAGCTCGGCCTGAGTGTGGCCCTGATCGAGAAGGGCGAGCTGGGCGGCACCTGCCTGCACCGCGGTTGCATCCCGACCAAGGCTCTCCTGCACGCGGCCGAGGTCGCGGACGAGACCCGCGAGGCCGCCGAGTTCGGCGTCCTGGCCACATTCCAGGGCATCGACATCAAGGGCGTCCACAAGTACAAGGACGACGTCGTCGCCGGCCTGTACAAGGGCCTGCAGGGCCTGGTCGCCTCCCGCAAGGTGCACTACATCACCGGCGAGGGCAAGCTCTCCTCGCAGACCTCGGTGGATGTCAACGGCCAGCGCATCGAGGGCCGCCACATCCTGCTCGCGACCGGCTCCGTGCCGAAGTCGCTGCCGGGCCTGAACATCGACGGCGACCGGGTCATCTCCTCGGACCACGCGCTCAAGCTCGACCGCATCCCGAAGTCGGCCGTGATCCTCGGCGGCGGCGTCATCGGCGTCGAGTTCGCGTCGGTCTGGAAGTCCTTCGGCGTGGACGTCACCATCGTGGAGGCCCTGCCGCACCTGGCCCCGCTGGAGGACGAGAACTCCTCCAAGCTGCTGGAGCGCGCCTTCCGCAAGCGCGGCATCAAGTTCGAGCTCAAGGCCCGCTTCTCCGGCGTCGAGTACACCGCCGACGGCGTGCGCGTCTCGACCGAGAACGGCAAGCAGATCGACGCCGACCTGCTGCTCGTCGCCATCGGCCGCGGCCCGGTCTCGGCCGGCCTCGGCTACGAGGAGAACGGCGTCGCGACGGACCGCGGCTACGTCCTCGTCGACGAGTACATGCGCACCAACGTGCCCACCATCTCGGCCGTCGGCGACCTCGTCCCGACCCTCCAGCTGGCCCACGTCGGCTTCGCCGAGGGCATCCTGGTCGCCGAGCGGCTGGCCGGCCTCAAGGCCGTGCCGATCGACTACGACGGCGTGCCGCGCGTGACCTACTGCAACCCCGAGGTCGCGTCGGTGGGCATCACCGAGGCCAAGGCCGTCGAGCTGTACGGCAAGGACAAGGTCGTCACGCTCAAGTACAACCTGGCCGGCAACGGCAAGAGCAAGATCCTGAAGACCGCCGGCGAGATCAAGCTCGTCCAGGTCAAGGACGGCGCCGTGGTGGGTGTCCACATGGTCGGTGCCCGCATGGGTGAGCAGGTCGGCGAGGCTCAGCTGATCTACAACTGGGAGGCCCTGCCCTCCGAGGTCGCGCAGCTCATCCACGCGCACCCGTCGCAGTCCGAGGCCCTCGGCGAGGCGCACCTGGCGCTGGCCGGCAAGCCGCTGCACGCGCACGACTGATCGCGCCCCTCTCCACTTCCCCCTTCCCGTACGCAAGACTTGATAGGAGTCGCTGAAACCATGGCGGTCTCAGTAACACTGCCCGCGCTGGGCGAGAGCGTTTCCGAGGGCACTGTCACCCGCTGGCTCAAGGCCGAGGGTGAGCGCGTCGAGGTCGACGAGCCGCTGCTCGAGGTCTCGACCGACAAGGTCGACACCGAGATCCCCTCGCCGGTCTCCGGCATCCTCGCCTCCATCAAGGTCGCCGAGGACGAGACGGTCGAGGTCGGCACCGAGCTGGCCGTCATCGACGACGGCTCGGGCGCTCCGGCCCCCGTCGCCGCCCCGGTCGCCGAGGCCGCCCCGGCCGCCCCGGCCCCGGTCGTCGAGGCTGCTCCGGTCGCCGCTCCGGCCCCCGTGGCCGAGGCTCCGGCCGCCCCCGCCGCCGCTCCGGCCGGCGACGCCACCCCGGTGCTGCTCCCCGCCCTGGGCGAGTCCGTCACCGAGGGCACCGTCACCCGCTGGCTGAAGGCCGAGGGTGACACGGTCGAGATCGACGAGCCGCTGCTCGAGGTCTCCACCGACAAGGTCGACACCGAGATCCCGTCGCCGGTCGCCGGTGTCCTGGTGAAGATCCTGGTCGGTGAGGACGAGGCCGCCGAGGTCGGCGCCCAGCTCGCGCTGATCGGTGTCGCCGGCGCGGTCGCCGCCGCCCCGGCTCCGGTCGCCGCCCCGGCCCCCGTCGCGGCTCCGGCCCCGGTTGCCGCGCCGGCCCCCGTCGCCGCGCCCGCCCCGGTCGCTGCCCCGGCTCCCGCCCCGGTCGCCGCCACCCCCGCCCCGGTTGCGGCTCCGGCCGCTCCGGCTCCGGTCGCCGCGCCCGTCGCCGCCCCGGCCGCACCCGCTGCCGACAGCTCGGACGCGTACGTCACCCCGCTGGTGCGCAAGCTCGCCGCCGAGCAGGGTGTCGCCCTCGGCGCCGTCACCGGCACCGGTGTCGGCGGCCGTATCCGCAAGCAGGACGTCATCGCCGCCGCCGAGGCCGCGAAGGCCGCCGCCGCCGCGCCGGTCGCTGCGGCGCCCGCCGCCAAGGCCCCGGCCGCCGCCGCCGCGGTCTCCCCGCTGCGTGGCACCACGGTCAAGATGTCCCGTCTGCGTTCGGTGATCGCCAAGCGCATGGTGGAGTCCCTCCAGGTCTCCGCCCAGCTGACCACCGTGGTCGAGGTGGACATCACCAACATCATGCGGCTGCGCAACAAGGCGAAGGCCGGCTTCGAGGCCCGCGAGGGCGTCAAGCTGTCCCCGATGCCGTTCTTCGTGAAGGCCGCCACCGAGGCGCTCAAGGCCCACCCGGTCGTGAACTCCCAGGTCAACGAGGCCGAGGGCACCATCACCTACCACGGCGCCGAGCACGTCGGCATCGCGGTGGACACCGAGCGCGGCCTGCTGGTCCCGGTCATCCACGACGCGGGCGACCTCAACATCGCCGGCATCGCCAAGAAGACCGCCGACCTCGCGGCCCGTACCCGGGACAACAAGGTCACCCCGGACGAGCTGGGCGGTGGCACCTTCACCATCACCAACACCGGCTCGCGCGGTGCGCTCTTCGACACCCCGATCATCAACCAGCCGCAGGTGGCGATCCTGGGCATCGGCGCAGCCGTCAAGCGCCCGGTGGTCATCAACCACCCGGACCTGGGCGAGACGATCGCCGTCCGCGACATGGTCTACCTGGCCCTGTCGTACGACCACCGGATCGTGGACGGCGCCGACGCCGCCCGCTACCTCGGTGCCGTGAAGGCCCGTCTGGAAGAGGGCGCGTTCGAGGGCGACCTCGGCCTGTAAGCCCGTCAGCCGGGGCACCGCACCACCGGAACCCCTGCTGCCGCAACCCCCGCTTCGTCCTCGGACGGAGCGGGGGTTGCGCGTTTCACGCCCCCTTCGCATGCGTTTGCGCGAGTGAACAGGGATGCTGGAGCAGTGATGTACGAGACGGACTTCTGGCAGATCATCGACGAGACCCGGGCCGCCGCCGAAGGCGACCCGGACGAACAGGCCGATCGGCTGGTGGAACGGCTCACGCAGCTGACGCCGGACGACGTCATCGACTTCGCCCGGCTGTTCGAGACCCGCTTCCAGCGCGCGTACTGGACGGACCTCTGGGGAGCGGCGTACCTGCTGCTGGACGGCGCCTCCGAGGACGCCTTCGACTACTTCCGCTGCTGGCTGATCGGCCAGGGCCGCGAGGTCTTCGAGGGCGCGCTGGCCGAGCCCGACGACCTCGCCGACCTGGTGCCCGACTTCGACGAGGAGGAGGACGGCGACGCCGAGGACATCGGCTACGCCGCCGACGAGGCCTACGAGCAGCTCACCGGCCTGCCGCTGCCCGACCTCGGTCTGGAGCAGCCGGCCGGCCCCGAGGGCGCGCCGCTGGACTTCGCGGACGCCGGGGCGATGGCGAAACGGTTCCCCCGGCTGTGGGAGCGCTACGGCGACTGAGGCCGGCCGGCAGGTGGCGGGGCTCCCCGCGGACGGCGCGGGTCAGGCTCCGCTGCCGGCCGCGGTGGAGTCCTGCTTGATGCCCAGCAGGATCTGGTTCAGCGCCGCCTGGCCGGGCGCCCGCGGGTCCTCGTCGACGCCGCCGTTGAAGGCCACGTAGCCGCCGCGCTCCGCCGGGACGGCGGCCAGCAGCACATAGCCGCTGAGCCCGTCCTTCGTCGTGACGTGCCAGCGCACCGCGTAGCCGCTCACCCCCGCCACCACGACCGGGGCGGAGCCCGCGTCGGTGTGCGAGGTGAGGCCGGAGAAGATCGCCTGCGCGTAGAGCGGCATCGCCGCCTCGGCGGCCGCCCTGGCCGACGCGCCCTGGATCGCGTCCGCCTTGACCGCGAACTGGCCGCGCACGCAGTTGCCGCCGCCCGGGCAGGTGTACGGACCGCTGGTCAGGAAGACCGTCGCGGAACTGCCGGGGGTGTTCTCCGTCCAGCCGGCCAGTACCGGGACGGTGATGGCGTGCTGCTCGTCGGGGACGGTGCCGGTGACGGCCGTGTCCGGGCTGACGCGCGGGGAGGGCGTGGGGCTCGGCCGACGGGTCGGCGGAGCCGTCGGGCTCTCGTCCCCGGGGAGGGTGGGGACGGTCGGCACGGTGATCGTCGGCATCGTGATGGTCGGGACGGCGAGCGTCGGAAACGGCTTCGGGGAGGGGCCGTCCCCGCTGTTCAACGCCACCCCGGCGGCGATCCCGCCGATCGCCAGCACGGCCACCACGACACCGATGACCAGCGCGTTGCCCTTGCGGCGCGGAGCCGGCGGGTAGCCCGCGACGGGCGGGTAGCCGGGCGGATAGCCGGGCGGCCCCTGCTGGCCCGGGTAGCCGGACGGGTACCCGTAGCCGGGCGCGGGCTGGGCGGCGGGCTGGGGCGGGTAGCCGTAGCCGGGCTGCAGCACGGCGGCCTGCGGTGCGACCGGTGCGGTCGGCGCGGCCGGCTGTGCTGCGGCGGCCTGCCAGGCCTGGGTCGGAGCATCGGCGATCTGCTCGCCGGTGGGCGGCCGGTCGGCCGGCGCGGCGGGGCGTACCTCGCTGGTCCAGGCGTTGCCGTCCCACCAGCGCTCTTGGGCGGCCGTACCGTCCGGTCCGGCGCCGGGTGCGGGATACCAGCCAGGGGGCGTCGAGTTGCTCACCGCGTTAAGGTACCCGGCCCGGGCGGGTCGCAGACAGGGCCGACCTGTGACAATCCGGCACCTGTTGTCACGGTTCGGCCACCGGCCGGGGCGTCGGGGGCTGCTGACGCGGCGCCGGGTGACCTCCGGGCGACACTTCGGGCGGCCAGGTCGACCGGGTTCGTCAGCCGGCTTCGTCGGCCGGGTTCGTCAGCCGGCTTCGTCAGACGTCGAGCCGGCGGGCCATCCAGACGTCGTCCACGTAGCGGCCGTCCAGCAGGAACTCCTCCGCCAGCAGACCCTCCGTCAGGAAGCCGCAGCGTTCGTAGAGCCGGCGGGCCGGTGCGTTGTGGCCGAGCACGCGCAGGCTGATCCGGCGGGCGCCGGCGGCCCGGGCCGCCTCGCAGGCCGCCTCGACCAGGGCGCGGCCGATGCCCCGGCCGCGTACCGAGCCGTCGACGGCGAGGCCCTGGATCTGCCGGACGTGGCGGTTGCTGGCCAGCGGGGTCGGCGGGACCTGGCGGATGTAGCCGACGACCCGGCCGTCCAGCAGAGCGAGCAGGAACTGCTCGGGCGGGTGCCGCTCGTCGAAGACGGCCGCGCCCTCGGCGGGCCGGGGAGCGACGTCGCTCAGCCACGACCACGCGGCACGGTTGAGGTCGGAGAGCTCCTTCTCGTCCTCCGGCCGGGCTGCTCGGATGATCAGATCGTCGTCTCGCATGGGCGACATGCTAACCACCCGGGTCCGCCGGTTGAAGGCGTCGGAGCTGCGAGGATGGCGGCATGCGTATCGCTGTCACCGGTTCCACGGGATTCATCGGCTCCGCCCTGGTCGGCTCGCTGCTGGCCGACGGGCACGAGGTGGTACGGCTGGTCCGCCACCGGTCGCGCACCGGCCGCCAGGCCGACGGTACGACCGCGATCGGCTGGAACCCGCTGCTGCTGCAGATCGACCGGGCCGGCCTGGCCGGCGTCGAGGCCGTGGTGCACCTGGCCGGCGCCGGGGTCGGCGACCACCGCTGGTCCGAGGCCTACAAGCGGGAGATCCGGGAGAGCCGGGTGCTCGGCACCGAGACGCTGGCCGCCGCCCTCGCGGAGGCGAAGGAGCCGCCCCGGGTGCTGGTCAGCGCCTCGGCCGTCGGCTACTACGGGCAGACCGGCGACCGGGTGATCGACGAGGACTGCCCCGCCGGGGACGACTTCCTGGCAGAGGTCTGCGTGGAGTGGGAGGCCGCCGCGCGGCCCGCCGCCGACGCCGGGGTGCGGGTCGTGCACCCCCGCACCGGCCTGGTGCTGTCGACGGCGGGCGGCGCCGGGGCGCGGCTGTTCCCGCTGTTCAGGCTCGGTCTGGGCGGTCGGCTGGGGTCGGGCGCGCAGTACTGGAGCTACATCTCGCTGGCCGACGAGATCGCGGCGCTGCGCTTCCTCATCGACCACCCCGACATCGCCGGGCCGGTGAACCTGACCGCCCCCGTACCGGTGACCAACCGCGAGCTGACGGCGTCGCTCGGGCACGCCCTCGGGCGGCCGACGCCGTTCCCGGTGCCGGAGGCGGCGTTGAAGGCGGTGCTGGGCGAGTTCGCGGTCGAGGTGACCGGCAGCCACCGGGTCGTGCCCGGGCGGCTGCTGGAGGCCGGGTTCCGGTTCCGGCACCCCGACGTCGACTCGGCGGTACGGGCCGCTCTCTAGGCCCTGTCGGCCGCGCCCCCTGCCCCCACCGGCCGCCGGCCCGGCGACGGCGCCCGCAGGGGCTGCACGGCCCCGTACGCCCCTCCCGGGCCGGGGCGCGGCCGCCGGGGGCAGGGGGCGCACAGGAGCATGCGAGAGGCGCGCTGCACGCCCCCGGTGACCGTGCGCGCCCGCCGGCCCGCCATCCGGGCGGCCCGGCGCACACTGCGTGACCGTGCCCCCGAGCGTGCCACCGAATCGCTCCCCGGTGCCGGATCCGGCCCGACCGGCCCGTCTGATCTCCACATTGACGGGGCATCACATGGTCGGACCGTGTCCCGGCACCCCGCTGCCTGCGTCGGCCGAAGCCCCGGGACCAGGGAGGGAGCACGCCAGTGCCCGCATACGACTTCACCCGCCGTACCCGGCGCCAGTCCGATCCCGACGTCGTGGTGGTGGGCGCCGGCCTGGCAGGCCTGGCCGCCGCCCGCGCGCTGACCGGCCGGGGCCTGACCGTCCACGTCCTGGAGACGACCGACCGGATCGGCGGCCGGATGGCCACCCGCGAGCTGGACGGCTTCCGGCTCGACCAGGGCAGCCATCTGCTCAACACCGCCCACCCCGAACTGCGCCGCCGCCTCGACCTGGACCGCCTGGACCTCCAGGCGCTGGTGCCCGGCGTGCTCGTGCACACCGCCGGACGCCGCCACCGGGCCGGCGACCCGCAGCCGGCCGGCGCCCGGCCGAGCACGGCACGGCAGGCCGCCGGCCGGCCGGCCACGGGTTGGCAGGCCGGCTCGCGCGCCCCGCTCGGCGGCCCGCTGGACCGGGCCCGGCTCGGCGCCTGGCTGAACCGGCTGGCCACCACCCCCGCCGGACGGCTGCTGGCCCGCCCCGAAACCACCACCGCCCGCGCGCTGGCCGAGCGCGGCCTGCCCGCCCGCACCGCCGACGGCATCCTGCGGCCGCTGCTCAGCGCCCTGCTCAGCGACCCCGCCCTGGGCACCAGCAGCCGGGTCGCCGACCTGGTGCTGCGCTCGTACGCGCGCGGGCGCCTCTGCCTGCCCTCCGGCGGCATCACCGCCGTGCCCGCGCAGCTGGCGGCCGGCCTGCCGACGGGGACGGTCCGGCTCGGGGTACGGGTCACCTCGATCGCGGCGGACGGCGTGGAGACGGCCGGCCACGGCCGGATCGGCGCCCAGGCGGTGGTCGTCGCCACCGACGCGCCGTCCGCCGCGGAGCTGCTGCCCGGGCTGCGGCTGCCCGGGTTCCACCCCGTCACGACGTACTACCACGCGGCCGACCGCACGCCGATCGGCGAGCCCGTGCTGCTGCTGGACGGCGACCGGCCCGCCGGGGCCCCGCCGCTGGTCTCGCACTCGCTGGTGCTCAGCGAGCTCCACCCCTCGTACGCCCCCGCCGGACAGGCGCTGATCGCCACCACCGTGCTGGGGCGCCGCAGCTTCGACTCGGGCGGCCCGGCCGGGCTCGAACCGGCCGTCCGGGCGCGGCTCGCGGAGCTGTACGGGACGGCGACCACGGGGTGGGAGTTCCTGAGCGTGCGCCACGTACCGGACGCCGTGCCCGCGATGCCGCCGCCGCACAACTTCCGGCGTCCGGTGCGGGTGCTCGCGGGGCTGTACGTGTGCGGCGACCACCGGGACACCAGCAGCGTGCAGGGCGCCCTGGTCTCCGGCCGCCGGGCGGCGCAGGCCGTGCTGCGGGACCTCGGGCTGCCGGCGACGGGGCTGGAGGAGGAGGCCGCGGCGTAACGGCGGACCGGGGGCGAGGCGGTCACCGGGACGGGGGCGGGACGGCGCGGCGGGCAGGTGCAGGCCGAGAGCTGGTGAGCCGGAGCCGGGCCCGCCGGTCGGCGGGCCCGGCACATTCCGGCTCACCCCTCGTCAGATCACCCCCGCCTGCCGGGCCGCGTCCTCGAAGGCCCTGGCGACCGGGCTGCCCCGGTACGGGGTGAGGCGGCGGTGGAAGTCCCGGACGTATTCGAGAGTCCGGGCGGAGCGCATCTCACCGGCCGCGCGCAGGGCGTCGGTGGCCATCGTGCAGGCCTCGTCCAGGTCGCCCATCCCGAGCCGGGCGGTGGCCAGCACCATCCGGCAGAAGATCCGGCTGCGGGCGTACGCGGGCGAGCGCAGCCGCAGCGACTTCTCGGCGTGCTGGGCGGCCGGCCGCCACTGCTGGAGGTCGCGGTAGCAGTGCGCGAACTCGTCGGCGAGCTGGGCCTCGTCGAAGAAGCGGGCCCAGGCCGGCAGTTCGTCGCCCGGACGGGCGGCGGCGAGGGCCCGCTCGGAGCGCACCAGCGCCGTCGTACAGGCCCGGACGTCCCCGAGCAGGCCGTGGCCGCGCGCCTCGGCCGCCTGGAGCAGCGACTGGACGGCGGCCGGCGCGGAGGTGCCCACGCCCTGTTGGGCGACCCGCGCCAGCTGCACCGCCTCCCGGCCGTGCCCGAGGTGGACGGCCTGCTGGCTCATCGTCACCAGGATGTACCCGCCGAGCGCGCGGTCCCCCGCCGCCTGGGAGAGCCGCAGCGCCTGAACGAAGTACCGCTGGGCCAGGCCGTGGGCGGCGATGTCGAAGGACGTCCAGCCGGCCAGCCGGGTCAGGTCGGCGACCGCCGCGAACAGGGCCCGGCCGATCTGCTCGCCGTAGCGGCCGCGCAGCATCGGCTCGGCCTCGCTCTCCAGGTAGCGCACCAGGGCCTGCCGGGCGTGGCCGCCGCCGTAGGCCTGGTCGAGGGCGCGGAAGAGGTCGCCGACGGCGCGGACGGCCGCGATGTCGCCGCGCCCGACCCGCAGCACCGGGCGCTGCTCGCCCGCCGGGTCGGCGGACGGCGGCTCGGCCGCGGCGGACGCACGGCGGCTCTGCAGCGGTACCCGGCCGAGGCCCGCGGGCGCCGCCTTGCCGCGCTCCGCCGGACGGGCGGCGGCGGCGCCCGGCGGCCCGCTCCGGGCCGGCGCGCCGCCGCCGGAGGCCGTGGCCGGCTCGCGGCCGCCCGGCGGCTGGCCGTCCCTGGCGACCCGCTCGTCGGTGCGGCCGATCAGCCAGTCCCGGCTGGGGACGACCAGCCCGGCCGGGGTGAAGGCGATCCGGCGCAGCTCGGACTGCGGGCCGCTGTCCTTGCGCCACATGCTCGCGACGATGTCCACCGCCTCCAGCGGCGTCTCGGCGAACTCCAGGCCGGCGTAGACCGGGGCGCAGGCGTCGAGCCCGAGGTCCTGGGCGGTGAGCCGGCGGCCGAGGCGGCGGGTGAAGACCTCGGCGATCAGCGCCGGGGTGGCTCCGCGCGGCTGCTGGCCGCGCAGCCACCGGGTCACCGAGGTCTTGTCGTAGCGCAGGTCGAGGCCGTGCTCCAGGCCCAGTTGGTCGACCCGGCGGGCCAGCCCGGCGTGCGAGAAGCCGGCCTCGTCGATCAGCACGGCCAGCCGGCCGTTCTGCGGGCCGGTGACGGGGCCGGTGGCGGGGGCGGGCGCGGGTGGCCCCTGCTCGTGCCGGTCGGCGGTGGCCTGCGCCGGGAGCAGCGGGTCGGCGGGGCGGGCACCGGCGGGCTCGGCGGGGTGGTCGGGCAGGGTGGCGGAGGCGGACGGGAGGGCCCGCCCGTCCGGCCCTTCGTGCGGGTCGAGCGGGTCGAGCGGTCCGTACGCCGGGCTGTCTGTTGCAGGCCGTTGGGGCATAGTCAGTCAACACCTCTCGAGCGCCGCTCCGGCACAATCCAGTCCCCCGGTGCCAGGGCGGCGCCCCCTGTCGGGAATCGGCGTGAATGTAGCGAGCATTCGGGCGCTATGTGTGGTTCTGGCCGTGCAATCCTCCGAACGGGTGAAGCAACAGCGTCCGTTGTGTTGAAGCCCGAGCGGCCGGTGTTTGCGCTCCGGGCGCCTCCGGCCCGCGCCTGGCCGGCGAGTGCCCCATAGGGCGGACCGCCATATCTCCGGCGGACACTGTGGCGCCGGGGGACATAGGAGTCGGGCCCGCGAATTCCTACCGTTCTGGGCCATGGACACCACTTCGGACCGGCCCCCCGCAGGGGCCCTCAGCGGCCGGACCGCCCTGGTCACCGGCGCCGCCTCGGGAATCGGCCGGGCGTGCGCCGAGGCCCTCGCGGAGGCCGGCGCCCGGGTCTACGTCGTCGACCTGGCCGCCGGGCCGGCCAAGGAGCTCGCGGAGCGCATCAACGGCGTGGCGTACGTCGCGGACCTCGCCGATCCGGCCGCGGTGGACGCCCTGCCGGACGACGCCGACATCGTGGTCAACAACGCCGGCCTCCAGCACGTCGCCCCCGTACACGAGTTCCCTCCCGAGCGGTTCGCCCTGATCCAGCGGGTCATGGTCGAGGCCCCGTTCCGGATCCTGCGCCGCACGCTCCCCCACATGTACGCGCAGGGCTGGGGACGGGTCGTCAACATCTCCTCCGTGCACGGGTTGCGGGCCAGCGCCTTCAAGTCCGCGTACGTCACGGCCAAGCACGGACTGGAGGGCCTGAGCAAGACCGTGGCGCTGGAGGGCGCCCCGTACGGGGTCACCAGCAACTGCGTGAACCCCGGCTACGTCCGCACCCCGCTCGTGGAGGCCCAGGTCGCGGCGCAGGCCGCCGCCCACGGCATCCCCGAGGAGGAGGTGATCGAGCGGATCATGCTCGACCGCACCGCCGTGAAGCGGCTGATCGAGCCCGGCGAGGTCGCGCAGCTCGCCCTCTGGCTCTGCTCCTCGCACGCCTCCTACCTCACCGGCGCCAGCCTGCCCCTGGACGGCGGCTGGACGGCCCACTGAGCTCCCCCGGCACCTCCCGCCGCCGCTCCCCACCCCTCACCACTCAGAGAAACAGGTGGCCCCATGGCCAGTTCTCCCGACGCTGCGAGAACCAGCTCCCCCCTCTGGAAAGTAGTCGGCGCGAGCCTGATAGGTACCACGATCGAGTGGTATGACTACTTTTTGTACGGTACGGCCGCGGCCCTCGTGTTCGGCAAGGTGTTCTTCCCGAACAGCGACCCGCTGACCGGCACCCTGCTGTCCTTCCTCACCTACGCCATCGGCTTCGCCGCCCGCCCGCTCGGCGCCCTGGTGTTCGGCCACTTCGGCGACCGGATCGGCCGCAAGAAGCTGCTCGTGGTGAGCCTGCTGCTGATGGGCGGCTCCACCACGCTGATCGGGCTGCTCCCGACGTACCACCAGGTCGGGGTGCTGGCGCCGATCCTGCTCACCACGCTGCGGCTGGTCCAGGGCTTCGCCCTCGGCGGCGAGTGGGGCGGCGCGGTGCTGCTGGTCTCCGAGCACGGGGACGCGAGGCGGCGCGGCTTCTGGGCCTCCTGGCCGCAGGGCGGGGCGCCGGCCGGAAACCTGCTGGCAGCGGGCGTGCTGTCGCTGCTGACGGCCGTTCAGTCGGACGCCACGTTCCTGGCCTGGGGCTGGCGGGTGCCGTTCCTGCTGTCCGCGCTGCTGGTGATGGTCGGTATGTGGATCCGGCTCTCGGTGGACGAGTCGCCGCTGTTCAAGCAGGCGCTGGCGAAGGCCGAGGCCCGCAAGGCGCAGGCGCCCGAGCAGCCGCCGCTGGTGGCGGTGCTGCGCCACCACTGGCGCGAGGTGCTGGTGGCGATGGGCGCCCGGATGGCGGAGAACATCTCGTACTACGTGATGACCACCTTCGTGCTGGCGTACGCGGTCACCCATGTCCACCTGCCCAAGCAGACCGCGCTGAACGCGGTGCTGGTCGCCTCGGCGATCCAGTTCGCGCTGATCCCGTTGTTCGGCGCGCTCTCCGACCGGGTCGGCCGCAAGCCGGTCTACCTGGTGGGCGCGGTCGGGGTCGGGATCTGGGCGTTCTTCTTCTTCACGATGGTCGACGCGAAGTCGTTCGGCTCGCTGCTGGCGGCGGTGACGGTCGGCCTGGTCTTCCACAGCATGATGTACGCGCCGCAGGCGGCCTTCTTCTCCGAGCTGTTCGCCACCCGGATGCGGTACTCGGGTGCGTCGATCGGCGCCCAGTTCGCGTCCGTCGCGGCCGGCGCCCCCGCGCCGCTGATCGCCACCGCCCTGCTCAAGGACTACGGCAGCTCGACCCCGATCTCGGTGTACGTCGCGATCGCGGCGGTGATCACCGTGGTCGCGCTGCTCTGCGCCAGGGAGACCCGCGGCCGCGACCTGGCCGACATCGAGGCCGGCCAGGACACCGGCGCGGCGCCCGCCGCCGCCCCGGCCGGCAACCCCGTCACGGCCTGACCGGGCCGTACGCGCGCACGGCCGGCAGCCGGCGCCCCGCCTCCCGCGGGCGCCGGCTGCCGGCTGCCGCCGCGCCCCGCGGGGCGTACCATCGCGCTTCCGCCCCCGTGGCCAGACTCTGCCGATTGGCGGCCGCACGTGAACGACCCGCTTCCCGGCGCGGCGCCCGCCCTGCGCCGGCTGCTCGACCTGCTCGCCTCCGGAGCCGCCACCGAGGACTTCGCCGACGTGCTCGCCGAGGCCCGCCGGCAGGGGGCGCCCGCCGCCGTCCTCGCCGAGATCGACGACGCGACCTGGGCCGCCCTGCGCGTGCACCGCACGCTGCGCCAGCACCGGCGCCGCGAGGCCGAGCTCACCGCGCTCTTCGACACCGCCGGGGACCTCGCCGCCTCCCGCGACCTGGACGCCGTCCTGCAGGCCATCGTGCGCCGGGCCCGGCTGCTGCTCGGCACCGACACCGCGTACCTGACCCTGCCGGACGAGACGGCCGGCGACACCTACATGCGGGTGACCGACGGCTCCGTCTCGGCGCTCTTCCAGAACCTGCGGCTCAGCCTCGGCGACGGCCTCGGCGGCCTCGTCGCGCAGACCGCCCGCCCGTACGCGACACCGGACTACCGGACGGACGAGCGCTTCCACCACACCGGCCGCATCGACGCCGGCGTGCTGGACGAGGGCCTGATCGCGATCATCGGCGTGCCGCTGCTGCTCGGCGGCGGCCAGGTGATCGGCGTGCTGTTCGCCGCCGACCGAACCCCGCGCGCCTTCTCCCCGGACGAGGTCGCGCTGCTCTGCTCGCTGGCCGCACACGCCGCGATCGCGCTGGACACCGCCAAGGCGCTCGCCGACACCCGGGCCGCGCTGGACGGGCTGAACAGCGCCAACGCGGTGATCCGCGCCCACTCCGCCGCCGTCCAGCGCGCCGAGCAGGCCCACGACCGGCTCACCGACCTGGTCCTGCGCGGCGCCGAGGTCGCGGACGTGGCCGCCGAGGTGGCCGCGCTGCTGGGCGGCGACATAGCGGTCCACGACGCGGAGGGGATCACCCTGAGCGGTCCGGCCGCCGGCGCCCAGGGCCTCGCCGAGGCCGTCGCCGCATCCCGCGCCGAGGGCCGCGCGGTGCGGCTCGGCGACGCCTGGGTCTGCGTGGTGCTGGCCGGGCAGGAGCCGCTGGGCAGCCTGGTGCTGCACGGCCGGCCGGGCCTGGACGACGCGGACCGGCGGCTGTTCGAGCGGGCCGGCGTGGTGACCGCGCTGCTCCTGCTGCTGCGCCGCTCGGTCGCCGAGACCGAGAACCGGGTCCGCGGCGAGCTGCTCGCCGACCTGCTCACCGCCCCCGACCGGGATCCGGCCGGCCTGGTCGCCCGCGGCCGCCGGCTCGGCGTGGACCTCGGCCGCCCGCACCTGGTGCTGGTCGCCGAGGCCGACGGGCCGACCGGCCGGGGCCGGCTGGCGGGCGCGGCCGGGCGCTACCTGTTCGGCTCCCGGGGCGTCAGCGCCGAGCACGGCGAGAGCGTGGTGCTGCTGCTGCCCGACGACGGCTCGGCCACCCCCGGCGAGGCCGCCGAGCTGGCCGCCGACCGCATCGCGCGCCTGGTCTTCGTGGACGCCCTCGCCCTGCTGCCGGGCGAGAAGGTGGGCGACATCGT
>FTKL01005307.1_pt1 | contig 17467 bp, 20 predicted proteins | sample 2434061 | NCBI WGS metagenome assembly FTKL01 (sample SAMEA3914816, study PRJEB12502) | metagenome | biome: forest; material: soil | place: USA | collected 2011-09-16 | depth 0.3 m
CTGGATGACTACAATCGCCCCTATGGCGCCGTCGTATACGCCGTCAGCGGCGATCACCAAACCAAGATGCATCTCTACTTTCTGACCAAGTCAGATACCGCCAAATTTCAGAATCTAAAAACTCGGCCCGCCGTGAGCATCACCAGCTACGACGCCGATGACGTCAGTACCTTGCAGGCTCAAGGTCATGCTGAGATCGAGCACAGCCCACGCGTCATCGACATGGTCATGAAGCAGCTCACAAGGGCGCACGGCCATACCGCAGAATGGCTGCCACCAATCGCGAAGCTCCGAGCCGGCACATATGTGCTCGTCGGTATTGTTATCTCGCATGCCCGACTTGGCGAATTCAAGGGCGCGCCGATTGGCGGCGAAGACATCTTCACCGAGACAAAATAAGTTCTATTTGCCGGTTCTCGGGCGCGGGCATCACAGCCTGCGCCCGAGGAACCGTCTACGCGAGCGTTGCTTGGTTGTAGAACACAAGTTGGAACTCGCCGCGGACAAGACGGAGGCGAGTCAGCGACACCACGTCCAGTGACGCCTGGGTCATCTCCTCCAGCGTCCAGCCGAACCACGGTTGACAGACCGCCTTGATCACGTTGCGATGGGTGTGCACCCACACGTGACCCGCTCGCACGCGGTGCGCGATCTCTCGAAGCTCCGCCTGAGCACGCAACCTGACCTGCCTATACGACTCGCCACCGGGCGGGGCGAAGTCGAGCCCCAACCGTTCGCGCTGCTCGCGGAAAGGCGGCTTGTTGCGGACGTCCCGCGGCCCACCTTCCCAGCGACCCCAGCTCAGCTCCTGCCAGTCACGACGCACCAGAGCCCGTACGTCTCGGCGGCCCATGGCGTCGGCGCTTACTCGGTGCGTGCGCTTGGCTCGTTTGGCCGGAGAAGTGACGAAATCGGTTGGCCGGATGTCGTGATCGCGGGCGTACACGCCCAAACTCGTCGCCTGTCGCTCGCCAATCGTGCTGAGATCGACGCTGTTCATGCGACCGCCGAACAGTGGAATCGGCGAAGCATCAGCTCGCTGGACCCACTCGGACTCAGCGTGCCGTACCAAATCAATCGTGAGCATGGCTACTCCATCTCCTCAGTATGCAGACGGGCTAACTATACCACATAGAATACCTCATAGGTTATCTAAAGCTACTCTGATAAAATGATCGAGATGAACAGAGACGACAAAGTCCTCCACAAACGCAAGGTATTTACCGAACGCGCCCGAGCAATCGTGCCCAAATTTCGCATAGATATGATGCGTGGCCGAAGGCAGTCTATTCGCGTCAATACACTCAAGAGCAATCAAACATTTCCGAACCCCATCGAGTGGGCCGAGCACTGCTATTGGTTCGATGGCGACAAATCCGTCCTGACGCATAGCGAAGACTTTGAAAAGGGCAACATCTACATCCAAAACGCAGCCAGCTTCATCCCGCCCATCGTGCTTGATGTTCGGCCGAACCAACACATTCTCGATATCTGCGCCGCGCCAGGCGGCAAAGCCAGTCACATCGCTGCCATCGCGGGCAACAAAGCCGACCTGTGGGTCAACGACAACTCCCGCACACGGCTCAACCGCATGCTGACCAACCTACAGAACCTCGGCGTAAAAGCGCACAACACCACGCTTTATGCCATCGACTCGCTACGAAGCCAACTGCCGCACGAATATTTCGACCGCATCTTGCTTGACGCACCATGTAGCGGCGAAGGCATGGTTGACCTCGATAATCCAAAAGCGCTCGACCACTGGAGCGTCGCCCAGATCAAACGCCTCCAGCGCATCCAGAAGAAAGCCATCGTCACGGCGTGGGATCTTCTGAAGCCCGGCGGCATTCTCGTCTATAGCACCTGCACAATGGCACCCGAAGAAAACGAATCAGTCGTCGACTACTTGCTCCGAAAGCAAGAAACCGCCCAACTAATGCCGATAGAAATCGACCTGCCAAATCGCATCCCAGCGATCAAAACCTGGAATAATAAATCCTACACCCACGACCTGAGTAGTTGCCTGCGCCTCGCGCCTAGCCCAGACATCGAAGCGTTCTTTGTGGCTCGTATCCGCAAGCCTAAAATATAAGTTCAAAGTTGACCGGGCGGGTCGGGCTTGGCAGTAGTTGCTCAAGCCCGACCCAAACCCGTACGCCCTAGAGGACGTCGCGCCGAGTGGTGATGCCGGAGTCGATGCTCGGCGAGTTCTCGTCGCCGTAGACCTCCTTGAGGCCGACGTTGACTGCGGCACGCACCGCGGCGCGGACGCGCTCGGTCGGCGAACCGACCGGCTTGTGCTGACCGAACACGACCCAGCTCACCAGCTCGCGGCAGTAGCCGATGACCGGCTGACCGTTGCTGCTGGCCAGATCGACCACCAGTCGGTCCTGCGCGGCCAGTACGACTGCGGCGAGTTTGGTACCCACACCAGTGGTCATTACTAAAACACCTCCGGGCAGAATGAAACTCCCCATGCGGAGAGCCAAGCACCATCCTACGCCTGTGTTGCGTAAATTGCAATAATATTATTTGCTTGCTGGGCCTCGGGCGCCTACGTTCAGGCGCCCGAGGCCCAGTTCAGTCAGTCTGAGTCTCGCCTCGTATACACCTCGGCGGGAATCTCACCTCGGTGAGTATCGCCGTAGGCGTGCGCCAGGCCAGCGTTGACCGCCTCGATGATGATGCGGACAGTGAACTCCGTGGTGGGCCTGCCGGCTGGTCGCTGGCCACCGAACAGCACCCAGTGAACTCGCTTGAAGGCCCACTCCCTCATGTGTACCAACGCCGTGCCCTCCGGAAGCTCAGTCTTCAGGTGACGCTGAGCCACCGTTTCGGCCGCTTCCATCCGCGTTGCAGTCATCGGTTCCTCCCCGAATAGACAAGACCTCCCAAAACGAGAGGTCAAGCACATTCTACTGATAGATTGCTATAAAAGCAACATTATTTCTTCTTTGGGACTTTTGCGCCTTCTTTGCGGGCTTTACTGAGGCCAATTGCAACTGCCTGCTTCTTGCTTGTGACTTTTTTGCCACTGCCATCAGAGTGAAGTTTGCCTTCCTTCATCTCGTGCATGGTCTTTTCAACTTTGTCTTGAGCCTTCTTACCGTACTTTGGCATAGATAATTCCTCCGTATTTCTACGGTAGAGCTAGCGTGGGGGATGGTCTGTGAATTATTTAACTAGACGTGGTATATCGTGAAGAGCCCAACGGCAATGACCGCCAGCTGAGGCACGAGCCCCCACAGTGAGCTTGTTTCGCGCTGGATGGCACAGTGCCAGTCCCAGTACTTTTCGAGGAGACCTTGCTTGAATTTCGGATAGACGATGAGCAAAACGTCCAGATCGGCACCGCTCGCAAAGATTGCGCCAAGCCAGATCGCGAGCGCATGGTCCGGCTGAGCTTTAAGTGCCAAGAGGATAACAACCAAGCCGATCGCAAGATCGAACGGAATGCGAATGTATGTTTTCGCGGTTGGCTTATAAGGCGCCAGTGTTTCCTGCCAATGCGGGATCGAGTCGAGCAGGAAGTGACTGGCGAACGCCACAGGGATCACAATAATCGGGTTGCCAATGACGGCCCCGAGCGCGACTCCCGCAGTAATATGTGGCGACACGAGCATGCCCCTACTGTACACCCGCTAGTCAGCGAAGGCGATAGGGAGGCCCATAAATTTTCCGTAGGCCTCTGCCTTTTGGCGGGCTTCGTGAATAATCTCGGGCGAAAGGAGTTCAAATGGCTGAAAACTTACCGTGATGTCTTTGCGATTAATCACGCGTTTCCATATGCCTTTAACTTGGCCGTCGGCCACGACGATAGGGAAGAAGATGCCGTTGATCGACGAAGCCGTTGCACGCTCAGTTGCGATAACAGCAGTGCGGTCTTTATAGCCCAATAGATATTCCTCAAACCCCGCGAGCAGATAGGTGTCGGCCACAGCCTTGCGATCGATCGCTGGTACATCGCGGCCCATCCAGTATTCCGCGCCTTCGACCGTCTCGGAGACAAGCTCATTCTTCGCGAGTTCCAGTCCAATTCGCGCATCGCGCTGCGGCTGGCTAGACCACGTCGCAAAGTCGGCGATCGTCGCTGGGCCGTGACTCGTAAAGTACCGCTTAGCCAGTTCGCCGAGGCCTTCTTCCCGCGTGAGCTCGCGTGCATTTGGCGCCCATTCATCCAGAAGCGCATAGGTCTGCTGCTTGCCATCCATCGGGCCAATACACAGGATGCCCATCAGCGACAATGCCCACAGGATGTGGTACCCGCGCTGCTCACGGGTGGGCATGCCATTCTCCTCGAGCAATTGCATAAGTGCAGGGCGAGCAAGTCGTTTTCCACCCGTCAGCGCGTCGCGAAAAAGTCTCTCGGCTTTGCGAAATTCAGCGTTGTCCAGATTCAACCCAGCATGTCGCGCGTTCGCCGATCGCAGCGACCGTTCGCCCACCAGTGAGACCATCCACTTGGCGTCCTCAGCTGGCACAAAGTGAATCGTGCCGCGCATCGGCCAGGTGCGCAGAATCTTGCCCGATTCGATCGCCTCCAGCACATCACCAACATGCGCGCCTTTTGTCCGCAGGCCAATTGCCCACAGCGCCTGGCCATAATCTTGGGCCTGCATAGCGCCAAGCGACTTCACGACCTCGGTCGGATCAGTCAGATGAGAATTCACGATGGATTGGTTCAGCAGGCGAAGGTGGGCGATATCTTGGAGCGTCATATCCTACAAGTATAGCCGACTTACACGTAAGGGTGGTGCTCTTTTAGCTTGCGGCGCAGTTCGCGGTAGTTCGGCACGAAATGCGCCAGCTCTTCCCAGAAGTCCTCGCTATGGTTCATGTGGCGCGTATGGCTAAGCTCGTGCAGAATCACGTAATCGATAAGTTCAAACGGTAACTGCATCAGCCAGATGTTCAGGCTGATCGTGCCCTCCGAGCTACAGCTGCCCCAGCGAGTGCCGGCACTGCTAAATCGCAATTTACCATAATGAAAGCCGTGAGCGTCAGCCAGTGCCTTCAGCCGACGGGGAAGGTATGACTTGGCCTGCACGCGCAGCGCTTTGGCAATGCCCTCGTGAATCGTGCGCTGCACCATGTCGATCGGTGCGGCAACGGGGGTAAAGACGACCAGGTCGTTCTTGTCCAGGCGGTGCGAATAACCCGTCGATTCGCCCTGCTCGATGCGCAGTCGATGGACTTTGCCGATAATATCACCCTCCTGGTAGAGTGGCTTCTGCCCGCGAATCTTCTGCAGCGAACTGCGAATGCTCGCACGCGAATCGTTCAGCAGCTGCTTCGCGAGAAAGAGCGGCGCACGCTTTGGCAAACTAATAGAAATAACACCCCGTGAATCTAACTTCAGCCGGATGTTCCTGCTGAGGGTTGTCCGGCGGAGTGTAATATCGCCAAATTCATCGTCCAGTAACTTGGCCACGCCTAGCTCCTAGTGGATAATAATTCCCCGACGATTTGAGCTCGGACGCTGTGTGGCTTGCTTGGCCTGTTCGGTTTCTTGGCGGTGCACGGCTTCGGCAACGGCTTCGCGAGCAGCGACCATCTTGCGAAGGACCATCTTAGCCTGAGTGCTGTAAGTATGCTTACCGCTGATCACCACGTGGTTCTCGCGGGTCGGTTCGGTAAAGCGGCGAACCAGCGCCTCAAATGTTTGCTCAGAAAGGGTAGGGTTAAATTTGTCATCAATGCGCTTTTCGGGATTGCGCTTGAGAGCGCGAGCGCGGCAGGTCGTAATGTCGGTCTGGACCCAGATAATCTGTACGGCGTAGTTGGCTTGCTTGGCCAGCTGCGCAAGGCGAGCGCGGTCAGCGCGGGCGTTGCAGCCACCATCAATCACAAAACTACGCTTTGTCTTCAGAAGCTCCTCGATAAAGTAACCAGCGACTCGGGTCACCAGGTCGTTCTCGTCGTTGCTGTAAGTAGGGTTGGCGAACAGCTCAAAACGAATGCGGTCCAAGCTCACCACCGGCGCGTCGAATGTCTCGGAGAACTGTCGAGCGAAGAAGCTCTTGCCGGCACCTGGATTTCCTACAATCATCAGCATCTGTGGTCGAGCGAGGTTGAGAGATTTCATATTTGTAATTATAGCAAGTTCATTTCGTTATGCGTGATACTTCTCTATTTTAACACGTTCATAATGCAATGTCGGGCGGGGCGGCCGAGTGGAGATGAGTCCACTGGCCGCCCACGCATCAGTGTGGGTGAGTGCAGGGCCGCCTGTCGGGGCGCGGCTGGATTTCGAGCATCGTCGCCCGAGCACCTATCCGGTCCAAGACCGCCTCAATGCCATCTGTCAGTAGGCCGTAGGGTGGCCGCGGCTCGTCGCTGAACAACCTTGCAACCGGCAGCTCCCTCATGCCTGCGTAGTAGCGGGCCTTGAACGCCTCCAGGTCATCTGGGCCGAGACCCGGATAGAAACGAAGCTCACCCAGGCCCGAGCTGATGTAGTTGCAGTGACACATCAGCAGTATGACCCGGATCAGGCTGATCGCCACCGGAAGTTCCGGATTGGTCAGCCGCTTCAGGAGGCTCATCGCCTCGCGGCGGTTGACGCCTAGCTGAAATGCCACTATGACGACGGCCACCCTCTTGCCCGCAGGGTCATCAAGCGACCCCATGATCACTCGCGCCCGAACGCCCCGAAGAACGCTCATCTGACGCACGACCGGCTGGACCTCTTCCGGTTGCACGCCGTTGCCGTAAACCACGTAGAGCACGTCCTGTCCAGGAATCCCCTGGATCAGCCGCGCGCGTGGCAGTTTAGAAGTCACTACGCGTACTCCTCTCAAAAAACGGACCCCTTAGGTTATACCACACTCCACAGATGTTTTTACACCCGAAACCTGTTATAATACCTCCGTTACACATATAGGGGTGTAGCTCAGCTGGCCAGAGCATCGGTCTCCAAAACCGAGGGCCGGGGGTTCGAATCCCTCCACCCCTGCCATGAAAAGAGTCGGACTTCTGTCCGGCTTTTTTCGTGCTTCGACGACGCCACACATCACAATAACCCAAAGTCTAAGCCAAGCTGTATACTTATACCATGACCCCACTTGGCCTCATTATCATCCTAATCATCACCGTCGGTATCGCCCTAGTAATTCGCGCTATCGTTCGCACCCTACGATCGCCGCTGCGCGCAGCAAAGTTTCCTGTTTTTAGTATCTTTATGCTGAGTATTTCGTTGGCACTGCTGATTATCGGTACACTAATGAGTATATTTATCAGCGATGCGCTGGGTGGTGCTATCGCGGCGATTGGCGGCGTTGTCGGTACGATCGAAGTGCAGGTTCGTCACAAGCGAGAAGCACTCGCCCAAAAAATGGAATGAAAACGAAAATCCTCCGACTATTCCAAGACAAGCATGGCCACGTTGCTGTGTGGCAATGGCCGAATTTTCCAATACTGGCGTGGGCGGTTTGTGGCGTGGCGTCGCGAATGCTGGCTGCCGGAGCTATCCATGCTGGCCTTGCCAGGCTTAGCGGTGCATTTCTGTTTGCGTGGGCGTATATGGAACTTACCAAAGGCGTGAGTCCTTTCCGTAGAATACTTGGACTGGTAGTCCTGGCAGCCACAGTCTACGGCTTTTTTACCTAGCAATTACGTGTTGCTGTCTAGCACATTGCTAGGCTTGACCAGCTCTTCTTCCAGCTCCTGTATCTCTGTCTCGACAGTTTCGATGCCACGCATGAGCCAACCACGGCCGAGAGTGATACTAACCAAGCCTAGGTTCCCCGTCATGCTGATGAAGGGGCCAGCGATATTACCGAGATTAACGCCTGCGGCTGCGATGACGCTGACAAGGCCCAGCGCATTGGCGCCAACATTTGCGGCAAAGAACTGCCAGACTTCTTCCTGCGGGCGATGCCAGGCGTGCTGGATGGTGGGCCAAGTGGCAATGATATTAGCCGCCATGGCGAGAATCGCATCGAGATATGTTGCGTGCGGGAAGATGAGGATGGTCAACAGACATAGCCCGGCCGCACTCAAGCAAACCCTATCCGTGGTATTATCTGGCCGTTCGCCAGCACGCTGCATTGCGCACAGTACCAATACACATACGTTGCTCAGTGCTGCCAAACCATTGAAAATTGCAGCAATCCGATTACCATTCAGCAGTGCTACGGCCGTCAGTACACCGTTCGCCGTACCCCACGCAATCCAAGAAGCGAGTCGCGGCTGCGTGTTGCCCCGCCGAATCTCCGCCATATAGCGCAAAACTCCCCACCACGAAATAGCTGCGCCAACCCACGCAATAATATCTAGTACCTGCATACTGCCCACCTCCTTATTTTTTGCACAAAATAAAAACGCCTGTCGCAAGGAAACAATGCGGCTGGCGCTTAACCACAAGAATAAACATTAGCAGTTTCTAGCTCCCTAGAAAAGAGTAAAAAGCACTACGAATTGAGCGATAATTTTAGCAGCCTTACAGCTGATTTAGGTATTCCAGGGTGACGACGCGCGCATGCGCCGCCACCCCTAGACACATTTACATCTTTGCGTGGACACGGGCGAGAGCGTGCTCGCTAAAACGCCACTCACCGGCAGGCGTCCGGATGCCCCTAAGCGTGCCAGCTTCGGCTAGCGCGGTCACTCGGTCGGGCGAGATCTTCAGCCGCGCGGCTGCCAGTTGGCGGCCGAGAAGCTGAGTGTTTGAGCGCTTGCGACTGGCGATCCAGCCGTTTGGATCCATGCCCGGTGCGAGCAGCGGTTTGATAATCGCCGCCCAGCACGACTCGTAGAAGGGTGTCATCGGCGGATGATGGTGATGACGAAGCGGGCAGTGGATGAGCGCCTGCCCACGCCACAAATTGATGGCCGTGGGATGGACGCCAAACCAGCGGCCAACTTCCGCCCGCGAGGGAGGAATCTCCAGCTCCATGTAGGTGTCGAACGCCGTCGGCGAGTACCGGCGAATGCGTCGACCAGGAAGCCAGATGCAAGCGAGCCGCTCTGCTTCGAGCATGTGCTGCACGGTTTGCAGATGCCGCCGATTGATCCGAGCGGCTATCTCCTCCAGTGACAGCAGTGGGCGAGGATCGTCGAGACGTTCTTCGCGCCACAGCGACGGAATAACCCATCGCGGTAGATGTGCGCCGAGGTAGGCGTCTAGGCTATCCTCGGTCACAAAGATCCCGCTTCGCCCCGAGTACAGATGGCGCTTCAGCCGTCCGCTGTCGACAAGCTCGGCAAACGTCCGGCGCGTCATCCGCCCATAGCTCAGGCCGATCATGTGACACACCCGTGCGGGCGTGTACTGCGCGACCTGCAGGTAATGCTCAATGCTGGCCTGAACCACGTACCAGTAGCGTCCGAGCTGGATGCCGTCGAGCCGACTTTGGTTCAACTGCGTCTCGACAGTCGCCTCGGTCATGCCCAGCTGGGATCCAGCCACGCTCTTCCGCACCAGCACGACGCGCCCGGAATACAGGTCCGCGTATGTCGGTGCTCGCGCCATAGTGCGAAGGCACGCGGCGAGCATGTGGTCGATCTCGCTATCAAGGAAATGTGGCTCCTGCAGGATATACCGTGGCCTGAGCAGCCCGCTCTGGCTCCAGCGGTAGACCGTCGTCCGATCTACCCCGAGCAAGTCGCCAAGCGTTCGTGCGCGTACTAACCGATTCATCACCGCCCCCAAAGATGTAAGGTCCGGGCCCGGAGAGGCCTATACTCATCATATCGCTAAATACAAACGAGCGACTCGGTAGGGTATGATAAGAGCAACATGCATGCACTTATAGATTACCTCGCAAAGTTGCCAGTCGAATGGTTTGTGATGATTGGCGCATTTGTGCAGGAGCTGATCTCGCCGCTGCCTTCCTTTGTGGTGTTTGTGCCAGCCGGAGCGAGTCTGGCCGCACACGGACAGTCGTGGGGATATCTGGTATTAATAGCGTTCGTCGCGGCGATTGGGCGAGTCGCAGCTGCGTTGCTTCTGTACTGGCTGTCTGAATCACTGCGGGCGCATCTATACACCAAACGTCGACGCTGGATGGGCATTAGCCGTCACGACATCAAGCGGCTGGAGAAGCACTTTACCGCGCGTGGTAGCTGGTGGGCGATATTCACACTCTGGGCAGTGCCTGTGGTGCCGGGACTTGTCATCTCGCTGGCGGGTGGGTTCATGCGCGTGCCACTGGCTATATTTATAAGTGCAACATATGTGGGCGCAGTCATTAACGCGCTGATGTACCTGATAATCGGCTACGTGGGACTAGAAGTTATTGCGCCACTAGGCGACGCTGAGTTCGTTTTGATCGGCGCGCTCTGCGTACTTATTATTGCGGCAGTGATCATAAAGCGTCGAAAGTAAAGACTGTGCTGTAAGCGTCCGCCGCCCTGAGGTTCACCCCGGGCGACGGACACTTGGCAGCAGCTATCAGCTTGCACGCGGAGCCCTGCACGACTGACATACGGCGCACACTACGGCGCTGGGGTCGGTGGCGTGCTCGAACTCAGAATCTCCTTCATGGTGTCGTAGACGGGCTTGCGAGTACCATCGGCACGGATCATGCCGAAGAAGTTCTCGCTGTCGTCAGGGTCAGTTCCGAGATCCTTGTAGCTGTACCAGAAGAAACCACCCACCCAGGTCTGGTTGGAGATCGAGGTGATTGCCGACTGGAGCGTGTAGGCTTGGAGCGCCTCGTCGACATGGCTGGCGTCTTGGTTGGCAGCGTACGTCGCTGTGCCAGCGCCGATACCAGGCCCAGCGGTCGGAGCACCGTACTCGGTGACCCAGACGTGCTTGTCGGCGTCGCCGTTCGCCTGCATGATGCTGCGGATGCTGGTGCTCTGGTCGCCCATTTGCGACCATGCGCTCCAGTTGTAGTTGGTCGTCGCCGGTGCGGGGTATGAGTACGGGTGGTAGCCCACGATGTCGAACGACTTGCCCGCGCCAGCCTTGTACAGCGCGGCCAGGAAATCGCGCGGTGCGATGTTCGACTTGGTGTTCTCGGCAGGCGAGAGACCAGCACTGATGACCTGCGCGGCCGGATTGGCCGCCTTGATGACCGGGTAAGTCGACTTCAACATGTCGGCGTACTTGGCGGCGTTCGGCTTGGGTAGCCAGAACTTGGTGATGTTGGGCTCGTTCCACACCTCCCAGTAGGTGATGTCGGCGGCGTAGCGCTTGGCCGCCTGGCCAGCGAACGTCGCGAAGTTGGAGTTGAAGATCGGTGCACACGAGGGGCTGAGGCATGTCAACGGTCGGGCCCACGCCGGAGTGTAGGCGAGTGTTGCAAGGACTTCGAAGCCCTTGGCCCGAGCAGTCTTCACGATGGTGTCAGTGGGACCCCAGTCGTACGTCTGCGCGTTCTTGGCCTGGACGTCGTCCCAGCCAATGTCGATGCGCAACCACTGCACGCCCATGCTACGCATGTCGTCCAACTGCGCATTCAGCTTGTCGGCAGGCATGCCGTAGAGCGTGTTGCCCACCGAAACGCCAAAGGCGAGTGGCTGTTGTAGCGATTGAACCTTCGGTACCACTTTGGCCTCCTGTTGATCGTATTCGGCGAGAGCCGCGTTCTGGGTCATCATGACCAACTGAGACGCGGCAAGAACGATGAAGGCAAAAATCGTAGGACCGGCGATAAGCCAGAACCGACGAGGCCTTCCCTGACGCGAGTTGAGTTGTGTCTTTTTAGAACGCATAGTTGATACCCCTGTACGGCGCCCTTGCTGTAGCTGCCATAGTTAGATTATAGTGGCTTATAGTTATGAGACAAGCTTTACGTAGTCAACGTCTCAAAGAATTGACTAATCGCGTCGACCGAAGTCATATAAACTCGTTCTACCTTCTAACGAGTTCTATTACGATGTCTGTGCTCGGTTTTGGCTTCTGGGCCATCTGTACCAGGCTCTATACGCCAGAACAAATTGGTATTGCCACGGCGCTGCTCGCGGGGCTTAATTTAGTGACGAGCCTGAGCCTTCTTGGTTTTGAAATTTCGATCATCCGTATTCTGCCGACCCATCCGAAAAAGAGCGAGCTGTTCAATACTTACTTGACGATTACCGGCATCATCGGCGCGTTCCTGGCGGTGCTTTTCCTGGTCGCCCAGCCATTTATCGCCTCGGAGCTGAGCATTCTGCACTCGCAGGTGCTTGTTGGCGTGCTCTTCGTCGTATTTACACTAGTGTCGATCAGCAGCTATCTGGTAGAGAGCGCCTTCGTCGCGTATACCCAAGCAAAATACGTGTTCTACAAGGGTGTGATCTTTGGCCTCCTCAAGCTGCCATTGCCGTTCGTCTTCCTGTTCCTCGGGGCATTTGGCGTGTATTCAGCCTGGATGGCGAGCCTGCTTGCAGCCGTGGCGTACAGCATGTGGGTGCTACAAAAGCGATTTGACCACCGTTTACTCCTCCGCATCAATCCATCACACCTGAAGGGGACAATGCGCTATTCGTTCTTTAATTACATCGCCGCATTTATCGAGGGAGCGCCGATCATGGTTCTGCCACTCCTGATAACAGCCATCATGGGCCCGGCGCAGAACGCCTACTACTACATGACAATGACGATCGCGAACGTCCTGTTCATGATCCCGATTTCTGCCGCCCAATCGCTCTTTGCCGAAGGCGCGCAGGCCGCGGCTGACACTGCGGCGAAATTGCGCCGGGCGATTATGTTCATGGGTGCGCTGCTGGTGCCGGCGATCGCTGCGACATTTGTGCTCGGCCCATGGGTGCTCGGTATCTTTGGCAAGGACTATGCCGACAATGGCGCGTGGGCGCTGGATCTCTTCGCGTTGTCAGCGCTTCCGATGGCGGTATCGACGGTCTGCCGCACGCTTCTGAAGCTGAAGTTTAAGTCTGGACTTATTGTTGCAGTGGACTGCATCGGCGCGGCCGTGATCATCGGTTTCGCATACCTGTTCCGCGCTCAACACCTCGACGGCATCGCGCTCGCCTGGCTGTACGGTCAGATCTCGCTGATGTTGCTGTTCGGTTTGACCGCGTGGCGAGCACGCTCGTAGATATCTTCTAGCTTCTGGACGTGAATATCGAGAGAGAAATCTTTGACCTTATCGAGGGCGTTCTTGCTGAGCTTCGCCTGTAATTTCTTATCAGTGATGACCCGAATAAGTGCGTGAGCAAAGGCTTTCGCGTCTCGAGGGTCAGCAATAAGCGCCGTCTGGTCGGCGAGCGCCCATTCGCCCATGCCGCCCGTGCCCGAAGCCACAACCGGCACGCCAAAGCGCATCGCCTCTGGACCAATCAAGCCAAACGGCTCCGGCCACAGCGAAGGCACAGCCAGCACGGTCGCGCGCTGGTAGTATTTCTCGACTTCGAGGTAAGGGATAAAGCCAGTCACCGTGAGACCAGGCATTTTGAGAGATTTCAGCTCACTCAGTAGGCTACCGCCGCCCACGATCACAAGCTCAGCCTTCGGGACCTTCTGGCGGACCAGCTCGAAGCTACTGATCAGCTCATGGATGCCCTTCTCGGGTTCGAGACGACCAGAATAGACGATCAGTGCTTCGTCGGGCTTGTGGGCTGGAGCTTTACCATCCAGGCCAGGGTTAGGCAGGACTTCCAGCGGCTTGAATCCAACACGCTCAGCAATATCCGCCACGAAATAACTCGGCGCGATAAATGTCCGAACCGCATCCCGCTGCTGCATATGCAGGCCAGTACGAAGGAGCTCGAAGTAGTAACGGCCAACACCGGCATGCGCCACGCAACACGCTTCGTCGCCGAAGCCGCAGAACTGCTCGCGGGGCAACGCCTTGTGCATACGAGGATACAGCAAGCCATAATCGTGCAGCGTCATCACCGTCGGTATGTGGCGTTTCTTGAGCAAGCGCAAGATACTTGGCGAAGCTTTGGTAATGGTGTGCAGATGCACAACGTCGGGCTGAAACTCATCCAGGACCTTTGCCAAGGCCTTTGCGGCGCCAGGGTTGTGCAGGTAATATTTGAGCTTACCGATTTGCGTCTGATCGGCAGCGTGGAATGATGCCTGTGCAAATGTTGGCTCAGGCGAGTCACTACTCAGCACAAAAAGATCATGCCCACGCCTCGTGAGAGCCTCTGTGGTGCGCGTCAGAAGAACTTCAGCGCCACCATCCACCACGCCAATGTCATGGACCATCAAGACTCTCATTGCCAGATCTCCGTTTGGCCGTTTGTGTAAATACGGTGCTTGTTTGTTTGCAGGAATTCCGTCGGGAAACGATACGGGAGCTCGTTTCCATTGTAGAACACGTAGGCAGCGCCTTTTTGCACGTTTGTCACGTCGACAAAGACATAGCCATCCTTGGTAATATTCTGCGGCAAGACATTGCTCACAATCCAGATCGGTCGGCTTGCAAACGTCGCAATCTTGCGTCCGGCAAACCAGTCGGCATACGTCGGGAGGCTTGGGTTGCCGTGGTAGGAGAGCCAGTTGATGGCGTCGAGCTCACTCTGGTGAACGTAGTAGATGTCGTAGTAACGGCCGTAATTATTGAAGGCAAGCGCAGCCTCGCCATAGCCAAGCATCTGCGGCGCAAGCGGCGTCATAAACACGAAATAAAGCGTAAAGATGCCAGCCGTCAGCCCATACCAAAATCGCTTCGTAATAAGCCGCGTCACGACCATACCGCCAACCACCGCCGGGATACACAGGAACACGAGGAACTGCTGATAGGCGCGCATCACGTCGTAGTCAATCGACATAAACGGCAGTGCCATAACTCCTACGAGCATCACAATGTTTGCCGCTATCATCGCCTTTAGGCTCGTGCTGGCGCGCATTGTCGACGCAGCAAAGATCAGCCAACAGGCGCCCACAACGATCAAGATCTTCACGACGTTCTTCATGACAGAATCTACCGTCGAGCTAGCTGTCACGATCGGCTGAGGCGCAGCAGCACGCAGATCTGTATCGAGTGGGAAATATGCCTGGTAAGAACTATATGCGCTTGGACTGAAGTGAGCGGCAGCGGTATCGTCGCCAGTATCGTGAGCGCCGCTGACGAAATGCTCGGTCAGAGTCTTGTCGTCCAAGTCCTTCTTGCCCAGCAGACTAAACTCCGAGGCAGTGCTGTTGTGGTGCTGCGTATCGAGGACGCTCAGCGTCGAGCCGAAAAACTTCTGGAGGTTACTAGCTGTACCCGTCACACCAACGTTCCACACCAGGATTACCACAATTAACCCAGCGACCATCGGCCAGCTCGGCAGATACAGTGGGTGAGTGGTCTGACGCTCGTAGGCCAGCGGAGCCTCGAGGCGTGGGAAACGATGAAGGAGTGGCGCAATCAAGCGACCACACTTGCGATAAAACTTTCGTGCCGGTCGCGAACACATAATGCGCGCAACCAATAACACGGCCACTGCAACATATACCGTCGAGTAATGCGACAGTACGAGCGCCACACCAAACGTGCCGAATAGCACAAGTCGTTGCTGCCTCACGAGTGCCCGGTTGGTCATGACCAAAGCGAGCAAGCCATAGAAGAAAAAGGCGACTTCTTGCCGCGTCATGAACATCAGATCGCGCAAAAACGGCACCTGCGCCACAAAGAAAATCGCCGCCAAAAAGGCGAGTCGTGGCGTCAGATAACGACGCGCCAACATGTACACGGCCACCGGCATGCAGGCAAAAACGATCTGGAATACGACGCGCAGAATGTACTGATCCGGCACGTGCAGGAGTAGTCCACTCAGCATAGTCGGGAGCATCGTGATGCTCAGGCAAGCATTATAGGCATCCTGCAGATAAGCCATGCTCCAGTTGAGATGGTCCTTCGTAATCTGGAAAACGTGATATTCCATCAGGACGTCATGTCCAGACAGAATCCATCCGCGCAGCGATGTTAGCGTCAGGATTGTCAGACCTATCCAGAACAACGTGTACGGATAGAGTGAAGGCGGGACGCCGCGTCTAAAGGCGAGTAGTGCAATTATGTTCACGACGCTTAGTACTAGTGCGCCGAGCGAAACTATATTTGAGCCACCGTCATTCAGCATAAATACGCCGACGATGCCACACGCCAACGTCAGAATCGGAAGCACATACAGGAGTGCTTTGAACCCTGACATTCGACTATACTGGCGGCTGATGGGCAGACTTATCCCGACATTTGCGCGACGCTTGTTTGCAAGGAATAGGAGCAATAAACTCGATCCGATGACCGCACCTTGGACCATCATCGGCCGCAGCGGTTCAGATACGCCAAACAGAGGCGACATAACTGTGAGCGCAAGACCTAACGCATACAGATATGCGATGCTTGTGCCCAAGCTATAGAGCAGCTCTTCGCCGATACTTTGCGAACGAACGCCAAGCAGACGGAGCAGAAGGAATCCAGGGATCAAAAGCGAACACACTGCGCCAAGGATCACCGCCCCAGCCGAACCGATATAGTCGGTGAGGAACGTCGCAAAGGCATACAATGCAATCATCACCGTGATGGCTTCGATTACCTGGCGATGGGTATATTCGCGTTTAGCCACGTTTGCTCCTGAGGCCGACGATAACGCCAACAAGCATGCCCGCATCGCGGGCTGCCATAACAATTGGCGTCGTAACGACCAGCCACCATTTCTTGCCCGAGCGAAGCGCGGCGACGGAACGACGCGACAGTAGGCCAACTAGTAGTACAATGCTCGCGGCGGCAAACCAGCCGTTCAGCAGTCCGGCGACAAGGCCGAGCACCAATACGCCGTAAATACCGCCGAGCGCAACGTACTGCCCAAGGAACATACGCGCCTCACCGCTGCCGATGCTGTTGCGCTTGTGGACCTTGTAGACACGGCGCAGTGTCTCGGCACCGTGGCGCCAGGCGACGACGGCCGACTGCACGAAGACCGGTTTGTAATATTTGTGGAGTTCGAGGAAGAAGAGCGTGTCTTCGCCGGCGAGCGTTAGGTCTTCTGGGTAGCCCTGTACTTTCTTCCACGCTTGCTTGCGGAAAGCGACAGTGCGACTGGAAAGCTCGGTCTCGTTTGTTTCAGCCGCGCGCGTCGAGGCGTCGTACAGCGCAGCGTAGCTCTGACCGACCCAGCTTGTGCCCACTGGCTTCGTAAGGCCGTAGACCAAGTCAGCGCCGCCGCTCAGGATTGGGCCAGTGACGTCAGCCGTCCAGTTCGGGCTCAGCTCGCAGCCACCGTCAGTAACAGCGATAACGTCGTACTTGGCCTGGGCGATAGCAACGTTGCGTCCACGAGAAATGTTTGCGCCTTTTTCGACAACAACAATGGTCGAGATGCCGCTTGTCTTGCCCCATGCTTTGAGCAGCTTAACTGTGTCGTCACTCGAGCCCGCATCGCACACAACCACTTCGCTTGGCTTCATGGTCTGCATGGCGATAGACGCGAGAAGAGTCGGCAAACCAGCCGCTTCATTGAAGGTTGTAAAGATGAGTGAAACTGCATTATTCGCTGCCATAATTTAAGCCTCTGGCTCCTTGCTAATGGTTCGCTCCAGTACTGCAACGTACTGATCAATGAGCTTAGACCAAGCGTATGA
>FTKL01514224.1_pt1 | contig 17441 bp, 14 predicted proteins | sample 2434061 | NCBI WGS metagenome assembly FTKL01 (sample SAMEA3914816, study PRJEB12502) | metagenome | biome: forest; material: soil | place: USA | collected 2011-09-16 | depth 0.3 m
GGCCCCCCGCCCCGTCGCGCCGGTCGACGACGTCATCGCGGCCGAACTGATGGCCCTGCTCTACCAGCCGTTCGCCGTCCTCAACCTGCACTTCCGCAAGTACGTCGAGGCGCTCGACCCGTTCGCGCCGACCGACTGCTACGCCAACAAGCGCATCCTCACCGTCGGCCCCGACGGGCGCCTCGTCCTGCCCTGCTACCACGCCTTCGACAACTCGCTGGAGTGGGACCGCGATCTCGCGGAACTCGTCCAGGACGAGGAGTTCGTCCGGGTCCGGGACGAGGAGGTCGGGCACCGCAAGGAGTGCCAGGGCTGCACGGTCTTCCCCTACATCGGGCTCTCCTTCAGCTACCGCTTCGACAAGATCTTCCTCTACCAGGCCCTGTCGGAGGAGATCGCCAAGCTCAAGACCCGCTTCGCCAACCCGCTGCACCCCCGGATCACCCTCCCCCTGGAGGAACTGCACCGGAGCTACACGGCCCTGGAGCAGTTCATCGACGAACTGCCCGTGCCCAGGCCGCCGGTGTCCGCCGACCACTTCTACCGCTTCGACGTCACCCCGGACGGCATCCGCTCCGAACTCCTCGCCGGGGAGCTGAGCCTGGCGGAGCTGCTCGGTGACCACGCGCACGAGTACTGCTGGGGCATCCAGCGCTCGCCGCACGTCTGGATACGGCTCGTCTACCGCGACCTGATGCCGCTGGTCCAGGAGCTCGCGGCCGGGGGCCTGCTGGCCGAGAGCGACCACGAGAGCACGGTGGCGAGCCTCTACCAGGTCCAACTCGCCTGGTGGCAGGCCTACCTGGGCCGCTACTTCGTCGGCGGGGAGGCGATCGACACGGCCGGCCCGGACGAGCTGGTCACCCGCTTCCTGCTGCGGACGAACGCCATGCTGCCGGACGACCCCCGGTCCGCCCGGATCCGGCAGGTGCTGCTGCACGCGGGCTGCGTGCTCGGCCTCGCGCCGCAGGCCCTCGCCCCGCTGGCCGTCCACGAGCCCTTCCCCGAGGCGGCGTTGACCGTCAAGCACCTGCTGCTGATCGCCGCCGACGCCGACCTGCCGCGCTACGCGGCGCTGCTCCCGGCCGGTGCCGCCGAGCCGCTGCTCCGGGTCGCCGACGACCCCGGGGCGCGGACCGACGACCCGGCGGAGCCCGGCGATGACGACCCCGAGATCGCCCGGCTGCTGGGGTTCGAGAGCGGCCTCGACCAGGCGACCGCAGAACGGCTCACGGCCTTCCTGCGGACGTCCGTCACCGAGGAGCGCCGCGCCCCGCTGGCCGACGGCCTGCTGGCCCACGAGCTGCGCACCCCGCACGTGATCCGCCGGCGCGGCGCCGTGCTCCGCCTGCGGGCGGCGGCCGGGCGGCCTCAGCCGATCGCCGGGGCGCCGGTCGCCGGGCTTCCGATCGCAGGTGTGCCACTCGCCGGTGTGCCGCTCGCAGGGGCGCCGCTCCCGGCGGACAGCGACGCGAGGGCGGCCGGGCTGAACCCCTTGGCGATGAGCCAGCCGGCCAGCGTCATCTCGTAGCAGAACACCGGAAGGGCCAGGAGGGTGCCCCAGCCGGAGATCTGCTCGTAGACACCGAACAGCACCAGCACGCCGGACCCGAGGATCAGCGGGCCGCCGACGAGCCCCAGCACGGACACGAAGCGCGGCACGAGCCTCGACCGGTACAGGACGAAGCTCATCATCAGCGTGCTGGGGCCCAGGGCGAGCCGAGTCTGTCGGCCGGCGTCACGACCCGGCTCATCGCCGCCGTGACGGCGTCGGCGGACGACTCCGGGCAGCGTGCCGCTCGCGCCCTGCTGGCCCGGCTGACGGACCGGGAGCGGGAGGTCGCGGTCGCGGTCAGCGAGGGGCTGACGAACGCCGAGATCGCCGGCTCGCTGTACATGGGCGTGGCCACCGTGAAGACGCATGTCGGCAGCGTCTTCGCCAAGCTGGAGGTCTCCAACCGGGTCCAGGTGGCCCGCTGCGTGCACGACGCCGGTACCGGCCCGGGGTGACGCCGGCGGTCCGGCGGGCGCCTCACTCGCCCCAGCGCGAGGCCGCTGCCGCCTGCTCCATCGCGGTCGGGCGCCCCTCCGGGCCGCGCTCGCGGACGAGTTCGCCGGCGATGCTGAAGCGGGGGGCGTTCTGCGGGCCGCGCGCGGCGTGCCGGACGATCTCGTCGACCAGCGAGCCGACCATCCGCAGCCGGGGGTGGCCGGAGTGGACCGCCTGGCCCTGGGCGTCGGTGACGAACTCCGAACCGATGCCGAAGTCGGCGCCGACGCCCCGCCTGGTGAGGTAGGCCAGGGTGCCCCGGCGCTCGGCGATGCCGGGGGAGGAGTGCAGGGCGATCGCCTCCCAGACCAGGTCGACGCCGGCCGCGCCGACTCCGTTGCGGCCCAGGAACTCCGCCGCCATGTCGGCCCCTTCCACCTCGAAGCGCTGGGTGCCGGCGGCCGTCGGCGAGGTGCCGAGATCGTGCAGGACGCAGGCGAGGAACAGCAGTTCAGGATCGAAGTCCGCCGAGGGCCGCAGCCCCTCGTGCTCGGCCAGCAGCGCTGCGAACAGGTAGCTGCGGAAGCTGTGGTTGGCCACCGACTCGGTCTCGCGGGCACGGACGTGCTCGATCGTCCGGACGGCCAGCGGCGTGCTGGGAAGCGCGGGGAAGACAGGAACGGCGGGAGCGGCGGGAAGCGGATTCATGGCCTCACCGTAGGCAGCGCGGCCCTGCCCCGGGCAGTGGCACGATCGCCAGGCAGCGCTAGGATCGTGCCATGCCCGCCAAGCCCGCCACGCCCACGCTCTTCCGGCCCCACCAGGTGGCCGTGCTCGTGCTGCCCGGCGTGCTGGCCCTGGATTTCGGCATCCCCGTCCACGCGTTCGGCAACTGGGAGGGCAGTCCGTACGTGGTGACGGTGTGCACCGAGACTCCCGGGCCGGTGCCGGTCGAGGGCTCCCCCGCCCTGCTCGTGGAGCACGGGCTGGACGTCCTCGCGCACGCCGACACGATCGTGGTGCCGGGCCTGGCCCGGCCGGGCACGCCGTCCGAGCAGGTCCGGGCCGCGCTGGCCGGGGCCGCCGCGAACGGCTCCCGGATGGTCTCGATCTGCACCGGCGCCTTCGTGCTCGCCGCCGCCGGCCTGCTCGACGGCCGGCGCGCCACCACCCACTGGCGGCACGCCGCCGCACTGGCCCGGGCCCATCCGGCCGTGACGGTGGAGCCGGACGTCCTCTTCGTGGACGAGGGCGACGTCCTCACCTCGGCGGGCGTGGCCGCCGGAATCGACCTCTGCCTGCACATCATCCGCACCGACCTCGGGGCGGTGGCCGCCAACCGGCGCGCCCGGGCGATGGTGGCGGCGCCGCACCGCGGCGGCGGCCAGGCCCAGTTCATCGACCGCCCGGCCCTGCCCGGGCGGACCGGCGCGCTGGACGAGCTGCGCGCGTGGGTGCTCGGCCACCTCGACGAACCGATCTCCGTCGACGGGATGGCACGCCGGGCGTGCCTGTCCCGGCGCACGCTGATCCGCCGCTTCCACGAGGAGACCGGCCTGCCGCCGATGCAGTGGCTGCTGGATGTCCGCATCGACCGCGCGCGCGAACTGCTCGAGGCGTCCGACGCCCCGATCGAGGTCGTGGCCCGGCTCTCCGGGCTGGGCACGGCGGCGAACCTGCGGGCCCTGTTCAAACGTCAGGTCGGCGTCGCGCCGAGCACCTACCGCGGCACCTTCCACCACGGGGCCCGTCCGGCCGGCGCGCCCACAGGCTGACGGCGGCCCGGACGGCCCCGCCCGGGTGCGGGCGGGGCCGTCGTCGTCGGGCCGTCGTTGTCGGGCTGTCCTCGGAGGGCCGTCCTCGTCGGGCCGTCGTCGGAGGGCCGGGGAGGGCCTACCGGGCCGGGGTCCCGGCGCCGGCCGGGGCCGGGGCGTACCCGGTGGCCCGGGTGGTGAAGGTGCCCCGGCCCTGGGTGCGGCTGCGCAGCCGGGTCGCGTAGCCGAACAGCTCGGCCAGCGGCACGGTCGCCGTGATCACCGCGGTGCCGGCCCGCGCGGTCGAGCCGCCGACCCGGCCGCGCCGGGCCGCCAGGTCGCCGAGCACGCCGCCGACGGCGTCGTCGGGCACGGTGGCCGTGACCTCGACCACCGGTTCCAGCAGCACCATCGAGCCGGCCCGCAGGGCCTCCCGGAGCGCGAGCCGGCCGGCCGTCCGGAACGCCATCTCCGAGGAGTCCTTGGGGTGGGTGGCCCCGTCGGTCAGGGTGACCCGCACGCCGGTCACCGGGTGCCCGCCGAGCGGGCCCTCGGCGAGGGCGTCCCGGCAGCCGGCCTCCACCGCGCGGACGTACTCCTGCGGCACCCGGCCGCCGGTGACGGTGGACCGGAACTCGAAGCCGGGCTCGGTGCCCGCCCCGGTACCCACCTCCAAGGGTGCCGTGTCGAGGACGACATGGGCGAACTGCCCGGCGCCGCCGTCCTGTTTGACGTGCCGGTACAGCAGGCCGCTGACGCCGCGCACGACCGTCTCCCGGTAGGCCACCTGCGGCCGGCCGACGCCGATCTCCAGCCCGTTGGTGCGGCGGATCTTCTCCACCGCGACCTCCAGGTGCAGCTCACCCATGCCCGACAGCACCGTCTGCCCGGTCTCGGGGTCGGTCCGGACGGTGAGCGAGGGGTCCTCCTCGACCAGTCGCGCCAGTGCCGTCACCAGCCGGTCGGTGTCGGTGCGCCGGCGCGCCTCGACCGCCACCGAGACGACCGGATCGGCGACCGTGGGCGGCTCCAGGACCAGCGGCGCCGTCGGCACGGACAGCGTCGCCCCCGCGCGGGCCGCCTTCAGGCCGACGACGGCGACGATGTCCCCGGCGACCGCCCGGTCGACGTTCGCGTGCCGGTCGGCCTGGACCCGCAGGATGCGGCCGACCCGCTCGGTGCGCCGCGCGCCGACGTCCAGCACGGTGTCCCCCTTCAGCATCGTTCCCGAGTAGATCCGCAGGTAGGTCAGCCGGCCGGTGGTGGTCGAGTTCACCTTGAACACCAGCGCGGCGAACGGCGCGGCCGGGTCGGCCGCCCGCTGCTGGACGGCGCCGTCGCTGGACGTGCCCCGGACCGGCGGCACGTCCAGCGGCGACGGCAGGTAGGCCAGCACGGCCTCCAGCAGTGGTTCGATCCCGCGATTGCGGTAGGCCGAGCCGCACAGCACGACCACGCCGTCGCCGGTCCGGGTCAGGTCGCGCAGGGCGGCGGCCAGCGTCGGCGCGGAGACCGTCGACCGCGCGCAGAACTCGTCCAGCGCGCCCGGGTGGAGCTCCGCCACCGCCTCCTCCAGCAGCCGGCGCCGCCGCTGCGCCTCCTCCCGCAGGGCTGCCGGCACCGGGCCCTCCTCGAAGGTCTCGCGGCCGTCGGCCCAGACCAGCGACCGCATCCGCAGCAGGTCCACCACGCCGGTGAACCCGTCCTCGCTGCCGATCGGCAGCTGGACCACCAGCGGGGCCGGGTGCAGCCGCTCCCGGATCGAGGCGACCGCCCGGTCGAGGTCGGCCCCGGCGCGGTCCAGCTTGTTGACGAAGGCGATCCTCGGCACCCCGTGCCGGTCCGCCTGCCGCCAGACCGACTCGCTCTGCGGCTCGACGCCCGCCACGGCGTCGAACACCGCGACGGCGCCGTCGAGCACCCGCAGCGAGCGCTCGACCTCGTCGGAGAAGTCGACGTGGCCCGGGGTGTCGATCAGGTTGATCCGGTGGCCGTCCCAGGTGCAGCTCACGGCCGCGGCGAAGATGGTGATCCCGCGGTCGCGCTCCTGCGGGTCGAAGTCGGTGACGGTCGTCCCGTCGTGGACCTCGCCCCGCTTGTGGGTGCTGCCGGTGAGGTACAGGATCCGCTCGGTGACGGTGGTCTTCCCGGCGTCGACATGGGCGAGGATGCCCAGGTTGCGGACGGCGGTGAGCGGACTGGTGGAATGACGGTGCAGGTCGGTACGCACGGCCCATGGCCTTTCGGGGTGATCCATCGCGGGGGCGGCGCGATTACCGGACGAACGGGCCCTGGGACAGGCCGCGTGTGACCCCCGGCCGTGGCACGGTTCACCAACGGGCGGGCAGGGGTCAGTTGTTCGTCACGGACTTCCGGGGCCGGCCGCGCAGCCGGCACCGGGTGGACGAAGACACCAGGATCACCTCGTACCGTGCCTGGGGAACGACGACAGCGGTGCGGTAGCGCACGGCCGGTCTCCCCTCGCTCGTCACGGTGCGCGCCGCGATGTCGTGGCAACGCGCGATCAGTGGCGAGTGTATGCAGCCCGGGGCCGGCGGGGGAACCGGTTTTGTTCCCGAGGCACCGTCAGGTCCCGTCGCCGCAGGGCTACTCGAAGAGCGAGCCCTGCACGGCCGCCGGCCACGACGGGTCGCCGCCGTCCGAGTCCTGCTGCCACGCCGGGTGCCCGGGCAGCGGCACGCGCCGCATCGACCCGGGGCAGAGCACCAGGCGGCGGGACTCCTGCTTGTGGTCGACGACGGCGCCCAGCCCGATCGCCTCGACCGGGACCACGGCGATCGGGCGCTCGCACACCGGACACGGAACGCGGGGAAGTCTCATGCGCGCCATGGTCCAGGAGACCTCTGACAGCGGGGTGCCCCTCGGCGCGGGACGTCAGGGCGTCCGGGCCCCGTGGAACAGGGCGAGCTCCAGCAGGTCCGGGCCACGGGCGGCCGGCCGGTCACGGGGTGAGCAGTGCGTCCTGCGCGAGCAGTGGTGCTCCGGAGTGCCAGGGCACGACGGTGCCGTGGCGGACGAGTTCGCCGTAGTGTGCCGGGTCGGGCCGGTCGGCGAGCAGCAGCTCCAGTACGGGCTGTGCGGCCTCGGCCGGGGTCAGGGCCTGGCTGAAGTCGTCGAACCACGGCCGCGACGCCCGGGTGTCCACCAGGCCGGGGCAGACCGCCGCGACCAGGGTGCCGACGGGCAGGTCGTCCGCCCGCCGCCGCGCCGCGACCGCCCGCACGGCGGCGACCTGCGCCACCTTGGACGGTACGTTCACCCAGCGCGGCCAGCCCTGCGCCTCGGCCGTCCCGGCGTGCACGGCGTCGCGCCAGGACTCGACGGCCCGCTCGACCTCGTCGAGCGACGCGCCGTCGAACACGGGCCGCAGGCCGGGGGCCAGGTGGCCGAGCGTGCCCAGCGAGCTGGCCACCACGACCAGCCGCCCGCCGGGCCGCAGCACCGGGCCGAACGAGTGCAGCACCGCGTGGGTGCCCCCGTTGGCGACGTCGATGAACGTGTCGGCCTGCTCGGACTGCGGCAGGTCGGGGGTGAGCGGCGCGATCGCGTTGGACACCACGATGTCCACCCCGCCGTGCCGCACCCGGAGTTCGGCGGCCAGCGCGGCGACGGCGGCGGCGTCGGTGACGTCGAGCACCCGGCCCTCGACCCGGCCGCGAGTGGCCGGGGAGGCGGCCACGAGCGCGGCGGCGTCGGAGACCCGCCGGGGGTGGCGCCCGGTCAGCAGGACCAGGTCCGACGGGCCCAGCCGGGCGGCCAGCCCTTCGACAACTGCCAGGCCGAGCCCCTGATTCGCCCCGGTCACCAGGGCGATGCGTGAAGTGGTCATGCACCCAGGCTAGGCAGCCGACCGGCCATGCGGCCAACGAAAGTTCCGCACACCTGGTATGCGTAGGAGTCATGGACTTCACGGACGTCTCACTCACCGCGCTGCGGGTCTTCCGGGAGGTGGCCGAGCGGGGCACGCTGACCGCTGCCGCGGCCGCCCTGGGCTACACCCAGTCCGCGGTGTCCCGGCAGATCGCGACACTCGAACGGGCGGCGGGAGCACCGTTGTTGGAGCGCCGCCACGACGGAGTTCGGCTGACCGCCGCCGGGCGCATCGTGCTGCACCGGGCCACCGCCGTGGTCGAGCAGCTCGACGCCACCGCGCGCGAACTGGCCGGCCTGCCCGCCGAGGCCGGGACGGTACGGGTCGGCTGGTTCACCAGCGCGGGCGCCGTCCTGCTGCCCCGGGCCGTCGCCGCGCTGCGCCGCAGCCACCCCGCCGTCACCGTCACCAGCCGCGAGGGCAGCACGCCCGCGCTGGTCCGCGCACTGCGGGCGGGCAGCGTGGACCTCGCGGTGCTGGCCTCGGTACCGCCGTTCCGGCCGCCGGACGCCGAGTCGCCGGCGCTGGAGCTGGAGACGCTCGCCGAGCGGAGCCTGTGCCTCGCGGTGCCCGCCGGCCACCCGCTGGCCAGGGGCGACTACGTCGACGTCGCCGACCTGCGCGGACAGCGCTGGATCGCCAGTGCCTCGGCCGGCGAGGAGAAACTGATGGGCGTCTGGCCCGGCCTGGACGAGCGGCCCGAGATCGCGCACACCGCCCGCGACTGGCTGGCCAAGCTGCACCTGGTCGCGGCCGGCTGCGGACTGACCACCGTGCCCGTCTCCCTCGCGTCCGCCGCGCCCCCGGGCGTCCGGGTCCTGGCGGTGCGCGGCGGCCCGCAGGAGCAGCGGCGGCTCGTCCTGGCGCGGCTGCCGCGCCCGATGTCGGAGCCCGCCGCGCTCCTCGCGCAGGCCCTGCGCGCGGCGGCGGCCGAGGCGGACGCGGTGCGGTGACCGGTTGGATGACCCGGCCGGGTGAAGCGCGCGGACGGACGGGAGCGGATCACCCGCCGGCCGCCCGATCTCTGCGAGCATCACGAGGCGTCGCGCCGGGCGGCGGCCCGGCCACGATGGGACACGGTGTGGAACTCTTCCCCCCGATGCCGCTCGCCGAGTGGCGGGACACCAAGGAGACGCTGCACCGTTTCGCACAGGTCGTCGGCAAGATCCGGCTGGCGGCGAGCGTGCGGCGCAACCACTGGTGGAACGTCCCGTTCCATCTCACCGGTCGCGGCATCACCACCCGCCCGACGGGGCGGGCCGACGGCGGCCCGGTGTTCACCGTCGACCTCGACTTCGTCGGCCACCGCCTGGTCGTCGCCACGCTGGACGGCCGGGAGGTCTCCTTCCCGCTGGCCGGCCAGTCCGTGGCGTCGTTCCACCGCAGCACCATGGACGCGCTCGCCGGGCTCGGCATCGGGGTGGAGATCGCCCGCCCCGCACCGTTCGGCCTGCCCGACGCGGCCCGGCCGTTCGCCGAGGACACCGAGCACGCGGCGTACGACCCCGTCCTGGCCAACCGCTACTGGCAGGTCCTCAGCCAGGTGGCGCTCGTCCTGGAGGAGTTCGCGGCCCGCTTCTCCGGCAAGTCCAGCCCGGTGCACCACTTCTGGCACAGTCTGGACCTCGCCCACACCCGGTTCTCCGGGCGGCGCACCGACCAGCCGGCGCAGGCCGGCCCGGTCACCCGGGAGGCGTACTCCCGGGAGCTGATCAGCTTCGGCTTCTGGTTCGGCGACGACTCCTACCCCGAGCCGGCCTTCTACTCCTACACCGCCCCGGAGCCCCCGGAGCTGCCGGCGGAACCGCTGCGGCCCGGGGCCGCCGCGTGGCTCGCCCGCGGCGACGGCCACCTGGCGGTGCTGCGCTACGACCTCGCCCGCGCCGAGGCCGACCCGAGGGCGGCCGTCCTCGCCTTCTACGAGAGCGCCTACCGGGCCGGCGCCGCACTGGCCGGCTGGGACGTCGACGGCCTCGCCTGCCCCGGCGGCATCACGGACCCGTACCCGCACCTCCTGCACCCCTGAGCGCCGCCGGTATCAAGGCCGCGTCAACGTTCCCGGGCCGGCCGTATGGACGCCGTCAGGAACCGCCTCGGCGCCCTGACCGGCTGATTTGCTGATCCGGCCGGTCTTCCGCCGGTGTCGTGCGGGCCCCGGGTCCGTTCACGGCCAGGCACCTGAACCACTTTGGTGGAGCCCATGTCCGACGTCATCTTCGTCGGCGTCACGCTCGTCGTGTTCGCCGTCATCGCCCTGATAGCGCGGGGGGTGGAGAAGCTGTGAGCGCCGAGAACATCGCAGGTCTCATCGTCGCCGTCGCACTCGTCGGCTACCTCGTACTGGCGCTGATCCACCCGGAGAAGTTCTGACATGAGCTCCACTCTCGCGGGCTGGCTGCAGGCCCTCGCCCTGGTGGGCGCGCTGGCCCTGTGCTACCGCCCCCTCGGCGACCACATCGCCAGGCTCCTCACCACCGCACGACACCTCAGGGTCGAGCGCGGCCTCTACCGGGTCATCGGCGTCGACGGCGACGCCGACCAGCGCTGGCCGGTCTACCTCCGCTCGGTGCTGGCCTTCTCGGCCGTCTCGATCCTCTTCCTGTACGGGCTGATCCGTCTCCAGGGCCACCTGCTGCTGAGCCTCGGCGTCCCGCAGATGGAGAGCCACCAGGCCTGGAACACCGCGATCTCCTTCGTCACCAACACCAACTGGCAGTCGTACTCGGGCGAGGCCGCGATGGGCCACCTCGTCCAGATGGCCGGCCTCGCGGTGCAGAACTTCGTCTCCGCCGCCGTCGGCATCGCGGTCGTGGCGGCGCTGATCAGGGGCTTCACCCGCAACCGCACCGACCGGGTCGGCAACTTCTGGGTCGACCTCACCCGCATCGTGCTGCGCCTGCTGCTGCCGATGGCGATCGTCTTCGCCCTGGTGCTGGTGGCCAACGGCGTGGTGCAGAACTTCCACGGCTTCCACGAGATCACCACGCTCGGCGGCGGCACCCAGTCCGTCCCGGGCGGCCCGGTGGCCTCGCAGGAGGTCATCAAGGAGCTCGGCACCAACGGCGGCGGCTTCTACAACGCGAACTCCGCGCACCCCTTCGAGAACCCGACCGGCTTCACCAACGTGCTGGAGATCTTCCTGCTGCTGGTGATCCCGTTCGCGCTGCCCCGGGCCTTCGGCCGGATGATCGGCGACAACCGCCAGGGCTACGCGATCGTCGCCGTGATGGGCCTGTTCTGGGTGGCCTCGGCGGCGCTGATCACCTTCGCGGAGTCGCAGCACGGCGGCGCGGCCCTGAACGCGGCCGGCGCGGCGATGGAGGGCAAGGAGCAGCGGTTCGGCATCGCGGCCTCCGGCCTCTTCGCGGCCTCGACGACGCTGACGTCCACCGGCGCGGTGAACTCCTTCCACGACTCGTACACCCCCTTCGGCGGGGGCCTGACGATCTTCAACATGATGCTCGGCGAGATCGCGCCCGGCGGCACCGGCTCGGGCCTGTACGGGATGCTGATCCTGGCGGTCGTCGCGGTGTTCGTGGCGGGCCTGATGGTCGGCCGCACCCCCGAGTACCTGGGCAAGAAGCTCGGCGGCCGCGAGATGAAGTTCGCCTCGCTGTACATCCTCACCACCCCGAGCATCGTGCTGATCGGCACCGGCGTCGCGATGGCGCTGCCCGGTGAGCGCGCCGGGATGCTGAACTCCGGCGCCCACGGCTTCTCCGAGGTGCTGTACGCGTTCACCTCGGCCGCCAACAACAACGGCTCGGCGTTCGCCGGCATCACCGTGAACACCGAGTGGTACGACACCGCGCTCGGCCTGGCGATGGTCGTCGGCCGGTTCCTGCCGATGGTGTTCGTGCTCGCGCTGGCCGGCTCGCTCGCCCGGCAGCAGCCCGTCCCCGCAACTCCGGGCACCCTGCCCACCCACCAGCCGCTGTTCGTGGGCCTGCTGTCGGGCGTCGTCCTGATCGTCGTCGGCCTCACCTACTTCCCGGCCCTGGCTCTCGGGCCGATCGCGGAAGGTCTCCACTGATGTCCACCACCCTCACACCCACCGAGCCCGCGCGGCAGTCCCGGGCACCGCACCGGGTCTCCGGCGGCCTGCTCGACCCGAAGCTGATCCTCTCGTCCCTCCCGGACGCGGTGCGCAAGCTCGACCCGCGGGTGATGTACCGGAACCCGGTCATGTTCGTGGTCGAGGCCGGCTCGGTGGTCACCACCGTCGCCGCCGTCGCCGACCCGTCCGTGTTCGCCTGGTCGATCACGGTCTGGCTCTGGCTGACCACCGTCTTCGCCAACCTCGCCGAGGCCGTCGCCGAGGGCCGCGGCAAGGCCCAGGCCGACACGCTGCGCCGGACCAGGACCGACACCATGGCCCGCCGGCTGCTCGACTGGCCCGCTTCGCAGGCCGAGGAGGAGGTCTCCGGGACGGCCCTGCGGCTGGGCGACCACGTGGTGGTCGAGGCCGGGCAGGTCATCCCCGGTGACGGCGACGTGGTCGAGGGCGTCGCCTCGGTGGACGAGTCGGCGATCACCGGCGAGTCCGCCCCGGTCATCCGCGAGTCGGGCGGCGACCGCAGCGCGGTCACCGGCGGCACGAAGGTGCTGTCCGACCGGATCGTGGTGAAGATCGCCTCCGAGCCCGGCAAGTCCTTCATCGACCGCATGATCGCGCTGGTCGAGGGCGCGGCCCGGCAGAAGACGCCGAACGAGATCGCCCTCAACATCCTGCTCGCCTCGCTGACCGTCGTCTTCCTGGTCGCGGTCGTCACGCTGCAGCCGATGGCGACCTTCGCCGGAGCCCCGCAGCCGATGGTCGTGCTGGTCGCCCTGATCGTGGCGCTGATCCCGACCACCATCGGCGCGCTGCTGTCCGCGATCGGCATCGCCGGCATGGACCGCCTGGTCCAGCGCAACGTCCTCGCCATGTCCGGCCGGGCCGTCGAGGCCGCCGGCGACGTCAACACCCTGCTGCTCGACAAGACCGGCACCATCACCCTCGGCAACCGCCAGGCCGCCGATCTCCAGCCGGCCGCCGGGGTCACCGTCGAGGAGCTGGCGGACGCGGCGCAGCTCTCCTCACTGGCCGACGAGACGCCCGAGGGCCGCTCGATCGTCGTCCTCGCCAAGACCGGGTACGGCCTGCGGGCCCGCGCCCAGGGCGAGTTGGCGCACGCCACCTGGGTCCCGTTCACCGCGCAGACCCGGATGTCGGGTGTCGACCTGGCCGAGGACGGGGTGGTCCGGTCCGTCCGCAAGGGCGCGGCCGGCTCGGTCACCGCCTGGGTCACCGAGCAGGGCGGCACCGTCGGCCGGGACGTCGCCGACCTGGTCGACGGGATCTCCGCCGCCGGCGGCACCCCGCTGCTGGTGGCGTCCCGCACCGGGGGCGCGGCGCCGCGTGCGCTCGGTGTCGTCCACCTCAAGGACGTCGTCAAGGAGGGGATGAAGGAGCGTTTCGACGAGCTGCGCCGGATGGGCATCAGGACCGTCATGATCACGGGTGACAACCCGTTGACCGCCCGGGCGATCGCGCAGGAGGCGGGCGTGGACGACTTCCTCGCCGAGGCCACCCCCGAGGACAAGATGGCCCTGATCAAGAAGGAGCAGGAGGGCGGCAAGCTGGTCGCGATGACCGGCGACGGGACGAACGACGCGCCCGCCCTCGCCCAGGCCGACGTCGGCGTGGCGATGAACACCGGCACCATGGCGGCCAAGGAGGCCGGCAACATGGTGGACCTGGACTCCAACCCCACCAAGCTGATCGAGATCGTCGAGATCGGCAAGCAACTGCTCATCACCCGTGGTGCGTTGACGACCTTCTCGATCTCCAACGACGTCGCGAAGTACTTCGCGATCATCCCGGCGATGTTCGCGAGCGTCTACCCCGGCCTGCGGCACCTCAACATCATGGGCCTGCACAGCCCGACCTCGGCGATCACCTCGGCGGTCATCTTCAACGCCCTGGTCATCGTCGGCCTCGTCCCGCTCGCCCTGCGCGGGGTCAAGTACCGCCCGTCCGACGCCAGTTCGCTGCTCCGCCGGAACATCACGGTGTACGGCCTCGGCGGCCTGGTGGTGCCGTTCATCGGCATCAAGGCGATCGACCTGGTCGTCCGGTTCGTCCCCGGCCTGAGCTGAAACGGAGGAAACAGCACTCATGCCCAAGCCACTGCCCACCTCCGTCCGCACCCACCTCACCGCGTTGCGGATGCTGCTCGTGATGACCGTCGTCCTCGGTCTCGCCTACCCCCTGCTGGTCACCGGCATCAGCCAGGCCGCCTTCAGCGGCAGGGCCAACGGCTCGATCGTCAGCTCGCAGGGCAAGGAGGTCGGCTCCAGCCTGCTCGGCCAGAACTACGACCTGCCGAAGAAGAACCCCGCCGACGCCGACGAGGCGGCGCAGCCGGACCCGAAGTGGTTCCAGCCCCGCCCAGCCGCCTACGCCTACGACCCGAAGAGCTCCGGCGCCTCCAACCTCGGCCCCGACAACGAGGACCTGCTCAAGGCCGTCCAGGAGCGCCGCGCCGCCGTCGCCGCCTTCGACGGCGTCGACCCGGCCGCCGTCCCGCCGGACGCGCTCACCGCCTCCGGCTCCGGCCTCGATCCGCACATCTCCGTCGCGTACGCCGAGGAGCAGACCGCCCGGGTCGCCAGGGCCCGCGACCTGCCCGAGGCCACCGTACGGACGCTGGTCGTGAAGTACACCGAGGGCCGCCCGCTCGGCTTCCTCGGCCAGGCAGGCGTCAACGTCGTACTGATCAACACGGCTCTGAGCGAGCAGAAATGATGTGGTGTCAGCTCGCCGAGTAGGCCGACCGGCCCGGGTAAGGGGGAGCGCACGCTCCGTACCCGGGCCGGTCGCCCGCGTCACCCTCGCAGCCACGCCGCCCTCGTAGGAAAGAGCAGCGCCCATGCCCCGCGACCTCGCCCCCGGCACCCTCACCCGCCGTGGCCGGCTGAGGGTGTACCTCGGTTCGGCCCCCGGCGTCGGCAAGACGTACCGGATGCTCGACGAGGCCCGCCGCAGGCAGGAACGCGGGGCGGACGTGGTGGTGGGCCTCATCGAGTGCCACGGCCGCCGGAACACCGAGAACATGCTCCAGGGCCTCGACGTCGTCCCCCGGCTCACCCGCACCTACCGGGACGCCTCGTTCACCGAGATGGACACCGACGCGATCCTCGCCCGCAGGCCCGCCGTGGCGCTGGTGGACGAGCTCGCCCACACCAACATCCCCGGCGGGCGCAACGCCTGGCGCTGGCAGGACGTGGACGAGCTGCTGGCCGCCGGGATCGACGTCATCACCACCGTCAACATCCAGCACCTGGAGTCGTTGAACGACGTCGTCCAGAAGATCACCGGCGTCCCGCAGCGCGAGACCGTCCCCGACGAGGTGGTCCGCCGGGCCGACCAGATCGAACTGGTCGACATGGCCCCGCAGGCCCTGCGCCGCCGGATGGCCCACGGAAACGTCTACCAGGCCGAGAAGGTGGACGCCGCGCTCTCCAACTACTTCCGGGTCGGCAACCTCACCGCCCTGCGCGAGCTCGCCCTGCTCTGGGTCGCCGGACGCGTCGACGAGGGCCTGCGCGACTACCGCGCCACCCACGACATCGACCGCGTCTGGGAGACCCGCGAACGCGTCGTCGTCGCGCTCACCGGCGGCCCCGAGGGCGCCACCCTCGTCCGCCGGGCCGCCCGCATCGCCGACCGGACGGCGGGCGGCGACCTGCTCGCCGTCCACATCACCCGCAGCGACGGCCTGGCCGGCGCCTCCCCGGGCAACCTCGCCGAACAGCGGCAGCTGGTCGAGTCACTCGGCGGCAGCTACCACGTCGTGGTCGGCGACGACATCCCCGACTCGCTGCTGACCTTCGCCCGCTCGCACGACGCCACCCAGCTGGTGCTCGGCACCAGCCGGCGCGGCCGGGTCAACCGCTTCCTCACCGGGCCCGGCATCGGCGAGACCACCGTCGACGCCTCCGAGGACATCGACGTCCACATGGTCACCCACGAGTTCACCGGCCGCGGCCGCCTGCCCTCCCTGGGCCGCCGCCACTCCAGGCGGCGCACCGCTGCCGGCTACGCCGCCGGCCTCGTCCTGCCCGTGCTGCTCACCACGCTGCTCTCCCACCTACACTCGCTGAACCTCACCGCCGTCGCGCTGATCTTCCAACTCGGCGTCGTCGCCGTCGCGCTGCTCGGCGGCGCGACCTCCGCGCTGATGGCCTCGCTGGCCGCCTCGCTGCTGCTCAACTACTACTTCATCCCGCCCGTCCACACCTTCACCATCGCCGAGACCAACAACGTCATCGCCCTGGTCGTGTTCGCCGTCGTCGCGCTCACCGTCTCCACCGTCGTCGACCACGCCTCCAGGCTCACCGGCCGGGCGGCCCGTGCGACCGCCGAGGCCGAGACGCTCTCCACCCTGGCCGGCAGTGTCCTGCGCGGCGCCGACGCGCTGCCCGCCCTGCTGGAGAAGTCCCGCACCGCCTTCGGGATGGACTCCGTCGCCCTGCTGGACCGCACCAGCGGGGACGTCCTCGCCCGAGCGGGGTCCCCCCGGACGGAGCCCGGGGGAGACGGCGGGGGAGAACCGGCGGCAGGCCACGAGATCACCGAAGTCCCGGTAGGAGATGGCGCGTTGCTCGTCCTGACCGGTCGCAGACCGCACGCCGCCGACCTGAAGATGCCCCCGGCCGAAGGCTGGGGGAGGGTGCTGACCGCCTTCGCCGCCCACGTCGCCGCCGCCCTGGAGCGCGACCGCCTCGCCACCGTCGCCGCCGAGGTCGAACCGATCAGGGCGGCCGACCGGATGCGCACCGCCCTGCTCGCCGCCGTCAGCCACGACCTGCGCACGCCGCTGGCCGCCGCCCTCGCCTCGGTCGGCTCGCTGCGCAGCCCCGACGTCGAGTTCTCGCCCGAGGACCGGGCCGAACTCCTCGACCTGGCCGGCGAATCCCTGGTCAGGCTCACCCGGCTGGTCGACAACCTGCTCGACATGAGCCGCCTCCAGGCCGGCGCCCTCACCCTCCACCTGACACCCACTCACCTGGAGGACGTGCTGCCGCGCGCCGTCGACTCGCTCGCCGACCCGGACGCGCCCGTCCGGCCGCTCGACCTCGACACCACCCCGGCGGTGCTGGCCGATCCGCCGCTGCTGGAGCGCGTACTGGCCAACGTGATCACCAACGCGCTGCGGCACAACGCCCCGGGCGCTCCGGTACTGGTGGCCGCCAGCCACCACCAGGGCCGGGTGGAGGTCCGCGTCGTCGACCGTGGCCCCGGCATCCCGCCCGAGTACCGCGACCAGGTGTTCCTGCCGTTCCAGCGCCTCGGCGACACCGACAACACCACCGGTGTCGGCCTTGGCCTCGCCCTCTCCCGGGGCCTCACCGAAGCCATGGGCGGCACTCTCGACGTCGAGGACACACCGGGCGGCGGCACCACCATGCTCATCAGCCTGCCCGCCGCGGACTCCGCAGCCGAGGGCTGAGCGCGTGAGCCCCTGCCACCGGCGCCGAGGCCGATCGTCGTCCTCCCCGGCCGAGAGGGTGCGGGCGCTCGACGCGGGCGCGCCTGACCGAGTCCCACGTCATGGAACGGAGCCTGACGGGTAGTCAGTGACTGCGACAGGCAGGCCGGAGGGGGCCGCGACCCGGGCCGGTCCTGGCGGTCGTGTCCGGTCTCGTCGTGCCGGGTGTCCGGTCACGGTGGTGCGGCTCCTGCGGAAAGAGGGTTCCGCCACCGGGGCGCACGCTCGGGGAGCGGGACTCGTGCGTACGGCGGTCGGTCGGTCGGTCG
>FTKL01000428.1_pt1 | contig 17412 bp, 15 predicted proteins | sample 2434061 | NCBI WGS metagenome assembly FTKL01 (sample SAMEA3914816, study PRJEB12502) | metagenome | biome: forest; material: soil | place: USA | collected 2011-09-16 | depth 0.3 m
GCGGCCTGGCGGTCGCCGGCCAGGTAGTCGGAGACGGCCAGGTTGTTGGTGATCATGAGGGTGCGCGGGTGGTCCGGGCCGAGGGTGCGCCGGGCGGCGTCCAGGGTCTGGCGGTCCATCGCGCGGGCCTCCGCGTAGCGGCCGAGGAAGCGCAGGTCGGCGCCCAGGCTGTTGGCGACGGCGAGGGTGTGCGAGTGCTCGGGGCCCAGGGTGGCGCGGAACCGCTCCAGGATGTCCTTGTCCATCTCGTACGCCTGCTGGAGGGCGCCCTGGGAGCGGCGGATGTTGCTCAGCTGGGTGCGCAGCATCAGCGTCTGGGCGTCGTTCTCGACGTCGAAGCCGGGGCCGCCGAAAGTGTCGTCGCGCCAGCGTTCGAGAGTGCGCTCGGCCAGTTCGCGGCCGGACTCGTGCAGGCTGCGCTTCCACTGGTAGCGGACCGAGTCGATGATCCACTGCCGGACCCGCTCGTCGGCGCTGCCCGCCGCACCGGACGGGCCCAGGTGGGGCAGGAGTTCGGCGTACTGCGGCCAGTTGGCGGGGATGTCGGGGTCGCCGAAGTTGGCGGCGGCCAGCGCGTCGTGGACGACGGCCCGGATCTCGGCCTTGCGGTCCTCGCCGACCTGGTCGCGCAGCACGGCCTGGACGAGCCGGTGCACGGTGATGGTCTCGCTGCCCTGGTCCGTCCTGGCCAGGCCGAAGCGGTTGATGGCGCGCAGGAACTCGCCGATCGCGAGCTTGTCGCGGGGGGCGAACGGCGGCAGCGTGAGGGCGTGCGTGACGGCGCGGCTGTAGAGCAGCCGCATCGGGATGGCCTCGGGGCCGAAGAACGCGCAGATCTCCAGGATCTGGGCGGCCGGCCCGTTGACGCCGCGCAGCTCCTCGACCGAGATCCGCCAGGTGGCGGCCGCGGAGTGCGGGTACTCGGCGGGGCGCAGCCGGGTGCGCTCCAGCATCTCGGTGAGCGCGTCCTCCAGCAGTTCCAGGTAGGTGGCGACCGGCATCGGGGTCTCCTGCAGCCAGACCGCGGCCTGGCCGACGGCCAGCGGCAGGTCGCCGAGCAGCTGGGCGACCTGGTCGGCGTCCTCGGGCGCGAGGCCCGAGTTGGAGCGGCGCAGCAGGCCGACGCTCTCCTCGCGGCTGAACACGTCGACCTCGACCAGGCCGGCGTGCTTGGACCAGCCCTGGTTGCGCGAGGTGATCAGCACATGGCCGCCGGGGGCGCCGGCCGGCAGCCAGGGCGCCAGCTCGTCGGGGGTGCCGGCGTTGTCGTAGACGAGCAGCCAGCGGCGGTACGGCTGGCCGCGGCGCAGCGCGTCCAGCACGGCGGCGGCGGTGTGCGCGACGTCGTCACCGCCCTGGATGCCGAGGCGGGGGGCGAGTTCGGCGAGCTTCTGCGGGATGTTGGCGGGCTCCTCGGCGGGCACCCACCAGATCACCTCGTACGCGGCCTTGAACCGGTGCGCGTACTCGACGGCGGTCTGCGACTTGCCCACCCCGCCGATGCCGTACAGGACTTGGCCGGCCACGGCGCTCGACCCGGCGGTGAAGCGGTTGCGCAGCAGTTCGAGCAGCCGGCCACGGCCGGTGAAGGAGGCGTTGCGCGAGGGGGCGTCCTGGACCTGCGGCGCGGTGCCGGGGAACCGGGTCGGGGTGGGGAACTCGCCGCTGTCACTGTCGAGTTGCCGGTTGGCGCCGGGCGGCGGACCGAGCTCGTTGTACAGCTGGGACTCGGCCAGCACCGCCGAGGAGCGGACGAGTTCGGGTGCGGCCCGGCCGACGAACGGACGGGGCACCGGATCGTCCGACTCCTGCAGCCGCAGCGCGAGCATCAGCGGTGCGCCGGTGTTGAGTTCGTGCCCGTTGAGGAGCTGCCAGACCTCGGCGGCCCGGGGCAGCGCGGTGTACTCGGGCGACAGCAGGGCGAGCAGCCTGCCCTGCCCCTCGAGCGGCCCGGCGGCCTCCGGGGGCAGCCCGGCGGACGGCTCGGCCGCACTGTGCAGCGAGGTCTGGTACCCGAAGCCGGTGAGCGTGCCGGCCGCCCACTCGGCCCACATCCGGTCCTCGGGGGCGTAGCTGATGTACACCTGGCGGGGCACCGAGCGCGAGGTGCGCAGGTACGCGCCGTACAGGCGGCGGCGGGCCTCGCCGGAGAGCGGGCGCAGCGAGCGGACCCTGCCGTCGGTGATCCAGGCGGCCAGCCGCTCGAAGGCGTTGAGCAGGCTGCGGGCCTCCTGCGGCCGGTCGGCGACGGTGGCGGGCACCTCCTCGTACGCGTAGAACGGCTTGTACGGGACCTCGACGTCGCTCCAGTAGCCGGCCCGGCGCTCGGCGGGCAGCCAGCGGCCCAGGTAGGGGGCGAAGGACTCGCGGGCGAAGTCCCGGCCGGCCTCCAGCCGTTCCTGCTCGGCGTCCTCGACCCGCATCGGCACCGGCAGCACCCGGATGGCGCGCTCCTCGGCCTCCGCGATGGTGCGGGCGGCGTCGACGCCGCCGCGGATGTTCTGGGCGCTGAAGGTGAAGCAGTCGACGACGGTGTCCGGCATCAGGACGGTGCAGATGCCGGAGGTGTCGCTGACGCCGGTGCGGCTGTCGATCAGTACGTAGTCGTAGTTCTGCGCCCAGCGCTCGCGCAGGGCGCGCAGGAACTCGCCGCCCCGGATGTCGCGGCCGTGGTAGAAACTCCGCCAGTTGAAGCTGGTGACGGCCGCGGAGTAGGCGGCGTTCTGCCGGCCGGCGGGCAGGAAGTCGAGCTTGCCGCCGGGCGGCAGGTCGAGGGCGAGGCCGCAGATGTAGCCGTCCACCCGGCCCGGCTCGTCCAGCCACTGCTCGGGGCTCTGCCCGGCGGGGCCGCCGCCCGACGGCAGCGACTGGCGGACGTACGCGCGCAGCAGGTCGATCAGGCCGTCGGTGGCGTGCAGCTCGGGGTCGACGAGCAGCGGGTGGTAGTAGCGGTGCAGGCCCGGGGCCTCCAGGTCCCAGTCGACCACCAGGACGCGCAGCCCTCTGCTCGCGAGGATCCACCCGACGTTGGCCAGAGCCATGGTGCGGCCGGTGCCGCCCTTGAAGGAGTAGAAGGTGACGACCGAGCCTGGGCCGGTCCTCTCCTGGTCCGTCCCCGGCTCAGCGAACATCGTCCTGGTCCCCCCTCATCGGCACCACGGCCGTACCGTCCGGGCTGCGGCGCGGGCCGGGCGGCCCCGCCGGGATGGCGAGTCCGGGCATGACCGGCCCGCCGTCGTCACCGCCGGGGCCGAAGCCGAAGGCAGCGCCGTCGCCATCGTCCCCCCAATCGAAGTTGTCGTCCATGAGCTTGTTCTGAGCGACCGTCACCATGATGGTGAGCTCGGTGTCGAAGTTCTCCCGGGGTACGCGGACCCGGAAGAGCTGCTCCGGATCACTCCGGCGCAGCCAGTTGCGCTGGAACACCCCGCGTACGCCCGCCCACAGCGCGTCGCGCTCCGGCCCGGCCGTCGGGTCGCCGGTGCCGGCCGGCACCAGGACGCCGGTGACGGGGTGGTTCTGCCCGTCGTACTCGCGCAGTGCCTGCTCGTACGGTTCGGCGCCGGCCACCCACGGGTCGATCAGCAGCACGCTCACCTGGCTGTCCTCGCGGGCCTGGTCGAGCTGGTCGCCGATGCCGGGGCGGATCTCGTCCAGGGTGGTGATGTGGCCCGCCGCGGTGATCACCTGCTGGGCGCGGGCGACCAGCGAGGGGCGGGTCGGCGGGTGGTAGGGGGCCCACTGCCAGGGCTGGCTGCCGTACCAGCCGCCGCCGGGGGCCGGCGGGGCCGCGGCGCCGCCGTCCGCCGAGCGGCCGGCCGCGACGAAGAGCCGCACCATGCCGGCCGAGGCGGGGCGCTGGGCGGGCAGCGCCGGCACCGGGAAGTAGCCGCGGATGGCGCCGAGGTCGAACTCCGGCAGCTCGCTGAGCGGGCGGGCGGCCGCGTCCTTGATCCGCTCGGCGACCACCTTGACCACCTGCTGGTAGTCGGGACCGCTCGGGTCGGTGCGCAGCAGGTCGCGCAGGCCGGAGCGGGCGTAGGTGTCGCCCATCCCCTGCTGCACGTACTGGATCCGCTGCACCTCGGGCACCAGCTCGCCGGGCAGGGAGTCCCAGAGCACCGGGATCAGGGCGGGCACGATGTCGCCGGTGAGCTCGTGGTGGCGGCGCACCCGGCCGCGGAAGGCCGTCCACTCCTTGCCGCAGTAGACGGACGCGAAGTACGCCGGGGAGTACAGCGCGACCATCGTCCGGCAGCAGCCGAGCATCTGGGCGAGCTGCTGCTCCCAGTTGTCACCGAGCCGCAGCACGTCGGTGTCGCGGTAGCTCAGTTCGTCGAAGTCCGCGGCGGGCTCGATCCGGCCGAGTTCGTCGCGCAGGTCCCGGAAGAAGCGGTCGACGAACACACCGCCGTTCTCGTAGTCCTGACGCGCGTAGCTGAAGAAGAAATACGGCCGCACTGCACCCCCCGGGCCCCTCTGAGCCGCGACTTTCCTGCTGTCTTACCCAGGATGACGTGAACTCAGCCGGTTCCACACGGGAGTTCGGCAAATCAGGACAGGTTCAGGACAGGAAGCGGACGGAATCCGATCCGGGGCGCGCAGGGCGGCCGGCCGGGGCGGGACGGGGGCGGGACAGGGTCAGAGCGCGGACTGGAAGGCCGCCACCGGCTCGGCCCCGGGAGCCAGCGCGTCCGCCACCAGGCGGCGCAGCAGATCACCGAGGACGGTGTCCGGCAGGGTGTCGAGCTCACCGAGCGGCAGGCCGGTGATGTCGACCAGATCGGAGTCGACCGGGTCAGAGCGGAGTCCGGAGTGGAGTCCAGAGCCGATGTCCGCACCGGTGACGCTCATCAGTCCCTCATTCGATCTCTCGGCGGAGCGGGCTGGGGGCACGGGAATCAGCCCCGGTCCGCGACGCCCGCATCCTACACCTGACACATTCTCAGCTCGCCCGCTGCGCCGCGCTGCTGTCAGCCGTACGGCCCCACCCGGCCCGGCGGGCGCCCGTCACGGGCAGAGCCGCTCCACCTGCCAGCCGTCGCCGCGCGCCACGTACCGCAGCCGGTCGTGCAGCCGGTTCGCCCGCCCCTGCCAGAACTCGACGCTCTCGGGCACCACCCGGTAGCCGCCCCAGAACGGCGGCACCGGCACGCCCTCGCCCTCCGGGTAGCGGCGCTCCAGGTCGGCGTAGCGCTGCTCCAGCACCTCGCGCCCGCTCACCGGGCTGGACTGCTCGCTCGCCCAGGCGCCCAGCTGCGAGCCGTGCGGCCGGGTACGGAAGTAGGCGGCGGTCTCGTCCCGGCCGACCTTCTCCACCCGGCCCTGGACGATCACCTGGCGGGCCAGCGTGACCCACGGGAACAGCAGTGCGGCGTACGGATTCGCGGCGAGCTCGGAGCCCTTGCGGGAGCCGTAGTTGGTGAAGAAGACGAATCCGCGCCGGTCGTAGCCCTTCAGCAGGACGGTGCGCGAGCTGGGCCGGCCGTCGGCGCCGGCCGTGGAGAGCACCATCGCGTTGGGCTCGGCCACCCCGGCCCGGCCCGCCTCGCGGAACCAGCGGGCGAACTGGCCCACCGGCTCGGCGGCGAGGTCCGTCTCGGCCAGGCCCTCGTGGGTGTAGTGCTCGCGCATCGCGGCGAGGTCCGGGCTCGGGGGCGTGGGGTGGGCGCTTTCCGGGGTCTGCACGTCAACATCATCCCGTACGACAAGCAACGGGTACCGCTACGTCCGGACAAACCCCGGTGGGAGATATGGTGTCTCGCCATCGCTTCGCGGTCCGCCCTACGGGGGATTGTCCGGAACAGACCGGTTGGTTCCGCAGGATTCCCCGTCGGACCGGGGGCTCGGAACACGTCGGACGCCGGATCGGGCGTCCTACGGGAAACATCACCTCGGTGGTGTATGGCGCAATGCACCCGGTGCCTGAGAGTCTGGCACCGAGTGCCAACCACCATCGGTCACTGGCGTGCTGCCCCACCACGGCCGCAACGCCGATCGCAGAACTGAAGGAGCCGTCGCATGTCCGACTTCGTACCCGGGCTTGAGGGAGTCGTCGCTTTCGAGAGCGAGATCGCCGAACCCGACCGTGAAGGCGGCGCCCTGCGGTACCGCGGCGTCGACATCGACGAGCTGGTCGGACACGTCTCCTTCGGCCACGTCTGGGGCCTGCTGGTCGACGGCAAGTTCAACCCGGGGCTGCCCGCCGCCGAGCCGTTCCCGATCCCGGTCCACTCCGGTGACATCCGGGTCGACGTGCAGTCCGCGCTGGCCATGCTCGCGCCGGTCTGGGGCCTCAAGCCGCTCCTCGACATCTCCGCCGAGCAGGCCCGCGACGACCTCGCCCGCGCCGCCGTGATGGCTCTGTCGTACGTGGCGCAGTCCGCCCGCGGCCAGGGTCTGCCGATGGTGCCGCAGAGCGAGATCGACAAGGCCGAGACGGTCGTCGAGCGCTTCATGATCCGCTGGCGCGGCGAGCCCGACCCGAAGCACGTCAAGGCCATCGACGCCTACTGGACGTCCGCCGCCGAGCACGGCATGAACGCCTCCACCTTCACCGCCCGCGTCATCGCCTCCACCGGCGCCGACGTGGCCGCCGCCCTCTCCGGCGCCGTCGGCGCGATGTCCGGCCCGCTGCACGGCGGCGCGCCGTCCCGCGTGCTCGGCATGATCGAGGAGATCGAGCGCACCGGCGACGCCGCCGCGTACGTGAAGAACGCCCTCGACAAGGGCGAGCGCCTGATGGGCTTCGGCCACCGCGTCTACCGCGCCGAGGACCCGCGCGCCCGCGTGCTGCGCCGCACCGCCAAGGAGCTCGGCGCGCCGCGCTTCGAGATCGCCGAGGCGCTGGAGAAGGCCGCGCTGGAGGAGCTGCACAACCGCCGCCCCGACCGCGTGCTCGCCACCAACGTGGAGTTCTGGGCCGCGATCATGCTGGACTTCGCCGAGGTCCCCGCGCACATGTTCACCTCGATGTTCACCTGTGCCCGGACGGCCGGCTGGTCGGCGCACATCCTGGAGCAGAAGCGCACCGGCCGCCTCGTGCGCCCCGCAGCGCGCTACATCGGCCCGGCCTCGCGCAGCCCGCGCGAGATCGAGGGCTACGACTCGATCGCCAACTGATTCCACCGTTTCCACCGCGCTCGGGTGCCGGCACGTCAACGCGCCGGCACGGGCCCGGGGAGGATTCTTCCCGGGCCCGTTCTCGCCTGTGCCACCCGCTCCGGGCTGCAAAGATCACATCTCAGCGGGCGGACGGCCGTAACAAGTCCGCAATCCCAGCCAGTAGGCTGCGCCTGTGGCCCAGATCCAGATCCCCGCTGACATCAAGCCCGCAGACGGCCGTTTCGGCTGCGGCCCGTCCAAGGTGCGCCCCGAGGCCCTGAGTGCCCTCGCCGCGACCGGTCCCTCCCTGCTCGGCACCTCGCACCGCCAGGCCCCGGTCAAGGACCTGGTCAAGCGCGTGCGCGAAGGTGTGAGCAGCCTCTTCTCCCTCCCCGAGGGCTACGAGGTGGTGCTCGGCAACGGCGGATCCACCGCCTTCTGGGACATCGCGGCCTTCGGCCTGGTGCGCGAGAAGTCCCAGCACCTCAACTTCGGTGAGTTCTCCTCCAAGTTCGCCTCCTCGGTGAAGGCAGCCCCGTGGCTCGCCGACCCGTCGGTGATCAAGACGGAGCCGGGCACCCACCCGCTCCCGGTCGCCGAGGCGGGCGTGGACGTCTACGCGCTCACCCACAACGAGACCTCGACCGGCGTCGCGATGCCGATCAACCGCCCGGTGGGCGGCGACGAGGGCTCCCTCGTCCTGGTCGACGCGACCTCGGGTGCCGGCGGCCTGCCCGTCGACATCACCGAGACCGACGTCTACTACTTCGCGCCGCAGAAGTCCTTCGCCTCCGAGGGTGGCCTCTGGCTGGCGTCCTTCTCCCCGGCCGCCCTGGAGCGCGCCGCCGAGATCGCCGCCTCCGGCCGGTACATCCCGCCGTTCTTCGACCTGCCGACGGCCATCGACAACTCGTCGAAGGACCAGACGTACAACACCCCGTCGATCTCGACGCTCTTCCTGCTGGCCGACCAGCTGGAGTGGCTGAACGGCAACGGCGGCCTCGACTGGGCCGTCGCCCGCACCGCCGACTCCTCCTCGCGCCTGTACACCTGGGCCGAGAAGTCGTCCTACGCGCAGCCGTTCGTGGCGAAGGCCGCCGAGCGCTCGCAGGTCGTCGGCACGATCGACTTCGACGAGTCGATCGACGCCGCCGCGATCGCCAAGGCGCTGCGCGCCAACGGCATCGTGGACACCGAGCCGTACCGCAAGCTCGGCCGCAACCAGCTGCGCATCGCGATGTTCCCGGCCGTCGACCCGGCGGACGTCGAGGCGCTCACGGCGTGCATCGACTACGTCGTCGGCCAGCTCTGACCTCAGCAGTACCCGTACGAGAAGGGCCACCGCCTCCGGGCGGTGGCCCTTTCCGTCTTGGACGCTGCGGCGCCTGCGTGCCGGGTGCTGCTGCGTGCTTGCTGCGTGCTTGCTGCCGCCGACTGGCTGGCTGGCTGGCTGGCTGGCTGGCTGCCTACTGTCTGCGCCTACTTGCCGACCAGCGAGCTGATCAGCACAACCGCCAGGAGCAGCAACAGGGCGCCGGTCACGATACGCATACGAGTCTTCGGGTCCACGGTCAACGAGCGTACTCCCGCGCATGCCGGTCCCGGTCTCCGGGCCCACCCGTCCAGGAGGGCGGGGCAGCGGGCGGACCGGCCGGGCGGGCGGCGGACGCACGCCGGACGAGGGCCGGACGAGGGCCGGACAAGGGCCGGACAAGGGCCGGACGAGGGCGGCGAACCCACGGCCGAGTGCGAGGCACTGCGTGCCGTGCGTACCGTGCGTCCGAGGCCGGCCTCCGGCAACGGTCGAGCTGCCGGTGAAGTCCCCCGGACGGGTGAACTACGGCTCGTTGGGGCGCCACCGGCCCCGGGTCACACCCCCAGCATCGAGCCGCCCGTTGCGTCCAGCGTCTGGCCGGTGACCCAGCGGGCGTCGTCGGAGGCCACGAAGGCCACCACGTCGGCTATGTCGGCGGCCTCGCCGACCCGGCCGAAGACGGAGTAGGCGGACACCTCGGCGCGGACATCCGGGTCGGCCAGCCAGGGGTTGATGTCGGTGGCGACGATGCCCGGATTGACGGCGTTGACGGTGATCCCGCGAGCCCCGAGGTCCTGCGCGAGGGTCAGCGTCAGGGTGTCGAGCGCGCCCTTGGTCATCGCGTAGGCGGTGATGGAGGGGAAGGCGATGCGGGTGACGCCGGAGGAGATGTTGATGATCCGGCCGCCGTCGCGCAGGCGGTCGAGGCCCTCACGGATGACGAAGAACGGCGCCTTCACGTTGACCGCGAAGACCCGGTCGTAGTCCGCCTCGCTGACCTCGTGGATCCGGCCGTGGGCGTTGATGCCGGCGTTGTTGACCAGGATGTCCAGCCCGGTCGTACCCTCGCCGTGCTCGGCCAGGGCGGCGTCGAAGGCCGCCCAGAGCGCCTGCGCGTCACCGGGCACGCCCAGCTCGGCGCCGATGGCGAAGGCGCGGCCGCCGTCGGCCCGGATCCCCTTGACCACCTGCTCGGCGGCCTCCTGGTTGCTGCCGTAGTGCACGGCGACGAGGGCGCCCTCGCGCGCCAGCCGCTCGGCGATGCCCCTGCCGATACCCCGGCTGCCACCGGTGACCAGTGCCGTCCTGCCCGCAAGCGTGCCCATGGCCACGCCCCCACTTCCTGCCGCGATGTCTTCTGTAGCGGTCGCTACCGAAAGAAACCGTAGCACGCTTCTGTAGTGTCCGATATAGAATTTCCGCATGGCCACGAAGCAGCCCGCCGAATCACCCGGACAGCTAAGCAAGCAGCGCGGGCGCCCCCGCTCCTTCGACCGCGAGGCCGCCCTCTCGCGGGCGGTCGACCTGTTCTGGCAGCACGGCTACGAGGCGACCTCGGTCGCCGATCTCACCACCGCCATGGGCATCCGCCCGCCGAGCCTCTACGCGGCGTTCGGCGACAAGCGCTCGCTGTTCGAGGAGGCCGTGGCCAGCTACCAGCGGACGCACGGCGCGGTGCTGCCGCGCGCGCTGGACGAGGGGCCGACCGCCCGGGCCGGCATCGCGCGGATGCTGGTCACGGCGGCGGCCGAGTACACCGACCCGACCCACCCGTGGGGCTGTCTGCTGACGAGTGCGACGGTCAACTGCACGTCCCCCGAGGTGGAGGAGGAGCTTCGCGCCGTGCGCAACGGCAACGTCCGGGAGCTGGAGTCCCGGATCCGGGCCGACGTCGCGGCCGGGAACGAGCCGCCCGGCACCGACGCCGCCGCGCTGGCCGTCTTCGTCGGGACGGTCCTTCAGGGCATGTCGCAGCGGGCCCGCGACGGCGCGACCCGGGCCGAGCTGGAGCAGGTCGCCTCGTTCGCGATGCGGGCCTGGCCCTGAGCAGGCGCCGGCCCCGAGCGCCTCCGGCCGGGCTCCCGGCCGGGGTACGCCTCAGGCCCAGCGGGCCAGCGGCCAGCAGCGGACGGTCCCGTAGTGCGCGACCCCGCCGTCCGGCTCGCTCTTCATCAGGTGCAGCTCGGCGGCCTCCCACTCGACGCCCCGGAACGGCGCCAGCGCCTCTTCGAGCGCCTCCAGCTCCCCCACCGCCAGCCGCCGGACGGCCCGCCGCTGCCCGTGCGAGGAGCCGGCCCGGGCCAGCGTGAGGTGCGGGTGGAAGCGGAACGCGTCGCTCTCGCCGACCACCCCGGCGGCGGCTTCGGCGGCCGCCTCGGCGAGCCGCCGCAGCGCCCAGGTCTCGCCGTCCACCCCGGCCCACAGCACCTTGTCGCCGAACCGTCCGGAGCCCGCGATCCGCAGCCGGTGCGCACCGTGCCCGGCGGCGACGTCCGCCAGGGCGCCCTCCAGCTCCGGCAGCCGCTCGACGGCGACCTCGCCGAGGAACGCCAGGGTCAGGTGCCAGCTGTCGACGCCCGTCCAGCGCAGCCGGTCCGCCCCCGGGAGCTCACGTGCCGGGGCGACGGCGTCGACCAGTTCCTGCACCGCTTCAACGGGCGGCAGCACCGCGACAAAGAGCCTCATGGGCCCATCTTCCACCGCGCGCCGTGCTGGGTTAGAACATTTTCATGAAGATCCGTACGGGCGGGCCCGCCGACGCCGCCGACATCATCGCCCTGCTCGACACCGCCATCGCCTGGCTGGCCGCACAGGGCCGGACCGGCCAGTGGGGCAGCCGGCCGTGGTCCGTCCGGCCGGCCGCCGTACAGCGCGTCCACGACTACGCCCGCGACCACCTGGTCCGGATCGCCGAGGACGCCGAGGGCGGGACGGTGGGCGCCTGCGTGCTCGCCGAGGTGCCGCCCGCGTACGCCACGCCGGTCGCCGAGCGCGAGCTGTACGTCCGCAACCTGGTGACCGACCGGGCACGTTCGGGTTCCGGGATCGGCGCCGCGCTGATCGCGGACGCGGTGGCGGAGGCCCGTCGGCGGGGCATCGGCCTGCTCCGGGTGGACTGCTACGCGGGCGACGACCGGCGGCTGGTGGGCCGGTACCGGGAGCTCGGGTTCACCGAGACGGACGCCTTCGAGGTCGAGCAGCCGGACGGGCCCTGGCCGGGACAGATCCTGGAGATCCGGATCTGACCCGGCGTCGGGCCGGAGCGTCCACGACGGCCCCGGCCCGACGGTGGGTCAGCAGGCGGCGGCCAGCTCCGACCGGTCACGCGTACCGGCGCGCGGCACGAACGCCACCACCCGGCCGCCGCGCCCCGGGTGCAGGTCGACCCGCAGCTTCAGGTCGGCACTGCGGGCCAGCACCAGGCCGACCACACCGGCGGCCAGTGCCGAGACGGCGCCGCAGGCGAGCAGGCCGAGCCGGGGGCCGTACACGTCGGTCACCCAGCCGACCACCGGGGCGCCGATCGGCGTGCCGCCGGTGAAGACCAGCACCAGCAGGCCCATCACGCGGCCCCGCATGGCGGGGTCGGTGGCCAGCTGGAGCATCGAGTTGACCGAGGTGTTGAAGCTCAGCCCGAAGATGCCGATCAGGGTCAGCAGGACGGCGAAGGACCAGTAGCCGGGCGCGAACGCCGCGCACACCTCCAGCACGCCGAACCCGAGCGCGGCGCCGACCAGCCAGCGCAGCCGGGGCGCGCCGCGCCGGGCCGCGAGCAGTGCGCCGGCCAGCGAGCCGACCGCCATCGCGGTGTTGAGCAGCCCGTACTGGCCGGCCCCGACCTTGAAGGTGTCGTACGCGAAACCGGACAGCAGGGTCGGGAAGTTGAACCCGAAGGTGCCGATGAAGCCGGCCAGCACCATCGGCCAGAGCAGCTCGGGGCGCTCCTTCACGTACCGCAGCCCCTCGCGGAGCTGGCCCTTCTCGCGGGCGATCGGCTCGATCGGGCGCAGTTCGCTCGTGCGCATCGCGAGCAGTCCGCCGATCACGGCGGCGAAGGACAGCGCGTTGACGGCGAAGGCCCAGCCGCTGCCGACGGCCGCGATCAGCAGGCCGGCCACGGCGGGGCCGACCAGCCGGGCGGTCTGGAAGTTGGCGGCGTTGAGGCTGACCGCGTTCGCGAGGTCCTTCGGGCCGACCATCTCGGAGACGAAGGCCTGCCGGGTCGGGTTGTCGACGACGGTGACCAGGCCGAGCAGCAGGGCGAACGCGTAGACGTAGTACGGCGTCACGACGCCGCCGATGGTCATCGCGGCGAGGCCGGCGGCGAGCAGGCCCATCGCGCCCTGAGTGGCGATCAGCAGCCGGCGCTTGGGCATCCGGTCCGCGAGGACGCCGCCGAACAGGCCGAGCAGCAGCATCGGCAGGAACTGCATGGCGGTGGTGATGCCGACGGCGAGCGGGCTGCCGGTGAGGCTGAGGACCAGCCAGTCCTGGGCTATTCGCTGCATCCAGGTGCCCGTGTTGGAGACGACCTGGCCGGCGAAGAAGTAGCGGTAGTTGCGGATCCGCAGGGAGGAGAACATTCCGCCGGGGCGGCTGAACCGCGCGCCCGTGGGGCCGGTGGGGCCCGGGTCGGATGCGGCGGGGGGAACCGCCGCGGTGCGTTCCTCGGGGTCGTCGTCGCCGGTGCCCGGCAGGCCCGCGGGGGCGGGCGCCTGGCTCTCGGCGGTGGCGGCGGTGGCCGCCGCGGGGTCGGTGCTCGGTTCGTCGGTACGGAAGGCGGCGGCGCTGACTGCGGCCGGCGGTGTCACGGTGGTCTCCCCTCGGCGCGCGGGGGCCGGCAGGGCTGCCCTCGCGCTACTGATGTGCGTGTTCGGTGCTGCGGTGATGCGGTGCTCCTTCTGCGGCGCGGGCGCTCTGTCGTTCTGTTGCCATGTCGTTCGGTGGTGCGGTGGTGCTAGAAGTGCGCGAGCTTGTACAGCACCGGTGCGGCCGCCCGGAGAGTGGCCCACTCGTCCTCGCTGAGCCCCTCGGCCAGCTCGGCGAGCCAGGCGTTTCGGCGGCGGCGGCTCTCCGCGAGGATCGCCTCCGCCTGCTCGGTGCTGCTGACGACCACCTGGCGGCGGTCCTCCGGGTGCGGCTCGCGCCGCACCAGGCCCTTCTCCTCCAGCATCGCGACGATCCTGGTCATGGACGGCGGCTGGACGTGCTCGCGGCGGGCGAGCTCCCCCGGGGTGGCCTGCCCGCAACGGGCGAGGGTGCCGAGCACCCCCATCTCGGTGGGGCTCAGCGACTCCTCCACACGCTGGTGGCGCAGTCGTCGGGCCAGGCGCATCGTGGACGATCGCAGCTGACTGATGGCTGCAAGGTCCGGCTCGGACATCTCGGGCATGTATTTAGATTACGTCATTACCCTCGCTAAGGAAAATTGGATTCCGGTGCCCACCGACACCCCGCCGACGATCCCTCCGCCCCGGAACCCTCCGCCTACCGGGGACGTACGACGGCCGCCCGGCCGTGCACGTCGACCGCCGCCAGGCCGTCCGGCATCGCCAGCACCAGCAGGGTGCCGATCAGGGCCATCGACCGGATCTCCGAGCCCAGCCGCAGCTCGTGCACCTCACCGGCCGCGCCCGGCTGCCGCAGCCGGACCAGGCCGTCGGCCCAGGCCGCGGCCACCAGCGGTCCGGCCGAGGTCACCCCGGCGGCCACCGCGGTGACCGGGCAGCCGCGCCGGTCGAGCGGTTCGTCCATCGGGTCGCCGTCCGGCCCCCAGAGCCGGACGGCGCCGTCGAAACCGCCGCTCACCAGCAGCGGGATGTCCGGGTCCGACAGGCCGTCGCCTCCCAGCGCGGCACCGGCCAGCGCGGTCACCGGGCCCCGGTGCAGCTCTTCGCTGATCACCTCGCCGGCCTCGTACCAGTGCACCAGGCCGGCCGCGTCCCCGAAGGCGGGCGCGGTCTTCGGGAGCCGGCCGATCGCCGCCACCGCGGTCAGCTCGCCGGCCGCCCCGGCGCCCACCGCGAAGAGCGCCTCGTTCAGCGCGTACGGCTCCAGACCGGGACCGGGCTCGGCCGGGGCCACCAGCTCCGTGCCGCCCCAGGCGTCCAGCAGGACGGCGGAGCCGCCCGAGGTCGTCGCCAGCCCGCGCAGCGGGCGCGGATCCGGCAGCACGAGCACGCCGAGCCGCCGCCCGGTCGCGGCGTCGAAGGTGCGCACCGTACCGGCCGGGTCGGCCACCAGCAGCTGCGACCGGGGGCCGACGGTCACGGCCGACGCTCCGGGGCCGGGCGAGCCCGGCTCGCCGGCCCGCCACCGCGCCCAGCGGCCGGTCCAGGCCCCGGTGGCGGCGCCGGCCAGCACGGCCGCGGCGCCGGCGTCCACGCCGAGCAGTCTGGTCCGCAGGACGGCGGCCCGGACTGCGGGGTCGTCCTCGTCGATCAGGGCCGGGCCGGCCGCCGCCCAGGCCCGGGCCAGGGTGTCGTCCCGCCCCTCGATCGCGGCCGTCACGGCGGCCGGCCGGGCCCGTACGTAGAGCAGTGGGTCGGCCGGCATCGGCCCGAGGTCGCCGGCCCCGGCAGCCGAGGTCCAGAGCTCCGAGAGCAGCTCCTCGTCGGCGGCGCGAAGGTCCCGGGCGCCGTCGGCGCCGCGCGGGACCAGGGCGAGCAGCTCGGCCGCGTCGGGTGGCGCCGGCGCAGCCAGACCGAGGGCCGGCCCCGGCAGCGGGTACGCGGCGGGGTCGGCGCCCGTCCGCTCGCACCAGGCGGCGAAGCGGTCCCGGTCCGTCCACCGGGGGTCGTCCAGTTCCAGCACGGCCGGCTCCACGCCCGCGAGCCGACCGGTCGCGAACAGACCGGCCGCAGGCCCGCCGGTGGACGCCTCCACGACCAGCCGGACGTGCGGCAACTCCATGATCGGGGCGAGCAGTTCGGCGACCAGCCGGCCCGGCTCGGCGGCCTCGTCCAGCTCCGGTACGCAGATCACGGTGCGGCGGTCGTCGCGGGCCAGCGCGGCCAGCAGGTCCGCCGGGCGGTGCGCGACCACGTCGAGCTGCTGCCCGAGCGACCAGACCGCCGCGCGCAGGCCGAACCCGGCTGCGGGCAGCACGGCGTGAATCCGCTGCCCGCTCGGGGCCGCTCCCGTGGTGCCACCGAGCACCAGCCAGGCCAGCAGGTGCGACTTGCCCGCACCGGACGGCCCCGAGACCCGGCAGAGCTGTGGCGCCCTCGGATCGTCCAGCCAGCCGAGCAGCGCCAGACCGGCCGCCCGGCGTCCCGCCCCCAGCGGGGGCATCCGCCGTCCGCCCTCAGCCTCGTTCATCGTTCGCTCCCCAATCGGCTCACCGACACGGCTCGCCGGTGTGACTCCCCAGCACGACTACCCGGCACGGACGGTCGGTCGCCGTCAGCCGCTCTGTTCCGCCAGGTGCACCAGCAGTTCCTTGACCCCGTCCTCGCGGGACCGCGCGCTCTCCCCGTAGTCGAAGGAGTGCGTGAACTCCGCCTCGGTGAAGGTGTCCGCCAGCCAGAGCGCGCAGTAGTGACCCGGCATCAGGCAGGGCTGCAGCTCGCAGTACACCCGGGTGACCTGCTCGGGCTCGACCCCGGCCGCCCGCAGGCGGTACCAGAGCAGCTCCTCCGGGTGCGGCAGTCCGGGGCCGCCGACGGAGGTGGCGATCTGCTTGGCGCCGCCCGCGTCCAGGTACTCGAAGGCCGCCGAGGAGTCGACGTTGAGCGGCAGCCGCAGGTCGTCCAGCACCCTGGGCCACCAGCTCTCCCGCTCCTCGAACGCCGCGGGGTCGAGCTCCAGCAACGCGCTGCGCAGCGCGACGTACGCGCCGAAGGCGGCCTCCGGGTCCTCGGCGTCCCCCAGGGCCGGCAGGTGGCGGTCGAGCAGCAGCAGCCCGGCCGCGAACGCCTCCACGCTGCTGTTCACCGGCAGTTCGGGCATCGACGTGCCGAGCACCACGGCGCGGACGGAGCGGTCCGGCGCGAAGTAGAGCTGTGCGCCCCGGTCGGCGCCGATCCTCAACTGCCCGGCCGTCTCCCCGGCGTCCCAGCCGAGCACGGCCGCGAACTCGCCGAGCGTGAGCGGCTCCGACGGTTCGGCGGCGGTGAAGTACGGGCCGACCTGGAGCGGCAGCCCCGGGCTGCGCAGCGGGCCCTCCGGGGCGATGTCGAGGCTGCGCAGGCCCCGCTCGCCGAAGTGCGCGAGCAGCGCGGCGGCAAGGTCGTCACTCATCTGCGAAGCACCTGTTCTCTCGGTCACGGCACGGGCCGGGTCACGGCATCGGGCCCGGTCACAGCATCGGGTAGGAATCCAGGAACATCTCCCAGAAGTGCGCGCCGCTCCTGAACGGCTGCCGGTCCCAGGCGGTCACACGCTTGCGGATGAGGTCCATGATCGCGGCCCAGTCGTCGGGGTACGGATCGTCCTCCGGGCCCGGCCGCTCGGCCTCGACCTTGTACACCGTGTAGCTGAACGAGGAGAGGTCCCGGTGGGCCAGCTCGAACACGAGCTCGTCGAACTCGAAGGTCTCACCGGCCGCCTCGCCGGCCTCGTCCGGGCTCTCGTCGAGGCTGCGGTCCGGGTCGCAGATCCAGATCGTGCCGTCCGCCGGCCTGACGAACACCTCCGACTGGTAGACCATGCCCAGCGGCTGGAGCAGCCCCGCCGGGGTTTCGAGCGGATCCGCCGGGAGGCCGTCCTCGAAGACCGAGTCCGGGCTCGCCGGATCCCGCTCCACGAGGCCGGGCAGCGCCCGGAAGAGCCCACCGGAATGCGGCACGCCGTACTCCACCGCGAAGCGGGCCGCGTCCTCGTCCGGCCAGATCCGCGCGGCGACGTCGGCCCTGAACTTCAGCAACCCGCCCGGCGGCAGGCTGCGCTCCAGCACCTGCCAGTCGATCGACACCAACACCTGGACTCCTCCCGATTCACCACACCGACCCTACAGACCGCGTTCGACGAGCTTGTCCGTCCGGGCCTTCCGC
>FTKL01011686.1_pt1 | contig 17408 bp, 7 predicted proteins | sample 2434061 | NCBI WGS metagenome assembly FTKL01 (sample SAMEA3914816, study PRJEB12502) | metagenome | biome: forest; material: soil | place: USA | collected 2011-09-16 | depth 0.3 m
GGGCCCGCAGTGCCGACCTGCGCACTGCGGGCCCTGCCCGTCGCATCCCGGTCCGGTCGGTCAGCCGGTCAGCCGGTCAGCCGCTGCGGACCGCGAGCGCCCGGGTCGTGCCGTACCAGGACTTGCCGGTGTCCGCCGGGAACCCGGCGATCGCCGCACCCCGGCTGTTCAGGAACAGCGGGCTCTGGGCCGTCCAGCTGCCGTCGGTGTTCCGCTGCTCCCAGTACGTCGTGGTGCCGCTCTGGGTGAGGAACTGGGTGCTGCCGTCGCCGTTGGCGGCGGCCCAGACGGCGGTGACGCCGGAGCCGCTGCGGCGCCCGAAGGCGCTCCACGTCCCGTTGGAATAGCGGGCCTGGTGGTACTCGACCCCGTTGACGATCGACAGGAACTGGGTGCTGCCGTCGGGGGTGGCGGTGGCGGCCACGGCGGAGATGCCCTGGTTGCCGAGCTTGTTCAGGGTCGACCAGGTGTTGTTCGCGAAGCGGACCTGGTGGTAGTCGACCCCGCCACGGATGATCATGAACTGGGCCTCGCCGTTGTTCAGCCCGGCCGCCGCGACGGCGCTCGCGCCGCTGGAGTCGCCCGGCGGAGCGTCGAAACGGGTCCAGCCGCCGGCCTGCGTCCAGGTCTGGTGGTGCAGGGTGCCGCCGGCGATCGAGGCGATCTGGAGCCGGCCGGTGCCGTCGAAGGTGGCGGCCACGGCCGTGGCGTTGGTGAACTTCTGACCGGCCGTGCTGGTCAGGTCGATCTCCGCGACGGCGCTCCAGGTGTCGGTGGCCCGGTAGTGCCACTGGATGTACTCGCGCCCGCCGGCCAGGCTGACGTACGCGGTGTCACCGGTGCCGGGCATGCCGGCCGCCGAGGTGGCGGTGCTGCCGGGCACCGGGGTGACGGCGGTCGGCCTGCCGAACGCTCCGCCGGCGCCGGCGGCCCGGGTCTGCTCGGTGTTCAGCGCACCGATGTTCCCGAGGACGGTGGGCGTGGTCGCCAGCTTGGTGACGGTGGGGCCGCTGAACGGCGTCGCGGCGTCGGCCTTGCTGCCGGTTCCGCTCCACGAGTTGAGCTGCCCGTTGAGGTCGACGCCCCAGAGGTCCGGGATGGTGTCGGCGTCGATGTCCCCGGCGCTGCCGATCAGCGGGTACACCGCCGGTGTGATGCCCGTGACGAGCTTCGCCGGAGCGGCCGGGTCGGCCAGGGCGGTGTAGTCGGGGAAGTTGCGGTTGGTGATCGGGTAGGCGCGGACGTCGCCCTGCGGCGACCTGGACCACACGGTGGGCTGGTCGTTCCCGGCCGCCGGGCCGGGGGCGATCAGCTCGTACGGGCCCCAGCCGGTGCCGGCGCCGGAGAGCAGTGTCGCGGGGTTGTCGACCTGGCCCTGGACGACGGAGGTGCCGAGCCAGAGCCGGCCGTTCTCGATGAACAGCAGGCTGGTGCGCGGCAGCGCCCAGCCGCCGGGCCGCTGGACACCGGTGTCACCGGTCGGCGAGCCGAACGCGATCACCTGGGTGACGCCGGCCCAGCTGGTTCTGCTGAAACCGTAGGCGGTGCAGTCGATCTCCGTGCCGTCCGGCGACTGGCAGGCGGTCGGCTTGTCGATCTGGCGCGAGCTCTTGCCGTCCAGGCGCCCGACCGTGCTGTCGTTCTCGTACAGCCGCAGGTCGGCGGCGCCGGGGACGTGCGCGACCAGGTCGTCCACCGTCCGCTCGCCGAGCGAACCGCGGTGGCTGATCTGGACGTTGGCCCAGCCCACCGCGCCGGGCGCGGACTCGGGCCGGGCGTTCGGTGCCGGGCCCGGGTCGCTGCCGCCGCCGATCATCCGGAGGTTGCCGGTGGCGTCGGGCAGCAGGATGTCGGGCCGCTTGTCACCGTCGATGTCGCCGTAGACGGGGTGCGGGCCGGTCGGGTCGGTCGGCGCGTAGTAGGTGTACGCGACCGGCTGGGACATGTTCCCGGCCTGGTCCTGGGTCTGCAGGTAGACGACGTTGGTGCCCCAGTGCAGCGGGGTCACGTCGTCCTGGAAGACCCCGTTGACGAAGGGCTTGATGTGCGAGTCGGTGTCGCCGCACGTCCACCCGGTGGCCGAGGCCTGGACCGGGTCGGCGGTCCAGCGGCCGCAGGCGATGCCGGAGGAGCGGACGCCGTTGGTCGGGACGGGATCGGTGCCGGTGAAGGTGAACCTGCCGGCCTCGCCGGCGAACTTCTTCGGCGCCGCGTTGAGCGTGCCGGAGGCCGGGAAGTCGGTCGAGCTGACGGACGCGGTCGGCGGGGTGCGGTCCACGCGCAGGAAGCACATGTCGGTGGTGCCGCTGCCGAGCGTGCCGTCGCTGGTGGCGGCGAACCAGCCGTACTGGTGGCCGTCGATCAGCGGGCCCACGCTCACGGTCGCGGCGCCGTACTCACCGTTCCACGGGGTCTCGAAGTACTGCGCGGAGCCGCCGTTGTCGTCGTCCCAGATCTTGAACGTGGTCTTGAGCTGCTCGTGGCTCGGCGACCAGGTCTCGGTCTTCAGCGTGATGTCGGTGTTCAGCCCGACCCAGCCCGGGTTGTCCCACGGGTGGACGCTGCCCGCCGTGAAGCAGTCCGAGGAGGACCTGGGCGAGGCGAAACCGGGTGACGGGAAGGTCTGCGGCCACCACACGGTCGGGGTGATGTCGTAGGTGACGACGATGTGCGGGGCGTTGGAGAACCGCTGGCGGTAGTACTTGTTGTACTCGTCGTCGGGGGCGAAACCGAACGTGAAGTCACCCCAGTGCTGGGCCGCCGCGTCGCGCATCTGGCCGAGGACGTCGTACGAGATCTCCCCGGTGCCGGCCATCCAGACGCCGCCGATCTTGGTGCAGCCCTGCATGGTGGAGCCGGTGCCGCACGGCTGGGCGTTCCAGCGGGTCCACTGGTTGATCGGGCCGGTCCAGTACAGGCCCATCGGGGTGCTGGTCGACGGGCTGGAGGAGGCCACGACGGGCGCCTTCAGCCGGGCGTCGAGGATCGTGGCGTCCCAGATCTGCGAGTTGATGCCGACCCGGAAGTACGCCCGGGTCCGGCCGGTGGCCGGGCACGGGTTGGCGGAGTTGATGTACCCGCAGTAGCCGGCCGCGGGCTTGTCCTGGTTGTCCGTGGTGGAGTTGTACTCCATGGTCTCCGGGTAGTACTCCTGGACCTGCGCCCAGGCCTGCGCCCCGTTGTCGACGCTCGGGTTCCAGCCCGGGTCGACGTACCAGGGGCCGGTGCCCTGGCCGAGGGTCGAGGCGTCCGGGACGAGGTCGATGCCGGTGCTGCTCGCGGTGGCCGCGATCCGCGCCACCTTGGCGTGGTCACCGGGGCCCTTGGCGTTGGAGTCCGGCTTCGAGGCGGCGTCCGGCGCGGCGTCGGCAGTGGCGGGGCCGCCGTCGGCGGGGGCCGCCTGGGCTGCCGACTTGCCGGCCGGCTTGCCCGCGACCGCCGGATCGGTGGCGGAGTCCCACAGGACGGGGCTGGGCGCGGTGAAGCGGGGCGCGCCGGTGGCGTCGACGGCCGAGAGGTTGCCCGCGTCGTCCGCCTTGACCGTCAGGCCGTCGACGGTGACGTCGAGGTGGATCTTCTTGATCTTCGGGTTGGCGGCGGCCTGCGCGGTGCGCACGATCAACACCTGGCGCCAGCCGCCGAGTTCGGTGGCGCTCAACTCCAGGTCGACGTCCGGCAGGACGGACCTGTAGAGGGCGCTGTCGCCGTTCAGGGTCGGCCTGGGCAGGTCGAACGGCGCCTTGACGGCGAGCTTCTTGCCGTCGGAGGTCGTCATGGTGGCCATCGGGCCGCTGCCGCCGCCGGAGAACGTCAGGGCCGAGGGCACGGCCGTCGGCGCGAGCGTGCCGTCCGGGTTCGCCTTCAACGTCGCGTCGATGCCGCGCCAGTTCCCGTCCGCACCCTTCACGCGCTCCGGCACCGGACTGGTGTCGGTGCTGAGCGTGCCGTCCGGGTTGGCGAAGGTCCGGCTGCTCCCGGTGGTGAGGAGGTCGACCGTCACGGGCTTGCCGGTGCTCTTCGCCCTGGCCTGCGCGGCGCGGACGGCCGAGGTCTGCTCGTTCGCGGCCGGCCTGCCCGAGGGCGCGGGCCAGCTGTTGTCGGCGGGCCCGTGCCCGCGGTCCGCGGCGGCGGGCACCGGTGCCGGGGGAGCGGCAGCGGCGCTGGGGGCGACCAGCAGGCCGGCGCCGAGCGAGAGCACGGCGACGCCGGCCATCGGCAGCAGGGCCGCGCGAAAGGGCCTGCTGCGCAGCGGAGTTCGGGCTCCTGGTGGGCTGATGGGTATCTGGTGCGGTCTTGACATTGGAGGTCCCCCGTCGTGTGTGAGGTGCAGATGCGCGTGACCAGAGGTCAGGCCGCACGCTCGCCGCCAGGTTGAGGTGATGTCAAGGGCAATTCGTGTACTGCGTGTCCGAGTTGGAAGGAGTCGTGAGGCATTGATGGGGGAGTGATGTTGCTCACATGAGAAAAGTCTAAGTTTTCCCTACCTAAATTTGATCATCTGCTCGTACTGTGCGTGTGTCCTGGCTTCGGGCCGGGCGACCATGACTGCCATTTCTGCGGGGGAATCAGTTGTCTCGTCGTGCTGCAATTTTCGTGCGCTCGCGCCGTTCTCGGTTGGCGGCGGTGTCGGCGCTCGCGGTGCTGATGTCGGTGGTGACGATCCCCTCCGCGGAGGCGGTGGCGAAGGCGGTGAAGCCGCCGAAAGTATGGACACCGCCCAACACCCCGTTGCCGCAGTCGGCGCCGGTGAAGGGCGCGGACGCGAAGGCGGACGGGCAGCCGGCTGATCCGGGGAAGAAGTGGTCTCCACCGGATATCGCGAGACCGGCCTCGGGCTCCGCGACGACGGCGCTGTCGGACGGCGCCGCCGCGTCGTCCTCCTCCGCCGCCCGGGACGCCGCGCCGGCCAACTCGCCGGTGCAGGTCGGTTCGTTGCCGGTGTGGGTCGCGCAGGCCCCGGGTGCGACGGCTGCCGCGAAGGCCGCGCCGCCGGCACCCGGCAAGGGCGGGGACGCGAAGCTGCGGGTGGAGCTCGCGGACGAGGCGAAGACCCGCTCGGCCGGTGTGAACGGCGCACTGCTCTCGGTGGCGGACACCGGCGAGGGCGGCGCGGCGGGCAAGGTCCAGGTGGGCCTCGATACTTCGGCGTGGGCGAACGCGGCCGGCGCCAACTGGTCCGACCGCGCACGGGTGGTGCAGCTCCCGGGCTGCGCGCTGACGACGCCGGGTGCGGCGGGCTGCACGACGCGTACGCCGGTCGCCTCGCACCGCGACGGCGCGGGGCGCCTGGTCGCGGACGTCGACGTCCCGGCGGCCACCTCCGTTGCGGCCGTCTCTGCTGAGGCCCCCGCCGCGAAGTCCTCCTCCTCGGTGAGCGCGTTCGCTGCTCCGGCGGCCGCTCCGGTGGTGGCGCTGGCGGTGGAGGCGGGTCCGTCGGGTTCGTCCGGTGACTTCGCTGCCTCGCCGTTGATGCCCTCGGCCTCGTGGCAGGCGGGTGCGAACGCGGCGAACTTCACGTACGGGTACACGGTGGAGGTGCCGTCCGCGCTGGGCGGCTCCGCGCCGAGTGTCTCGCTGGGCTACGACTCGGCGGCGGTGGACGGCAAGACGGCGTCGACGAACGCGCAGCCGTCGTGGATCGGTGACGGCTGGGAGTGGCACCCGGGTTCGATCACCCGTGGCTACAAGGGCTGCAAGGACGCCGGGGTGGCGAACTCCGGCGACCAGTGCTGGGGCGGGGACCTGCTGTCGCTGTCGCTGGCCGGCCACGCGGGCCAGCTGGTGCGCGACGACGCCTCCTGCGTCTGGCACCTCCAGGGCGAGGACGGCACCAAGGTCGAGCGCCTCACCGGCCAGAGCAACAGCGCCTGGGCCGGCGAGGCCTGGCGGATCACCACGGTGGACGGCACGCAGTTCTACTTCGGTGCGAACCACCTGCCCGGCGGTGACGGCACCGACACCGCGTCCGACTCGGTCTCGACCGTGCCGGTGTACTGGCCCGGCGGTCAGGACGCGTGCCTGAAGTCCGCCTCCCCGGCGACCAACTCCTGGTCGCAGATGGGCTGGCAGTGGTCGCTGGACTACGTGGTCGACCCGCACCAGAACCTGATCAGCTACCGGTACGAGCAGGAGCACAACTCCTACTCCCGCGGTGGCGGCCAGAACAACGGCAACGGCACCCGCACCCAGTACCAGCGCGGCAGTTACCCGGTCTGGGTCGGCTACGGCCAGCGTCTGCCCGACCAGGTCGCCGCGAAGGGCAAGGCGAACCCGGCCGCCCAGGTGTGGTTCCGTACCGCCGAGCGCTGCATCCCGGCCGGTGCGATCACCTGTGACCCCGCGCAGCGGGTGAAGGCCAACGCGAAGTCCTGGCCCGACACCCCGATCGACCAGAACTGCGACGCGACCGGTGACTGCACCGTGTACTCGCCGACGTTCTGGAGCACCAAGCGGCTGACGAAGATCGACACCGAGGTCTGGGACCCGGCCGCCACCGGCTACCGCACGGTGGACTCGTTCGCGCTGAACCAGTCCTTCCAGGACCCGGACGACGGCACGTCACCCGCGCTGTGGCTGGACTCGGTGCAGCGCACCGGCAGCAACGGAAAGGCCCCGATCACCCTGCCGGCCGTCTCCTTCCAGCCGCTGCAGATCCCCAACCGCGTCGACGGCGACATCACCCGCCCCGACGGCACCCAGGCCTCCGCCCCCTCCTACCGGCGGCCGCGCATCCAGACGATCACCACCGAGACCGGTGGACAGATCAACGTGGTCTACAAGCCCGCCGAGTGCTCGCGCCTCGCCGGTCACATGCCGTCCTCCGAGGACGGCAACACGATGGCCTGCGTGCCGGTGAAGTGGTACCTGCCCGGCCAGTCGGCGCCGGACCCGGTCAACGACTGGTTCAACAAGATCATCGTCCAGTCCGTCACCGAGCAGGACAAGGTCGGCAGGTCGGTCAGCAAGGTGACCGACTTCGAGTACGGCGGCGGCGCCGCGTGGCACCGCAACGACTCCGAGCTCGCCGACCCCAAGACCCGTACCTGGGACCAGTTCCGCGGCTACGCGACGGTCACCACCCGCTCGGGCTCCGGCGGCACCGTCGAGGCGCCGCGCACCCAGTCCGTCTCCACCTTCCTGCGCGGCATGGATGGTGACGTCCTCGCCAACGGTTCCAGGCGCAGCGTCTCCGTCCCGGACGTCCAGGGCGGCAGCATCGTCGACGAGAACGTCCTCGCCGGCTACATCCGCGACACCCGGACCTACGACCAGGACGGCGGCAGCGTCGTCTCCGACGTGGTCTCCACCCCCTGGATCGGCGCCGTCACCGCGACCCGCGCGCAGTCCGGCGGCATGCCGGCGATCACCGCCCGGGCCACCGCCAGCGGCAAGGTCACCACCCGCTCCAAGCTCGCCGACGGCAGTTGGCGCACCAGTGAGCGGTCCTCGACGTACGACACCACCCAGCTCGCGCGCCCGCTGGCCGTCGACGACAAGAGCGACCTGGCGCATCCCGAGCAGCGGCTCTGCACCTCCTTCACCTACGCGACCGGCCCGAACGGCGCCCTGACCCAGCTCGCCTCGCGCACCCTGGTCCTCTCCGGTGCCTGCGACCAGACCGCGACGGCCGCCAACACGGTCGCCGACACCCGCTCGTACTACGACGGCCTGGCGCACGGCCTGGCCGGCGCGAAGTCGGAGCAGACCGGCACCGAGGTGCTGGAGAAGTACAACGGCGCCACCCCGCAGTACCGCTACACCGCGAAGGCGGCCTTCGACGCCTACGGCCGCGTGCTCAGCACCGTCGACCCGACCCGTACCGACGACACCCACCCTCTCGGCGCCGAGACCAGGACCGCGTACAAGCCGGCCACCGGCTCGCTGCCGACGGAGATCACCCACACCAACCCGCTCGGCTGGCAGAACATCACCACCCTGGACGTCGGCCGCGCACTGCCGGTCAAGGCCCAGGACGAGAACGGCCGGATCTCCGAGCAGGACTACGACGCCCTCGGCCGGGTCCTCGCGGCCTGGCAGCCCGGCAGCGACCGCAGCCAGAACGCGCCGGCCGACCGCATGTTCTCCTACGCGATGAACGGCACCGTCGGTCCGTCGACCGTCCTCAGCCAGGCGCTGATGACGGACCTGAAGACGTACACCTCCAGCTACACCATCTACGACGGCCTCGGCCGGATCCGCCAGACCCAGGCCTCCACGCCGTCCGGCGCACCCGGCCGCCTGATCACCGACGCGCTGTTCGACTCGCACGGCTGGCAGACCAAGACCAGCGCCGCGTACTACAACGACCAGGGCTCGCCGAGCGGCACGCTCTTCCTGCCCAACGGCGGGGTCAACCCCGACAGCAAGATCCCGGCGCAGACGGTACTGACGTACGACGGGCTGGGGCGCACCACCGACTCGATCTTCCAGTCCTTCGGCGTCGAGCAGTGGCGCTCCACCACCCAGTACGTCGGCGCGGACGAGACCCGCACCGTGCCGCCGGCCGGCGGGTACGCCAGTGCCACCATCACCAATGGACGCGGTCAGACGGTCGCCCTGCGCCAGTACCAGGCCAACACCCCCACCGGCGCGTACGACGAGACGACCTACGGCTACACGACCGAAGGCAAGGAGGCCTGGCGCAAGGACGCGGCCGGCAACCAGTGGACGTACGAGTACGACCTGCTCGGCCGCCCGGTGAAGACGACCGACCCGGACTCCGGTATCGGCACCATGGCCTACGACGACACCAAGAGCCTCGTCACGGCCACCGACTCGCGGGGCAAGAGCGCGACCACCGTCAACGACCTGCTCGGTCGTCCGACGGCAGCCTACGAGGGCACGGCCACGGACACCGCCAAGCAGGTCGCGGCGTGGACCTACGACAACCTGGCGCTCGGAAAGCCCACCGCCACGACCCGCTACGCCGTCGGACCGACCGGCACCCGGGACGCCTACAGGTCCGAGATCACCGGCTACGACGTCGGCTACCGCGAACTCGGCAGCAGGACGACGATCCCCACGACCGAGGGCAAGCTCGGCGGGACGTACACCACCACCAACACCTACCGCTCCAGCGGCCAGCTGTGGAAGACGCAGCTGCCGGCGGTGGCCGGCCAGCCCTCCGAGCGGCTCACCTTCGGGTACGACGTCTCGGGCAACGCGGCCAGCCTGGACAGCACCATCCTGAGCACCACCACGGCGTTCGTCACCGACCTGCGGTACGACCCGTACGGCCGGCCGATCCGGACCACGGTCGGCCCGTCCGGTGCCCAGGTCGTCTCGACGATGATGGTCGACGAGGCCACCGGCCGGGTCACCCGCTCGATCCTGGACAAGCAGAGCGCGCCGACCGCCAGCGTCGACGTGAACGACTACACGTACAACGCGCTCGGCCAGGTCACCTCGGTGCGGGACGCCCAGGACGGCGTCGCCGCCGACCTGCAGTGCTTCACCCACGACTACCTCGGCCGGCTGACCCAGGCCTGGACGGACACCGGCACCCAGACCGCGGCCGCCCAGCCGAGTGTGCCGAACATGGGCGGCTGCACCAACGCCACCGGCCCCGCGGTCGTCGCGGGCAAGCCGAGCGTCGGCGGACCGTCGCCGTACTGGCAGCAGTACGAGTACGACCTGCTCGGCAACCGCAAGAAGCTGGTCCAGAAGGACGTCACAGGCAATGCCACCAAGGACGTCACCACCACCCAGGAGTTCGCCACCGGCCCGAACATCCCCACTGCCGACCCCGCCAAGGGCGGCGGCACGGGCGGCCCGCACGCGCTGCTGAAGTCCACCCAGACCGGCCCGGCCGGGACGTCGGTCACCAGCTACACCTACGACGCCTCGGGCAACACCGCCGGCATCACCACCACTCCGGGCACCAGGAAGCTGACCTGGAACCCGCAGGGCAAGCTGGACCAGATCACCGGTACCGGCCAGAGCGCCGGCACCAGCTACCTCTACGACGCCTCCGGCAACCAGCTGATCCGCCGTGACCCGGGCAGGACCACGCTCAACCTGGGCGCCGACCAGCTGACGCTGGACACCTCGACGCCCACGGGCGCGGTGACCAACGTCCGCAGCTACGCGGCCCCGGGTGGTCTCTCGATCACCCGCACGACCACCAATGGCAGCTCCACCCTGGCGTACCAGGCGTCCGACCCGCACGGCACCAACGGCGTGCAGTTCGACGCCGCCACCCTCATGCAGGTCCGCCGCCCCACCGACCCGTTCGGCAACGAGCGCGGCACCCAGCCGGGGGCCGGGGTCTGGGCCGGCAACAAGGGCTTCGTCGGCGGCACCAAGGAGACGGCCACCGGCTTCACCCTCCTCGGCGCACGCGAGTACGACCCGAGGACCGGACGGTTCATCAGCCCCGACCCCATCATGGACGCCGCTGATCCACAGCAGTGGAACGCCTACGCCTACGCCAACAACAGCCCGGTCAACAAGGCCGACGCCAACGGTCTCCAGGTCGCGTGCGACAACCCGGAGGAATGCCGGAGCATCCGCGGCTACCAGAAGAGCACCCCGCCGCCGCCCACCGAGCCGCCGTCGGCCGACGAGCAGACCGCGCAGAACGACTACGACAACGCCCAGAAGACCGTCAACGAGGGCAAGCGCAAGCGCGACGAGATCAAGCACAAGGTCCTCGACCTGATCGGTGACCTGATCGGCTACAACGACGCCCGCGACTGCTTCACCAAGGGCGACGTGATGGCCTGCGTCAACACCGCCCTCAACGCGGTGCCCTGGGGCAAGCTCTTCAAGGCCGTCAAGGTCGGCATCAAGGCCTTCAAGGTCTACAAGGAGATCGACAAGGCCTACGAGGTGGTCCGCGCCGGCGAGCGGGCGGCCGCCGACGCGGAGAAGGCGCTGGTCCGTGCGAGGAAGGCCTCCGAGGAGGCCAAGGCCGCCGAGAAGGCCGCAGCCAAGGCAGCCGAGGAGAAAGCGGCCAAGGAAACCGCCAGTGATGCGGCAGGAACAGAGGCCAAGGCCAGCAAGGCAGAAGCGGACACGCCGGAGACCCCCAAGAAGTGCAACAGCTTCCCGGCCGAAACCCGGGTGCTGATGGCGGACGGCTCCAGCAAGGCGATCAGCGAGGTCCACGACGGCGACATCGTCATGGCCACCGACCCGCAGACCGGTGAGACCCGCCCCGAAACCGTCACCACCACCATCACCACCCCGGACGACAAGGACTTCACCGACCTCACCCTCACCGACGACGCCAACCCGCGCGGCCCGCCGGCGACCATCACCTCCACCCACCACCACCCCTACTGGAGCGACACCCGCCACCAGTGGGTCGACGCCGGCGAACTCACCCCCGGCGAACACCTCCGCCGTCCCGACGGCACCACCCTCACCATCCAGAACGCCCGCAACTACGCCTACGCCGTCACCACCCACAACCTCACCGTCAACCAGCTCCACACGTACTATGTGCTCGCAGGAGCCACGCCGGTCCTCGTCCACAACTGCGACGAAGTCATCTCCATGGACGAGGCCGTGCGCCGGGCGGTGGACCATGTGGGTGATGGCGAGGTCGAGATCGTCAGGTCGGGAAGCAAGGCCGTTCAATTCATGAGCTCATCGATCGACGAAGCCGGAAATACGGTGACGAAGATCGCAAGAATTGACGTCAATCCCAATGTTCCCCATGTGCAGAAGCTCGGGCCGCACCTGAATCTGGAGACGCAGATCAACAAGCAGACCGTCAAAAGCGGTCCCCTCAAGGATCCGCACACGGCTATTGATCCAACAACGATTCGCCCCGGCGATTATTGGGACTAGAAGACCGACGGAGATAAGATGTTGCAGGTCCTGTATACGGAATCCCCGAGAGATCTGGAGCTCTCCGGAACAAGGCCGGGGCTCCTAATGCTCGGACGGTTGCTGCGGGGCCGCTCCGGAAACTGTGACCTCTCGGAGAACCGGCAGCCAGCTCCCTACGAAAGATCACTGGCGCAGATCTTCTTCCGGGAGGATTCGGGGAGCGATACCGTGTCGATTCTCACGGAGGGGCAGGTCCTGCAGATCCGTGGAGGGCGGGTTCCGCTCGATCTCCTTGCGGGAAACATCGAGGGATTCGCGTCCGAGTCGGAGCCGTCCGATCATCTCCATCTTGACTTTCCGGCGCATGACTATATTTCGCCGGAATCGGATCCACTGGTAGTCGCATTCCTCGCATAGCCGGGGCCGGGGCCGGATCTTCGGCCGGGAGATGACGTCGAACAAGCTGAGGGCCCCCGCAGAGCGGGGGCCCTCAGCTTGTTCGACGTCAGCCTCAGCTCGCCTCGCGCGGGATGCGGCGCTGCCACTCGCGGGTGAAGATCACCGAGCCGCCCTCCAGGGCGGTCACCCGGTTGTGGGTGGTGAAGTGGGTGGCGTCGCAGGTGATCTCGGAGCGGGTCCGGACGGTGACGTCCCAGCCGATGTCCGGGCGTTCGAGGCGGATCGTCCAGTCGGAGCGGGTTTCGGCGCTGAGCGGGTCGCCGGAGCGGATGCGGTAGGCCTCGACGGCCTGTTCGTCGTGGACGAGGCCGTCGGGGTAGGTGCGGGAGCCGCCGTGGCCGGGGTCGACCTCCAGGCGCCATTCGTCGGTGGCGACGTCCCGGATGACGAGGCGTCCGGGGCGGCTGGTGAGCGGTTCGGTGTGGCGGACGGCGAGCGGGGCGGCCTGCTCCGGGGGTTCGAAGGTGATCGGGGGGCTGCCGGCGTCGGCGGCGAGGTGGCGGACGGGCAGGGTCAGGGTGCTGTGGCCGGGGTCGGTGTCGAAGCCCTCGTCCTCGGGCTGCGGCCAGACCCAGGGCCAGTACGCGGAGGACAGTGACAGCCGGATGCGGTGGCCGGGCGGGAAGGCGTGGCCGATGCCGGCCAGGCCGAAGGTGACGTCCTCGGTGGCGCCCGGGGTCCACTCCACGGCCTGGTCGCGGCCGTGCCGGGCGGAGAGGTTGAGCACGCCCCGGGTGACGAGGGTGGAGGAGCCGTCGGGCGCGACGTCGCACAGCCGCGCGACGACCTGGCCGCGCCGGGCCGCCGTCCGCAGCCGGAGCCCGACGGCCGCGCGGCCGAGGATCTCGACGCGTTCGGGCAGCGGGGTGGAGTCGAAGCAGACCGACCGGCCGTCCTCCTCGCGCTGGTCCGGCGGCAGGTCGGAGGCGTTGCCGAACGGGAGGAACCGGCCGGCGTCGACGCCGGTGTGCTGCGGGGAGTGGACGTGGACGAAGCGGTCGCCGGAGGCGGTGCCGGCCGTGCGCAGCGCGGTGTCCAGGCCGTAGTGGATGTCGCGGACGTCGGCGGAGGGCCAGGAGTCGTCGCCGACCCAGCGGCCGGGCCGCGTCTCGTACGTCGTCGCGGGCCGGACGGACTCGTTGATCCAGCTGCGCAGCGCGGGCTCCCGCATGACGCCGGTGTCGGCGCCCTTGAGCCAGTGGTCCCACCAGCGCAGGGTCTCCTGGAGGAAGCCGATGGCCGGGCCGGGCGGCAGGCCCTGGTCGGGGTACTGGTGCGACCAGGGGCCGATCAGGCCGCGGACGGGCGCGTCCAGGTGCTCGACCAGCCGCAGGACGGCGTCCCGGTACGGGTCGCCCCAGCCGCCTACGGCGAGCACGGCGGCCTTGACCGCGCCGTAGTCCTCGCAGACGGAGCCGCGCCGCCAGTAGTCGTCGCGGGTCTGGTGGCTCAGCCAGGGGTGGATGAACGGGTCGACGGCGTCGAGCCGCTCCAGCCACATCCGGCGCCACTCGTCGCCGACGTACTTCGGGTCCGGCGGGCGGGAGGCGAAGGCCAGCATGGCGGCGGACCAGGCGTGCATGTCGACGGCGAGCATGGAGCCGCCGATGTAGTGGACGTCGTTGTCGTAGCGGTCGTCGGTGGAGCAGACGGTGACGACGGCCTTGAGCGCGGGCGGGGCGAGGGCGGCGATCTGCAGGCTGTTGAAGCCGCCCCAGGAGATGCCGAACATCCCGACGTTCCCGCTGCACCAGCGCTGTGCGGCGAGCCACTCGATGACGGCGACGCCGTCCGCCAGCTCCTGCGCGGAGTACTCGTCGCCGGGCAGGCCGCCGGAGTTGCCGTGCCCCCGGACGTCCACCCGTACCGAGGCGTAGCCGTGGCCCGCGTACCAGGGGTGGCGCTGGGTGTCGCGCGGGGCCGTCCGGTCGCTGAGCCGGTACGGCAGGTACTCCAGCAGCGCGGGCACCGGCCCGCCGGTGACGGGGCGCCAGATCCGGGCGGACAGCTCGACCCCGTCCGCGAGCGGGATGCGCACGTCCTCGCGGACGGTCTGGTGGGGGTACGAGGTCGGGTGCTGCATGAGCCCTCCCGGGGAGCGGGTCGGTGGACGGGCCGGTCAGTGGACGGGGTGCACGGTCCTGCGCATCCAGGGGGTCGCAGCGAACATGGCCAGGCCGCGGAGCACGGCGAACGCGCCGATGGGGCCGTGGTGGAGGGCGTCCGGGATCGTCCCGCAGAGACGGACGACCTGGGCGGAGACGCCCTGGGCGAGGCAGGGGCGGAGCCGGCGGCCGACCATGGTGGAGACGTCGGGCCTGAGGAGGCCGGTGCCGACGACGATCAGGCCGAGCCCGGCCCAGGTGGTCGGGGCGCTGGGGACTGCCATGCCGGGGCCGCCGTCGGCGGTGCTGTCGGCGAAGAACAGCAGCAGGACGGCCTGCGTGCCGAGGACGGAGAACCGCTCCCGGGTCCCGGTGCCGAACGGTGTGAGCAGCCCGCGCGGGTGGCCGAGGAACGAGCGGCCGAGGGCCTCCGCGTCGGTCTTCTCCGTCTCGGCACTGTCGAGCAACGTCGGCCCTTCACTGTCACGGCGCGAGGTGGGGCGCCCGGGGGCGCCCCACCTCGCCGGTCGGTCAATCAGAATCAGACAATAGATGACTTTATGTCTGATTTCATGACGGCTCGTGACGTTTCAGGCTGTGCGTGCCAGTCTGCGTGCTGGTCGGTTCAGCTGGCCCCACTCAGCCAGGCGGTGGCGTTGAGGGCGAGCGCGGCGTTGGTGCCGGCCGGGTCGTCCCAGCCGTTGAAGAGGGTGTTGCCGGACTGGCCGGTGCCGTCGTCGGCGGGGGAGCTGTCGCCCCAGATCGCGACCCGGCCGCTGCCGAAGGTGCTGGTGACGAAGAACGCGCCGGTGTTGCCGCTGTAGCCGGTGCGGTAGAGCAGGCCCTTGACGGCGGGGTTGTCGGCGGGCTTGAGGGTGAAGGTGGTGCCCGAGCGCAGGATCGAGCCGGTGACGGCGCCGAAGCTGCCGTGCAGCACCGGGTTGCTCGCGTCGGTGATGGCGCGCGGGTTGTCGGTGGAGATGTTCAGGACGTCCACCGAGAAGCCGAAGGGGTCGGTCGGGTCGACGCTGTTGGTGGTCAGCAGGTCGTTGATGATCTTCGGGGAGTCCCAGCCGTCGTTGTTGCGGTCGCTGGCGTTGTGGTCCGAGATCAGGAACAGGCCGCCGCCGTTCTGGACGAAGGTCATGATCGCGGTCTTCTCCGCCGTGCTGAACCTGATGTTCGGCTCGGGGATCACGAAGGTGTCGAAGTTGGCGAGGTCCAGCGCGGCGCCGGTGCCGTAGCTGATCGTGCTGCCCGAGGGCAGCGTCTTCAGGCTGTACGCGCCGGTCTTCTGCAGGGCGACGCCCCAGGCGGAGAGCGCGCCCGTCCAGCTCTTCTCGGTGGTGGGGTTCGCGTTCTGGACGAGCGGGTCCGGGATGGCGGCGCTGATGATCCAGTCGGCGTTGCCGGCCGTCTCGGCCTTGCTGTTGTCGAAGAGCACCCGGTGCTGGGCCGCGGCGACCGCCGCCACCGGGGCGGCGGGGGTGGCAGCCGTGGAGGCGGGGGCGCTCAGGCCGGTGAGGGTGGCTGCCAGTAGGGCGGCGGCGGCCAGGGCCGTCTTCGGGCGGGTGCTGTGACGGTGGGTCATCTGCCGTTCCTCCGTGGGGAGTCGGGGTGTCGGCGCCAGGGGTATCCGCGCGTAGAACCTGAGTATCCGCGCGTAGACGTGCCACCGAAAGACTCCGGAGGTTACGAGCATTTGTACGGTGCATGGCGAAGCCTGGACGCACTCCTGTACGCGGTGCCGCATCCCAGTACCTGCACATGACTTGCAAGTACTCATCGTGACGAGGAAAAATGGCCCGGCCTGCCCCAGCCCGACCCACCCTCACGCCCACCCCACGTCCCGAGAGGACGCCGCCATGCCCAGCGTGCCCACCGCCAGCTCCGCCGCCCCCGCGGTCCGATGGCGGGACCGGCTCACCCGGGACGAATGGATACGCCTGGCCGGCATGGGCGGCTTCGTCCTCGCCCTGCACGTGATCGGGTGGGTCACCCTGATCGCGGTCATCGCGCCCCAGCACTACGACGTCGGCGGCCAGGTCTTCGGCGTCGGCATGGGCCTGACCGCCTACACCCTCGGCATGCGGCACGCCTTCGACGCCGACCACATCGCCGCCATCGACAACACCACCCGCAAGCTGATGGGCCAGGGCAAGCGCCCGCTCTCGGTCGGCTTCTGGTTCTCGCTCGGCCACTCCTCGATCGTCTTCGGCCTCTGCGCACTGCTCGCCTTCGGCATCCAGTCGCTGGCCGGCCAGGTCGAGTCCGACGACTCCGCCCTGCACACCGCCACCGGCCTGGTCGGCGTCACCGTCTCCGGCGTCTTCCTGGTGCTGATCGGCCTGATCAACCTGGGCGCCTTCAACGGCATCCTCAAGGTCTTCCGCAAGATGCGGCACGGCGAGTTCGACGAGGAGGAGCTGGAGCGCCAGCTCGACAAGCGCGGCTTCATGAACCGCATCCTCGGCAAGGTCACCAGGGCCGTCACCAAGCCCTGGCACATGTACCCCGTCGGCCTGCTCTTCGGCCTCGGCTTCGACACCGCCACCGAGGTCTCGCTGCTCGTCCTGGCCGGCGGCGCCGCCGCCTTCTCGCTGCCCTGGTACGCCCTGCTGGTGCTGCCCGTCCTGTTCGCGGCCGGCATGAGCCTGCTGGACACCATCGACGGCTCGTTCATGAACTTCGCGTACGAGTGGGCCTTCTCCAAGCCCGTCCGCAAGATCTACTACAACCTCACCGTCACCGGCCTGTCCGTCATCGTCGCGCTCGTCATCGGCGTGATCGAGCTGGTCGGCCTGCTCGGCGAGAAGCTCGGCATCACCAGCGGCCCGATCGCCTGGGTCGGCGAGCTCGACCTCAACCTGGTCGGCTACGCGATCGTCGGCCTCTTCGTCCTCACCTGGGCCGGCGCACTGGCCTTCTGGAAGTTCGGCAAGGTCGAGGAGAAGTGGTCGGCCGGCATCCGCCCCGCCGCCGCTCCCACCGCCGCCGCGACCACCGCCGACTGACCCCCGACACCCGCCGCAGCGGCCCCCGTCACCCCTCGGGGAGACGGGGGCC
>FTKL01000394.1_pt2 | contig 17334 bp, 22 predicted proteins | sample 2434061 | NCBI WGS metagenome assembly FTKL01 (sample SAMEA3914816, study PRJEB12502) | metagenome | biome: forest; material: soil | place: USA | collected 2011-09-16 | depth 0.3 m
TCATCACGGCGGGCGCCGCCGGACGGCGAGAGGAGCCCCGGGATCCGCCCGGTCCCCTCCACCCCGTGACGGCGCCCGTCCGATGCGCCTGACCCTCGCCGTCGCGGCCGCCGTCCTGGCCGCCGCCACCCTGACCGCCTGCTCCGACCAGCAGTCCGAGGCCTGCGACCAGGAGCAGTCGGCCGCCGCCGCGCAGCTGCTCGCCAAGGCGAGCACGAAGCCGTCGTCGCGGGCCTCGAAGTCGCCGGCCCCGGCGAAGCCGAAGGCCTCGAAGAAGCCGGCGAAGTCGAAGTCCAAGCACCACGACCACGACGACGACTGCGACGACTGACCAGCCCCGCCCGGCCCCGGTGTTGCCCAGATCCCCCGTACCGCCCGACCGGCCCCGCGCTCTCGCGTGGTGCCCGGTCCGGCCGGCCCGGGGGCGAAAGGGGAGCCGCGGGACCAACCGTCCTTCCGCCCCGCCCTGCCTGCCCCGTCCGAAAGGCCGTGACATGCCGTACGACCAGCTGTTCTTCGCCTTCTTCGCCACCAGCGCCGCCACGTCCTTCTGGCTGCTGCTGGCGATAGGCGCCGAGACCTACCTCATCCCGCCCTACCTCAACCGAATGGAGGCCGCAGATGTCTGACGCTCCGGTCCGCGGATCGGGGGTGACGTCGTGACCGTCACCCCCGAGGTCCCGCCCCGCCCCTTGTACGACCCCGCCGCCCCGGAGTCCGGCGTGGTGGACGACTTCTGGTCCAAGCCGCGCACCGTCGGCCACGGCGACTTCGCCGACGGCCTGGCGGAACTGGCGCAGGAGATGCGCCAGGGCCGCCTGGACGCCGCGATCCCGCACAAGGCCGACGACGCGGACCACCTGATCGACTGGGTCCGCGTGCGGCGGGCCACCGCCCGCCTCAAGCACGCGGTGCAGGCCTGGCCGAACCTGACCGCCGCCGGCATCGCGCTGGCGGGCCCGGGCTGGCTGTGGCGCTCCGTCGTCGAGGCCTGCTCGACGTCGTTCGCCCCGGCCGCCGGCGTCGCCGACCCGGGCCTGGCCCTGGGCCTGATGACGCTCACCGGCGTGCTGGTCGCCGGCCACTGGGTGCGGGGTGTGAGGTTCCTGCGCCCGCTCGTGCGGCTGGCCGCATGGTCGGTCGCCGTCGGCACCCTGTCCTACCAGCCGGCCCGGACCTGGGCGCTCGCCCTGCTGTCCGCCATCTTCACGGGGGTCTTCCAGTGAGCAGCCTGTCCAGTTTCGAGATCACCCACATCGTGACCCGCGCCGGTTCGGCGTTCGGGTTCGCGCTGTTCGTCGGGACGGGCGCCTTCGTCTACTTCAAGCACGGACGCAAGTTCGCCGCGCTGAAGAAGAAGAAGTACCTCGTCCCCTACGCGTGGGGGCTGGGAATCATGGTGCTGGCCTCCGCCTGCCAGGGCGGCCTGCTGGGCCTGGTGTCCGGGTTCACCACCGGCGCCGGCAACCAGGGCGGCGACCTCGCCAGCCGCGGCATGGTCGGCGGCGGCGGCGCGACCGTCGCCGTCGCCCAGCACGGCGTCCTGACGTTCTCCGGGTCCTGGATCGCGCTGATCCTGTTCGGCCTGGCCGTCGCGTTCTGCTGGTTCGCCAAGGGCATGGGCGAGCGCGCGTTCATGCTCTCCGGCGCCATCACCGGCGCCACCTGGGGCCTGTCCATCTCCCTCGGCGGCCTCGCGGCGTACACCGGCGTCCCGCTGTCCAACTGGATCGGCGCCCTGACCATCGGCTGACCTTCCGGCCCGTGACGGTCGCCCCGGACCCGCCCGCCCCCGCACCTCGGGAGCGGCGCCGGTTCCGGGACGGCCACCCCAGACCGGACCCACCACCCCTCGCCACCCGCACCCGACGTCCCGCATGCCCGGATCCCTGTCCATGGAGGCCCGCACCGTGAGCACCGACACCCAGACCGACCCCGGCACGGCACCCCCCGCCGGCGCCAGCGTGCCGAAGCAGCCCACCACCCCGCCCAGCGAGAACACCGGGCCCGGCAGCACCACCGGGCCGGACGGGCCCCAGAAGGAGAAGAAGCCGAACCCCTTCTCCCGCTGGGCCGGCACCCAGGCCCGGCGCACCGGCGACGGCGCGAAGGGCATCGCCGAACTGCTCGCCCACTGGGGCAGCACCGCCGACCAGTCCGGCGAGGAACTGCGCCGCCGCATCGTCGCCGGCCAGCTGGAGGCCTTCACCGAACGCCGCGACGAACTGCGCGGCGCGCTGGTCAAGGAGACGAAGAAGGTCGTCCGAATCGAGGAGGAAGCAAGCGACGGCGGCCTCACCGTCGCCCAGCGCGGCCAGCTGACCCTCACCCGCGAGAACGCCCGGCGCCTGGAAAAGGCCCTGCGCGACATGACCAAGGCCCCCTTCCGGGCGATGCAGCCCACCGAGCGCCAGATCGCCCGCGCCCGCACCCTCGGCCGGCTGCGCCGGGGCGCGGTCCTGGTCGCCGGATCCATCGCCACCGTCATGGCCGCCGTCCACGCCCCGCAGATCGCCCTCCTCGCCCTGGTCGCCGGCACCGCGATGGCCTGGCGCACCGGCGCCCACCCCCCACGCCTCACCCACCGCCCCATCCCCGACGACCTGCTGATCCCCGAACTCGACCCGCCCGCCAAGCTGCTCACCACCGAGAAGCCCGGCGAGACCCCGGCCGACACCGAGGAGGCCGTCGAGCTGTTCCCCGGCGACACCGGCCGCCCGTTCCCGATCAGCAGCGCCGCCGACGATCCGGCGGTGGCCACCGAAAGCCTGCGCCGCGCCCTGCTCGACGAGGGCCTGGCGATCGGCTCCGTCACCGACGTCACCCGCGAGAAGTGGGGCTGGAAGGCCACCGCCCACCTGACCAAGGGCAAGCCGTCCGGCCTGGTCCTGCGCCTGCCGGAACTCGAGGTCGCCCTCGGCGTGCGCACCGGCGGCGTCATGGCCCAGCCCCAGGCCGCCGCCGCCGGCTCCGTCGTGCTGCGCGTCCTCCTGGCCGACCCGTTCGACCCGATGCCCGCCCACCCCGTGCACGCGCCGCGCTCCAACAGCATCCTGCGGCCGGTCAACCTCGGCCCGTCGCTCGACGGCACACCCACCCAGGTCACCCTCGCCGGACAGAACATCATGGTCATCGCGGTCTCGGGCGGCGGGAAGTCCCAGATCGTCCGCAACCTCGTCGACTACATCACCAGCTGTACCGACGCCATCGCCCTGGACATCGACCCCACCGGCCGCGGCTTCGGCCCGCTGCGCCATCTCGCCGCCCTGCGTGCCTACGACGCGGAGCGGATCGACGCGACCCTCGACTGGGCGATCCGCGAAGCGGAGCTGCGCACCGAGCGGATGGGCGACGACGTCGACAACTGGCAGGTCACCGACGAGGACCCGGCAGTGTTCGCGATCATCGACGAGCACCCGCAGCTGACCCCGAAGCAGAAGCAGAAGGTCATCAAGCTGAGCCGCATCGGCCGCAAGGCACGCGTCAACGCGGTCCTGCTGTCCCAGGACGCCACCAGCGACGTTGTCGGCGACGCCATTGCCGACACCTTCGGCATCCGGATCATGCTGCCCTCCCGCAAGGCCGACGTCCCGCTCGTCGTCGGCTCCGACACCGCGATCTCCGAGGGCTGGATGCCGCACCGCCTCACCCCCAGCCCCGGCGACTGGGACCCGGCCGACGCCGGCTGCTTCTACATCATCGCCCCCGGCCTGCGCGATCCGATCCTGCGCAAGGCCACCCACCTCGACGCCGCCACCGCCACTCTCCGTACACAGGAACGCCGCGCCGTCGGCCCCGCCACCGTGGCCGTCCACCCCGAGGACGAGGTCGAACTCCCCGAGATCCTCGCCGTCCTGCGCGAGGCCTTCGACACCGAGGAAGCCGCCTGCCTCACCCTCGACCAGCTCCACCCGCACCTCGCCCGCGCCGACGCGCAGCGCTGGGGCCGGTGGCAGGACAAGCCGGAGAAGGACCGGTTGCGCGAGATCGGCAAGGCACTCGGCGCCGAGCTCCGCAAGGCCGGCGCCGACCTGTCCACCGAGCGCCTGGAGGAACTGGACGGCAGCCCGCGCGGCGTCCGCCGGGACGACCTCAGCACCGTCCTTCGTCGCTACCAGTAACCAGCAGGGCATCGGCCGCTGATAGGCCGGCCATTGGACGATTGGTTTCTGATCGGCGGCCGGTTCCCGGACCCGCCGATCAGAAACCAATCGCCCGCCAATCAGCAAACCAATGCCGACCTGCGGAAACCAATCAAACCAATCAGATCCGAACACCCCCTCCCAGTCCCCGAATCGGCCCCCGGACACCCTCCGGGGGCCCTTTCGCGGCCCGGCGGCCCAAGAGGCCGCCCCGACGTCCCAGACCGCTACCAAGCGTCACGAATCTCCGAGATGGGAGAGCCCCCCAGTGAGCACCGCCCGAGCCCAGAAGAACCGACGGCGCAGCACCGGAGGCCGTCAGACGGCCCCCGAAAAGAGCGCGCCGGCCACCCCGCCGACGATCACCGAGCAGCACGCTCCGATCACCGAGCAGCGCCCCGGGACGAACCCGGTCCTGGCGGATGCCGCCGACCGCGCAGCCGACGTCCTGGCCCTCGCCGAGGACGCCGCCGCCACCCTGCTGCAGCTCGCGGCCGCCGGCGCCGGCGGCGAGCTGGCCACCGCCGGACAGTGGGCCGAGGAAGCCGAGCAGCTGCGCGCCACCGCCGCCGACGAAGCCCAGATGGTCACGGAGCGTGCCGACCTGGCCGCCGAGCGGCTCCTCTCCGACGCCCGCCGCTCCGCCGGCCAGGTCCTCTTCGACGCCGAGCAGCGCGTCCAGGAGATCCAGAACGGCGCCCGTGAGGCCGCCGACAAGACCCGCGCCGACGCCGAGAACCACGCCGCCGGCGCCCACACCGAGGCAAACATCCTGCTCGCCGACGCCGAGCAGAACGCCCACGGCATCACCCGGGCCGCCGGCGAACAGGCCGCCCGGATCACCGCCGACGCCCAGGCGGCGGCCGACACCCTGACCGACGACGCGGAGCAGAACGCCACCACCCTCCTGACCCGGGCCCGCGAGCAGGCGGACATCCTGCTCGCCGACGCCGAACAGGGCGCCGCCACCATCCAACGCGACGCCGAGGACCAGGCCGAGACGGTCCGCGGCGAGGCCGCCGAGCAGGCCCGCCGCACCGGCGCCGACGCGCAGCAGCTGCTCGCCGACGCCGAGAACACCGCCGCCGGCATCACCCGGGCCGCCGGCGAGCAGGCCGAGCAGATCCGCGACCAGGCGCAGCGCGGCGCCGACGAGTTGCGCGAGCAGGCCGTCCGGATCGCCGCGAAGCTGCACCAGGACGCCGCCGAGCAGGCCGATGCCGCGCTCGGTGAGGCCCGCACGCAGGCGGCCGGGCTGCTCGGCAAGGCCCGCGAGCGGGCCGAGGAACTGCGCCGCAGCGCCCAGGCCGAGGCGGACCGGATGCGCGGTGAGGTCCGTGCGCTGCGCGAGGAGGCCGACCGGGAGGTCGACCAGGCGACGGCCGCCGCCCGCGAGATCCGCTCGAACGCCGGCGCCGAGGCCGAGCGCATCCGGAGCGAGGCCGGTCAGGAGGCCCGGCGCCAGCGCTCCGAGGCCGCCAAGGACGCCGCCACGGTGAGGGAGGACGCCAAGCAGGACGTACGGTGCATCCGCCGGGAGGCCGAGCAGCTGGCGATGCTGGACAAGGCCGAGGCCGGGCGGGCGGTGGATGAGGCGAGGCTGCGCGAGGAGCAGGCCGGGCAGGCCAAGCAGGCCGCCGACCAGGCCCTGGAGGATGCCCGCAAGGTGCTGGAGAAGGCCACCGGCCGCACCGTCCGCAAGCTGGAGAAGCGCCGTCTCAAGCGCGAGGCGAAGGCCGCCGAGCGGGCCGGGCGGGTCACCCTCACCGGCCGCCTGAAGGCGTTCGTCAAGGCCAACTCCAAGCGGCTGCTGGCGATCGTGCCGATCACCGCGCCGATGGCCGTCGCGTGGACCGGCCAGGCCGGATTCGCCCACGACATCCTGAACTGGGTCGCGCCGTTCACGATCCTGTTCGCCGCCGCCTGGGAGCTGTCCACGGCGTTCGTCGCGTGGATGTACCACGAGTCCCGCCAGGGCGGCGACAGCGGAACCCTGTACCGCGTCTCCACCTGGGTCTTCGCCATCGGTGCGGCCGTCATGAACTACTGGCACGCCTCGGCCACCGTCACCGGCCAGAAGTGGGACCCGGTCGCGCTGAAGATGGTCGACCAGATCAGCTACTGGGAGCCCACCCCGAGGGCGGTCGCCTTCTCGGTGATGAGCATCACCGGCATGGTGCTGTGGGAGCTCTACGCCCGCCTGATCCACCGCCAGAAGCTCCGCGCGGACGGCAAGGTCGCCAAGTCGCGGCCGACGATCGGCCTGATCCGCTGGTGCCGCTACCCCGGGCACTCCTTCGCCGCGTGGTCGCTGGCGATCACGGACGAGTCGCTGTCCACGGTGGAGCTCGCCTGGGCAGCCGCCGCGAACCACCGGGCGCTGGTTCGGCGAACCCGCCGGGCCGCCGGCCTCGGGTCGGTTCGCCGCGCCGTCGCCGCAGTGATCGGCGTCGGCGACTGGGTGCCGGTTCGCGGACTGCCCCGCATCCCGAACACCACCCTCGCCCTCGCGTTCGCCGGTTCGCCGAACCCCGCCTCCGTTCCCCAGTTCGCGGCGAACCTCACCCGGGCCGGTTCGCCGAACCGGTTCGCGAACCAGCACAGCGGTTCGGCGAACTCCGCCCTCCCCGCAGCCCGCACCGCCTCGCAGAACGGCCCCCGCGAACTGGAGGCCGCGAACCCGGCGAACCACACCGGCCGCACCGGCGAACCGGTCGCGGCGGACCCCGAACCGCGAACCGGCTCCGAGCAGGCACAGCGCACCGCGCGAACCCCGGGCGAACCGGCCCCGGCCGCAGGTTCGAACCGGCGCAGCGCCGCGCAGCTCCTCGCGGACGAGCAGGTTCAGGAGGTTCTCGACCTGATCGGCGAACTCGGCTACGACGCCGTCCTGCTCGACGTCGTCATCGAGAAGACCGGCATGAAGCGCACCACCGCCCACCACCGCCTGGCGGAGGCCCGCAAGGAGTTCACGAACCGGCCCGCCGTGGCGAAGCAGTTCGCGAACCAGGGCAGTGCCTGACGCGAACCGCGAACCGGATCCGGCGAACCAGGAACTCGGTTCGCCGAACTACGAACCCGGATTCGGCGAACCGCGAACAGGCGAACCGCCCCGCCGTCCGAACCGCGAACCGCACGACGAAGCCCCGGGACGCATGAACCGCCCCGGGGCTCCAATTCGGGCAGTCACTGCCCGGGCGGGGCCGGCCTCGCCGCCGGCCCCGCCCCCATCCTCCCGCACCACGAACCATCCCCCGAACCTGATCCGGAAGGAACCCATCGCCCGTGTTCGCCATCGAACGTGACGCCCAGATCGCCGCCCTGCGCGAGGTCCACCAGACGCGCAGCAACACCCTCACCAACGTTCCCGCGGGCTCGCGCTCCCACAGCCGGCTGCTGGCCGAGTGCGACGCGATCAGCGACGAGATCGACCACCTCAAACGCTGCGTCAACGTCCCGCGCTCCCTCGTCGTCGCCCTGCCGGTGGCCCTCCTCGTCCTGGTCCTCGCGCTCATCAGCTGACCGGACCACCGGCCTCGCCCCCGGCTCGCACCGACTGTCGCCCGCCGCACCCGAACCACTGGGGACGGCGTCGTGGCCGGCCTTCACCCGTACCGGTCGAAAGCCACCAACTCCCGGACCAAGCACCGCATCACTACCGAAGCTGACCGCACCACTAACGAAGGGAACCCGATGCACCACCTCGTCCTCCTGTCCGGCACCATCGCCGTCGTCCTGGCCCTGTGGGCCGTCCAACTCACCGTGCTCGCCCTCCACGTCCGCTACGCCATCCTTCACGGCGCCAACGACCTCGCCACCGACTCCGAGATGGCCCTGGTGTTCGCCGGCGGCATCGTCACCCTGCTCAGCGCCATCGGGGGAGGAAGCGCCATCGGCGCCAGCCTCAAGGCCTCCCAGTGGGGATGGGCCCACGCGATCCTCGTCATCGGCACCACGGCGTCCTACCTGCTCCTGACCTACGCCACTGGCTGGAACGCGCGGACCTGGTGGGACAAGCGGAAGACACACAAGACCGGCCGCACCGCCGAAGCCGTCGAAACCACAGCCTGACAGAGCCCACCACCGGGCCACCGGGCCCCCTGCTCCACCCGGAGCAGGGGCCTTTCCCTGTCCCGCACGACCGGCCTCGCCCCCGGCCCGCACCGCCCGCCCGGCACCCAGCCCGGCGGGCGGCGCGCATCCCGGGGACGCGGACCGGCCGCCCGGCCGACAGCACCAACCGCAGAAGGACAACTGTCGTGAACCTCACCTTCGAACCCGGCTCGCTGATCGCCCTGGTCGGCGGCTCCGGTGCCGGGAAGACCGTCTTCGCCACGCGCTACTGGCCGACGACCTGGCGGCTCAGCCTGGACGACTACCGCGAGATGGCCACCGGCAACGTCGCCGACCAGTCCGCGACCCCGGTCGCGGACCAGATCCAGACCCTGCTGCTGGACGCGCGCCTCTCCCGGTTCCTCACCACCGTGATCGACTCGACCGGGCTGTACGCCCACGTCCGCGCCGCCCTGCTCGCCCGCGCCCGCTACTGGCAGCGCCCCTGCGCGGCCGTGCTGTTCGACATCGGCCTGGAGCGCCGCCAGGCCCAGAACGCCGTCCGCGAGCGGGTCGTCCCCGGCCACGTCCTGCTCGACCAGGAGCGCCTGGTCCCCACCGCTGAGCAGCTCCTCGCGGAGGGCTTCGCCCGGGTCGAGACCGTCACCGCCACCAGCCCGGCCTACCTGGAGCCGGCCTCCGTCGGCCGCTGACCGAAGGGAGCAGCGAGCGTGCGCGTGACAGATCTCGACCCGACCGGCGAGCACCACGACGGCCTGCCCACCTACCCCTGGCGCTGGGCACCCAGCCCCGACCTGATGACCCGCCGCCAGCTCCGCTAGGCCGGCCTTCGGCCCGGCGGCCAGGAGCCGGCCGCCCAGGTGGTCTGCCGAAACGCGGCCCGCTTCGGGTACCTGTACCGCCGCTCCCTCGCCCTGCCCGTACGGCCGATGACCCAAGCCCGATGGGCGCTCCCACCAGCGGATGATGCGCGCCCGGATGACGTGCGTGCTGTGCCGCACCACCGGTGAGTACTGCATCCCGAAGTCCATCGGCTGCTGCCTGGACTGTGCCGACGGCCTCGCCCACGCCGAACTCGAGCAACTCCTCCAGCTCGCCCGCACCGCACCCGGCCCCGCGATGACCGACAACCTGCCCCGCCTCACCACCGCCCCCGACCTCAGCCTGGTCACCGTGGACGGCCTCATCACCGAGACGAACGGCCGCTACCCCCGCCAACTCGTCCTCACCGACGACTCCGGCTCCATCGACATCACCGTCTACTCCGGCTGCGTCGGCGGCCCCGCCGTCAACGACACGCCCAACCTGGTGGGCACGTACGCCGTCGTCGCCGGCCGCCGCGAGGACGCCAGCAGTGTCCTGGCCGCCGTCGTACGCCTGGCCGAGCGCACCGCCACCCGCGACCTGCTCATCCCCGCCACCCTCTCCGACCTCTCCGACCTCTCCGAGCACGTCGTCCAACTGCTCTCCAGAGATGCGCGAGATCCTCGGCGACAACGCACCGAGCGTCAGTGCCGACCATCTCCACCCCTGGATCTGGGACGCCGCCAAGCTCCTCTGGGCGGACGGCCACTACCGCCAGGCCGTCACCACCGCCGCCGTCAAGCTGAACGTTGAGGCCCAGCGCAAGACGGGCGTCAGGGACCGCGGCGAGCACGACCTGATCGTCCAGCTCTTCAAGACCGAGGCACCGAAGGCCCGGCCATCCCCGGCTGCGCCTGATGGAGAACGACGACAGCAAGACCTACAGCGGCCTGCACGAGGGCGTCGGCTTCTTCGCGCGCGGCTGCTACATGGCCATCCGCAACCCCGGCAGCCACACCGACGAACTGCCCGACCTGACCGAGCACGAGGCCTTGGAGCAGCTGGCCGCCTTCAGCCAGCTCGCCCGCTGGATCGACGGCGCCACTCTGGAGACCGCACCGTAGCCCAGGCCCGCGACCACCATCCGTGTCGCCCGGGCTGTTCCTCCATCACCATGGCCGCTGCGCGCCCGATCTCCTGCCGACCCTCCTGACGTACCCAGCCGATGAGCGGGGGTTCGTCCGGCGGCTCGGGCGAGCCGGCCGCCTCCCACATAGCGTTGATCTCCTGCGTCCCCGAACGCGGTGCCTTTGCCCAGGCCCGCAGCACCGGCATGTCCCACTCCGGGGGGGAATCGTAGCCGGGCTGCGACCGAGGCATCGCCGTTTTTGCCACTGTGCTCCAACGTCACTGCGATCGCTTCGAGCAGCCCGGCGCGGAAGTCCGCGCGCCGCTCGTTGATCAGGTCCCTTCGCGACGTGACAAGCTGCCAGGTTGCCAGGCCGATTGCCGTGACGGATAGTACGGCGGCGACCGTGTCGCCCAGGGTGATGTCCCAACTCCATGCCATGCGCGCGACCGTAGCGCATGCGACCGAAACCGTGACCGACCAAAGCTGTTGACCTCAGCCAGTTGGCCGCTGGATGGACGGCGCCACTCCGGAGACCGCGCCGAGAAGGTGCGCTCCGCCCCAACCCAGGTGCGGGGCGTTTCGCTGTGCGGGCTCCCTGCCCGTCGTCTCGCCGTTGACGCCTTCACCGTCCCGGCGCGCGGGCGGTCACCCAATCGTGTCTATAAGCCTTCTATTGCTGTCTTTTATAACGAGCGCATGCCAGGATCGCACCGTGAAAATCATGATGACCGTGGAGAACCCCACCCCGGCGTTCCAGCGCGACTACCTCGCGCTGATGGAACGCCACGCCGCCGCCATCGGGCCGGCGGCCCCGCCGCAGTGGACACCCGAACTGGCGAAGGCCTACTACGCTCAGCTCCCGCCCCGCGCCCGCGCGATCCTGCACGCCGTCGTCATGGGCCACGGCCGGATCGACGTCGACGAGGTCCGCCGGTTCACCGGCGAGAACCTGCGTGGCTGCACCGGAGCTTTCAAGCGCATCCTCAACGAGGGAGCCCGACAGGGACTGTGGCCCCACGGCTTGCCCGTGCCCGTGCTCTCGATCCACCGGGGCGGACGCCTCACCGCCTTCGACATGCCGTGCAGCCCCGACCTGCCGTACAACCCGAACGACGACATCGTGTTCAAGGCCTTCGAGTACCTCGTCCACGTACCCGCTCCCCAGTAAGGACCCGCCTCGTGACCGCCGGCTCCGCCACCTACGTCCGTCGCACCTACAACGTCCCCGCCAAGGCCGGCATGGCCGTCACCTGGCACCCCGGAGGCGCCGAACCTCAGCAGGCGACCATCACCGCAGTCGGCCCCGCGTTCGCTCAGGCCACCTCACGCAGGCGGAGGAAGTCCCGGGGCGGCCGGGTCTCGCCCGGCCGGACGTAGCCGAGACCGTTTACACAGATCCTCGCCCCGCTGTGGAAACACCACCAGCATGCCGTACTCGACAGCGTGCGGATCCGTGCGATCGGAGAACGCCTCCGCCCGTGCGACCTCGGCGCATCCCGAGGCCACGATCCCGGCCGCGAGAGCGTGCTCCACGCTGGCCGTACGAACCGGCTGGACCATGAGGTCGGGCATCGCCATCGGGGCCGGCGTAGGCCCGGTCACCGGCTCTTGCTCCTCAGTCCCGTACACGTCACCCGTCGTGGAGACCGCGGTGATCTGCCATCAGAGCTGAGAGCCGGACTCCAGCCGAAGGACGACTCCGATGGGATGGGCCGTGTGCCCGGCCTCGGCGAGCGTGGCCGCCTCCTGCACACCGGGCAGGCCCTTCGCCACATCCAGTAGCAGCGTTTCGAGCCGTACGGGTCGCATCCGGTACTTCCTGAAGCCCGCCGAAGCCTGCCGCCCCGGCGCAGCCCCAACGTATCGCCTCGTCGTGCGCTGACCTCTTCAGGGTGGCTCAGGCGTTCAACACGCCTACGGCCTCGGCCAGCTTCACGGACTCCAGCCGCAGTGCCCGCGGCGCGGTGCGCAGAAGGTCCACCGCAACGTTGCGGGCCTGCGGGGTGAACATCACCGTCTCGGGAGAGATGCCGAAGGCGATGCCCATGACGTGCAGCGCCGCCGTGGTGTCCCCCCGTTCCTGGTGCGAGCGCGCGACGTCGACCCACAGGCGGGTCCGGCGCTCCGTCGACGGGATCGAGTCGGGGTCGATCTCACCCGCGAGCGACAGTGCCCGTCCGGTAGTGCGCAGCTCCGTGGCCACCGAGACCGCGTGCAGGTCGACGTTGGCCCGGCCGAACACCGTGGACAACTCCGCGTACCCGGCCGGCAACGACTTCGCGATCTGGTCCGCGCTGTCCCACCGGCCCCACGCGGCTCCGTCCTTCCCGTCCTTCGCCTCCGTGATCGCCGCGTGCAACTGCAGAGCCCCGTACAGCCCGCGCCAGTGCAGCGGGGAGTCCGCCAGGTGGGGGCGGAGCCGTTCAGCCGCCGTGGTGACGAGCAGCATCGCGCCGTCCATCTCGCCGACCGCGCGCATGGTGTTCGCCAGGTTCCACGCCGCTGCGCCCATCGCGGCCGGGTCGTCCGCATCCGCCGCAGCGGCCATCGCCCGGTCCCCGAGCATCCACACGGCCTCGGCCGGGCCGATATAGGCGATCACCTGCTGCGCGAGGCGGTAGGCCGCCGCCAGCGCGATCAGCGCGCTCCGCCGCTCCGTCCCCTCGCTGGCCTTCACCAGCGCCTCGCCCCGCCGGATCAGGTCCGGCGCCAGGGCGCCCACGTCGGTGCGCTGGCGGGCGCTGCGGTGCCAGAGCTTCCATCCGGCATCCACCTCGGCGCCGTAGCCGGCCGCCGTCGTTTCCTCGCCCAGTTCCACCGGCGGGCGGGTTCCGCGCTCCAGCAATGCCGCCCACACCGCTGCGGACGCCGGGTGGTAGAGCCGGCCCGTGTTGACCGACTGCGCGGCCGCCGAAGGCCCTGTGAGGTGGGCCAGGTCGTCAATGTGAAGCGCCATCGCCAGCTTGAGCAGCAGGGCGTGCGAGTTGATCGGGCGAACACCCGTCTCGATCTTCTTCAGCCAGTCCTCGCTGCGTCCCACCATGCCGGCCAGGACCAAGCGGGTCTTGCCCTGGCGCTCGCGCAAGATCCGGATGCGCTCGCCGGTGGACAGTTCTGCAGGAAGTTCCGACATGTGAAGCTCCTCGGCTGCTCGGCGGCCCCGCGCTCCGTTGAGGAAGGCGTCCGGCGGGGGTGCCTCTCCCACGGTAGAGCGGGCGGAGCATCGGCGGCAGATGCATCGACCGATCTGAAGGGGGACAAGCCAGTAAGGGGGGTCAAACTGTCCCCCTTGCTGACGGATAGTCACCGTACCTTCTCTCTATGCCACCAGTCGGAGTGCACGCCTCCCGTCACCGGAACCGTCGCATCGCGCACGACACGACCACCGGCGAAACCCGAATCCCCCTGCGGCTGTACCGCCTTGACGAACCGCAGGGCGACGTCGAACTCGTCCTGTCCCGCGCCGAAGCGACCATCCTCTTCGACGAACTCGTCCGCTCCCTGGCGGACCCCCGGCCACCGGCCGCACCCGACAACGACAGCGCCTCCGGGAAAGCCCCGTGACCAGCCCAGGAGAGACCCATGCCCGCCGCCGCCCGACCATCGCAGCCCATGCTTCCCGTGATCCGGGATGCAGCCCGCGCCGTTCGGCGCAGTCGAGTGCTGCGACAACTCGCCGAAGGCCGGCGCAGGCGCCGCGCGATCAGACTCCCGGTTGCACGATGACAGCTCCGCCGAAACCCGCAGCCCCCGAGACCGACACCACCCGCAGGTCCAGGACCCGGCTCATGCGCTGCGAGCCGCAGTCCGCTGCCCTGGCCCGCCAGCTGGTGGCGAAATGCCTGGCCGACTGGGGAACGGTGTCAGCTACCGACTCCGCCGAACTGGTCGTCACCGAACTCGTTGCGAACGCGGTACGGCACACCGGATGCCGGTGCATCGCCGTCTCGGTACGAATCGAGGGTCGAACGGTCCGCGTCGCGGTCCGCGACTCCTCCGTCACCCTGCCAGTGCTCATCAACACCGGCACCACGGAGACCAGCGGACGTGGCATCGCCATGGTCGACGCCCTCTCCGCCCGCTGGGGCGTCGAGGACGCGTACCTCGGCAAATGGGTCTGGGCAGAGATCGTCCAGTAGCCCTCCCGCGACTCCACGCCCGCTCAGGAAGGCACACCGGCCGGGCGTGGCCAGGGGAGGCTCCGAGCACGTCCCCCCGAGGCCCGGAGCCTCCCCTCAGCACCGCACCGCCCCGACACCTCGGGGACGGAAGCCCAACCCAGGAGACAACCGTGACCACCGCCGTGCAGCTCCGTGAGGCCTTCCCCCTCACCCCGCCCGGGGCCCGCATCCCGCATAGCACCGACAAGCCCTCCGGCGCTGCCACCCGGCCGTGGGGCCTGCGCTTCGCCCGCACCCCCGATTCCACCGGCGCCGTCACCGTCCCGCCCGCGTTCTACGACACCCAGCTGCAGGTGAACATCTCCTCCGACGGCGGGCTGCTCACCTGCATGGCCAACACCCACACCCCGACCATCCCCGACGGCTCGATCACCAACCCGCCGCCGCTGGACGAAGGGCCGAAGGACTGATGCCCGCGCCCGTCCTGGTGATCGCCGCCACCGACGACTGGCCGACCGACCGCGTGGTCACCGAGCTGAACAACAGGGGCACGGAGGTGTTCCGCATGGACACCGCCGACTTCCCCCAGCAGCTCACCCTGGCCGGCCGGATCGACCAAGGCAGCGGGTGGACGGGCGAGCTGGCCACCGCCGATCGAACGGTGGACCTGTCCCGGGTCGGCGCGGTGTACTACCGCGCCCCCGGGGCGTTCCGCCTCCCCGAGGGCATGTCCGGGCCTGAGCAGCGGTTCGCCGCCGCGCAGGCCCGCGCCGGCCTCGGCGGTGTCCTCTCCGCTCTCCCCTGCCGGTGGGTCAACCACCCCACCGCCATGGCCCGAGCCGAGTACAAGCCCGGCCAGCTCGACGCAGCCCGCAATGCCGGCCTGAACATCCCGCCGACCCTCATCACCAACCGTCCCGACGCCGTCCGCGCGCTTGCCGCACAGACCGCCGGCCCACTGATCTGCAAGCCGATCGCCTCACCCGTGCTCATCGAGGACGGCCAGCTCAAGACCGTGTACACCGAGCGCCTCACCGCAGCCGACCTCGAAGACCTCCAAGGCATCGAGACGACTGCGCACCTGTTCCAGGCCTGGGTCGACAAGGCCTACGAGGTCCGGCTCACCGTCATCGGCCGGCGGATGTTCGCCGCCGCCGTCCACGCCGGCAGCCCCGCCGCGCACATCGACTGGCGCAGCGACTACGGCTCCCTCACCTACACCCCCACCCAGGTCCCCGACGACGTCGTCGCCGCCGTGCTCCGGATGATGGACATCCTGCAACTACGCTACGGAGCAGCCGACTTCGTCGTCGACCCCGCCGGGAAGTACTGGTTCCTGGAGGTCAACCCCTGCGGACAGTGGGACTGGATCCAGGGAGAGACCGGACTGCCGATCGCGTCGGCCATCGCCGACGACCTCGAAGGAGCAACACCCTGATGGACTGGAAGCCCCACGCCGCCCGCCTCGCCGACACCGTCGTGCACCACACCTCGGGCTGGTACGCACCCCTCGCCCACGTCCCCCGCCACACCTTCATCCCCCGCTGGTTCACCGCCGGGCCGGACGGCTGGCACACCACCGACGGCCAGGACGACGAAGACGCCTGGGCGGCGAACGCCTACAGCGACACGTCCGTCGTCACCCGCGTCGGACCCCAGCACGCCGACGACGCCCCGACCGGAACACCGGTCATCGGCCGCCCCTCCTCCTCCTCCACCCACCCCGGCCTCGTCGTCCAGATGCTCAGCCACGCCCACCTCACCCACGGCGCCCGCATCCTCGACGTCGCCACCGGCTCCGGATACAGCGCGGCCCTGACCGCCTACCGCTACGGCGACCAGAACGTCACCTCCATCGACGTCGACCCCTACCTCACCAAAGCCGCCGCCGACCGCCTTGCCTCAGCCGGCCTCCACCCCGAGGTCATCACCTGCGACGCCACCGGCGACCTGCCCGGCGAATACGACCGCATCGTCTCCATGGTCTCCATGCCCACCATCCCCGCCTCCTGGCTCACCGCGCTGCGCCGCAGGGGCCGACTCGTCACGACCCTCGCGGACACCGGCCTGGTCATCACCGCGGACAAGACCCCCGACGGCGGCGCCGCCGGCCGCGTCGAATGGGACCGCGCCGCGTTCATGACCACCAGGGCGGGCAACGACTACCCGCCGACACTGAACGACCTGTTCACCGCGATCCGGCACGAGGACGGCGAGCAGACCGCCACCAGCCCGTACCCCGTCATCAGCGTGATGGAAGCATGGGAGGTGTGGTCGATGCTCTCGCTCACCGCGCCGGGCATCGAGCACCGGATGCAGCGCAACGACGACGGCACCACCACCGCGTGGATGCTGCACGCTGACGGCTCCTGGGCCCGAGCCACCAGCCCAGCCGGCAGCACCACCAGCACCGTCCATCAGGGCGGCCCGCGCAGGCTCTGGGACGAACTGGACGCCATCCGCGCGCGCTGGCTCCGCGAGGGCCAGCTACCCGTCTACGGTGCCCGGGTCACCATCACCCCCGACGGCGCCACCCGCCTGGAACGCAACGGCTGGACCGTCACCCTCTGACCCCCTTGGCCAGCACCGGCCCCGCGCCCGCACACTGGGGCTGACGACCCGCAGGGGAGGAGCACCAGGTGGACGAGGAACCGCTGGAGGACTGGCTGCGTCGGCGCGATGCCGACCGCCTGCCGCCCGGCACACGCAAGGCCCTACCTCTCGGCGCCGGGCCCGCTCAAGCCGCGCACGTAGACCCGGACGAACCCCGGCTGCTCCTCGAATGGGACGGCCAGCAGTGGAGCGCGGACAGCGTCGCTGTCGACCGGGCGACAGCGACGCAAGCGACCGACCCCGGGGCAGCTGCTCGCGCCGTACGGCTGCCCCAGTTCAACGCGCTCCCCGCAGCGGTACCGCCGTGGCGGCCGCCACCTATCACGATCAACCGAGGCCCGTGAACGCTACGGCGTGATCCCGGCTTGGCGCACGACTGCTGGTGGCCGGTGCTTCGCCTGCAAGAGTGAATCCCGGCCGGGCCCGGCCGCCGGCGGTAGACTCCCGC
>FTKL01000507.1_pt1 | contig 17243 bp, 17 predicted proteins | sample 2434061 | NCBI WGS metagenome assembly FTKL01 (sample SAMEA3914816, study PRJEB12502) | metagenome | biome: forest; material: soil | place: USA | collected 2011-09-16 | depth 0.3 m
CAGATTCTGACCGCGAGCTCAGCGGCCGCTACAGGCCTGGCATGGGCGCCGGCTGCAAGTCCAAATACACACAGCGTGGTGGTAAAGTCGAGCGCCTATACGCTCACGACGAGCGATGAAGTCGTGCTAGCAAATGCTGCGCTGGGGTCCTTTACGCTCACACTCCCAACGGCTTCGGGTAATACCAACCTGTTTGCCGTCAAGAAAATAGATAGCTCAGGCAACAGCGTGAATGTTGCTGCAAGTGGCGGTCAGAGCATCGACGGTGGTAGCACAGCAACAGTCCGCGTGCAATACGCAAGCATTAGCGTGGTGTCCGATGGTTCTAACTGGGTTATAATTTAGAAAGCTAAGTATATTCTTATGAGCTATAATCCTCAGAATCCAAATGGTCAGGCCTCGTCCGCGAATTCTTCGCCGGTTGTTATTGCGAGCGACCAATCGGCTGTACCTGTTTCGGCTACCGCACTGCCATTGCCTACGGGCGCGGCGACTGCGGCCAAGCAGGACACGGGCAACACTTCACTAGGGTCCATCGACACGAAGCTTCAGACAGCCAAGACGGCCGACTACGACACTGGTGCTGGTACCGACACCGTTCAGATGATGGGCGTCGCTCTACCTAAGTCCGGCGGTGCTGTTGCTGGTGGCACGAGCACCGACCCAATACGAACTGATCCAACCGGCACAACGGCGCAACCGGTCTCGGCGTCATCCCTGCCATTACCGGCCGGTGCAGCAACGGCCGCAAAGCAGCCTGCGCTGGGCACGGCTGGCACGCCATCTGCGGATGTTATAACTGTTCAGGGCGCCACGTCGATGACGGCCATCAAGGTAGACGGCTCGGCTACAACGCAGCCGGTTTCTGGCACGGTTGCCGTTGGGATTAATGCCGGTACAAATGCCATCGGCACAGTGAGCCTGGCCCCGACGACGACTGGAGGCTGGAGTGTATCATCGCAAACAGCCCTTACATCTACCGCAACAGTCAGTGGCGCGGCCGGAAAATTTGGCGGCTATATGTTTACGAATACCAACACCGGCGTGGCTTATATCCAGGTCTTTGACACAACGGGTGCCGTGACGCTCGGTACGACGACACCGACGTTTGTGGTGCCGGTTCCGGCGGGCTCGGGCGCGAACCTGGAGGTCACGAACGGAATAGCTATGGCGAGCGGTATCAAAGTCGCGGCAACCACTACGGCTACTGGTTCAACGACTGTTTCGACGGCTATAACCGGTTTCGTGCTGTACAAGTAATTCCTCACTATGGCAACAACCTATAGATCTTCAACCTCGACCAACACGGGCGCTACGGCGGCATCGAGTATTGTGGTCAGTACCCCTGCTGGTGTTCAGCGGCATGATGTCTTGATTGCCGCAATCGTTCATGACGGTGGTACGGCGTCGACTATCAGCACGCCTGCAGGGTGGACTGTACTTCGAACGGCATCAAGCAACGCGGCAGGCCTGAGAATGCTCGCCTTCTGGCATTTGGTTGAGGAAACTGAGCCGGCGAATTATACATGGACGTTCGATATCGCCAGGCAGGCATCGGGAGCTATTTTGGCCTATTCTGGCGCAAGTATATTCGTGCCGCCTAATAACAGTAGTTCTTCGACGACCACTGCTGGAACTTCTTTTGCCGGCACTGGTACGAATAGCACCTACGAGACTGGTGCTGGCTTGCAATTTTTTGCATCACGTAACACGACAGGTGCCTCGTCGCAGACCGCCAATGTGGCCTATACCAAACGCGAAGACACCTGCAGCACAGCCAGTGTCTTTGTCGGACTGGCGGGGCAGGATCAGCCAAAGGGCTTATCTCTCGGCTCGACAACCGGTACGGGCAATACGTGCACCGTATCGTCGACGGCGGTAGGCATATCGCTATTTCTGGAGGACGCGCGTCCAGCCTTTGTTCCTCCGGGGGTTGATGGGTACTCGGTGAATAGCATCGCGGCATCAGCTAACAACATGACGACCCCCGCCTTCCAAACGAATGTGCCCAACGTGACGCCTATTCTGGTTGTGTCGATCAATAAAGATACGGGCATTACTGTGTCGAGCATCGCAACGCCTGGCCTCAACTGGGTTTTTGTGAGTCGAGTCAACACGAACGTCGGCTGCGTCGAACTCTGGCGGTCATTTGCGCCGACGCCCCTGAGCCCTCAGACGACAACTATTAACTTTTCCGGATCGGTTGTGAGCGCTAACGTCATGATCGCCGGGTTTATCAATGCCGACTACAGTGGAACGGACGGCTCGAATGCGATTGGTTCGGTCACGACAGGCACCTTCACTGGAGCGGTCCCAACCCTCAACTTAACCACGACGCGCAGTAACTCATGGGTGTGGGCGGCGATTAACAGCTCTAATACGACGAGCACTTTTACGGCAGGCAGCTCACAGCAGTCAATTCGAACCCAGACAGACTCAACCAACACAACGCAGGCCGGTGTCTGGCGACGCACGGCCTATACGCCAACATCAGGCACTACTGTGACGATGAACTTGACATCACCTTCTGCCGGCACTGGTAACGTGATGGCTTTCGAGATTTTGCCGACCACAACTCATGGTCTTGGCGCGATGGGCGCGGGCTAGGACGAGGCGAGTAGGTCGCTGACGCGGCGAAGCATTTCGTCGGTTTCGTGCGTTGGGATGACGTAGATTGGCTTGGATTTGGTCAGGGCGCTTATAAGTGTTGGCTCTTGTGGGTTGTCGCACCTGTCGTTAGCCTCTTCGTCTAGCATGAAGTCCATGAAGTGTAGATGGTCCACAATGCGTTGGCGTATAGCGACGGATCGTTCGGCTACGGTTCCGGTGAATACAAGCATGTCGGCGCCGGCAAGTGCGGCGGCCATGCTCCCGATGGCTTTTTGGATGGTAAAGACGTACGTCTGGAGCGCGAGTTCGGCGCTGTGATTGCCGTGAGCCTCGTGTTCGAGCAGTTCGTTGACGGCTGACGACGTTTCGCTGAGTCCGAGCAGTCCGCTGTGGCTGTTCATGTAATCTTCCATTTGCTCGTCGTTCAGATGCAGCTGAGTCTGGAGCATGTTTGCGGCGGTTGGATCGATAGAGCCAACGCGGGTCGACATGATGAGTCCCTCTAGCGGTGAGTAGCCCATGGTGTTATCCAGGCTTTTGCCGCCGCTCACGGCCGTGATGCTTGCACCGCTGCCCAGATGAGCAACAATGACCTTTGGTGGGAGCTTGCCCATTTCCTTCAGCGTATGGACGATCGACGCGACCGAGATGCCATGGTAACCAAAGCGTTTGATATCGAAGCGGTCGGCATCCTGCAGGCGAACGCCGTAGTTCCAGGCGTAGTCTGGCTTGCCCGCGTGAAAGGCGCTGTCTGATACACCGACGATTGCTGCTTCGCCGAAGATGCCGTGAAGTGTATCGAACTCGCGAAGTGACGCGCCGATGTGGAGTGGCGCGCGGGCTTCAAGCTCACGGAGGCGTCCGACGGTCTCGTCGTCCATGATGCGGTCAGCCAGGAAGTAGCTGCTTGGTGCCACGATTCGTAGGCCGATTCGCGAGATGTGCTCGTCGGCATGGATGAGGTTGTGGGCTTTGAGGATAGGAAGGACTTGGCTGGCCACGTCGTTGAGGTCGTGGACGTCGACTGGAACAATGTCGCCACGATCGCCAAAGTAACCAGTGCAGGCGATGCGCCCTTCCTGGTATTCAAAGTGCAGCTCGCCGGTGAGCTGGTCACCACGATACAAGCCGTATTTGCGGCTGGCGCTTCCTGGGTTTGCGATGAGGGTTAACGTTTCCATTGCCATGCGTCTATCTCCGGCAGGTCTACGCCGTTAACTTTAATATACTCGGTATTCTCGTCGATTTTAGCCTGATATGTATCGGTGATGCGTGTGGCCTCTTCGGCCGATATCCTGCCGGTTTGTTCGGCGCGACGAGCGATTTCCATCACCAGGTGGTAGCGACTGGTCTGGTTGCGGACGTGCATATCGAACGGCGTTGTCGTGCTGCCGTTCTCGATGTAGCCACGGACGGTGAAGCGACTTGGGTTATCGACGTAGTCAAAGAGGATGGACTTGATGGTTTCTGGGTAGCCATGGAAGTTGCAGATGACGGGCTTGTCGGTTGTGAACTGACGGTCGAACTCTGCCTGCGAGACGCACATGCCACTGCTGCCGAGGCCGCAGCTGGTCAGGCTCATGACGTTCACGAAACGGAGACGCAAATCGCTAACTTCGCGTTTGGCGAGGTCGATCGCCGCCAGTGTTTCCTTGGTCGGGTAGTCACCGATGCCCAGCATCACGATGTCGGGATTCTCGTCGCTCGCAAAGTCCCAGGTCATGATGCCGCTTACGAGTTGTTTCTGGGCGAGCTCTGGCGTGAGCCAACGGGGTTCTTGGGTTTTGCCGGCGACGATGATATTGATCTGTTTGATTGTGCCCATGATCAGTTCGAGCACAGCAAGCGTGCTGTTGCCGTCGGGAGGGAAGTAGACGTTTACGAAATCGCCTTGGCGGCGAAGCGCGTCATCGATAAAGCCTGGATTCTGGTGGCTGAAGCCGTTGTGGTCCTGGCGCCAGCCCGAGCTTGTCAGGATATAGTTGAACGATGGGAAATCACCGCGCCATGCAACTTGGCGCGCTTGATTCAGGAACTTGGCGTATTGGTCCATCATGCTCGAGACGATCTGGACGAAGGCCTCGTAGCTGGCAAACATAGCGTGTCGGCCGGTGAGGATGTAACCCTGGGCGAGGCCTTGGAGATTGTGCTCGCTGAGCATTTCCATGGCGCGGCCATCTTGGCTAAAGTCGCGATCCCATGGCTCGATCGGCCACATCCAGACGCGTGATGTTTCGTTGAAGATGGCGTCGAGCTTGTTGCTGTACGTTTCGTCTGGCGACATGAAGCGGAAGTTTTGCTTGTCGCGGTTGAGGCGAAATACCTCCTGCAAGTACAGACCAGCGCGGCGCATGCTCGACGAGCCGATGGTGCCGGGGACTATGGCGTCCTCGGCGAATTGTTCGGCCGGTGGGAGGTCGAGTGGTTCGTATGTGGCGTCACCGCCGCGGGTGTATTTGGTGTTGCCGATGAGCTTTGGCTCGTCTGGCAGGATTTTGCCAAGGAAGTCGCCAAAACCCTGCTCGGCGCTGAACAGCTCGCTGAATTTATAGCTTCGCAGCCAGTCGTTGAGCAGATGGAGCTGCTCTTCATTGCTCTTGGCTTCGGTCAGGACGACTTGGTGGCTGAGCGCATTACCTTCGATCTTTTGCCCATCGAGTTCCTTCACGCCGGTCCAGCCTTTGAGACTGCGCACGATCAGCATCGGGAGATGTTGTTCGGTGAGGTCGTCGCTTATCTTGATGTCGTGGATGAGCTGCCAGGCCCATTCCATGGCCTCGGCCATTTCTTGGTGCGGATTGTCGCTGCTGCTCACGTCGACAATTCGTGGATGATAGCCGTAGCCACTGAAGAGCGCCATAAGTTCGTAATTGCTCATGCGGCCAAAGATGGTTGGGGCAGAAATCTTGTAGCCGTTGAGGTGAAGAATAGGCAGGACGACGCCACTGAGCTTTGGGTTGAGGAGCTTGTTCAGGTGCCAGGCGCCGGCGGTCGGGCCGGTTTCGGCTTCGCCATCACCGACCAGGCAGGCAACGATAAGGTTTGGGTTGTCGAGAGCCGCACCGTAGCTCGTGGCGAGTGAGTAGCCTAGCTCGCCGCCTTCAAGAATAACGCCGGGCGTGCCTGGGTTGCTGTGGCTCGGAAAGCCGTATGGCCAGCTGAACTTGCGGCACATCTCGGCGATGCCTTCGAGATTTTGCGGCACATTTGGGTAATATTTGCTGAGCGTACCTTCGAGGAATAGGTTGGCCTGCAGCGCAGGAAAGGCGTGGCCAGGTCCCAGAACAAACATCATGTCCTGCGCGTGGCGCTTCACGAGATAACTGAGGTGAGAGTAGACAAAGTTAACACCTGGCCCAGAGCCCCAGTGACCAAGGAGCCGTGGCTTGACGTCGTCAAATGTAACCTCTCGGTCGAGGAGAAAGTTGTCCTGCAAGAAAATCTGCGCAGCTGTCAGGTAGTTTGCGGCACGGTGATATTTCTCGAAGGCTTCGATGTCTACAGTCATGCTTATGCTTATTATATTGCCTGCATGCAAAATGTGCTATCATCGAGATATCACATTGAGGCGTGGGATGAAAACAAAAAAGCGTACACATGATACGCCCAAGGTTATAAAGGCGGTTGAGGTTAAGAAGTCGCATACGAAAATGTATGTGGCACTGGCTCTTATGGCGCTTTTCGCCATTCTGGTCGGGACTTTCATGTGGTTCTACGCCGATCGCGCTCTTCCAGGTGTGGCCGTGGGCAACGTACAGGTAAGCGGCAAGCAGCCTGATGCCATCCGTGCCGCCATCGCTCAGCAAGCACCAGCGCTGAGCATTACCTTCGATGACAATGGTAAGAAGACGACGATTCCGGCCAAAGATTTGGGCGTGGTCGTTGATACCGAGGCGACTGTTCAAAGCGCGCTGAACTCCCGCCGCGACGGCAACGCTGCTATTTGGCAGACCGTGACCGTGCCGCTGGTACTAGCAAACGATCCGGGCGTGCTGATCGAATACGCTCATAAACATTTCCCGGATGTCTTTATGGACGCCAAGGATCCGCAGATTGTCTACGATGATGGAGCTAACGCCTTCAAGGTCGAGCCGGGCGTGCCAGGTAAGGGCCTGGACCTCAAGAGCTTCGAGCGAGCGCTTCCAGACTTGGCCAAACACCCGGACGGTTTTACGCTCACGTTGACATCCCAGGCGGTGCAGCCACTTCTGGACCAGTCCAAGCTCGAGGCTGTGCGAGACGAGGCCAACAAGCGCATCGCACAGAAGATTGAATTTAAGCTCAACGGAGATGTTATCTTTACGGCTAGTAAGGCTGACATCGCCAGCTGGCTGCATTTCGTTCCCGACACGACGAAAGGCACCGTCAGCATAGACACCGACAAGTCGCAGATTCAGCAATTCCTGAACGACAAAGTCGGCCCAACGGTCGCGGCACCGCCAGTTGATCGTAAGGTGGTCGTGGACAGCGCAACCGGCGCGCAAAGCGTCATCCAGCAAGGAAGGTCGGGTAGCGCAATCCAAGGCGTTGAAGATTTGAGTGGTGACGTCGTGGCGGCCGTGAATGGGGCTCGCGAGCTCAGCAAAGAAGTGAGCATTACGACCGCACCGTTCAAAACCGTTACTATGACGGGAACTGGCAAATGGATTGAAGTTGATCTCAGCAAACAGAGCTTGACCTTATGGATGGGGAATACCCAAGTGCTGAATACGCTCATTAGCTCGGGCAGAGCGGCGACACCAACAGAGGTAGGTGAGTTTGCTATTTATAGCAAGACACCGATGACGACCATGACCGGCACGATTCTCGGTGAGTATTATTATGTGCCAAACATAAAGTGGGTAAGCTACTTCGATGGTGGCGAGGCCCTCCACGGCACCTACTGGCATCACAATTTTGGTCACCCTATGAGCCATGGCTGCATAAATATGACTGAGACCGATGCCAAGATTTTGTACGACTTTGCGCCAATCGGCACGAAGGTTATTGTCCACGCATAGAAATAAAGGAGGCTTTAGAAATGACCAAGCAGAAGCTCGCTTTGTGGTTCAAGACAGTGACGGTAATCTTGATAGGTTTTGGCCTGCTGTACTTCTTTCTGGGGCTAAAGATCTTCTCTTATACTGTGCCGCTTATCCCTCACGACGTCATTTTGAACTGGGAGAGCGCGCTCTATGGTGCGATTATGCTGGGTTGGGGTGTGACGCTGTTGCTTCTGGGGCGGCTCGCGTTCGCGCGTGATGATAAAGAATTGAAGAAGGTGCTAGTAATCGGGATAGCGACGTGGCTTGCCTTCGAAGCGGCGGCCTCGGCATGGTTGGGTGTATGGTTCAACGTCGGCGTGGATGTGGCGGTAGGCTTATTGTTTGCGTTCCCATTACTGCGTGGCGCACATAAGAACTAATTTCGTCAGATTATTTTCTGATAGCGGCGCGCATCTCGCGAACTTGCTCGAACCCGATTACCCAGCCGGTTTGGCGGATGCTGCGGTAGAGCGGTGTCTGGAGGAGTTTGCCTTTCGGATCGTAGACTTCAGGAAAGCCGCCGTCGCGAAGCATAGCTTTCTCGTATGTGGCGATGTGCGTATCTGCGGTTTTCAGGTAGGATTTTTTGCCAGTTGTTTCGGAGAGAATCATGAGTGTTTTTAGGTATTCCATGCCCCAGAAACTCCAGATTGCATCGCCGCCGTAGCTGGCCACGGCCATACGGACGGCAAAGAATTGGCGGTGGGCACGAGTTTCGTTCTGATACTTGATAGGCATTGGCTGGTCGATCTTGTGCTCCTGAATATAGTCGACGCTTCGGACAAAGTATTTGCGTTCGCGCCGGTCGGCAGGGTCTAAGAAACCCGTCGCCAGGATGATCAGCCAGTCAGACGAGTAATACTTCGCGGCCAGTCCCTCCTCGGAGAGATCTTCCAGGAAATAGCCGTCGTCTTCTAGCCAGAATGTGTCGAGGATGCGCGCTTTAAGTTCGTCTAGAAATGCATTGTCGCGGCGAATGACACCCAGCGTCATGGCTAGCTGCGAGGTCTTCCAGAAGATGACGTTGTCGTAGAAGGATGATGTGCGGCGTGTGATGTCTTTGGCGCCGGAAAGGTGAATACGGGTGTTGATTAGGCCGGTTTGTTGATCAAAAACAGTCGTTCGGTAGTGCTGATAAAGCGCACGAAGCGTGGCCTTGTATTCCTTAACGAGTAGCGCCGTGGCAAACTTCGTCCCAGACCGATGCTGCGCGCGGGCGTAGTCCACCGGCGCTGCGGATTCCTTGCCCATAAGTGCGGCAAGTGCGTAGAGGATGCCGTACACGGTATCCGACGGGTAGGCGTAGAAGTTGACGCAAGTCGCACGGTACGCGCCGGTCGAGACGATGGTTGTTGTCGGCACAGGATTCTTTTCGAAGACGCCAAGGGCATAGGCGACGGTCTGGATGTAGACAGTCTGGCGATCGTGCCAATCAGCCTCGCTGCCAGAGATAGCACGGTCAAGCATAGGATAGTAAAAGACGCCGAGGTTCCGCACGAACAGCGCGCTGAAGTGATCACCAGAAATAAGCAGCAACTTCTCTGGATCGAAACGCAATCGGTGGATATCGGCAATCACGCCCTCGACGCTACGGGATTGCGAGCGCGGACTGCGCAAGTAGCGCGTGTTGAGGATGTGCACGCCGCACTTGATGATAGCGAACCATCGCCACAAAAGACCCTGGCGAACGGTGATGCGACGGTTATTGTTAATGGCTTCAAATGCTCGCGCTGTCGCCTCGATGACGTAGGGACGTTTGATGATCGTGAAGCGACTGAAGGGATTGGTGAGATAAGAAGCACCGATAAGCGCCGTGGCCAACCCTGCGAGGACGAAGGTAATAATCATGCCAAGCCAACAATACCACATCGTGGGCGGATGGCGACGCATAGTACTCGTATTTGACAAGCACGCAATTTAGGAGCATAAAAGTAAGTACAACTAACTTTCTGAAGGAGGGGTATGAATCCAAAAGAGTTAGCAAGGGACATGTGGGGGACCCTACTACTAAGAGGAGTGCTTGCGGTGCTCTTCGGCATCGCGGCGGTATTTTGGCCAGCGCTTACACTTGTGACGCTGGTCTATTTATTTAGCGCCTACGTGTTGGTGACTGGTGTTGTGAACTTGGTACAGGCAGTACTAAGCATGCAGATCCGTTCGACATGGTTTCTGACGCTCTTGGTTGGGCTGGTCGAACTTGGCGTCGGCGTCTATCTGCTGCGACACACGGATGTGTCGTTTGCGACGTTGATTCTGCTGATCGGCTTCGCGCTGATCATCCGGGGTGTGCTAGAAGTGGTGGCTGCCTTTATGGACCTAGGCGGGTGGGCGACAACCCGAACGCTTTTGACCGTTGGCGGGCTGGCTTCGGTACTGGCCGGAGTGGTCATTCTGATGCAGCCAGTTGCTGGCGGTGTGGCCTTTGTCTGGGTACTGGGCATCTATGCGCTTCTGGTGGGCGCCATGATGACGGCGGTGGCGCTGGACGCGCGCAAGCTGGTCGAAGGCAAGTAGCCTCACTCTAAGGAAAGGCACGGCTCCCCACAGAGTCGTGCCTTTAAAGTTGCGGCCGAGGACTATAATAGTGCAAGGAGGCAATTACTCATGACCGTACCCATGATGAAACTGAACAACGGCATCACCATGCCCCAACTGGGACTCGGCGTATATAAGGCGCACGAAGGAGAACAAGTACAGCGAGCAGTCCAGGCTGCCCTCGATGCAGGTTATCGAAGCTTTGATACTGCCGCGCTCTACGGCAACGAACACGGCGTAGGCCAGGCACTGGCTGGCACGGGGCGCAAAGAGCTTTTTGTAACGACGAAAGTATGGAATGCGGATCAGGGTTATGATCCGACGCTCCGCGCTTTCGAAATGAGTTTGCACCAGCTCGGCATGGACTATGTTGATCTGTATCTTGTGCATTGGCCAGTCGCAAAGAAATACAAACAGACCTGGAAAGCGCTGGAGTATTTATACGAGCAGAAGCTTGTCCGCGCGATCGGCGTGTCAAATTTTCAGACGCACCATCTCGATGATCTGCTCGCCGATGCACATGTCGTACCGGCGGTGAACCAAGTGGAACTTCATCCTCGGTTAACCCAAGTGGAGCTGCGTAAATATTGCGCCGACAAGGATATCGCGGTTGAATCCTGGAGCCCGCTCATGCGTGGCGGTGAAATCTTGGCCGATCAAACTATTACTCGCATCGCTGGAGCGCACGCTAAAACGCCGGCTCAAGTTGTGCTACGTTGGCATATCCAGAGCGGTCTTATCGTTATCCCAAAGTCGGTGACGCCGGAGCGCATTCGCGAAAACATGGATATCTTTGACTTCGAGCTGAGCATCGAAGACATGCGTGCGATCGATGGGCTCGATCAGGGAGAGCGAATCGGTCCCGATCCAGATAACTTTGATTTCTAAAGCAAATATTGCGTTTTAGGCACTGGCTCGGTATCATCGTCCTTTGTGGGCGCGTGGCAACACCTACGAGAGAATCAGGAACAGACATGATCACCGTGCAAGACATGCAAGGCAAGTACGACCTGTTCAACGGCGATGACCCGAGCGCGATCGTCAAGCAGTTCGCCGAGGGCGGCGTCTACAAGCAGCTCGACAGCGGGAAGGTCGCCATCGGCCGTGACGAGATCGCCGAGGTGATGGCGGGCTGGAAGCACTTCTTCACCGGAGCGCAGATCCAGGACGTCACCGTCACAGAGGCGCCGCACCTCGCGCGCGACTTCGACGGTGCCGAGCAGTGCTTCGTGGTCGACTTCGTCGGCGTCGGCGCGTACGACAACACCATCCCCGGCCTGGAGCAGGCCGCGCCGGCCAAGGGCCAGGAGGTCCACCTGCCGATCGGCGAGACCGTCTGGGTCGACGGCGACGGCAAGTTCCTCCAGGTGGAGAACACCATTCAGATCACCGCGCTCCAGTAGCGCACCCAGAACACCTGTAGCACCGCACGCGGCAACACAGTACGCGAGTAAGGGACGACTGCCACGCGCCCCTCTACTCGAACTTATTTTCTTTCATCTAACAGAGGTGGTATAATAGTCTATTGTTATGCGATCACTTAACGGCTCAGACCTAGCTGGTTTTATCAAAGAGCGCCAAGCACATCAGGTGCGTGGGCTTATTCAGGCGCACAATGTGACGCCTAAGTTAGCTATTGTTCAGACTAACCACACCCCTGTTATCGACGCCTATGTTCGCCTTAAGAAGCGCTATGGTATCGACGTCCACGTCGAAGTCGAAGCGCATGTGATCGAGCAAAAAGAAGCGCTCGAAACGATCAAGAAACTGAACGCCGACCCGACTGTTCACGGTATTATCGTGCAGCTGCCTGTTGCCGAACCGTCGCAGACCGACGAGCTCGTCAACGCCGTTGACCCTGCCAAAGACGTCGACGGACTGGGCAAAAATCCGGCATTCGACCCAGCCACGCCAACAGCCGTGAATTGGCTGCTTGCAGGCTACAATGTTGAGCTTCGAAACAAGAAAATCGTGATCGTCGGCCAAGGTCGCTTGGTCGGTGCGCCGCTTGCGCGAATGTTCCGTGAGTCTGGGCTCACCGTCGAGACAGCAGACGAAACAACCGAAGATATCGGCGCGCTTACTCGCACCGCAGACGTGCTTGTGACGGCTACTGGCCAACCTGGTCTTATTAAAGGCGACATGATCATGCCAAGCGCAGTGGTCGTGGACGCAGGCGTTGCAACTGACGCTGGCAAAATGGTCGGCGACCTTGCCGAAGATGTACGCGCGCGAACCGATCTCAGCATGACGCCGCCAAAAGGTGGCGTCGGTCCGCTGACTGTCTGCGCACTTTTCGAGAACGTTATCGAATCTGCTCGCCGCGCTGCGCGGCAGTAGTTATTTCCCGAGTGCTTCTTTGACCTTCTCAGTCACCTGGCGTGGTGTGAGGTCGGCTTTGACGATGTAGCTCAGAACGTTCAGGTCCTCCAGCTCTTTTGGTGCTTCTTCTACGCCGACGTTTGTCAGCACAAGCACGGGAATATCTTTGCCCCAATCGTGCCGACGAATCAGGGCTAACGCTTCAGCGCCGTCCATCTCGGGCATACGCAAATCGAGCAAGATGATGTCTGGGCGCATTTTCTCGACAAGTTCAACGCCGATGCGGCCGTTGCTGGCCATCTGTACTTCGTAGCCTTCGGCTTCGAATTTCATGCGGTACATTTGGGAGATAACAGCGTCGTCTTCGATGATGGCAATTTTAGTCATGGGGGACTCCTAAATCTTTGATTAGCTGTTCGATGATATCCAGGCCTTTTTGGAGTTGCTCCATATTTGTCCCGTAACTGAGGCGGACGTAACCGTGGCGGGTCGAAAATGCACGGCCTGGTACCAGCAGGACGTTGCGCTCGGCGGCTTTCTCGACGAATTCGAGATCAGTCATGCTGAACGGCGCCTGGAAGAAAACGTAGTATGCGCCCTGCGCGCCGTGGACGGCCAGGCCCATTTCGGTCAGGCGCTTCACGACGACATCGCGCTTGGCATGGTATTTCTTGTAGTCGGTGGTTGTTTCGTGAGTCATCGCTTCGATTGCTGCGTGCTGTGCGATTGAGCTGCTGCTGAACACGACGTATTGCTGCAGCTGGTTTACGGCGTCGATCACTTCTTGCGGCCCGGCAATGTAACCGAGACGCCAGCCGGTCATGGCGTAGCCTTTGCTGAAGCCATTCATGGTGATGACGTTCGGGTAGACGCTTGCGACGCTGAAATGTTCGCCTTCGTACACGAAATGTTCGTAGATCTCATCGGAAATCAACCAGATGCCATGCTTGTCAGCGATTTCGGCGATGGCGATCATGTCCTCACGGGTATAAACCGTGCCGGTTGGGTTGTTTGGCGTGTTCAGGATGATCGCGCGGGTGCGATTAGTGATGCTGGCCTCGATAGCTGGGATGTCCGGGTGGAATGTCGGCAGGGTAAGGACTGTCATCGCTTCGGCACCGATAGCGGTCGCGAGCGCCTCGTATGGCGGGTAAGCTGGGTCCATTACGATGATCTCGTCACCTGGGTCGAGAATGGCGAGGTAGAGCAGCAGCAGCCCAGTTGTGAGGCCAGGGACGACGGTTACTTGGCTAGGATCGAGGTGGATGTTGTTTACCTCGGCGAGCTTTTTAGCGATAACTTCGCGAAGTTTGGGCAGACCATTGGCTGGCGTGTAGGTCGTGTGATCTTGTTCGATGGCTCGGATTCCGGCCGCTTTAATGTGCGCCGGCGTGAGCTCTTCTGGCACACCGATACTGAGGTCGATCGGGTCCGTGAGTTGCTGTTGGCGCCGAAACACTTCCTGGAACTCAGAACTGTCGAAATACTTGAGACGATCAGAAATATGTAGCATAGCTATAAAAATTATTGTATAATCCCAGTATACAGCATTAAGTACGCTGGGAAAGACCAACCAAGCGGTTGTATTTCCAAAAGACCAGAACCAGTTACCCAGAATTATGAACGCGCCAAGTTCCCACCAACTCTCGAGTAGATCCAGCGACTACTGGACCTCTGTGGGCCAAAAACGGGCCGTCCAACTCTTTCAGGCGGCCGCGAAGCGGGTTCCGGCGTACAAAAAATTCCTCGCGACTCATCACATTCGACCAAGCAGTATTAAAACGGCAGACGACTTAAAGCGTGTGCCGTTTATTGATAAAGAGAACTATTTGCGCAAGTACCCATTGCACGAATTGGCCTGGGATGGAGAACTAGGCCAGGCAAGCATGATCAGTAGGAGTTCGGGTTCGTCTGGTCAGCCATTCTACTGGCCAAGTAACGAACAGCAACGTGACGAGGTTGGACAGTTCTATGACCTCGTTTTTAGTCTCATGTTCAATATGCGCCAAAAGAACACCTTGGTCATCGTGGCTTATGGCATGGGCAGCTGGGTTGCGGGCACGACGACGCTCCTGAGCTCTATCGGCTACATGGCAAAGAATCGCTGCACATTCGTGACACCGGGCTACAACAAGAGTGAAGTTATCGAAATCTGCAAAAACCTTGGTCCCGAATACGACCAGGTCGTGATCTGTGCGTATCCACCGCTTGTGAAGGAAATTCTCGACCTTGGCCGTGAGCAAGGCGTGAACTGGCCAAAGCTGAAGCCAAAGTTTATCTTCGGCGCTGAAGCGTTCAGCGAAGAACTACGTGACTACATGCTTGACCAGATCGGCAGCAAGAACCCGCTGATGGACACTATGAATACCATCGGTTCTGCCGACGCCATGGTGATCGGCCACGAGACGCCTATCTCGATTGCGCTGCGCCGCATGATCCACTCTGACGAGGCGATGCAAAACGATATCTTGGGTCCAGCCCGCATGCCAACCGTTGCTCAGTACTATCCATGGCAGAAGTACCTGGAGGTAGTGGACGACGAGCTTTTGATCACTGCTGACGGCGCAATCCCGTTGATTCGCTACAACATTCACGACACGGCACGTGTGTACACCTACGATGAGCTCAACAAGATGACCAAGGCTCACGGTAAGGCGGCCGTGGAAGCGCTGCCCGAAGATATGCGTGCGCAGTTCAGGTGGCGATTGCCATTTGTGTTCCTATATGGCAAGAGCACGAGCGCCGTGAAGCTCTATGGCGCCAACGTCTACCCCGAGAACATCAAGGAAGCACTCGAACGCAAGGCAGTTGCCGGGCACTTTACGGGCAAATTTAGAATGCAGGTTTATTTCGATAAACGCCACGACCAGCGTTTCCGCCTGTTTATCGAACTGGCGCCAGGCGTTACGTCACAGCAGGTCAAGCTGCGTGACTTGCAAATGGGGATTGTCAAAACGATCTGCGAGACTAATACTGAATTTAAGTCGTCGTACCACGGCACCGGGCTCAAGATGGTTCCGGCTATCAGTCTCGTGCCTTACGGAAGGTTCGACCTAACCGCTACACAGCAGAATAAACACAAATATGTCGAACAGCCTTAACGAACTCAAAAAAACCTCGTCACAATCTTGGAAGAAGCCGCATCTTATCGAAGTAGCGAACGAAGCCGATATGGCGGAAGTGCAGAAGTTAGTCGATGCCGGCCGGGTCTCGCGATTCTTTGACCGCATGGACTTGGCTGTCGATGAGCTCTACGACATCGAGTACCCGCACGAGAAAGATGTGCCGCACGAACAGAAGAGCGCCCACAAGGAATTTGCCACTCAGTTTGTATGGCCGCGCGGCGTGTTCGTGCACTTTCCATGGGATGGCACGCTTATCCGCCTTCCCAAAAAGTCAGATCTGCGCGCTTTGCGCACCTCTCGCAATCGCAATCTTATAACCGCGGAAGAACAGAAGAAGCTGTATGGTGCGACCATTTTCGTCGCAGGGCTGAGTGTGGGCAGCAACATCGTCGAAGCGCTGGTATCTATGGGCGTCGGCGGCAAGTTTGTTTTGGCCGACATGGATATTATCGAGCCAAGCAACCTGAACCGTATCCGCGCTCCCTATCGAGACATTGGCACGCACAAAGCCGATGCAGTTGCGATGCGTATGAACGAGATCGATCCGTATTTGGAATTCGAACTATATCGTGACGGCGTCGACGAGCAGAGTCTGCTCGAAATCCTGGACAAGCATAAACCCGACATTATCGTGGACGAGATGGACCAGATTCAACTGAAGATAAAGATGCGTCGTGAGGCGCAAAAGCGAGGCATCGCGGTGCTGTCTGCCGCAGACGACGGCGACAGCGCGCTTCTGGACATCGAGCGCTATGATATCGAGCCGGACTACGCGCTATACCACGGTCTGATCCCGGCCGACGTACTGAACTACCTCGAGACGGCAACAGGCATTCCGCGTCAGGCGCTGGGCGTGCTGATTGGTAAATACTTTGTCGGATCTCACAATATTCCGTTGCGCATGTTTAAGTCACTCGCCGAAGTGAGCAAGACGCTCCCAAGCTGGCCGCAACTCGGCGGAGCCGCAACGCAGGCAGGCGTGGCCATCGCCTATGCCGCACGGCGAATTATACTGAAGCAGCCGATCGACGCCGGACGATTTATTATCGGTCCGGACCAAGTCCTAGACGGTGACGTCAATGACGCCGCACACCAAGCCGAGCTTGCGGAATTTCGCAAGCAGCTTGACGCATTTGAGTTCAAACGCTAATTAGTCTGAGACTTTTTCGAATGGCCAGCGCGGTGTGTGTCGGGCGACTTGATCGGTCTTGCCCAGGCGCACTAATGCGATTGGCTGGTAGGCGATGCCGAAGTGATCGGCAACTTTCTTGCGTGTCGTTGGGTCGATGATAGCGGCACCAACACCGGTGGAACCGAGGCCATGTTTTGTCGCCATGATACAGATGTGTGCAAACATACGACCGCCGTTCAAGTAGGCCTGCTCGTTGATTTCTTTGACCGCAATGAGGGCGATAGCGGGCGAGTGCTGGACAAGAGCAGTGTCTTTTTTGGCTTGGTCTTTGCTGACGTCGACATTCTTGATAAGGAGCGGAGCGATGAGCGAAGGCGGCGTTGGAATCTTCTGAGCAAAACCAGGCATGCCGTCGAACTTGTGGGTCAGATTGTTACGTACCCATTTGCTGAGTTCTTCGCGAAACTTTGGCTCGTGGAAGAGTGTGAGCGTGGC
>FTKL01000898.1_pt2 | contig 17240 bp, 13 predicted proteins | sample 2434061 | NCBI WGS metagenome assembly FTKL01 (sample SAMEA3914816, study PRJEB12502) | metagenome | biome: forest; material: soil | place: USA | collected 2011-09-16 | depth 0.3 m
CAGAGGGAGTCCACCCATGTGGGAGTACCAGCACAGCATCGAGACCACCGCCGCCCCCGAGGCGATCTGGCGGCTCTGGGCCGACGTCGACAACTGGGGCGCCTGGAACGCCGAGATCGAGAAGATCGAGATCGACGGCCCGTTCGCGCCCGGCGCGCAGATCACCATGACCCCGCCCGGCGAGGACCCGATCCTGCTGCGCGTCGCCGAGGCGGTCGAGGGCGAGCTGTTCGTCGACGAGGCCCGCTTCGGCGGCCTGGTCCTGCGGACCGCCCACCGCATCGAGCCGGCCGACGGCGGCCGGATCCGCGTGGTCTACCGGATGGAGATCACCGGCGACGGCGCCGACGAGGCCGGCCCGCAGATCGGCCCCGGCATCACCGCCGACTGGCCCGAGACGATGGCGTCGCTGGCCCGGCTGGCTCTGAGCTGATGGCTCTCAGCCCCGGCGAGAGCCCCGGGTTCCTGCTGTGGCATGCCACGCTGCGCTGGCAGCGCGGCATCGCCGCAGCACTGGCCCCGCTCGACCTCACCCATGTGCAGTTCGTGCTGCTCTCCTGCACCTGGTGGCTCAACGGCCAGGGCGAGCACCCCAATCAGCTGGCCGTCGCCCGCCAGGCGGGCACCGACGTCAAGATGACCTCCCAGGTGCTGCGCACCCTGGAGACCAAGGGACTCGTCCAACGGGAGGTCGACCCCGCCGACACCCGCGCCAGACGACTACGCGTCACGGACGCCGGCGCCGAGCTGGCCCCCCGGGCGATCGCGGCCGTCGAACTCGCCGACGCGCAGTTCTTCGCCTCGGTACCGGTCGAGGACGCGGTGGCCCTGCTCGGCAGGCTGGCCCATCCCGAACCCTGAGCCGCGGAGGAGTGGACGGACGGGCCCGCGCCCGTCCGTGCAACCCTCGGGCGTCCGTGCAACCCTCGCCCGGCCTGCCTCGCTCCGACCGTGGCGCGCCCCTGCGATGCGGAGCAGCGGGTGCCGCGGCTCATCCCACCGTGATCCGAGTGTCGTGATCCGGACACCGCGGCCCGGACGAGGGCGCCCGTGCGAGGATCCGGCCGTGCACGAGCCGAAGCCCACCCTGACCGAACGCCGCTCGCCCTGGGTCGTGTTCACCTCCGCCGACGATCCGTGGTTCGTCTCGGAGACGGCCGCGCTCGTGGCGCGCAACGGCCTGGTCCTCCGGCTGGACGGCCGCGAACTGCGAGACGCCCAGTCGCTCTTCCGCACCTTCGCCCGGGAGTTGTCATTCGTCGGCTACTTCGGCCACAACTGGCACGCACTGGTCGACTGCCTCCACGACTGGCACGGTCCGGGCCATGGCGCCCAGGACCTCGCGATCGTGATCGACCACGCCGACAGCTTGCAGAACGCCGAATTCCTGGGGCTCCTCGTCTCGGTCCTCGCCCAGGCGGCCTGGCACTCGAACCTGCGCCTCGACGCCGACGGCAACCTCGACGAGGACTGGGGGCCACGAATCGCCCAGCACTTCGTCCTCCTCCTGGACGACACCTCGCCCGCCGCCTTCACCGCGGCGGCGTCCCGGGGCATGGACGTGGCGGTGGCCCTCGCGGACGGCCGCCTCCTCGCCACCCTGACCGACGACGACTGGCCCGGCGGCGATCCCGCGTGCGCTCCCTGGACGGCCGGCCCGCCGACCTTCGCGGACGAGTAGTCCTCGACCGGTCGGCTCACCCCGGCCACCGGCATGCTTCAGGCCCGACCCGGGTGCTTCGGCACCCAGGGCACCCCGGGGCTCCCGGGCTCCCGGGGCTCCCCGAGCGATCCGGAAGCAGGAACGGCGGGAACGGCGCGGGAACCTAACCCCGCTCGGGGCGGAACGAGGCGACCGTGGCGGCGAGTACGTCGGCCCAGGGGGTCGGTGCGAGTCCGAAGGTCTGCTGGGCGGCGGTGGAGTCGAGGATGAACGGCCGGTCGAACTGGTAGGCCATCTCGCGTACTTCGCGGACGACGGGGTTGGTCCAGCCGAGCACGGTGAGGACGGCGCCGGGGATCCGGCTCACCTTGACGGGGTCGACGCCGGCCACCCGGGCCAGGTCGCCGACCGCCTCGCGCTGGGTGCGCGGGGCGTTGCTGGGCACGTGCCAGGGCCGGCCCCAGGCCTGCTCGGAGGCGCCGACGGCCACCAGGAGCCGGGCGACGTCCTCGGTGTACGTCCAGCTGTGCGGGGTGTCGGGGCTGCCCAGGACCTGGACGCCCTTGCCCGCGAGCAGCCGCGGGACGACCCGGTCGCCGAGGTGGCTCTGGGATCCCGGCCCGACGTAGTCGGAGCCGCGGACCTCGGTGGCGCGGATCCGGCCCGCGTCGTGCAGGGCCAGGGCGTCGAGCCACATCTGCGCGCGGACCCGCCCCTTGACGGAGTTCGGGTTCAGCGGGGTGCTCTCGGTCATCGGCGCGTCGACCTCGCCGTAGCCGTACAGGTTGCCGACCGTCGCCAGCACGGCGCCGGAGCGTTCGGCGGCGGTCAGCAGGGCGGCGGCGAGCGGCGGCCAGTCCGTGACCCAGCGGTGGTAGGCGGGGTTCGCGCAGTTGTAGAGCGCGGCCGCGCCCGTCGCCAGCTCGCTCAGGGCGGTGGCATCGGTGGCGTCCAGGCGTACCGCCCGTACCCCGGCGGGCAGCGCGGCCGTGCCGGAGCGGGTGACCACGACGGCCTCCTCGCCGCGTGCGGCGAGCAGCCGGGCGGTGGCGGTTCCGACGGGGCCGGCGCCGACGATCACGTGCTTGGACATGGAGCCCTCCAGGGCCTGCCGGTGAACTGGGAAGCGAGAACACTGTTCTCGCCGATGCCGAGACTGGCCGAACCCGGCAGGATTGTCAAGAACACTGTTCTCGTCAGTTGCCACTGTTCTCGCCTGCTGGCAGGATGGCACCATGCCCACCGCTCCGAAGGCCCTCACCGCACGGGAGCGGGCCCGCATCGAGTTCACCAAGGACATCAAGCAGGTCGCGCGCGGCCAGCTCGCCGAGCACGGCGCGGCGGCGCTCTCCCTGCGGGCGGTGGCCCGCGAACTCGGCCTCGGGTCCGCGTCCGCGCTCTACCGCTACTTCCCCGGGCGCGACGCCCTGCTCACCGCGCTCATCGTCGACAGCTACGGCGCCCTCGGCGACGCCGTCGAGGCCGCGCACGCGGCGCTGAGCGGCGAGGACGTCTTCACCCGGTGGGCCGGCATCTGCCACGCCGTGCGGGACTGGGCGCTGCTCCACCCGCACGAGTACGCGCTGATCCACGGCTCGCCCGTGCCCGGCTACGCCGCCCCGCCGGACACCGTGGCCCCGGGCACCCGAGTGCCGTTCCTGATCGGCGGCCTCTTCGCCGACCTCGCCGCCAGGATGCCGGACGGGGAGTCGGACAGGGCGCCGGATGGGGAGTCGGGCAACGGGTCGGGCGTACCCCCCGCCGTCCACCAGGCCCTCGGGCCGCTGCTCGGCCGGCTGCCGCCCGGCGTACCGGAGGAGCTCGTGGTCAGCGGGCTGATGGCATGGACGTACCTCTTCGGCGCCGTCTCGTTCGAGGTCTTCGGCCACCGCAGCGCCATCATCGAGGACCAGGCGGCGTTCTTCGACCACGAGATCCACCGGATCGGCGCCGTACTCGGCCTCGCCCCGCAGCCGGGCAACCACACCGGACCGGCCTGAGCCACGCCGGCCAGCCCGCCGTCCGATCGGCCGCACCCGCCGGACGACGCGTCAGCAGAGGCGACCGGGCGACACGGGACGCCGTCGCCCGGCGGGTGCGGCCGATCGGACGGCCCCTTGACGTAGCCTCGGCCGGGAGCCGCGCGGCGGCGGGACGCACCCCAGGAGACGGCTCGTCGGCCGGGCACCCGGCCCGCCGGCCCCGTCGCCGGCAGGCGGTGAGCGGCGGCCGGGCCGGCCGGCAGGTCGGACAGCGGGGCTGAACGGGAGGGCGCACCGGCATGAAATCACAGGCGCAGACCCGGCGGAGCTCGGTCCGTCGGGCCAGGTCACCGCGCTCGCCACGCCCCGGGCCGCCGCCGCGCCGGTCAGCCGCCCGGGGGCGCGGCGAGCAGGTCGGTCCCGGGCTGCGGCGTGCGGCCGGGTACGCCTGGCGGCTGCTGCTGCTCGGCGCCCTGGTGTACGGGGTCCTGGTGCTGCTCGGCCGGCTGGTGCTCCCGGTGGTCGCGGTGTTCGTCGCCATGGTGATCACGGCGGTGCTGCGCCCGGTCGCGGACCTGCTGGCCCGGTTGCTGCCGCGCGGCCTCGCCGTCGCGGCCTCCGTCCTCGGCTCGATCCTCCTGCTGGCCGGGCTGCTCGCGTTCATCGGCGAGACGGTGGCCAGGGACTGGTCGGGGCTGGGCGACGAGTTCCGCGGCGGCCTCGACCGGATCGAGCACTGGCTGGAGGGCGCGCCGTTCCATCTGAAGCCGGCCAGCGTCTCGGACCTCCAGGCGAAGATCACCTCGTTCGTGTCCGACCACCGGTCCGCCCTGGTGAGCACGGCGGTGGGCGAGGCCGCCCGGGTGGTGGAGATCGTCACCGGCGGTGCGCTCGCGCTGTTCTGTTCGATCTTCTTCATCTACTCGGGCGACGGCATGTGGCGCTGGGCCGAGCGGCAGCTGCCGGACGGCGCGCGGGCGACCTGGGACGCCGTCGGGCGGGCGGCCTGGCGGACGTTCGCCGGGTACACCCGGGGCATCATGATCGTCGCTGCCACGAACGCCGCCCTGGTCGGCATCGCGCTCGCCGTCCTCGGGGTGCCGCTGGCACTGCCCCTGACGGTGCTGGAGTTCTTCGCGACACTGGTGCCGCTGATCGGCTCACCGGTGGCGATGGCGATCGCCGCCGTGGTCGCACTGGCCGCGAAGGGGCCGGTCACCGCGATCATCGTGCTGGCCCTGATCGTGGTCATCGGGCAGATCGAGGGGCACCTGCTGCATCCGCTGGTGATGAGCTGGGCCGTCCGGCTGCACCCGGTGGTGGTCGCCCTGTCGGTGACGGCGGGCGGCATCCTGGCCGGGGTGATCGGCGCGGTGGTGTCGGTGCCGGTCGTCTCGGTGGTCTGGGCGGTGGCCGTCGAGCTGCGCCGCCGGCACGCCGGCGCGACCTGAGGCCGGCGGGCCGCCGTGGTGGGGTCACGGCGGCCCGCCTGCGGGCGGCGGTCAGGCGACCGGCGCCGTCCACTTCTGGTTGGCGGCGCCGGTGCAGGTCCAGATCTGGGCCCGCGTCCCGTTGGCCGAGGTGTTGCCGGTGGCGTCCAGGCACTTGTTGGCGGCCGGGTTGACGATGTCGTGCGAGCCGGCGGAGTACGTCCACTGCTGGGCGCCTGAGCCGTTGCAGTCCCAGAGCTGCACCTTGGTGCCGTCGGCGGTGGCCGCGCCGGTCACGTCCAGGCACTTGCCGAGCGCGCGGACGGTGCCGTCGGTGCCGAGCGTCCAGTTCTGCGCGGCGCTGCCGTTGCAGTCGTAGAGCTGGACGGCGGTGCCGTTGGCCGTGGCGGCCGCGGCGACGTCCAGGCACTTGCCGCCGAGGCCGGTGACCGGGCCGGTGGCGCCGCTGCCCTGGCCACTGCCGGGGGTGCCGTTCCAGGTGAAGGTGGCCGAGGTCTTGGCGGGCAGGTTGTAGGTGAAGTTCTGGCCGCCCCAGTTGACCCGGACGTTCTGTGCGCTGCCGCTGTCGTTGTACGCGATCAGCGCCTTGGACCCGTCGGGGTTGACCCAGGCGACGTTCGGGACGGCCGAGTTGGCGGTGGAGGCGATCCGGTAGGCGCCCGGCTTCACGAACTTGGTGAGGTGGCCCATCGTGTAGTACTCGACGGTGTAGTCGACCTGGCCGCTGCGGGCGTCGCCGTTGTGGACGGTGACGAAACCGGTGCAGGTGCCGCAACCGCCGTAGTGCGGGCCCATGTTCTGGTCCACCGCGAGGCTCCACTTGGTCACCGACTTACCCCAGTTGCGGGTGTAGTCGATGATGTTGCGCATGTCCTCCTGCTGCTGGTTGCCGATCCAGGTGCCGCCGGAGTGCTCGGTGTCGAAGGCGTCGGTGGCGGGGTACTGGTTGTGCACGGTGGTCTGGGTCGCGACGTCGCCGCCGTAGCCGTGCCAGGCGAGGCCGCCGAAGTTGGGGTGGTTGCGGACGGCCGCGTCGTCCACGGTGGGCGCGGCGTAGCTCGCGTACTGGTCCCAGTTCCAGTCCAGCGCGAGGACCTTGGTGCTCAGGCCGGCGCTCGCCAGGGCGGGCAGCAGGTTGGTCTTGGTGAAGTAGGCGAGGCCGGAGCCGTTCCAGCTCATCGACGGGTAGCCGGAGCAGCAGGTGGGCTCGTTCTGGACGGTCACGTAGTTCACGGGCACGCCCTCGGCCTGGTAGGCCTGCAGGTACTTCACGAAATACTGGGCGTAGCTGCCGTAGTTCTCGGACTTGAGCCAGCCGCCGTTGAGGTTGCCGCTGTCCTTCATCCAGGCGGGCGCCGTCCAGGGCGAGGCCATCACGGTGAGCGCCGGGTTGAGCTGGCGGGCCTGCTTGGTGAGCGGCAGGACGTCGGCCTGGTCGTGCGCGATGGAGAAGTTCGCGAGGCCCGGGTCGGTCTGCCCGGCCGGGCGGTCGTCGTAGGTGTAGCCGTACCGGGCCAGGTCGGAGGAGCCCATCGGGTTGCGTACGAAGGAGAGCCCGATGCCGTCGGTGGGCGAGAACAGCTTGCGCATGGTGTCGTCGCGGGTGGCGGCGGTCAGCGCGCCGCTGCTGTTCAGCAACCAGGCGGCGGTGTCGGTGAACGAGGCGCCGCCGCCGGTGAACTGCTGGTAGCGGGTGGACTCGTCGACGGTGATGAGCTGTCCGCCACTGCCCGCTCCGGCGGTGAAGGCGGTGTTGGCCTGCTGCTGGAGGCCCCGGGTGACGTGGCGGCCGCCGGCGTCGTCGGTGGTGGTGAGCCAGACCGAGACCGATTCGTTCGCCGCACTGGCACTGCCGCCGCCGGCCAGCAGGCCGGCGGCCGCGAGGGTGCCGGCCAGCAGGCCCGCGGTGACGCGCCGGGCCAGCGGACGGGCCAACTGACGGGCCGGGGGGCGCTGGGCAGATGGGTGCGTTGGCATGCTGGGCATGTCGACTCCGCGTTCCGGTGAGCCGAGGCACGACGGGGGTGCACCCGTGGGTGCGGGCGCGGTGCCTCGAAGGTGGGGGCGTGCCGGTGGGAGGGCCTCAGGGGAAGGCCGCGGCGTCGAGGTGTGATTCAACTCCTGGAGACATGGCAGCGTCAAGGTGTTGGTCTCTACCAATGTTCGTCAACTTGTGAAGAGTGAGTACGGAGAAACGCCCTGGTGATCGTTCATCAGTTGTACGAGCCAATGGTTAGTAAACCTTCCGATCAGTTGCTCTTGACGGCACGTCCCCGGTCTAGTTGACTCCGGTCCCAAGCCGAGCGGCACCGAGCCCCGGGCAGCACGCCACCTCCCCGCACCGCACCCTCGTGGCACCGCACCCCGGGCATCACCCGCCCTCCCACCGGTGAAGTCTGAGCACCTGTCAGACAGCTCTCCGCACGACCAACCCCCCACATGGTCCCCAGGAGGACAGCCATGCCCCGCCCCTCGCGCCTGGCCGCACTGGCCGTACCGCTCGCCCTCGCCGCCGGCACCCTGCTGGCCGCCGCACCGCAGGCGAGCGCCGCCGCCAACCCCGGCCCCGGCTTCCCCGCGCAGTACGCCGCGCCCTACGTCGAGACCTGGAACTCCCCCAGCGCGCTCGCGAACGCACGTACCGCCACCGGGCTCAAGTACTTCACCCTCGCCTTCGTGATCAGCGACGGCACCTGCAACGCCACACTCAACGGCAACACCTCGATCGCCGACGCCGGCTGGCAGTCGGCCATCAACAGCCTGCGCTCGGCCGGCGGCGACGTGATCGCCTCCTTCGGCGGCGCGGCCGGCACCGAACTCGGCCAGGCCTGCACCTCGGTGAGCACCCTGAAGGCCCAGTACAAGCGGGTGGTCGACACCCTCAACCTCACCAAGATCGACCTCGACATCGAGGGCGGAGCACTCGGCGACACCGCCGCCAACGACCGCCGCAACCAGGCCCTCGCCTCCCTCCAGCAGGACTACGCCGCGGCCGGTCGCAACCTCGCCGTGCACTACACCCTGCCGGTCAACCCGACCGGCCTGGAGGCGAATTCGATCGGCCTGCTGAACAACGCCAAGAGCCGCGGCCTGAACGTCGGCGTGGTCAACATCATGACCATGGACTACGGCCCCAGCCTCGACATGGGCAAGGCCGCCACCGACGCCGCCACCGCCCTGCACACCCAGCTGGGCCAGATCTGGCCCACCAAGACCTCGCAGCAGCTGTGGGCGATGGAGGGCAACACCCCGATGATCGGGGTGAACGACAGCACCAACGAGGTGTTCAGCACCGCCAACGCCACCACGCTCACCAACTTCGCCCGCACCAACGGCATCCAGCTGCTGGCCTTCTGGGCGCTCGGCCGCGACAAGGCCTGCGCCACCAACGGCACGCTCTCCGACTCGTGCAGCGGCACCCCGCAGAGCGCGTACCAGTTCGCGAGCACCTTCAACGCGATCACCGGCGGCAGCACCGGCACCCCGCGCCCGACCGGCCGGATCACCGGCTACGGCGGCAAGTGCATCGACATCGCCGCCGCCTCCAGCGCCAACGGCACGGCCGTCCAGCTGTACGACTGCAACGGCACCACCGCCCAGAACTGGACGGTCGCGGCGGACGGTTCGCTGCAGGCCCTCGGCAAGTGCCTCGACGCGACCAGCGCCGGCACCGCCAACGGCACGCTGATCCAGCTCTGGGACTGCAACGGCACCGCCGCCCAGAAGTGGCAGGCCGGCGCCAACAACACCCTGGTCAACCCGGTCTCCGGCCGCTGCCTGGACGCCACCGGCCCCAGCTCCGCGAACGGCACCCGGCTCCAGCTCTGGGACTGCTTCGGCGCGGCCAACCAGCAGTGGCTGCTGCCCGCCTGATGACCAGTCACCTATGTACGGAAGAGACTCCACGATGAACCGCCGCCGCCGGATCCTGCCCGCCCTGGCCGGCCTGCTCACCCTGCTGGCCTCCGGCCTCGGGGCAGCCCCCGCCGCCCACGCCGCCCCGGCCGCGTTCACCCACCCCGGCGTGCTGGTCAGCCGGGCGCAGCTGGACTTCGTCCGCTCCGAGGTCCAGGCCGGCGCGCAGCCCTGGAAGGCCGCGTACGACCAGATGCACGCGAGCAAGTACGCCTCGCTCGGCCGGACGGCCAAGCCCCGGGCGGTCGTCGAGTGCGGCTCGTACTCCAACCCCAACTACGGCTGCACGGACGAGCGTGAGGACGCGCTCGCCGCGTACACGCTGGCCCTGGAGTGGTACGTCACCCGGGACAGCCGGTACGCCGCCAAGGCGATCCAGATCATGGACGCCTGGTCCGCCACCATCACCGACCACACCAACAGCAACGCCCCGCTCCAGACGGCCTGGGCCGGCTCGACCTGGCCGCGTGCCGCCGAGATCATCCGCTACACGTACACCGGGTGGGCCCCCGACAAGGTCAGCCGGTTCGCCGGCATGCTGCGTAACGTCTATCTCCCCGAGGTCGTCAACGGCTCCCAGAGCAACGGCAACTGGGAGCTGAGCATGACCGAGGCCACCATCGGCATCGGGGTCTTCCTGGACGACCGCGCGGTCTACGACAAGGCGGTGGCCAAGTTCCGCGGCCGGGTGCCCGCGTACATCTACCTGGCCTCGGACGGCGCGCTGCCGAGGACGGCGCCCGGCAGCGGGCTGAGCACCCGCGACCAGATCGTCAACTACTGGCAGGGCCAGAGCACTTTCGTCGACGGCCTCACCCAGGAGACCTGCCGGGACTTCACCCACACCGGCTACGGCCTCTCGGCGATCTCGCACGTGGCCGAGACCAGCCGCATCCAGGGCCAGGACCTCTACCCCGAGGTCGCCGACCGGCTCCGGCACGCGCTGGGCCTGCAGTCCAAGTACGAGCTGGGCGCGGCCGTGCCGTCCTGGCTCTGCGGCGGCGCCCTGAACCGCGGCCTCGGCCCGGTCACCGAGGTGGGCTTCAACGCGCTGCACAACCGGCTCGGTTACGGCATGGACAACACCCAGGCCCTGACCGAGCAGCAGCGCCCGGCGGGCAGCAACAACCTGTTCACCGCCTGGGAGACCCTGACCCACGCGGGCAACCCGGGCTGACCCGGGAAGCAGCGGGCGGCCCGGCCGCAGGAGAGCGTCCTGCGGCCGGGCCGGGCGCGGGGCTCAGTCGGGGTCCGCCTCGGCGGTGACCCGGCCGGACTTCACCGCGTCGACCAGCGCCTGGAAGTCGCGCTCGTTCTGGTCGGCGTAGCTCTCGGCGAACCCGACCAGCGCGTTGTCGAAGGCGTCGCCGCCGCCGAGGTACGCCGCGATGGCGATCCGGTCGCCGGAGCGCGCGTGGGCCCGGGCCAGCGTGGCGCCGCACAGTTCGCCGAACATCCGCAGGCCCTGCGGCACCATCAGCTCGGGCTGTGCGATGCCCTTCCAGTCGCGCAGCTGGCGGATGTAGAAGTCGCGCTGCTTCCCGTCGATGCCTTCGGCCCGCTCCCAACCGAGGAAGATGTCGCTGGCGGCCTGCATCAGCCGTTGTCCGGAGACCACCCGTTCGCCCTGGTTGTCGTACTCGCTGCCGCCCGCGAACGGCGCGAGCACCGAGTCGCCGGCCTCCTTCGCCTGGAGGAACAGCGGGTCCTCGTCGTCCCGGCCGAGCAGCAGGATGATCCAGCAGCGGGTGCCGACGCTGCCGACACCGACCACCTTGCGGGCGAAGTCCACCAGCCGGAAGTCCTTGAGCAGGTGCCGCCGGTCGGAGGCCAGGCTGCGGGCGTAGCTCTCGACCAGCCCGTGCAGCTGGCCCTCCAGCGCGCGCCGTTCGACCTCGGGCAGCAGGTCGCCGACCGGGACGAGCAGCGGCGGGTCGGCGGCGATCCGCCGGCGGCCGTCGACCACCTCGGTGAGCTTGCCGAAGGCCTGCAGACTGTCCCGGGTCTGCGCCTTCGCCATGGCCTTGGCCAGTTCCTTGCGGCCGTGCTTGGCCAGCCGTCCGGAGGCGAGCTCCTGGAGCCGGTCGGCGTCGGCCTGCGCGTACCAGATGTCCATGTTGCGCATGCCGGCGAAGGTGCGCATCCGCTCCCGGTAGGAGCGCACGGTGGCCCGCACCAGGTCGGCGCGCTCCTCGTCGTTGAAGCCGTTCGCACGCCCGGCGATCACCATGCTGGTCGCCAGCCGCTTGACGTCCCACTCGAACGGGCCGGGCAGTGTCTCGTCGAAGTCGGCGATGTCGAAGACCAGGCGCCGCTCCGGCGAGGCCATCAGCCGGAAGTTGAGCAGGTGCGCGTCCCCGCACAGTTGGGCCCGGAGCCCGGTGCTGGTGGTGGCGCCGAGGTCCGCCGCCATGATCGCGGCGGCGCCGCGGTAGAAGCGGAACGGCGACTCGGTCATCCGGCCGTACCGGATCGGGATGAGCTCGGCCACCCTGGCCGCGGACTGCTCCTCCAGCATGTCCACCGGATCGGCCCGGCCGGCCGGGGGCTCGTACTCGCCGTGGCCCGAGCGGGGGGCGGTGCTGCGCACGGCCCTGCCGTGCGCGGCCCGTTCCTGGGGCGTCCGGTGGGGTGCGGGGTCGGCGGCCTGTCGAGCGGTCATCGGAAGAGTCCTCCTCACGGCACTCCCGGCCGGAACGGGGCGGGGTGCCACCGGGGCCGGGCCCACCGGCCGGGCCGGTGGCTCCTCCGATCATCCCGGCTCCCCGCTATCCCGGCATGTCCGACAGGTCGGATGTATCCGGGTTTCTTACGCGTCCGGCCGGTCCGGGAGCGCGGGCGCACGGCGGATCGCGGCCGGTCCGGGTACGGGCGCGCACGGCGGATCGCGGCCGGTCCGGGCGGGCCCGTGCATAGGATCGGGCGCATGTTCGCCTACGTCCTGGCCACCGCCTTCTTCCTGCTCCTCGGTGCCCGGGCCCGGCGCGACCGGCGCCGCTTCAGCAACGCCGTGCTCCTCGGGCTCGCGGTGCTCTTCCTGGCCGCCGGCCTGCTCGGGGAGCTCGACCGGCTGCCGGGCCCGCTGCAACGGGCCGCGACGGTGGCGCTCCCGGTCGCGGCCGGGCTGGGGGTCGTCGCGCTCGCGATGTTCCTGGTCGCCAACGGCGTGACCATGCTCCACCGCGAGGGCGGCCGGCCCGCCAACCTGCTCTCGCTCGCGGCCGGCCTGGGGATCTTCGCCCTGATCGGGCTGCTGCTGGCGGCCGTCCGGATCGACTCCGGCGCACTGCGGGCGGTGGCCGGCAGCGTGCTGCTGGTGGCCGGGTACGTGGCGTTCCTCTTCCTGTGCTTCCTCGGCTACTCCACCCTCTACGGGCGGGTCCCCGTCCGCCGGGACGTCGACTTCGTGGTCGTCCTCGGCGCGGGCCTGGTGGACGGGAACCAGGTGCCGCCGCTGCTGGCCAGCCGGCTGGACCGCGCCCACGGGCTCTACCGGGCACAGGCCGCACGCCGCGAGCCGCCGGTGGTGATCACCTCCGGCGGCAAGGGGACCGACGAGAAGGTCGCGGAGTCGCAGGCGATGGCGGACTACCTGACCGCCCAGGGGCTGCCCCCGGACCGGCTCGTCCAGGAGAGCGAATCGCGCAGCACCGAGGAGAACCTCGCGTTCAGCAAGGCCCTGATGGAGCAGGCGAAGCCCGGCTACCGGTGCATCGTCGTCACCAACAACTTCCACGTGTTCCGCTCCTCCCTGGAGGCCCGCCGCTCCGGGGTGAGGGGGCACGTGCTGGGCTCGCCCACCGCGGCCTACTACCTGCCGAGCGCGACGATCCGCGAGTTCGCCGCCGTGGTCTGGTCGTACCGGACGCTGAACATCTCGATCGTGCTGCTGCTGGTCGCCGTCGGGGTCACGGCCGCCTGGCGCTGACCGTCCCGGGCTGTCGGTGCGCCGCGGTCTAATGCCGGGATGGACTGTGCTGCGCACCTGACGGTGCTCGACGAACTGCTCACCCGTCCGCTCCCCGGCGCGAGCGCCCTCACCGGCCTGACCCGGCTGACCGGGCCTGCCGGTGCCGGTCAGGAGCCGGCGGCCGAGCTGCGCCGGGTCGTCGACGCACTCACCCGGCGGTGGGGAGCTCCGATGAGCGTGGCGGCGCACGGAGTGGTCGATCCGACGCTCTACCGGGAGGGCTGGCACTCGCTCTCCGAGCCGTTCGGCGACCGGCTCGCCGAGCTGGCCGGCTGGGCCGTCCGGGGCCGTCTGATCGGCTGCGGCCTCACCCGGGGCGCGGACGGGCCGGCCCTGGTCGCGGTCGTCCGTGAGCGCGCCGATCCGGCGCTGCTCGCCGTGCCGCAGGACGCCCTGGACGGCTCGGCGACCTGGACGGACCGGCTCCAGGCCGTCACGGGCTGGACGGGGCCGGCCGCCCGCGCCGTCGACTGGCCGTCGGTGCACACCCTGCTCGGCACCACCCTCCCGGCCGACTACCGGCAGTTGATCGACCGCTTCGGTCCGGGCTCCTTCGACGGGTACGTGCGTCTGCTGGTGCCCGGTGCCGAGTCGCAGCACCCGGACGAGGTGGATGCCGGACGTCTGCTCCGCTGGGCCGACACCGAGCAGGGCGACACGTTCTACTGGCTCGCCGACGCCGCCGATCCGGACGACTGGCCCGTCCTCGCCCGGGGCGAGGACGAGTGGTACCGCTTCGACGGCCCGGCCGGCGAGCTCGTCCAGCGGCTGCTGACCGACCCTCGGCACCCCGGTTCGATCGCCGGGCTGATCGACGAGCACTTCTTCGAGCCGGACGAGCCGGACAAGCCGGAGAGAGCTTGAGGAGCCTGAGGAAGCCTGAGGAGGCCAGGGCGGCCGTGAGAGGGCGGCCGGCCAGGACGGCGTGCGGGCCGCTGGAGCGCTCCCAAAAGCACTGTCGCCGGGCGGGCGGGCGCTGAAAGGATGAGCGCACCCTCGCACACCCTCACGCCCGTTCCCCGCACCGCACTCCGCCCCCAGGAGACGTTCATGGCGTTGCCGCAAGGCCCGCTCAGCCACCGCTACCGCGGTGAGCACCCCGTCCGTACCCTTCTCTACCTGTTCCAGCCGGACCGCACCCGGGTCGCCGGCGCCGTCCTCGTGTACCTCGCCAAGCACACACCGGTGTGGCTGCTGCCGCTGATCACCGCGAACATCATCGACGTGGTCGTCGAGCACCGGCCGATCTCGGCGCTGTGGTGGAACGCGGCGGTGCTGCTGGTGATCCTGTCGCTCAACCTGCCGCTGCACCTGCTCTACGTCCGCTGGATGCACGGCAGCATCCGCCGCACCGGCACCCGGCTGCGCTCCGCGCTCTGCCACCGGATGCAGCAGCTCTCCATCGGGTACCACTCCCGGGTGAGCGCCGGTGTCCTGCAGGCCAAGGTGGTCCGGGACGTCGAGGGGATCGAGAACGCCACCCAGCAGACCGCTGACATGGGGCTCGGCGCGATCGCCACGCTGACCGGCGGCGTGGTGGTGATCGCCGTCCAGGCACCGGTGTTCCTGCCGGTGTTCCTGGTGATCGTGCCGGCCTCCGCACTGCTCGTGGTGCGGCTGCGCGACCGCCTGCGGGACGACAACGAGTCGTTCCGGGTACAGGTCGAGAAGCTGTCCTCGCGGATCAACGAGATGACGACGCTGATCCCGATAACCCGGGCGCACGGGCTGGAGGGCACCGCGCTGCGCCGGGTGGACCGCACGCTCGGCTCGGTGCTGACCGCCGGGCTGCGGCTCGACCTGCTGAACGGGCGCTTCGGCGCGCTCAGCTGGATCCTGCTGAACGCGATCGGGGTGGGCTGCCTGGCCGGCTCGGCGCTCGTCGCGTACTACGGCTGGATGCACGTCACGGCGGGTCAGGTCGTCATGCTGAGCGCCTACTTCTCCAGCCTGACCGGTTCGGTGACCAGCCTGATGAGCCTGACGCCGGTCATCGGCAAGGGGCTGGCGTCCGTCCGCTCGGCCGGTGAGGTGCTCCAGGCGCCGGACCTGGAGGAGAACTCCGGCAAGGCCGAGGTCGGGCAGGTCCGGGGCCGGGTGGACTTCCGTGGCGTCGGGTACACGTACGAGGGCGCCGAGCAGCACTCGGTCAGCGGGTTCGACCTGAGCGTGCGGGCCGGCGAGACGATCGCGCTGGTCGGCGGCTCGGGGGCCGGCAAGTCGACGGTGCTCAACCTGGTGATCGGCTTCCTGCGCCCGACCGAGGGCCGGATCCTGCTGGACGGCCAGGACATGGAGTCGCTGGACCTGCGCAGCTACCGCAAGTTCCTCTCGGTCGTGCCGCAGGAGTCGATCCTGTTCGAGGGCACCGTCCGGGAGAACGTCACGTACGGGATGCCGGAGGTCTCGGAGGAGACCGTCCGCGCCGCCCTGCGGGACGCCAACGCGCTGGAGTTCATCGACCGGCTGCCGCTGGGCCTGGAGACGGTGGTCGGCGAGCGCGGTGCCCGGCTGTCGGGCGGGCAGAAGCAGCGGCTCGCCATCGCGCGGGCGCTGATCCGCGACCCGCGCGTGCTGGTGCTCGACGAGGCGACGTCCGCGCTCGACTCCCGCTCGGAGGCACTGGTGCAGCAGGCGCTGGGCCGGCTGGTGCAGGGGCGGACGGTCTTCGTGGTGGCGCACCGGCTGTCCACCATCAGGGGGGCGGACCGGATCGTGGTGATGGACGAGGGACGGATCGCCGAGATTGGCTCGCACGCCGAGCTGCTGCGCGGCGGCGGCGCGTACGCGGGCCTCCAGGCCGCCCAACTGGCCTGATCCGATGACGGCGGGGCGGCCCGGAGTACTCCGGGCCGCCCCGCGCTCTGTGTTCAAGTACTGAATACTGAACTGAGCCTTGACGGCCTGTCGCTTCATGGATTCACTGGACCCCGCCAAACTCGGCATGCCCGTCCCCCACCTTCGGGCACACTCCCCCACTCCGGCAGGAAACCGCAGGCGCTCCTCGACACCGCGATCATGGGAGCGCTCCCACGTCACACCAATGCTCCTACGCCGGCCACCATGGCCGGGCGGCCTGCCGGACAGTCCCAGAGAGGACCAGCGACGTGCTCCACCCCGTACGCCGCCTGCGCGAGGCCCTGGTGGCCATCGCCCTCGCGTCATCAGCACTCGTGCTGCCCACCGCCGCCGCGCAGGCCGCCACCCCTGCCGTCACCGCCGCCGCGGCCACGACCGGCGCCGGATACTGGCACACCAGCGGCCGCCAGCTGCTCGACGCGGCCAACCAGCCCGTCCGGATCGCCGGCATCAACTGGTTCGGCTTCGAAACGGCCAACTACTCGCCGCACGGGCTCTGGTCGCGTGACTACAAGAGCATGATCGACCAGATGAAGTCCTTGGGCTACAACACCATCCGGCTTCCCTACAGCGATGACATCTTCAAGCCCGGCATCTCGCCGACGAGCCTCAACTTCTCCAACGGCCTGAATGCCGATCTTCAGGGCTTGAACTCACTCGGCGTCATGGACCGGATCGTCGACTACGCGGGGACGACCGGCCTCAAGGTCATCCTGGACCGTCACCGGCCGGACTCCAGCGGCCAGTCGGCGCTCTGGTACACCGCCGCCGTGCCCGAGACCACCTGGATCACCAACCTCACCGCGCTCGCCACCCGCTACACCGGCAAGTCCGCCGTGATCGGCATCGACCTGCACAACGAGCCGCACGACCCGGCCTGCTGGGGCTGCGGCGACACCACCGTCGACTGGCGGCTGGCCGCCGAGCGGGCCGGCAACGCGGTGCTCGCGGCCAACCCGCAGCTGCTGATCTTCGTCGAGGGCAACCAGACCTTCAACGGCAGCTCCTACTGGTGGGGCGGCAACCTTCAGGGCGCCGGCCAGTACCCCGTCCGCCTGAACGTGGCCAACCGGCTGGTCTACTCCGTGCACGACTACGCGACCAGCGTGGCGCAGCAGACCTGGTTCAGCGACCCGTCGTTCCCGGCCAACATGCCGGGTGTCTGGGACAAGAACTGGGGCTACCTGTTCAACCAGAACATCGCGCCGGTCTGGGTCGGCGAGTTCGGCACCACCCTGCAGTCGACGGTCGACCAGAAGTGGCTCAAGGCGCTGGCGCAGTACCTGCGGCCGACCGCCCAGTACGGCGCGGACAGCATCAGCTGGACGTTCTGGTCCTGGAACCCCAACTCCGGTGACACCGGCGGGATCCTGAACGACGACTGGACCTCGGTCAACACC
>FTKL01000490.1_pt4 | contig 17218 bp, 13 predicted proteins | sample 2434061 | NCBI WGS metagenome assembly FTKL01 (sample SAMEA3914816, study PRJEB12502) | metagenome | biome: forest; material: soil | place: USA | collected 2011-09-16 | depth 0.3 m
CCGCTGTGCTCGGCGGCGCTCCGCGCGAGGGCCTCGGCGGACGGGATCTGCCCACCCGGGAAGATGTACTTGAGGATCCAGGTGTACGTGCCGGCGCTGGCGAGCATCCGCTCGTGCGGCATGGTGATCGCCTGGAGGACGGCGCGCCCGCCGGGCAGCAGGACGCGGTCCAGCGTGGCGAAGTACGCGGGCCAGTACGGGCGGCCGACCGCCTCGATCATCTCGACGCTGACCACCGCGTCGTAACTGCCCTCGGCGGAGCGGTAGTCGCAGAGCCGGACGTCGACCCGGCCGGTGTGGCCCGCCGCCGCGATCCGCCGCCGGGCCAGGGCGCGCTGCTCCTCGGAGAGCGTCAGGCTGACCACGCTCGCGCCGCGGTCGGCCGCGCGCAGCGCCAACTCGCCCCAACCGGTGCCGATCTCCAGCACCCGGCTGCCGGGGCCGACCTCGGCGAGGTCGAGCAGCCGGTCGATCTTGCGGTGCTGGGCGGGTTGCAGCGCCGCCCACTCGACCTGCGGCAACGGCGCCGTGTCGGTGGGGAACAGCGCCGAGGAGTACGTCATGGTGGGGTCGAGGAACAGCGCGAAGAGGTCGTTCGAGAGGTCGTAGTGCCGGTGGATGTTGCGCTGCGCGTTCTCCGCGCTGGGCAGCTCCGCGGCCGGCGGCCGCTGGGCGTGCCAGCGGCGCAGCCCCTGGAGGCGGGGCGGCACCAGCGTGCCGGGTGAGGTGGCCAGGGCGGTGAGCAGCGCCACCAGGTCGGGTGAGTCCCAGTCGCCGGCCTGGTAGGACTCGCCGAAGCCGATCAGGCCGCCCGCGCCGATCCGCCGGTGGAAGTCGCCGGGCCGGTGCAGGCGCAGCGTCGGTGCGCCGGCCGGCGCGGCCACCAGGAGCCGCCCGCCCGGCAGTTCGACCCGCAGGCCGAGGCGCCGGGCGACGCTGCGGACCAGCCGGGCGGCGACGGCGGCGCGGACGGGGCCGCCCGGCACGCGGGCCACGTCGGGCCAGCGCAGCAGGTCGACCTCGGGGGTCCCGTCCGGAGGTGTCTGCGGCCGGCCGGGGGCCTGGCCGGGCCGGTAGGTGCTGTAGATCGTCACGAGAGCGGGGCTTCTTCCTCGACGTGGGGAGCGGATCCGTGGCGGGGTGTGCCGTCGCCCGGCGGCCGGGGTTGGACGGGCAGCCCGCGCAGCAGCAGGCGGATGCCCTGGTAGCGGATGTGCAGGGAGACGGCCAGGGTGGAGAACGGGTGGCGGACGGCGGCCCGCAGCAGCTCGCGGGCGGTGGCCGGCCGGCGGGTGCCGCGCAGGTGGGCGGTGAACTCCCGGGCGCCGCCCCGCCGGAGGTGGATCGTGAGGTCGAGGACGGCGCCGGGTACGGGCATCCGCATCAGGTACTCGCCGTCCACCGGGAAGAACGGGGAGACGTAGAACTCCTTGGCCACCGCGGTACTGCCGTCCGGGCCGGCCCGCAACAGGTACCGGTGCCGGCCGCCATAGGTGTTGTGCACCTCGGCGACCGTGCAGAGCGGCGAGCCGTCCGGCGCATGGCACCAGTAGACGGTGAGCGGGTTGAAGACGTGGCCGAGCGAGCGGGCGTGCGCGAGCATCAGGATCTGCCCGCCCGCCAGGTCGACGCCCTGCCCGGCGAGGTACTCCTCGACGCCCCGGCGCAGCGGCCCGGGGCCGGCGGCGCCGTGGTCCTCGGCGCAAAAGCGCGCCAGCGGGCGCAGCGGCGCGGGTATCCGGGGCAGCCGGTCGACGTCGACCAGCCACAGGTAGGTGCGGTGGGCGAAGGCGTGCCGGACGGGCCCGGTGCGGACGTGGCTGATCCGGCAGTCGTACAGGGCCGCGGCCGCACCCCAGGGGCGGGCGGGCGGAAGGCGGCTGCCGGGCGTCATGACGCGCCCGCTCCCGCCAGTGCGCGGGCGGCCCGCACGCCGGAGCGGCAGCCGTCCTCGTGGAAGCCCCAGCCGTGGTACGCCCCGGCGTAGGCGGTGCGCGCGGTGGTGAGCTCCGGCAGCCGGCGCTGGGCGGCGACGCTGTCGGGGGTGTAGAGCGGGTGGCGGTAGACCATCCGCGCGACGACCCGGCCGGGCGGCACCGGGTGGGCGGCGTCCTCGTTGAGCGTGACGACGTAGTCCTCGGCGGTGTCGAGGCCGAGCAGGCGGTTCAGGTGGTAGCTGACCTGGACGCGGTCGGCGCGGCCCGCGCAGTCGGCCATCCGGTAGTTCCAGGAGGCTCGGGCGCGCGGCGCGGTCGGCAGCAGGGCGGTGTCCCGGTGCAGGACGGTCGGGTTGAGCGAGTAGCGGAACGCGCCGAGCACCTGGCGCTCGGCCGTCGTCGGGTCGGCCAGCAGGCGCAGCGCCTGGTCGGGGTGGGTGGCGATGACCACCGCGTCGAAGCCGGCCCGTTCACCGGCCTCGGTGGTGATCTCGACCCCGTCCGGGTGGCGCCGGACGGCGCGGACGGGGGTGGCCCGGCGGACGGCGGTCAGCCGGGCGGCGACCTTGTCGACGTAGCTGCGGGAGCCGCCGACGACCGTCCGCCAGGCCGGCGAGCCGGTGACGCCGAGCAGGCCGTGGTTGTCGAGGAACGCGAACAGGTAGCGGGCCGGGTACTCGCCCGCGAGATCCGGCGCGCAGGACCAGACGGCCGAGACCAGCGGCGTCATGAAGTGGCTGGTGAAGTACGACGAGAACCCTCCGTCGGTGAGGAACCGCGTGAGCGTGACGCCGTCCGCGCCGGGCCCGGTGCCGGCCAGCAGGCGGCGGGCCCGGCGGTGGAAGCGCGGCACCTCGGTGAGCATCCGCAGGTAGTCGGCGCGCAGCGCCCGGACGGGCTGCGCGAACAGCCCGCCCGGGCCCCGGGCGCCCGCGTACTGGAGCCCGCAGCCCAGGCAGTGCACGGACATGCTCATCTCGCTCTGCCTGGTGGCCACGCCCAACTCGCGGAAGAGCTCGGTCAGATGGGGGTAGGTGCGCTCGTTGTGCACCAGGAACGCGGTGTCGAGGGGGGTCGTCCGCCCGTCGGCGCCGGTCACCTCCTGGGTGTGCGCGTGGCCGCCCAGCCGCTCCTCGGCTTCGAACAACTCGACCCGGGTACCGGTGAGTTGCAGCCGGTAGGCGGCGGTCAGGCCGGCCACTCCGCTGCCGATGACCGCCGTCCGGCCGCGCTCCCCGTGGTGGCGCGCCCGGCGCCGTCCGGTCTCGCCACCCGCGATCACGACCGCTTCGGCATGCTCGGGCACGCTCACGCACGCCCCTCCGATCCCTCGGGCCCTCCCGCTGCGGGGAGGGCCTCAGTTCCCCTGGACACCCGGTATTCGGAGCGCCGGGAGGGGCGGATTGGTCCGTTCGGAAAAGAACCGGGGACGGAGGGGCGGATTGGTCCGTTCGGAAAAGAACCGGGGACGGAGGGGCGGATTGGTCCGTTCGGAAAAGAACCGGGGACGGAGGGGCGGGCGGGCGGCTCAGGCGAACGGCATCAGCATGACCGGCACACCGGTCGGCGCCGGCGACCCGCCGGACGGCTCGACCGTGACACCGATCCCGACGGCGCCGTCGATCGGGCCGCTGAGCAGCACCGCCCCGCTGGAGGAGGCGAGCAGGCCCGCCGCCCGCATGGTGCCGGAGTCGTTGAACCACAGCTGGTACGTCTTGCCCGGCGGCAGCGCCGGCAGGTTGCCGGCCAGGAATCCGGCCTGGCCCCGGCTCTGCGACCAGACGGCGGTGCCGACGCCGGAGCCGGCCGTGGCGGTGGTGGTCCGGGCGTCCGGCGCGGTGAGCAGTGAGCTGAACGCCAGCGACTGGTCCCGTACCTGCGCGGTCTGCTGTTCGGCCCGCTGGGCCGCCTGGTGCTCGGTGACCGCGACGCCGCCGAGGCCGACGGCGACCGCCACCGAGGCCGCCAGGGCGAACTTCGGCCACGACCGGGCGAGGCGGCCGCGCCGCCCCTCCGCGACCGGCTCGTCCGGGTCCGCGTCGCCGCCCGGGCCCAGCTGGCGGACGGAGCCGATGCCGGCCATCACCCGGGCCCGGAGCTCGGGCGGCGGGGCGAGCGTCTCGGCCGCGCCGAGGCGGGCCAGCGCGGCCCTGAACTCCCGCACCTCCAGGGTGCAGGCCGGGCACTGCGCGAGATGGCGTTCGAACTGCCGGGTCTCGGCCTCCGGCAGCGCGTGGGCGGCGTACGCGCCGGTGAGCGTGTGCAGATCGGCGGCCGTGGTCATGACCCCACCCCCAGGCAGTCGCGCAGCCGGATCAGCCCGTCGCGCATGCGTGTCTTGACGGTGCCGAGCGGCACCCCGAGCATCTCGGCGGTCTCCCGGTAGGAGCAGCCCCGGTAGTACGCGAGGGTGACCGACTCCCGCTGGAGCTCGGTCAGCATCCTGAGGCAGCGCCGCACCTGCTCGCGCTCCAGCCGGTGCTCGACCTGCTCGGCGACCTCGTCGTACGCCGGTACGTGCGCCTGTGCGGCGGCCCGGCGGTCGCGGTCGGCGGCGGCCTGCGCGCTGCGCACCCGGTCGACCGCGCGGCGGTGGGCCAGGGTCAGCACCCAGGTCATCACCTCGCCGCGCTCGGGGCGGTAGCGGGCGGCGGAGCGCCAGATCTCCAGCATCACCTCCTGGGTGACCTCCTCCGACTGCGCCGGGTCCCTGAGCACCCGGCGCACCAGGCCGAGCACCGGCCCGGCCACGGCGTCGTAGAGGCGCCCGAAGGCGTCCTGGTCGCCGAAGGCGGCCTTGGCGAGCAGCTCCTGGAGGTCGGGCCCGCGCCGCTGCGGACCGGACAGGTGGACCACCGCGTTCACCGCGTCGCCCCCCGACCGCCGGCGCCGGGCGCCGTCGTCGGGCGCTGGTGCAGGGCCGACGGGCGGTCCTGCTCTCGGGTCGCGGGCATGGCGGGCCTCCTGTGGAGCGGCGGAACGGACGTCGCACCGGGCCCCGGAACCGTACGCGGGGGCCTGGCTCCCCTTGTTCGGACCTGCGGGCCGCGCGGATTGGCCGCCGTGTGCGATTTCTCGGCAACCATCGCCGCCACGGCCAATCCTTCCAGCCCGCGGCACCGAACACCCTGCGGCGAAGCCGCAACGGAGCAGCGGAGCGATGGACCATCGGAGCAATGGACCGGGGCCCCGCGCCGGATGGCCGACGACCCGCCGGGCGGCCATCATCAGGCTGACGCACCACTGCCCGGCGGGCCCACCCCGGAGGTACCAGACATGCCCGAGCCTGCAGAGAGCGACCACCGCACCGTCCTGGTGACCGGTGCCACCGGCTACATCGGCGGCCGGCTCGTACCCGAGCTGCTCGCCGCCGGCCACCGGGTGCGCTGCCTGGTCCGCGACCCGGGACGGCTGCGCGACCTGCCCTGGCGGGCCCGGGTGGAGAGCGTGCGGGGCGACGTGACCCGGCCCGGGACGCTGCCCGCCGCGTTCGAGGGCATCGAGGTGGCGTACTACCTGGTGCACGCGCTCGGCACCGGCCCGTCCTTCGAGCAGCGCGACCGGGAGGCCGCCGAGGCCTTCGGGCGGGCCGCCGCCGAGGCCGGGGTCGGGCGGATCGTGTACCTCGGCGGGCTCGTCCCGGCCGGCGTGCCCGACGCGGAGCTGTCCCCGCACCTGCGCTCGCGGGCCGAGGTGGGCCGGATCCTGCGCGGCAGCGGGGTGCCGACGGCGGAGCTGCGGGCCGCCGTGATCCTCGGCTCCGGCTCGGTCTCCTTCGAGATGCTGCGCCACCTCACCGAGCGGCTGCCCGTGATGGTCACGCCGAGCTGGGTGGCCACCCGGATCCAGCCGATCGCCGTCCGGGACGTGCTGCGGTACCTGGTGGCCTGCGCGCTGCTGCCGCCCGAGGTCAACCGCAGCTTCGACGTGGGCGGGCCGGACGTGCTGACGTACCGGGAGATGATGCTGCGCTACGCCCGGGTGGCCGGCCTGCCCCGCCGGGTGATCGTGCCGGTGCCGGTGCTGACGCCGAGCCTGTCCAGCCTCTGGGTCGGCCTGGTGACGCCGGTGCCGGGCGGGCTGGCCCGGCCGCTGGTGGAGTCGCTGCGCCACGAGGTGGTCTGCGGCGAGCACGACATCACCGCGTTCTCGCCCGATCCGCCGGGCGGGCTGACCGGCTTCGACGAGGCCGTCCGGCTCGCCCTGAAGCGGATCCGGGAGGCCGACGTCGCGACCCGGTGGTCCTCGGCCTCGCTGCCGGGCGCGCCGAGCGACCCGCTGCCGACCGACCCGGACTGGGCGGGCGGCAGCCTGTACGAGGACGAGCGGGAGCTCGCGGTGGACGTGCCGCCGGCCGCGCTGTGGGCGGTGGTGGAGGGCATCGGCGGCGAGAACGGCTGGTACTCCTTCCCGCTCGCCTGGGCGCTGCGCGGCCGGCTGGACCGGCTGGTCGGCGGGGTGGGCCTGCGGCGCGGCCGGCGCGATCCGGCGCGGCTGCGGGTCGGGGACTCGCTCGACTTCTGGCGGGTCGAGGAGATCGAGCCCGGTCGGCTGCTGCGGCTGCGCGCCGAGATGCGGCTGCCCGGGCCGGCCTGGCTGGAGCTGCGGGTGGAGCCGGGCGAGGACGGCGGCGCCGTCTACCGGCAGCGGGCGCTGTTCCACCCGAACGGGCTGGCCGGGCACGCGTACTGGTGGTCGGTGGCGCCGTTCCACACGGTCGTGTTCGGCGGGATGGCGCGGAACATCGCCGCCCGGGCCCGCGCCCGGATCGCCGCCGGTGGATCGGTACCTCCATCAAATCCCGGCTCAGGGACATGATTTCACTCGTCGGAGTGAGACCGGGATCCGCACCCATCCGGCGCCCGCACCGCGCCGAATGGGGGGTGTGAGCAGCGAAACCGGCAGCAGGCCGGCCTCCCCCGGCGGATCCCGTCCGCACCGCCTGCGCGCCCTCGCGGCCCGCACGGCGGGCGCCGCGGCCGTCGGGGTCGCGGCGGCGGCCACGGCGATCGCGCTGGGCGAAGTGGTCTCGGCCTTCACCGGCCCGGCGAGCGCTCCGGCCCTGGCGGTCGGTTCGGCCGCCATCGACCTGACGCCGACTCCGCTCAAGGAGTACGCGATCCGCAGTTTCGGCACCAACGACAAGACGGTGCTGCTCGGCGGGATCTACCTGACCCTCGCGGCGCTTGCCGTCCTGGCCGGGCTGGTCGCGGTGCGGTGGCGGTGGGCCGGCGCCGCCGTGTTCGTCGCGTTCGGCGGGCTCGGCGCGTGGGCCGCGCTGTCCCGCAGTACGGCGGGGCCTTCGTACGTCCTGCCGTCGCTGGCCGCCGGGCTGGGCGGCGCCGCCGTCCTGGTCCTGCTGGCCGGACGCTACCGGCGGGCGGCCGCAGCTGCCGCGGGCCCCGGCCCGGACGCCATGCCGGAGCGGCCCGGACCGGACCGGCGGCAGTTCCTGGTCGCCACCGGCGCCACCGTGGCGGTCGCCGCGGCCGTCGGGTACGGCGGCCGGGAGCTGTCCCGGGCACGGGACGACGTCAGTGGCGCCCGGCTCGCCGTCCGCATCCCGCCGCCCGCCCGGCCCGCCGCCGCGCTGCCGCCGGCCGTGCACCCCGCCGTCCCGGGCCTGTCGTCCTTCGTCACCCCGAACGCCGACTTCTACCGGGTCGACACCGCGCTCACCCTGCCCCGGATCGACCCCGGCCGCTGGTCGCTGCGCGTCCACGGCCTGGTCGACCGACCGCTGCTGATCAGCTTCGACGAGCTGCTCCGGCGCCCGCTGGAGGAACTCGACCACACCCTGTCCTGCGTCTCCAACGAGGTCGGCGGCCCGTACGTGGGCACCACCCGGTGGCTCGGCGCCTCGCTGCCCGCACTGCTCCGGGAGGCCGGGGTGCGGGCCGGGGCGGACCAGTTGGTCGGCCGCTCCAAGGACGGGATGACCATCGGCACCCCGCTGGACGGCGTGCTCGACGGGCGCCGCGCGCTGCTCGCGGTCGCGATGGACGGCGAGCCGCTGCCGGTCGCGCACGGGTTCCCGTGCCGGACGGTGGTGCCGGGCTTCTACGGCTACACCTCCGCCACCAAATGGCTGGTCGACCTGGAGGTCACCACCTTCGCGGCGTACGACCCGTACTGGGTCAGGCGCGGCTGGGACCGCGGCGGCGTCGTCCGGACGGCCTCCCGGATCGAGGTCCCGGCCGGATTCGCCCGGCTGCCGGCCGGGACGGTCACGGTGGCGGGCACGGCCTGGGCCACCCGTCGCGGGATCAGCGCGGTGGAGGTCCGGGTGGACGACGGCCCGTGGGCCGAGGCCGCCCTGGCCGCCGACGCCGGGCCCGACCTGTGGCGGCAGTGGAGCTACGAGTGGACGGGCGCCCGGCCCGGCACGCACACCATCCAGGTCCGCGCCACCGACGCCACCGGCGCCGTCCAGCCGCAGGCGCGGGCGGCCCCCTTCCCGAGCGGGGCCACGGGCTGGCACAGCACCGTGGTGACCGTCACCTGACCACCTCTTCTCATCCCTTTTCCCGACAGCGCCCTTCCGCCGGTTCCGGCCACGGCACCACCAGGCCCGGAACCGGCCACCCAACAGGAGTCGACCATCATGTCCGTCACCAGCACCCGCACCCGCGCCACCGCCGCCCTGCTCGCCGCCGGCGCCCTCACCCTCGGCCTGACCGCCTGCGGCAGCAGCGGCGGCTCCTCCTCGTCGAGCGCGAAGCGCGGCTCGTCGGCCTCGTCCGCCGCGTCGTCCATGGCATCCGCACCGGCCGCCATGAGCGGGCCGTTCGGCGCCGCCTGCGCGGCCGTGCCGAAGGACGGGGCGGGCAGCTTCACCGGCATGGCGCAGGATCCGGTCGCCACCGCCGCGTCCAACAACCCGCTGCTCTCCACCCTGGTGACGGCCGTGAAGGCGGCAGGCCTGGTCGACACCCTCAACTCGGCCAGGAACGTGACCGTGTTCGCCCCGACCAACGACGCCTTCGCCAAGCTGCCTAAGGAGACGCTGGACAAGGTGCTGGCCGACAAGGCCGTCCTCACCAAGATCCTGACCTACCACGTCACCCCGGACGGCCTGGCGCCCGCCGCACTGGCCGGCAGCCACAGGACGCTGGAGGGCGGCGACCTCTCCGTGGCCGGCTCCGGCCAGGACTTCACCGTCAACGGCAACGCCAAGGTGCTGTGCGGCAACGTGCACACGGCCAACGCGACCGTCTACCTCGTCGACACCGTCCTGATGCCGGCCTCCTGAACGACCGGGCCCGGGCTGACCCGTGAACGCGGGTCAGCCCAGCTCGTACTCCAGGAGGTAGGAGTGGCCGCCGTCGTCCTGGAGGATCTCGAAGGTGCCGGTGAGGCCGGCCAGCTCGCCGGAGCCGGTGCCCGGCACCACCCGCACGGCGAGCCGCTCACCGTGGCTGCCCGGCGCGCTGTGGTGCAGTACGAAGGAGCCCTCGCGTCCGTCCAGCTCCCCGGTGAAGCGCTCGACGGCGACGTACACCACCGGATTGCCCTCGCCGTCCGCCACCGTCAGCATGCTGACCGTGCTGGTGCCCGTCAGCGCGCCGGTGAACGTCTTGGCCAGGGTGACCCGGCCCAGCGCGGCCCCCGGCCCCTCGTCCACCGCCTCCGGCTGCCACGACGTGACCTCAAACGCCCCGCTCGCCTTCGTACCCATGCCGCTCCACCCCTCGCTCGGTACCCCGTCCCGCCCCACACTGGCACGCGGCACTGACAACCCCGGCGGAACACGCCCGCCCGGCCTCTTCCCGCCGGGCCGGGCGCCCTGCGATGGTGGGATCCGGTGCCGGTCGGTGGACGGGGTGTGCGATGACACAGCTGACGGACGGCGTGCTGACGGTCGACCAGGTGGTCGTCCGGATGCGGGAGATCGGCGCCGGGCTGCCCGGCAGCGACGGCGTGGGCGTCTTCAACCGGATGTACCTGACCGTCACCGAGCTGGTCCGCGACCGGCTCGCCGCCGCGTACTTCGACGACCCGGCGGCCGTCACCCTCCTCGACGCGCTGTTCGCCGCCCGCTACCTGGCGGCGGTGGACGCGGCCGCCGCCGGGGCCCGGCCGCCGGCCTGCTGGCGGCCGCTGTTCGCGCTGCGCGCGCACCCGGGCATCCACCCGCTGCAGTTCGCCATCGCCGGAATGAACGCCCACATCGAACACGACCTGCCGCTCGCCGTGGTCGACACCTGCCGCCGGCTCGGCCGGAACCCGCACGACGTCGAGGCCGACTACCACCGGGTCAACGACCTGCTGGCCACGGTGGAGGCCCAGGTACGGGACTCACTGCTGCCCGACGGCGGCCTGCTCGACGCCGCCGACCCACTGCTGCACGTCTGCGGCGTCTGGTCGGTCGACAAGGCCAGGGAGGCGGCCTGGGCAAGCGTCCTCACCCTCTGGCAGCTCCGGCCGGTGCCACTCGCGTACGCCGCGGTGAGCGCCGCCCTGGACGGCTCGGTCGGCATGGTCTGCCGCGCCCTGCTCACCCCGCTGGACGACCGGAGCCGGGCCGGACGCTGACGGCCGAAGGCCGGCCCCCCGCGGGGGGAGCCGGCCGGCGGTGCTGCTGCGGGGTCAGGCCCAGCTGGAGTGCAGCGGCTTGCCCTCGGCGTAGCCGGCCGCGCTCTGGATGCCGACCACGGCCTTCTCGCGGAACTCCTCCAGGCTGTTCGCGCCCGCGTAGGTGCAGGAGCTGCGCACGCCCGCGACGATCGAGTCGATCAGGTCCTCGACGCCCGGGCGGGCCGGGTCGAGGAACATCCGGGAGGTGGAGATGCCCTCCTCGAACAGCGCCTTGCGGGCACGGTCGTAGGCCGACTCCTCGGAGGTGCGGTTGCGCACGGCACGCGCCGAGGCCATGCCGAAGCTCTCCTTGTACTGGCGGCCGTCGGCGGTGGTCTGCAGGTCGCCGGGCGACTCGTAGGTGCCCGCGAACCAGGAGCCGATCATCACGTTGGAGGCACCGGCGGCCAGCGCCATCGCGACGTCGCGCGGGTGGCGCACGCCGCCGTCGGCCCAGACGTGCTTGCCGAGGCGGCGGGCCTCGGCGGCGCACTCCAGGACGGCGGAGAACTGCGGGCGGCCGACGCCGGTCATCATCCGGGTGGTGCACATCGCGCCGGGGCCGACACCGACCTTGAGGATGTCCGCGCCGGCCTCGACCAGGTCGCGGACGCCGGCCGCGGAGACCACGTTGCCCGCCACGATCGGGATCTGCGGGTCCAGGCCGCGCACGGCGCGCAGCGCGCTGATCATCGACTCCTGGTGGCCGTGCGCGGTGTCCACGATCAGCACGTCGGCGCCGGCCTCGACGAGCGCCTTGGCCTTGCCGGCCACGTCGCCGTTGATGCCGACGGTGGCGGCGATCCGCAGCTTGCCGGCGGCGTCGACGGCCGGGGTGTAGAGGGTGGCGCGGAGCGCGTTCCTGCGGGTCAGGATGCCGACCAGCCGGCCGTCGGCGCCGACCACGGGGGCGAGCTTGCGGTGGCCCTCGTTGAGCTTCTCGAACGCGGCGCGCGGGTCGATGCCCTCCTCCAGGAGCAGCAGGTCACGGGACATGACCTCGCTCAGGCTGGTGAAGCGGTCGACGCCCTGGCAGTCGGAGTCGGTGACGACGCCGACCGGCCGGCCGTCCTCGACCACGACCAGCGCGTTGTGCGCGCGCTTGTGGATCAGCGACAGCGCCTCCGCGACGGTCGCGCCCGGGGCGAGGGTGATCGCGGTGTCGTGCACCAGGTGGCGCTGCTTGACCCAGCCGATGACGTCGGCGATGACCTCGGTCGGGATGTCCTGGGGGATGGCGACGAGGCCGCCGCGGCGGGCCACGGTCTCGGCCATCCGGCGGCCGGCGATGGCGGTCATATTGGCGACGACCAGCGGGATGGTGGTGCCGGTGCCGTCGTTGGAGGAGAGGTCGACGGCCTGCCGGGAGCCCACGGCGGAACGGCTGGGGACCATGAAAACGTCGTCGTACGTGAGGTCGTACGGCACCGAGTTGCGGTCGTCGTAGCTGCCGGTCTGGGGATTCAAGAAGCGCATGAAGAAGGCTCTCTGGCTTTGGGAGGGTAGACCTCGGGTGCGGTTAGGGCCGGCCGGCCGAGCGCACTCGGGCGCCCCGCACCCAACCGTCAATAGTTGCGGATACCCCGTACGAACGCCAGTTCACACGCATTCCTTGAAGATCCGCACAAGTGGCGAGAGGAACGGCCGACAAAGGCCTGTATGAACCTACAAATCGGCGCCCGCGCAAAATCCCCGGACCCTCTCGGGACAGCTCTGTTAAGGTCGCCGGAGCCGGCCGCGGGACTCCGGCGCGACTTCCGGAATGTGCCTTTTACGCAATGATTCGCAGTTCGCGCCCCCATTCCCCGGCCGGCCTCGACATCGACCGGGGGGACGGACACCGATGGCCACCGACGAATCGCTCGGCGACCTCGTCGCAGCCGACGACGTCCTGTTCTTCGTCAACGCGGCGATCACCGCCACCGGCCAGCGCGAGTTCCACTCCGAGGCCGGCGAGCAGCGCCTCTCGCTGGACTTCCTGCACGCCTACGTCCTCGGCAACTACCGCGACCTGTACGCGGCCGCGCTGGCGCTCGACATCAACGACCACAACGCGGCCCTGATCGTCCGGGGCCTGCTGGAGAGCGCCGGCGAGGCCACCGGCGCCCAGCGCGCCTCCGAGGGCCGGCTGATCGCGCGCCGGCTCGCCCTGCTCCCGCCGCCGCGCGTCTACCGGCTGATCCGCACCCTGCGGGCTGCCAAGGTCAACAACCGGCGCACCCGCGCGATCGTCCGGGACTGGATCGCCGCCCGGCCCGACCCCGCGCTCGACGCCGTCAAGTACCGCCCCGGGCTGAAGGCCGCCCTGCGGCACACCCACCTCGCCCCGCCCACCGAGGAGCTCGGCACCTTCCTGTTCCGCCCGGCCGGAAAGGCCGCCTACGCGACCCCGCTGCTGGACGCCTGGCGCCGCGCCCACTACCAGAAGACCGCCCTCTACGAGCTGCCGTACAGCGTCGCCGAGGGCTTCGCCGCCCGGCACGGCGTCGACCGGGGCGCGTTCCTGCAGAAGATCGCGCCGCAGATGACCCGGCTGGAACAGCTGCGCCTGCAGGAGTCCGCGCGCGGCCACCGCGCCGACGCCGTCCGCACCGACCTCGCCCGGATGCCGCTGACCCGGCTGGCCGGGTACGTCCTCGGCCTGCCCGTCGAGGACCGGGTGCGGCGCCGCACCGAGCTGACCGGCGCGCTGCGCACCGCCGCCCGGCGTGCGGCCGGGCCGCACCTGGGCAGCTGGGGGCGGGTCGCCGCCGTCCTGGACGACAGCTTCTCCACCACCGGCTCCGGCCAGAAGCGGCGCCGCCCGCTCACCGCCGCCCTCGCCGCACACCACCTGCTGGAGGCGCTCGCCGCCGAGTACACCCCGCTGTGGACCTCGGGGCGCACCGACGCCCTGCTCGCGTACCCGTACGGCGCGACGCCGCTCGGCCTGCGGATCCTCGACGCGCTGGACACCGCGCCGGACCGGCTGCTGATCGTCTCCGACGGCTGGGACAACGCCCCGCCCGGCCTGGCCGCCGAGGTGCTGCGGGTCTGGCGCACCCGGCTCGACCCGCAGGGCCGCACCAGCATCGTCCACCTCAACCCGGTGTACGACGCGGAGGACTTCGACGTCCGCCGGCTCGCCCCGAGCGTGCCCACGGCGGGGCTCCGCGACGCGGAGGACCTGCCCACCCTGGTCGAACTCGCCGGCTTCGCCGAGGGCCGCACCGGCCTGGCGGAGCTGACGGCCTACCTGGACGAACGGACCCGCGCCTTCCTGGCCGGGCCCCGCCCCGCCGCCGTACCGACCTCCGTGGAGAGCACCCCGTGACCGGCCCGGACCTCACCGGCCTGCGCACCGGGCCCGCCCAGCTCTGGGGCGCCGTCCGGCTCGTCCCACTGCTGCGCGAAGAGCCGGTCACCGACCTGCGCCTGCACCGGCGCGCCTACGGCGACGGCGACGGCGTCGTCCTGCTCGACCGGCACAGCGCCTACCACTCCTACCTGCCGCACGGCTTCGTCGCCGACTGGACCAACGACGGCACCCCGGTGGCCGCGTACGGCACCCAGCTGTCGGACGGCGGCCCGGACGCCCCGGACGTCGTCCCGCTGCGGATCCACCACCGGCTCGCGAAGCGCGAGAGCCGCACCCGGCTGCGCTTCCTGCCGCTGCACCTGGCACTGGAGGGGTACCTCTCACTGCACTTCGGCGGCCCGTCGGTGGTGTGGGAGGAGTGGTCGCAGCAGGCCGTACGACGCGGGCTCTCGCCGCGCGCCGAGGAGGCGTACAGCGGTGCCCAGGTCCGGGGGCTGGCGGACGCGCTGCGGCTGTTCGAGATCCACCCCGGGCAGTGCGGCGTGCTGCTGTACGTCTCCGACGCACTGGCCTCGGCGTTCGTCGTCCCGCACCCCGACGACTACCGCGCGCTGCACACCACCCTCGTCCAGGACCTCTACGGCGAGCTGGTGCACCACTACGCGACCCTGATGCTCCCGCTGCCCGACTTCCGCGCCCGCATCCCCGGCTCCGGGATCCGCTCGCTCGCGGACCTGCGGGCGGCGGCCCTGCGGCAGCAGGAGGAGTGGGCGCACTTCCACGACACCACGATGGCGGCCGGGCTGTTCGGCCGGAGCCACCGCGCCACGACCGTCCGCCGGATGGGCCGGTTCACGCTGGACCGGTTCCTGCCCGCCTTCCGCCAGAAGGAGGAGAACCACATCGGTGAGACGATCACCGACGAGGCCGGCCGGACCGCCTACCTGAAGACCTTCCGCCTGTCCGAGAACCAGGTCCGCCGCGGCCACCTGCTGGACCGCCTCGCCGCCCACGACTGGCACCTGGCCCGCACGGCCGCCTCCCTCGCGGTCACCGAGGCCCAGCTCGGCCTGCGGCTGGAGTCGGCCGGCTTCGGGTACCTGCTGCGCCAGGACGTACTGGACCGGTACCGCAGTCAGGCGCGGGCCGGGGGCGCCCCGGTGCCCAGCCGAGCAGCGGAGCCGGGCAGCTGAACCTGGCAGCTGAGCCGGGCAGCTGATCATCCCGGCGGTTTCGCCTCCCCGTCGCCCGGCCAAGTAGACTCCGCCCGGTAACCGGGCGGGGAAAGCTAGCAAGGAAGCAGTGACGGGCATGACGGCGGTCGAGGACATCCAGAGCACCACCGGGACCACCCCGGAAGAGGTCGAGTACGGGCCGGGCATCGACCCGGAGCGCCTCGCGCTCTGCCTCGACGTGCTCGCCGAGCTCGACGAGCTGGACGTGGACCACCCTGACGCGATCACCGTGCGCCAGGCGGTCGGCGGTGTCTTCCGCACCCTGAAGCAGCGCCGCCGGCAGGAGATGCGCGCCCGCAAGACCGCCAACGACCGCGCCGTCACCGCCGCGACGGCGACCGGTGCGCCGGGCCGGATCGACGACGAGACACAGGGCGTCTTCGGCCTGTCGACCGTCACCACCACCGAGATCGCCGGCATCCTGGAGCGCCCGCGCTCCTGCTACACCTGCAAGCAGCGGTACGTCGAGGTCGACGCGTTCTACCACCAGCTGTGCCAGTCCTGCGCGAAGCTCAACCACGGCCGCCGCGACGCCCGCGCCGACCTGACCGGCCGCCGCGCGCTGCTCACCGGCGGCCGCGCCAAGATCGGGATGTACATCGCGCTGCGGCTGCTGCGCGACGGCGCCCACACCACCATCACCACCCGCTTCCCGAACGACGCGATCCGCCGCTTCAAGGCGATGCCGGACAGCGCCGAGTGGCTGCACCGGCTGAAGATCATCGGGATCGACCTGCGCGACCCGGCCCAGGTGATGGCCCTCGCGGACGAGGTCGCGGCCGACGGCCCGCTGGACATCCTGATCAACAACGCCGCGCAGACCGTCCGCCGGCCGGCCGACTCGTACCGCGAGCTGGTGAACGCCGAGTCCGCGCCGCTGCCCGCCGGTGAGCTGCCGCAGTCCACCACGATCGGTCGCTTCGGCAGCGGCAGCGTCGACCTGCCCGCGCTGCCCGGCCAGGCCACCGCCGGCAGCGACCGGCTCGCCGCCGAGGACGTCACCTCGCTCGCCCTGGTCACCGGCTCCGCCTCGCCCGCCCGGATCGCGGCCGGCACCGCGATCGACGCCGGCGGCCTGGTGCCCGACCTGGCCGACACCAACAGCTGGGTACAGACCGTCAGCGAGGTCGGCCCGATGGAGCTGCTGGAGGTCCAACTCTGCAACTCCACCGCGCCGTTCATCCTGATCAGCAGGCTGCGCCCGGCGATGGCGGCCTCCACCGCGCGCCGCAAGTACGTGGTCAACGTCTCCGCCATGGAGGGCGTGTTCAGCCGCGGCTACAAGGGCGCCGGCCACCCGCACACCAACATGGCGAAGGCCGCGCTGAACATGCTGACGCGTACCAGCGCCAAGGAGATGCTGGAGAGCGACGGCATCCTGATGACCGCCGTCGACACCGGCTGGATCACCGACGAGCGGCCGCACCCGGACAAGATGCGGCTCGCCGCCGAGGGCTTCCACGCCCCGCTGGACCTCGTCGACGGCGCCGCCCGGGTCTACGACCCCATCGTCCGCGGCGAGTTGGGCGAGGACCTGCACGGCTGCTTCCTCAAGGACTACGCCCAGTCCACCTGGTAGCCCGGAACGCTGAACCGCTGAACGCTGAACGCTGGATCCTGGATCGCTGGATCGCCCGGGAGGGGCCGGATGGCAGTCGCACCGATGCTCGGCGTGGGCGTGATCGTGCCCACCACCGCCGTCACGGGCACCGGCGGGGTGCTCCTCGGCCGCCGCATCACGGCGGGCGAGGAGCCGACCTGGGGCCTGCCCGGCGGCAAGGTCGACCACCCCGGCGAGTCCTTCGAGCAGGCCGCCGCCCGCGAACTCGCCGAGGAGACCGGCATCCTGCTCCCGGCCGGCGCGATGCGCGTGCTGGCCGTCCTGCTCGACCACCGGCTCGGCCGCCCCCGGCTCACGGCCGCGGTGCTCGCGCCGCCGAGCACCGCGCCCGCCGAGGTGACCGAGCCGCACGCCTGCGCCGGCTGGGAGCGCTTCCCGGTCGGCGCGCTGCCGAGCCCGCTGTTCTTCCCGTCCGCCCTGGTGCTCGGCCGCTGGCTGCCGGGCCCGGACGGCCTCCCGGCCGCGCTGCCCGAGGGCTCGTACGCGTACCCGGTGCGCTGAGCGCCCCACCTCCGGCGCGCCATGACCGGCCCGCGCGGGCGCAAGCGGG